>Ga0315336_1005975_pt1 | contig 12831 bp, 7 predicted proteins | sample ASW5metaG_FD_204512 | JGI IMG/M metagenome (GOLD analysis project Ga0315336, IMG submission 204512) | Ammonia-oxidizing marine archaeal communities from Monterey Bay, California, United States - ASW #5 | ecosystem: Environmental > Aquatic > Marine > Intertidal zone | place: USA: California...
CTCCGCCGAGGCCCGCGACCTGGCCTGGGCGGCGATGGACCGGCCACAGAGCCAGGTGGCTCCCGTGGCACAGAGCACAGCGGTGGCGGACAGAAGGGCGACGGTGACCCGCAGATCGGCGAGGCGGGCGGCTCGCTCTGGATTCTCGCTGCCGCGAAGCGCAGCGATAGCCAAGGGCGGTCCGGCTGCAAAGACCGCGAGCGGGATGCCGAGCAAGGAAGACGGGCTCACCAGGAAAACGCCGGCCGCGCCCAGGCAAACGACCGCGCTAATGCCGGCCGCCATGCCGAAGTTCCACGGGTCGTCGGGATCGGAGCGCAGGCTGGCCAGCCCGGCGAACCAGGCGCCCCCGGAGGCGACCACCGCGGCCATGGCGGCCCCGAACACATCGACGATGAGCGCGACGGACAGCCCAGCTCCGGCCAGCATCGGTTTGGTCTCGATGGAGGCGTGCCCGAGCGCCGCGAGCGTCATCTGCAGGCCGAATATTGTGCCCAGGCTGCTGGTCGCGGTCAGCGCCAGCGCGCCGAGGAGCCACACCGGGCTCGGGACCCGGAACTCGGCGACGGCCAGGCCCGCGCACACCAGCGTGAAGACGCCGGCGGCCGGGAACATCATCAGGAGCACGTAGGCGAAGGGGCCAGCGTCGGCGAAGAGGTCGAGCATGGTGCAGCTTCACACATTGTACTTTGGCGGCATGATCCGCATTCCCTTCGCCGAACTCCCCTGGGAGACCGTTTCCCCAGGCCTCCGCCAGAAAATCGGCCCCGGTTGCCGGCTCCTCGAACATCTGCCCGAGCACGTGGAGGAGACCTGGTGCACGCGCGGCCATCGGGGCTATGTCGTCGATGGCGTGCTCGAGCTGGAGCTCGCTGAGGAGCGGATTTTGCTCGGCGCTGGCGACGCTCTCGATATTCCCGAGGGCCTGCCTCACAAGGGGCATGTGCACCCTGGTGGACGGGCGCTTCTGTTTCTTGTGGAGAGCTAGCCCGGGTCTTCCCCAGACTCGAGTCGTTGGCATACAATTGCACCATGGTCCTGCTCTTCCTGGCACATTCGGCACTGGCGCAGACCCCTCCCGTGCAACCCGCCACCGGGCCTGGAGGGGCCGACTACGCCCACACCGGGGTCACCGTGACGACCCATCTCTCCGGCGGAGAGCGCTACTGGCTCTACGAGCCCTCGGGGCCCGTTCCCGCGAGCGCCCCGGTCGTCGTCTTCCTGCACGGGTACTCGCTGCTCGATGACGGCCGCGCGGTGTACGCGAACATGATCCATCACCTCGTAAAGAGAGGAAATACCGTGGTTTATCCGCGCCAGGGGAACGGCGTGGAGTGGTGGAACTACGAAGACAACATCGTCGCGTCGATGGTGGACGCCGAGGCGCGGTTGTCTGGCCTGGGTCACGTCGACCCCGGGCCCGAGGGGTACGCGATGGTGGGCCACTCACTCGGAGGCGTGTTGGCCCTGCGGGTCGCCCAGCGAGCGGGCGCCGCAGGTTGGCCAACTCCAGCTGCCGTCGCGGTGATGGATGGGGCCGGCTTCACGACGCCCGCCTACCCGGACATGCCGATCGAAGACCTGTCGGCCATCGCCGCCGACACCTTTCTGCTGGCCATCGTCGCCGAGACGAGCTTCACCGATCCAAACACCCAGCCCATCGTGCAGCGCCTCTGGGCAAACACGCCGCAGATCGCCAGGGCGCAGAAGAACATCCTCGGCGTTCGGAGTGACAACTGGGGCAGCCCGGAGCTGGTGTCCGAGCACCTCGGCGTGCTCTCGGGCTGGGCGGTGGGCATGGGACCGCAGCCGCTCGATGCCATCGACTGGTACGGCTACTGGCGCCCGGTCGATGCGCTCCTGGAGCGCGCGTTCCAGGGTACGGGCGGCGAAGAGGCGCTCGGCAACGGTCCGGCCGCGCGAGACATGGGGGAATGGAGCGATCTGGTCCCGGTGGAGCCGAAGATCACAGCTAGCGATCTTGGGTTGTAGTGATGCTGCCTCTGATCCTCAGTCGACGTCCACCGCTCCGGCGACGACCGGGACCCACACGGCCCGGGGTACATCGACGGGCGCCTCCTCGAGAGTGAGCCTGGCCCCCTTGGGTAGCACGCACACGATGGGGGTCTTCGCACTCCAGCCGTTTTCCTCGGTGGGATGTTCCTCGCGCACGTTGCGGTCGCGATCGAGGGTCCAGATCGCGCCCACCTCCCGCGGGCGGAGCGACGATCCGGCCCAGGCGAACCCGACGACGTCTCCTACGACGCCGCCGCAGACGCCCTCAGAGATGTCTCCGGAGCTTGTGGACGAGGGCTCCCCCAGGGACTGCCAGACGAAGGCGGCCATGGCGATGATGAGCTGACCGGACAGCCCGAGGGCGATGAGGATGACCACGACAGCGGCGATCCGGGCCCACGGCGGGCGGCCTGGCTGACGAGGTGGAGGAGCAGAAGAAGGAGGGGGTGAAAGGAGGGGAGGAGCCGGAACCGAGGGAGAAGGCACGGTGTCGTGGAGGACCTCCAGCAGGGCCTCGCAGCTCTGGATGCGCGCGTCGATGTCGACCTGAAGGCATCCGTCGATGGCCCGGACCACGTGCTCGGGCAGGTCGGAACGAAGCTCGCGGGGCGGCGTGTAGTCCCCCGCGGCGATCGCCTGGTAGATGTCGATCACCGTGTTGCGCTGGAAGGCGCCTCGCCCGCAGACGAGCAGGTAGAGCAGACAGCCCAGGGCGAAGATGTCGGCCCGCGCGTCGACCCGCTTGGCGTCCCGGATCTGCTCCGGGGCCATGTACTGCGGCGTTCCGAGGGCGACGCCGGTTCGCGACAGCCCCAGATCGCTGTCCCCTCGAGTCATCTTCGCCAGCCCGAAGTCGGCGATCTTCGGGTGCCAACCTCCGTCGCGCTGAACCAACAGCACGTTGTCGGGCTTGAGGTCCCGGTGAACCAGACCCAGCGCATGGGCTGCAGCCACGCCTTCGACCATCGCCTCGAAGACCTCCAGCACCGTGTCGATGTCGGGGGTGTGCTCGGCGAGCCACGGGTGGAGGGCGGGACCCTGGATGAGCTCCATCAGCAGCGCCGGGCTGTCCTTGACCTCGAGGAGATCGAAGACGCGCACCACGTTGGGGTGGTCGACTGCGGACTGGAGCTGGGCCTCCTGGATGAGGCGCTTCTGCAGGTCCGGGTGCCGGCGGACGATCAGCACCTTGAGGGCGAAGTCCTTTCCGAGCTGGGTGTGCCGCACCCGGTAGACCTGGGCAGCGCCGCCCTGTCCTAGCTTCTCGACGACTTCGTAGCGCTCGATGGTGTCGCCCACTTTCAGCAGATCGAGATTCAGCGCGCCCCTCCCGCGTCACAAGTCGTACAAGTCGAGGATGGGAATCACGCGACCAGACACCACCGTGGTGTCCGCCAGCCAGACGGTTTCCCCGTCCGGTGTGACCTCCCGTAGCTCTCCCTCGGGCGAATACATGATCAGGGTGTTGCCGCCTTCGAGGCGCCGAGCATCGCCCAGGAATGACGTGAAACCGCGGTCAGCGCGGGTGTATTCCCAGACCTTCTCCACCGTCATGTTCGTCTCGTCGATGCTGTACTCGATGACGCTGCTCACCGAGTCGGCGTGGTTTCCATTGTCAAAGAGCAGGACCCCGCCAGGCCAGACCTGAGAGAAGTGGGAATGCTCCAGGAGGTCGCCGCCCTCGTCGGAGGTGAAGTCGCCGTGTATTCCGCCGAGTTGCCAGAGTATCTGGCCCGAGGTGGCGTCGGTCTTCAGGAGCGCGTCGAAGTAGCGTGGCAGCATGTAGAGGGCGTCTTCAGTGGGCTCGTACGCGACGGAGTTGGTGTGGGTCCACTCGTGGTAGCCGGGGACGAAGCTGCCGTTGAGCGCGAAGTGCTGGCAGGTGTACCACGGCTCATGTGGGTAGTCGGCGAAGTAGGCCAAGCTGCGATCGTACTCCTCTTCCTGGTCATATCCCTCGGGAGCGAGCCGAATGGCATCCGACGCGATGTTCAAGGGCTGGTCATCGACGTCGAAGACCGCGAACTCGAACGAGGGAAAGGCCAACAGGCCGTCGCCCCTCTCCACGAAATCGTGGTGTTGGTAGAGCGCCCGGGTCGTTGTCTGTCGGCGTCCGTCCAGGTCCATCCGCTGGATGCGGCCATTCTGGGTGATGTCCATCATGCGATAGGACGAATACAGGATGCCGCGTCCGTCCATAGCCGGCCGCGCCCGCGTGATGTGTTGGCCTGGATCGGCCGCCACCCACCAAACCAGGTCCGCATCCCCGTCGATGATGGCTGCGTAGCTGGTCACAGGGTGGTTGGGAGTCAGCAGCAGAAATGCGTTGGCGACCTCGGAGCGATCGACATCGACTTGAAGCAGCTCGTGGAGCCGGAGGGTCTCCGGCGGATCGGGCACCTGCCACACATCGATCGCGCTGGTCGCCACCGTACCGTCCTCGTGCTCGTTCGAGACGCGCCAATAGTACTGGTGGCTGGCTTTGAGGCCGAAAACCGCCTGTTCATGTGAATCGGTCAACTCGGTGCGGGGGGTTGTCAGCCCCAGGTCCGGCGTGAGCCCATATTCGACTTGTCCGTACCCCCAGTCCGCCGTCCAGGTGATGAAGAAGACGGTGGGAACGACGTCGCTACCGACCGACGAGACGTTCACGGGCAGGTGATTCGCGGGGACGTAGGACTCCTCGAGTTCCTGCGTATCCAGCGTCGCGGAAGGTCTCTTGATCTGCGCATCCCGCACCATACGGGGCTCGCACCCCCACAGCGCCACTATCGCAATCCAACAGATAGCTCTCATTCGCCCAGAGTACTCCGGTCCGGCGAACTTCGGAGTGACATGTAGAATGTTCCGCAAGTTCGTCTGCAGAGCGTGAGCAATATGAGAGCCCTTCTCGGGTTGGCCCTGTTGGCGGGATGCGCATCCGCTCCGACAGAAGTGGCAATCCTCCCAAAGAACGCCGATACCACCGACGATCTGAGCGCGGTGTGGAGCACGGAGATCGCCCCTCGGGACGTGCTCTACGAGTGGGCGCGCAATGGAGAGATCCTGCACGATCTTCGCGACGACCACGTCCCGGCCGATCGCACGGCCAGGGGACAGACGTGGAGGCTGACCGTGACGGCCATTGCGCCAGATGGCTTGGTCGGTCAGGCCACCCGGGTCATCGGCAACGCGCCGCCTGCGCTGGCCCCGACCTTGAGCCCCGGGCTTCCCGATCGCCTCTCGGGCGTCCAGCTCGACCCCGGCTCTCAGGACCCGGATGGAGACGCGATCATCGTGTCTACGACCTGGACGGTAGCCGGCGCCGAGCTCACCGAAACCGGTCAATACCTCGACGGATCGCTCTTCGCGCGCGGCGACGCCATAGAGGCCACCGTGGTCGGCACCGACGGCGAGCTGGAGTCGGTCGCGGCCGTCACCGTGGTCGCCCACAACGCTGCGGCGACCATCGAGCTCGCCGCGATCGCGCCTGCTTTTCCCACGCGTGCGGACACGCTCCGCTGCGAGACGGACGGATGGCGTGATGCCGACGACGACTCGCCCGGCTTTCTCTACAGCTGGTACGTCGATGGCATCGACATCGACAGCCACGGATCGGAGCTCGACGCCGCTGTGCTCCTCCCCGACGACGAGGTCGTGTGCGAGGCCATCCCGTGGGACGGCCTGGAGGCGGGTGAGGTCTACATTTCGGAGCCCGTGTACATCATCAACCGCGCCCCAACGCTCGCCGGCGCGGACATCGATCCGCCCGAGGCGTTCGAAGTGACCCTGCTTTCCTGCGTAGGAACCGGGTTCTCTGATGCGGATGGGGACCCCTGGGTCGACTCCCAATACCTCTGGTTCGTCAACGGTCTGCCGATGGCTGCGAGCGGGCCCACCCTCGATGGGGCTAACTTCAACCGCGGCGATCTCGTCTCCTGCAGCATTGCGCCGGATGACGGCGTCTCGCTCGGCAGCTGGGTCGACTCACCGCCGATCGAGGTGCTCAACACGGCGCCGGTGTTGGCCGACGCCCGGATCGATCCCCCGGGCGACGCCTACGAGGACAGCGTGCTCTCCTGCGTCGGGATCGGGTTCTCGGACCTCGATGGGGACCCGTGGGCCGACTCCCGGTTCGAGTGGTCGGTCAACGGAGTCCCGATCGCCGCGGACAGATCGACGCTCGACGGTGCCGACTTCGACAAGGGCGATCTCGTCGGGTGCCGGATCGCCGCAGATGACGGTCTCGAACAGGGGGACTGGGTCGATGCCGCCCCGAAGGATGTGGTGAACAGCGCGCCCACCGATGTCGTGGTCACCACTGATCCGGACCCGGTGTATCCCCACGATCGGGTTCAGTGCAGCGCTACCGCCCGCGATCCCGACGGCGACGTGGTCAACTGGACGATGCACTGGGAGCGCGACGGGCAGCCGTTCGTCGACACCGAGACCACCGAAGTGAGTGGTGACACCATCGGCGCCTACACAGTCGGCTTCGACGAGATGTGGCGCTGCGTGGCGACCCCCGACGATGGCGTGGATGTGGGTGCGGTCGGAGACACCACATTCGCGACGGATCCGCCGATCGGAGGGAATGTGCTCTTGATCGTGGTGGACGATCTCGGCCTCGACCACCTGCTCACCTATGGGCTGGCGACCGATGCACCGCCGACGCCGAACATCGACACCCTGGCGACGGAGAGCGTGCTCTTCGAGAATGCCTACACCTACGCAGTGTGCACGCCGACCCGCGCCGCGATCCTCACGGGGCGCTACGGTCGGCGCACCGGGGCGGTCCATCCCATTCAATTCCTCGAGTCTACCTACGAGCTTCCCGTCGAGGAGGTGACCGCGCCGGAGATGTTGCGCGAGAGCCCGTGGTTTGTCTACGCCAACAGCGCCATCGGCAAGTGGCACCTCGGCGCCATCGCCGGCGTTTCCGGACCCCTGCATCCCAACCTGTCCGGTTTCGACGACCACCGGGGCTCGGCGGGGAACCTGCCCCACAACGTGCTCGGCGGAGGCACCGGCTATTTCTTCTGGGAGAAGGTCATCAACGGCACGGTCACCCAGTCCGAGGAATACGCCTCCTCCGCGACGACCGACGACACCCTCGACCGCATCGACCTGATGCCAGAGCCCTGGTTTGCCTACGTCGCCTACAACGCCCCACACGGGCCATTCCACGTCCCACCGCCCGAGCTGCACTCGTACGTCGGTCTGGACGGCGAAAGCCCGGACCACCTGAAGTACGACGCCATGGTCGAGGCCCTCGACAGCGAGATCGGACGGCTGCTGGACTCCCTGGCCCCGGACCTCCGCGCGCGCACCACCGTCATCTTCGTCGGCGACAACGGTACGCCGACGGAGGTGATCACGCCGCCCTTCGACAGCACCCGCGGCAAGAACACGCCCTACGACGGTGGCGTCCAGGTGCCGATGCTGGTCAGCGGCCCGCTGGTCTCGCAGCCGGGGACCACCACCACTGCCCTGGTGCACGCCATGGACATCTACGCGACCATGGCCCACATCGCCGGCGTGCGAATGGGCGACATGACCAAGCTCGATCTCGCGGGCGTGCCAGGCCCGATCACGTTCGACAGCCAGAGCCTGGTGCGCTGGCTCGCGGACCCGTCCCAGCCCTCGATCCGCGACATGCTCTTCCTGGAGAAGCCCACTCCCAACTACGGCCCCGACTACGACCAAGACATCTTGATCGGGCGAGACGATCGCTGGAAACTCATCACTACCGACCAGGGTAGCAAGTTCTTCGACCTCCACTCCGCGGTGCTGGACGAGGGCCCGGACCTGCTGGCGGCACAAGGGTATCTGGACGCGGATCAGCAGGAGGGATTCGACCGGCTCATGGACTTCACGGCCGCAACGAAGGCGATGATGCCGTACGAGGGCCCGCCGCGACCGTAGCAACGAGAAACTATTTGGCGTATATTCGCTGTCGGGGGCCCAATGACCTCGATAACCATGCGCCGAATCACCTGGATTGCGCTGGTCTATTCCGTGGGCTGCACAGATGGTGCCGGCGACCCTTCGCTCTCCAGGCCAGACGCCAATTCGGACTCGGATTCCAATTCGGTCTCCCTCCAGATCCGCGACAACCCCAATCCACGAGCGCCCCTGGTGAAGCTGCTTGCGGTGGAGACCACGGTTCCGACACGCATCGATGTGCACCTGACCGAAGACGGCGAGACGCGCACCATCGCGTTCGACGACGTCGGGTCCACGCACGAGGTCGATCTGTTGGGATTGCACGCTGGGACTGTGTTTACCGTCGATGTGACCGCTACCGCCGAAGACGGAACCACCGTCAGATCCGATGGGGTCGACTTTTACACCGACCCGCTGCCCGCCGACTTCCCCGATATCGGGGTGGTGGTGTCGGATCCGGCCCGGATGGAGCCCGGCTACACGTTGCTCGTCGACGCCGGCACAGACGATAACGTCGAACGAATGTACGCGATCATGGTGGACGAGGCCGGCGAGGTCGTCTGGTTCTGGGACGCCGATGTGCCCATTGGCTGGCTGGAGCTCACAGAGCGCGTCACGTTGCGCGGCGTTGTCAGCGGGGGCGACGACAAAGACGACACGGGCCTCCTCGAGATCGATCTGCGCGGTGATGTTGTGCGCGAGTACACGGCTGCCTTGGCCGACGCGCGCCCCAATGCGGCCGTAGTCGATGTTCCAGTCCTGCACCACGACGTGAGCGATGCACCCGACGACGGGCTGTTCTCGTTGAGCTGGGAGCGGCTCCATCACCCGGCATACCCAACCTCCGAGGACGACCCCTTGGCGCCCGTCGCGCCCACTTGGGTCGCGGTCGACATGGCTGTCGAGGTGGCGCCGGACGGCACCGTGCTCGACAGCTGGAGCTACCAGGATCTGCTCGACCCAAATCGGATCGGCCGCGATTCGGTCTCGGGTATCTACTGGGGCGGCATCTACCCCGGAATGAAAGACTGGGCCCACGCGAACTCCCTGACGTACATCGAAGAGGAGGACGCCTTCATCGCCTCGGCGCGGCACCAGGACGCCGTGTTCCAGTTCAGTCGTCAGACCGGCGAGCTGGACTGGTTGATGGCGCCGGCGGTCGGCTGGGCACCGGAGTTCGATTCGGTGCTCCTCACCGCCGCAAACGCCGAGACCCGGCAGTTCTACCACCAGCATGCACCGGAGCTCACCCCAGCGGGCACCATCCTGATGTTCGACAACGGCAACCACCGCGCGAGCGCCTATGAGGACGCGGTGCACAACCTCGAGAATGTGAGCCGAGCGGTCGAGTATCAAGTTGATCCCGTCGCTGGGACTTTCGAGGAGGTGTGGAGCTACGGCGATCAACGCGACCCGACCATGTTCTGCTTCAAAGTAGGCGATGTCGACATGCTGCCCGAAACGGGCAATGTTCTGATTACGTTCGGAATCTACTTCCGCGAAGAGCACGCACGCTGGACCATCGTCGAGGTCACCCACACCGATCCACCGCAGGTCGTGTTCGAGATCGAGAGTGGAGACAGGCGCGAAGGGGCGTTGGGGCAGGCTCGGGCCACTCGAATCCGCAGCCTGTACCTGTGATCTGTCTTGTCCAGGCCACCGGGACCTCTTAGGCGATGCTCCAGATGCTGTGCATGTTCGCTGCCTTCGCCGCGTCTCCCGAGGAGGAGGCGCTGCACGCCCGAGCGGATGCCCTCGACGAACAGGCGGTCGCCCTCGAAGAGCAGGGCGCGTACTCCGACGCCATACCGCTGCTCGAACAGGTCGTGAAGCTTCGCACCGACGCCTCCGGTCCCAAACACCCCGACGTCGCCGACGCCACATACAACCTGGGTTTGACCCTTCACGATGCCGGTCGGCTCGAGGAGGCACGGGACCGGCTCCAGGTCGCGCTGGCTCAGTACGAGGGCCTCCGCCACCCCGACCGAGGCATGGCCATGACCAGCCTGGGCTCGGTGATGCAGCGCCTCGGTCGCCTGCGAGACGCCCAGCAGCTGTACGAAGCCTCGCTTCAGGCGGCGATGGACGAGCTGGGACCCGATGATCCGGAGGTGGCGACCCGCGGGAACAACCTCGGGTTGCTGCTGGTCGAATTGGGGGAGCTACGGGAGGCCCGCTCCATCCTCGAAGTGGCCTTGGCGACAAGAGAACGGGCGTTTGGACTAAATCATCTCGAGGTCTCTACCCTTCTCAACAACCTCGCCAGCGTGCTGCTCGCGCTCGGGGACCCCGCAGGCGCCAGGGCGATGATCGAGCGATCCCTTCGAATCCGACAGCGGGAGCTCGGCGCGGACCATCCGCGTACCGGCGGCGTCACCCTCACCCTGGCTCAAGTGGTGGAGGCCCAGGGAGACTACGTCACTGCACAGCAGCTGTACGCCCGGTCCCTGGAGGTGATGGAAGCGGCGCTGGGGGAGGAGCACCCAGTCGTGGCGAAGATCCTCGAGACCTGGGGTCGAATGCTGCTCACGCTGGGCGACTACCCGCTCTCCAGGAAGCACCTGGAGCGTTCGTTGGCGCTGCGGGAGAAGACACTCGGATCGGCGCACCACGAGGTCGGGTACACGCTGAACAGCCTCGCGACGCTGCTCCAGGTACAAGGCGATCTCGATCCGGCGCTGCAGATGTTCGAGCGGTCCCACGAGACGCTGCTGGCGGCGTTGGGCCCGGACCATCCGAGTGTGGCCGACGCCGTGAACAACCTGGTCGTCATCCACCTGACTCGCGGTGAGATCGCGCGGGCTCGCGAGCACTCCGACGCCTCGGTCGCGCGGATCGAGGCGGCATATGGCCCGGACCATCCGCGCACCATTGACGCGGTCAACAACCTGGCGGCCATCCTCTTCCAGGAGGGAGACCTCGAGGCCGCCCGCCCCCTGTTCGAGCGGGTGGTCTCACAGCACGAGGGCACCCCGGGCAGAGAGATCGCCCTGTCTGTCGCGCTGATGAACCTGGCCAACATCGAGGAGTCGATGGGGGAGCTCGAGATTGCCCGGGAGCACTTCGTCACCGCACTCCAGCTCCGCGAGGACCACCTCGACCCGGATCACACCAAGGTGGTGGATGCGCGCTCCCAGCTCGCGGACGTGTCGTCGAAACTGGGTGACGTCGAGGGGACGCGCGCGCTGAGCCGTCGGGCGGCGGAGGGTGCTACGCGATTCGTCAATCAGACGCTGCCGGTGCTCAGCGAGCGCGAGGCGTTGAGGTTCGTCGCCCAGCATCGGATCTATCTGGACCTGTTCCTGAGTGTTTTCGACGAACCCGCGGACGACCGGATGGCCTGGGATGCGGTCGTGCGATGGAAGGGCACGGTGGCCCGGGTCCTCTACGAAAAGCGCCGGCTCTCCCGCGTAGATCCGGCCCTCGCGGCAAGACGTCAGGAGCTGGCGGATGCGCGTCGGGCGTTGGGAGCCGCTGCACTGTCGGGTACGGACGCCGAGTTGGGCGCTCTGCGCGATCAGGTGGAGGCCCTCGAGCGCGCGCTGGCATTGGAGAGTCCCTGGATTCGGGAGGAGTTGGCGCGCCGGGACGCCGGGGCTTCGGAGGTTTGTGCGGCGCTGCCGGCTGATGCGGTGCTCGTCGACCTGCTCCGCTACGGGTCCCAAATCGACCACAGGAGATACGTGGCCTTCGTCGTGACCGATGACTGCCGGGTCCAACGAGTGGAGCTTGGCGAGGCCGAAGCGATCGACGAGATGGTGACCGACTTCCGGGCGTTGTTACGCGATGATGGTCGCGCCCTGTCCTCCCGCACCGAGGCGCGTGGACTGCGCCTCAGCGAAGCGATCTGGACGCCGCTGCGTCCTCTGATCGGCGATCGCGAACGCGTGATCGTCGTCCCGGACGGGTCCCTTGCCGCGGTGTCCTTTGCGACACTACCTACCGGCGATGGGCAATACCTGGTGGAGGACCTGCACCTGTCGTATCTCGAGTCCGGCGCCGATCTGCTCCGCTGGGTCGAGCCCGCTGAGCGCGCCGAGGGCCTGTTGTTGGTCGGGGACATTGACTTCGGCGAGATCGGACCCGCTCCGACGCACCCGTGTGTCGGTGAGCCCTTCGGCGCCCTTCCCGGAACCGGGACCGAGATCGATGCCATCTCGGCACTCTGGAGGCGGGAGCCAGTGTCGCGCTTGACTGGAAGGGCCGCGTTGGAGGCCGAGATCGGCGGCCACATGTCGGGGTCGAGGGTGGTGCACGTCGCCACCCACGGCTTCTTTGGATCGAAGCAGTGCAAGTCCGCGCTCCTCCAGGCCGGAGGCTACGACCCGATGCTGCTGTCAGGGCTCGCGTTGTCGGACGTCAACCTCCCTCACGACCCACTCGACGGCAACGACGGGCTTCTGACCGCGGCGGAGGTGGCCGGTCTGGACCTGGAGGGGACCGAGCTGGTCGTGTTGTCGGGATGCGAGACGGGCCTGGGCGAGGTCCGCTCGGGTCAAGGCGTGCTCGGCCTGCGGCGCGCGTTTGCCGTCGCCGGCGCGCGCTCTCTGGTGATGAGCCTGTGGTCGGTACCGGATGAGGAAACGGCCGAACTCATGACGGAGATGTACCGCGGCATGCTCCGCCGGCGTCGTCCACTGGGTCCGACGGCGGCGCTGCGGGACGCCCAGCTCGCGTTGCTTGCGCACAACCGGCGGCAATACGGCGAGGCGCTTCCCCAGACCTGGGGAGCGTTCATGGCCGCTGGAGACTGGCGATGAGCGAGGCGGACGGCAGATCACCGACGATTACACCCGGGGGCTGCGTAGACAACGAGAAACTGTTCGGGCGTATATTCGCTGTCGGGCCCCAACCTCCGAGGACAACCCTTCTGCACCAGTCACGCCGACT
>Ga0315336_1005976_pt1 | contig 12831 bp, 9 predicted proteins | sample ASW5metaG_FD_204512 | JGI IMG/M metagenome (GOLD analysis project Ga0315336, IMG submission 204512) | Ammonia-oxidizing marine archaeal communities from Monterey Bay, California, United States - ASW #5 | ecosystem: Environmental > Aquatic > Marine > Intertidal zone | place: USA: California...
GGCCGACACGGTTGACGTATTCGGCGATGATCGGATCGTCGATGACTTTGGCGTGACGTTCGATCTCTTGGGCCATGCCCTTGCCGAGGCCGATTTCCTTTTCGAGCGAATAGAAGTTGACGCCGCCGCCCACTTTACGTTCGCCGATGGCGTCGGGGTCTTTCTTCGAGCCTCCCTTCTTCTTCTTCTCCTTCGCCAACATCCCGCTCGGGGCGCCGAATGCGAGAATCAGTGCCAGGAAGATGCAATTCGCTTTGAGGTGCACGTCAATAGTATAAGGGGTCGCCTGGCGCGATACACTTGGGGCGCACCCGCCGAGAGGTGCGGAAAGACACGCCTGTGAAAGATCTGTCGGCCTATCGAGACGAATTCCCTGTCACTGATCGCTTCGTCTACCTCAATCACGCGTCTACCGGCCCGCTCCCACGACGCACCGCGCGAGCGATTCAGCGCCAGGCGGAAGAAACGATGCTCAATGCGGGCATGGTTTACCGCGATTGGCTTGCGTGCTACGACGGCACGCGTGAAGCGGCCGCAAGCCTGGTTGGGGCGAGAGCTCACGAGATCGCTCTGACGAAGAACACCTCAGAGGGGTTGAGTTTCATCGCTAACGGTTTGGATTGGCGCAGCGGCGATATCGCGGTGGGCGTCCGGGAGGATTTCCCGGCAAATGTCTTTCCATGGACGCGCCTAGGCCCGTCTGGGGTGAAGTTGAGGTGGCTGGAACTCCGCGATGGCCAGCTCGACTACGACGAGATCGACCGGGCGTGCGAGGGGGCGCGGCTGCTAGCAGTGAGCTTCGTCCACTATTTGACCGGGTTCAGGCTGGACCTGGAGCGAGTCGGGGAGATTTGCAAAAGGCGCGGGTGCCTGTTCGTCGTTGACGCCGTGCAGGGGCTGGGGCCGTTCAAGGTCGATGTCGGGCGCGCGGGCGTTCACGCACTTTCGGCAAGCGCCCATAAGTGGCTACTGGGACCGGAGGGCAGCGCCTTTCTCTTCGTAGCCGACGAGCTAGGGGAACAGGTTGAGCCGATCGAGTTCGGGTGGACGAATGTGACGGGCTTTCCCGAATTCAGCCGTGAGGAGAACGTCAGGCCCGATGCCGGACGGTTCGAATGTGGGACCTTGAACACGGTCGGATACTACGGGCTCCGGGAGTCGCTAGGGCTGTTTTTGGAAGCGGGGGTCGAACGCATTCAGGACAAGGTTGACGGCTTAGCGCAGAGCGTTCTGGAGAAGTGCCAGGAGAAGGGGTACGAAGCGGCGACGGTACGGGCGCCAGAGAACGGTTCGGGGATCGTGTCGGTTCGCAAGGCGGGGGTCGATGCCGCGTCAGTGGTGGCTGGGTTGGCCGACAAGAGGATGTCAGTCTCGACGCGGCATGGCTGGATTCGCGCGTCGCCGCACTTCTACAACACCGAGGAAGAGGTCGACCAGTTGGTCGAATTACTGCCTTAGAGGACCTGCATCGGCAAGAGTGTCGAGCCAGCAAACCTGGAGGCTCGCGCCACGTGGGTGATCTGTTGGTGGTGCGGGGTGAACCGCCCAAGACCGGAATGGATTGAATCCAAAAGGGTCGTATATTTGAACTAGTATGCCGGTCGAAAGCCTTCTAGCCGACAATCCGTTCGCGGCGCTGACGTCGATCGTGGCGCCGGCCGTGCTGACGAACGCCTGTTCGGTGTTGTCGCTGGGCACGGGCAATCGTATTGCACGCGTGGTCGACCAGTCGCGTCGGGTCAGTGAGTCCCTACGCGCGGAGCAGGCTGGGTCGGCGGAACACGCGGACTTGAAGAAGCAAATGGAGCGACTCAGTACTCGCTCCCAGCTCCTGATATCGGCTTTGCGCTTGTTCTATATGGCGTTGGGTTCGTTTGCCTCGGCGGCCTTGATCGCTGTTATGGGTTCTGGCTTAGCCGCTTACGGGGCGGACTGGGGCTTTCGGGCGACGGCCGCGCTCGGTCTAGGGGTTGGATTTGCGGGTGTGGGCTGTTTGGTGATCGGCTGCGTGAAGCTGGTGCGCGAGGTGCAGATCGCCTTGGATCAAACGGCGGAGCTGGCGGCGCGGGCGCTGAGTCCTCGCTAGTAGGTGATCGTTATTACGACGACTTTTTGCTCTGCAACAAGCGGACTTGCGGCCTTAAACTTAACGAGACCGTGAAAGTACTTGGCTCGCTCTTATTGGTCCTGTTCTCCTCCGTTGCGCTCCCACAGCCGTTCGAGCCCGTGGACGCCGCGGTAGGCCCTGACGGCCCGGTCTAGATAGCCGATCGGTCAGATTCGCCGGTTCCCGCTTGACGAAATCGTCGAGGCGTTCGCAGTCAGCGGCGGGCCACAGTGGCCATGCGTTGAGGGCCACAAGCGGGCGTTTTAGCGCGGCTCTTCGCCGCCGACCCAGATGGGCGACGACCAGGCGCGAGCGCCGTTCAACTGCTCGACACGCACGTAGTAGTAGTCGCCGTGTTTCATTTCGCCGGTGTCGACGAATTCGATGTCGTAGTCCATTGGCTGTTTGTCGCCGACGAGTTGGAAGGTGATCGTGTCGGGGTCGCGGCCGAAGGACGATTCAAAGGGGGTTTGCTTGACGAGGTGGCCGTTGCGCAAGTCTCCTAGTTTGACTTGGACTTCGCTGGCGGGGATGGTCATGATCGGGCGGATCGGAATGGGCGCTTTGCAGCACTCGTCGGCTTCGTCGAGGTTGATGGTGATTTCGCTTGAGGGACTAGCGCCGTCTAGCTCGAGCATGATGGTGTCGGCGCGGCCGCGGGTGCGAGTGAGGAAGCTGATCGTGTTGCCGTCGGCGGAGGCGAACTCTTTGTGGCGGTTGTCGAAGTTGAGTACGTTGATGCCGGCGAGGGTCGCTTTCTTGAGGCCGATCGTTCCTTTCCAGGTGCGGTAGGGGCGGGGGTTGTCACGGAAGAAGGGCTCGGACGACGACTCGAAGCCGACAACGAGGCGGCTCTTGCGAGCAAGGCTCCCAATGGAGGGCCGCTTGACGTAGATGGTTTCGCCGTTCTTAACGACAGAGACTTCGGTGATGGGCGCAGTTCCCATGACGCGGGCGCGGATGCGGCGGTCTTCCGTGTAGGGTAGGCGTTGACCCATGCCCGCCCCGTTGAGGCCCAGGTCAATGAGGATGCGTTGGGCGGAGGTGACGGCGTAGACCTTGGTGTCTTTCATCGCGTCGAAGATGGCGTCGGTGGTCTTTTCTCGGGCCATCACCGCGGCGAGTCCGCCGAATTGTTGCAGCGGCGTCTCAGAGCTTGTGCCCGAGACGGAGCTGTAGCCGGGCTTGGAGCGATGGTCGTCGGAGGCGGCGACGAAGCCGACCTGGTGGCCGTTACGCAGGTAGTAGTTGCCGAACCACTCGAAAGTTCCGTGCATCGACATGATCTCGATGAAGTTTTCGATATCGGGATCGGACTGACGCCAGTCGCCCGCTTGGTGGGCGTGGGGGATGGAGAGGACGTCGCGGGTGTTGAAGCGTTCGCGTAGGCCCCGGTACATCGACGAGAGGTTCGGGGCGAGTTGCTTGCCCACGCGCTCTGACTTGTTCGACCGGAAGAAGACGTTGTGGTGACCGCCGTAGGCGCGGGACACGGACCATTCGTAGCCCAATAGTGCGATGAACTTGCCCGGGACGGTGTAGCGGTCGACGGCCTGTTGCATGTTGCGCCACTCGTTGTCGTCGAGCCATGAGTCGTGCTCAGAGATTCCCATGAAGTCGAGGCGTGCGTCATCACGGCCGTAGGTGTAGGAGGCGTCGAGAGTGCCTTGGCCCTCGGCCATGGCCGTGTGGGTGTGGGTTTCTCCCCAGTAGACGCGGTAGGGGGGATCTTCGCGAACCCAGAGAGGGTTGCTGAGGGCGCTGATCTTGCCGTCGGCGGATTTCACTTCGACCCGCAAGACGCCTTCGCGGTCGGCTTTCGCGCCGTTGACCGTTTCGAGGGCGGGCCCGTTGGCCGGCAAGTCGCGGAACGACTGTCCGTTGATCGAGACGGTCGCGGCGGGGATGCCGTTGGTGGCGCGATTGTAGAGCTTGTCTTCCCAGCGGATCGAGATGTCGAACTCGTCACCGGGCTCGGTCACGGAGGGGACGATGACGCTGACGCCGGTTGCCATTCCGCCGACTAACTCGTAGCCCGGCCAGGCCGGGGTGAGGAAGTTTCCGCTTCCGTCGAGGTCGATGTAGATCGGAAGCATGACCTGCTTCGATTCGAACGATTGCTGTTTGTAGCCTTCCGAGCCGCCGGACTTGTCGCCATAGACGATGGTGATGGTCTCGCCGGGGTTGAGCTTACCCTTCTCGAGGGTGAAGGAAGGCATCTGCACCGCGCCGCGGAAGCCGCCATGCATGCCCGAGAGCGGGGTCTTGGTCTTGGCGAGCGTGACGTTGGGATTGGAGGTGCGCGCGGAGAGGTAGTTGTCGCCGGATGGATCGTCGGCTTGGATTGGGCCACTGTCGCTTTGGAGCTGGCGGGCGACCATAATGACGCCGCCTTCCTCGATGGGGCGCTCGCCGACGGTGTAGGTCTGCTCAACCTGTTGCCAGGATTCGGTCGACAATGGCTTGTCGATGTTGAATGTGACCTTGCCGAGCGCTTTGGGCTCTTCGTCTTTGAGGGTGAACTCGGCGCCGAAAAGGTCGATTTCGCGTTGGAGAGCCTTGCTTGGAGGGGAGCCGCCGCGCTGCCACTCGGTGATAGCAAGGACGCAGGAGCCGATCGTACGGGTCGCGTTGACAGGAACAGGACCGCCTGTGAGGGAGTAGGCGTTGATCCACTTCCAAAGGGTTCGCATGCGGGCTTCGAAGTTTTGGGGCGTGGTGGGGCCCCTGCGGAGGTCGCTCTTGAGGGACTCGACTTCGGCTCTCAGTTCGGTCGACATGTAGTCGTCGCCGTTGGCGCGCTGGGCGGGAGTGACGGCGATCCAGGTGAAGGCGCCGACGATAATCAGGGCGATGACGGCGGAGAGGCTTCGTCGCTGCATGCGCCTATCATAGGCCTTGCTAAGCTGACTCGGAAACCCAATGAAAAATATCTCACTCACTCTCGTTTGTCTGTTTGGGACTTGCCTCGCTGGGGCTAGTGCCGCCGAGCGTCCCAACATCATTTTCATCATGGCCGACGACCTCGGATACGGTGACCTCGGCAGCTATGGTCAACAGATCATTCAGACACCTCGACTCGATCGAATGGCGGCCGAGGGAATCCGCTTTACCGATTTCTACGCCGGCGCCACCGTATGTGCGCCATCCCGGTGTGTTCTGATGACCGGCAAGCACATCGGTCACGCTCACGTGAGAGGCAACGCCGGAACCTCCGACATGCTGGTGCAGTCGCTTCGCGATAGAGACCTAACCGTCGCCGAGGTGATGAAGTCGGCCGGGTATACAACGGCTCTGATTGGCAAATGGGGCCTCGGCGAGCTGGATGAACCAGGACATCCCCTCAAGCAGGGGTTCGATACGTTCTACGGCTATCTGAATCAAGTCCACGCGCACAACTACTACCCGGAGTTCCTGTGGCGCGGGCGCGAGAAAGAGATGCTGGGCAACGTGGTCGAAGCTTCGTCAAGGAGTTACGGGGGGTTTACTGGAGGATACGGAACCGTCCGCAAGAAGTACACGCATGATCTTTTCGTCAGGGAGGCGCTCGATTGGGTCCGCAATCACAAGGATGAGCCGTTCTTTCTCTACCTGCCTCTAACCATCCCTCACGCCAACAACGAGGGAACGCGCGGGACCGGAGACGGGGCCGAAGTGCCCGACCATGGCGTCTATTCCAACCTGCGCTGGCCCGAGGCCGACAAGGGTCAGGCCGCGATGATCACTCGCATGGATCGAGGCGTCGGCCGACTTCTCGATCTTCTCGAACAGCTCGACCTGGACGACAACACTCTGGTGATGTTCACCTCGGACAACGGCCCTCACAATGAAGCGGGCCACGATCCGGTACGCTTCAATCCGTCCGGCTCCTTACGTGGGATGAAGCGCGACCTATACGAAGGCGGCATCCGGGTCCCGATGATCGCCTGGTGGCCTGGAAAGATCCAGCCCGGGCGCGTTTCCGATCACATTGGATATTTCGGCGACTTGATGGCAACGGCAGGCGAACTGGCCGGGGCCAGCATCGGAGGGAATATTGATTCGGTTAGTTTCGCTCCAGAGCTGATCGGAGAGGGAGCACAGGCAGAGCACGAGTTTCTCTATTGGGAGTTTTATGAGGGCGAGTCGGCACAGGCCGTGCGTTTGGGCCGGTGGAAGGGCGTGCGCAAGCCGATGTTCACCGGGGCCGTCGAGCTTTACGATCTCCCGCGTGACCCAGGCGAGAAATACAACATCGCTCGCAGCGCACCTGAAGTGGTTGAGGCGATCGAAGCCATCATGGAGCGTGAGCACGAGGATCATCCGAACTGGAGTGTTGCCCGGCGCTAGACGGCAAGTCGAGGGACAAACGCCCCGCGATGTTCTAACTTAGGGCTGATGATGCAGCGCAACATCTTGACCTTGCTAGTGACGGTTGCGGCCGCGACGATGGCCCAACAGGAACCGCCGCCGTCATTCAACCCCGATCGCAGTCTGGTCTACAAGGCTGTCGAGGGTGACGACCTCAAACTCGATATCTTTCAGCCAACGGCCTGGAAGCGGAGCGATAGTCGACCCGCCATCGTTTTTTTCTTCGGCGGCGGCTGGACTGGCGGGACTCCAGCGCAGTTCTACCCGCATAGCAGGCAGCTCGCGCTGCGAGGCATGGTCGCGATCAGCGCGCAGTACCGAACCAAAGGAAGTCACGGGACCGACCCGTTCTCTTGCATCGAGGACGGGAAGTCGGCTATCCGGTGGGTACGGGCTCATGCGGCGGAGTTAGGGATTGACCCGAATCGTATCGCCGCCGGCGGGGGCTCGGCGGGTGGGCATGTGGCGGCGACCACGGGGGTTCTGAAGGGCCTCGAAGATCCGACTGAGGATTCCTCGGTTAGCTCGAGACCTAGGGCGCTGGTGTTGTTCAACCCTGTGATTGATACGACGGAAAAGGGCTACGGCGCCGAGAAGCTTGGGACGCGGCAGCTCGACGCTTCACCGGTCCACCATGTGAGGCCGGGTTTACCTCCGACCATCATTTTCCACGGGACGGCGGATACGACGGTCCCTTTCGAGAACGTGAAGCGGTTTCAGGCCGAGATGAGGAAGGCGGGAAACGAGTGCGAGTTGGTTCCCTATGAGAACGAGTCACATGGGTTCTTCAACTACGCGCGCAACTTTGAAGCGTATCTAGACTCAACATCACGCGCGGACGCGTTTTTGAAGGCGCATGGCCTGGCGCCGTAGATGTAAACAGGACCGACTCAATCCAAAGTCTGGGCAATAGGGTTTTCCACTCTTCCCGGAGGGCGCTGATTCTTCCCAGCTCGACCGCGGTCCCCGAGATCCTCGCGCGCCTGCTCGGCCAGGGCCATGAGGCTTTCGACGATGTCTGGGTTGTCCGCGGCGACATCGGTCGAGGAAGCGATGTCTTCGACGATGTTGAACAACAATGGCTGCTCCAAGGTTCCATCGTCCGCATGGGGGTGGCGAATAGCCTCGGCGACAGGCAAAAATAGCTTCCATGGCCCGCTCCGGACGGCCTGGAGATGGTCGCGCATGTAGTAGTAAAAGACTTCGTAGGGCGACGGCGTCGTCGGGTCGCCGTAGATCATTTCGCCGATGTCGTAGCCGTCGAGGTTCCGATCCCGAGGGGCCTCGGCTCCAGCCATCGCGGCGAAGGTCGGCAGAAAATCCATCGTCGTGGCCATCTCTTGGTTGACGCTGCCGGACGGGATGCTGCCCGGCTGCCACATGATTGCGGGGACGCGGAAGCCGCCCTCGGCGGTCGTATAACCACGACCATAGAGCGGGAGGTTGGACCCGCGCGTCGGACTCGCGATATCCCTCGCTAGCGGAGCGCCGTTGTCAGAGAGCCAGATGACGAGCGTTTGTTCAGCGATCTCTAGCTCGACGAGCTTGTCGAGAATCTGTCCCATCGACCAGTCGAGCTCTTCGACCGCGTCTCCCCACGGGCCGTTTCGACTCTTGCCTTTGAACTCAGGGCTGGCGAAGGGCTCGACTTCGCTACCGGGCATGGCTTGCGGAAAGTAAAGGAAGAAGGGCTCGTCTTTGTGGCCTTCGATATAGCTCAACGCGCGCTCGGTGTAGCGCTTGGTGAGCAAGTTTCGGTCGACTGGGGCTTCGCTGACGCGTTCGTTTTCCATCAGTGGCAATGGCGGCCAGGGGGTGGGGCCGAAGCGGTCGAGGTTGCGCGAGCCGCGCTCCTGGGTCATGTCGTCGCTGTAAGGGACGCCGAAGAACGAGTCGAAGCCCTGACGAGTTGGCAGGAACTCCGGTTGGTCGCCAAGGTGCCATTTGCCGATTATGGTTGTGGCGTAGCCTCGAGTCTTGAGGACTTCGGCGATGGTGACCTCGTCTGGGTGCAGACCGTAAGGAGATACAGGGCGCAGGACATGGTCGTCACGCTCGTTGACATGCATCCCCACTCGTTGGGCGTAGCAGCCAGTCATCAGGCTCGCGCGCGAGGGGGTACAGACGCCCGAGGTGGCGTAGAAGTGGGTGAACTTGCGACCCTCGGCGGCCATGCGCGTAAGGGAGGGGGTGCGGTGGAGGGTTGAACCGAATGGCTCAACGTCGCCGTAGCCGAGGTTGTCGCAAAACACGACGATGAAGTTCAGCGGGCGGTCGACGTCGGTGGCCTGGTTGCAGGCGAGTAGGCTCAGAGCGAGCGCTGCCACGGTTCGTGTCATTTCGTGGGCAGCATACCGTATCACCGTGCTATCTTACTCCCTGTGCGTATGCTGCTAAACCTCGTTCTAGCGCTTTCACTAGGCGCTTTCTCTCTCGCCGCGCAGGGCTTCGAACCGAAGCGGCTCTCAAACGGCAAGCCTGACTTCAACGGGATTTGGCAGGCCAATAATTCGGCCAACTATGACCTAGAGCGTCATATGGCCCGAGCGTCGATGATGCTTAGGGAGGGGCCGCACGGCCCGCTAGCCGCTGCTGAGACGTTGCACTTGGGCGCTGTCGGCGCTGTTCCGGGTGGAATGGGAGTGGTTGAAGGAGGCAAGATCCCCTATAAGCCCGAGGCCGCAAAGCTTCGCGAAGAAAACCGCAAGGACTGGATCAATCGAGATCCGGAGATCAAGTGCTATATGCCTGGGGTGCCTCGCGCAACCTACATGCCGTACCCGTTTCAGATCTTCCAAAACGATAGTTCGGTCTTCATTACGTATGAGTTCGCCGGTGCTGTGCGTGAAATCTATATGAAAGACGTGGGCCCGGCCGAGACGGATTCTTGGATGGGGCAGTCGAACGGAAGCTGGGATGGAGACACTCTTGTCGTCAAGGTCAGCGGGCTCGGCGACGGGAGCTGGCTCGACCGCTCGGGGACGCATCACAGCTACAAGATGACCGTGGAAGAGCGCTACACGCTCATCAGCGAGAACCACATCCAGTACGAGGCCACGATCACCGACCCCGAGGTTTTCACCAAGCCTTGGAAGATCTCGATGCCTCTGTATCGGCGGATCGAGCCCGACGCCCGCTTGATGGATTTCAAGTGCGTCGAGTTCGTTGAAGAGTTGATCTACGGCGAGTACAGGCGGAAGCCGCTGGAGCGGTAGAGCCGACGGCGCCGAAGACGGACCTTTGGGCGACCCCGCAGCTGCGCTAAGCTGTCAGCGGAATGACGCAAGCGATGTACCGTCGACGTTTCCTCCAGCATCTGGTGGCGTCCCAGCTGTTCGCGGCCTTGGCGGAGGGGGCCAAAGCTGAGCTGATCAACAACCCTGACGAAGCGATCAACCTTTTCGACCTTCGGGAGGTTGCCGAGAAGAACATCGCCGCGCAGCACTGGGGCTACCTGATGACGGGCTCCGACGACGATGGCACAGTCCGGGCCAATCGAGAGGGGTTCAACCGTTTCCGCATCCGCCCGCGCCGATTCAACGACGTCAGTAGCATCGACATGTCGATCGAGATGTTCGGCCGCAAGTACCCACTACCGATCTTCCTGTCTCCGGTGGGTTCTCAAGGCGCATTCCACTCAGAGAATGAGCTTCCCGCCGCGCGCGCCGCAGGCAAGCTTGGCCAGCAAATGACCTTGTCGACGACGGCAACCATCTCGGTTGAAGAAGTCGCCGAGGCCTACGGGCAGGCGCCGTGGTTTCAGCTCTACCCGACGCCGGTGTGGTCGGTAACCGAGGGGCTCATCAAACGAGCCGAGGGCGCAGGCTGCCCCGCACTCGTGATGACCGTCGATACCGCGACGCACTCGAATCGCGAGACTCTCGATTTCGCCAAGCGCGGAAGTGACGTCGACTGCAAAGCATGCCATGTGGACCCCTTCCCTAAATCGATGTCGGACAAGGGGAACTTCGTGGGGCTCGACATTTCGATGCTCAAGAGCTTTCAGCGGGCCTACGACTGGAAGCTGATCGACCGCATCCGGAGGACCACCAGCATGAAGCTCATCCCAAAGGGTGTGCAAACTCCCGAGGACGCCGAGGCCTGCGTGCGCGAAGGGATGGACGCCATTTGGGTTTCGAACCACGGCGGTCGTCAGCTCAATAGCCTTTTTTCGACGATCGAATCTCTGCCAGACATCGTGCAAGCCGTGGGAGGCAAGATTCCAATCATCATCGATAGCGGCTTCCGCCGCGGCACAGACGTCTTCAAAGCCCTCGCTCTCGGCGCCGACGCAGTGTCGATCGGGCGCCCGTATATTTGGGGGTTGGGCGCCTTCGGCCAAGCAGGAGTCGAAAAGGTGTTCGACCTGCTTCGCGGGGAGATGCATTACGACATGTCGCTGGCCGGGACGGCGACCATCAGCGACATCACTAGCAAGTTCGTCGAGCGCAGGTAGGACGGCAGGGGCGCGCACTTAGGGGACGGTCGAAACTACAGCCTGCTGGCGTTCGCCGAATTGAAGCATACCGCGTGTTATCGTAGCCATGGGAATCTCTCGAACAGAGAAAAAGACATGACGATCCGTTTTCTGAGCATCGCAATGATACTGTCGGTCGCAGTCTGCCCCCTGTGGGCCGCCGACATCCCCCGCACTTCGAACGGGTTGCCGGATCTTTCTGGAACCTACGACACGCAGACCGTCACGCCGCTGAACCGCCCAAAAAAGTACGGCGAGCGCCTGCATTTGACCGACGAAGAGGCGCAAGAGGCCTTCGACAAGGTCCGTGCGTTCCAGGAGCGCGCCTACACTGCGTCAGACCCCAACCGGGAACGCATTGCGGCGGGCAAGGGCGGAGCCGGTTCGTTCGGCGCCGCGGTGGGAGGCTACAACTCCTTCTATCACGAGCGAGGCGAAGCCCCGATGATGGTCGACGGCAAGTACCGCACGTCGATCCTCACAGTGCCCGCCGACGGCCGGCAGCCCGAGATGACCGCTGAGGGAAAGAAGCGCAAGCACTGGATGGACGTGCTGACATTGCACGACAACACCGGCGACGCTTGGTGGATACGCGACGGGATCGACCCGTCGCCATACGACGATATGGAGCTACGTCCCCACGATGAGCGCTGCCTCGTCGGATCAGGCCCGGTCGCGGGACCGCCCATTCTGCCGTTTGCCTACAACAACCTCAAGAGGGTCATTCAGACCGACGACTACGTGATGATTTTGGCCGAGATGGTGCACGACGCGCGGATCATCCGGCTCAACGCCGAGCATGATCCGCCGGATATACGAAAGTGGTTTGGCGACTCGGTCGGACACTGGGAAGGCGACACGCTTGTCGTCGACACAATCAATTTCGGCGACATCACGGCCTTGCGACACGGCTCGCGAGACCTGCATGTGGTCGAGCGATTCACAAGGGTCGATGCGAACTCGCTGCATTACGAGTTCATGGTCACCGACCCGAACATCTGGACAGGTAAATGGGGCGGCGAATACGTCTGGCCCTCGACGGACAAGCGCGTCTACGAATACGCCTGCCACGAAGGCAACTACGCCATGATGGGTATCATGCGCGGGGGCCGGGTGATGGAAAAAGAGACCAGAGAGAAGATGGCAAAGTAAGCCGCTGGCGCGGCCCAAATAAGCGCGGTGGGCGGCCGCGCATTGGTGTCATCGAGGCCGCCAAAGATGCCGCAGGTCTGCTCGAATGTGGCGCCAAGCGCGTGGGACTAATCCACTCCGTAGTTGATCTCAAGACGTCGAACCTTGCTCGATGCGGCCCAAAGCACCAGCGCTGTCAACGCAAGCACTCCCATCACCGCTCCTGCCGTAGAAGGCGGTTCAGCCGGCGCCAACACAAGCTGAAGCAACAGCGGCATATCAGGATCGGTTGGCGGCGGAAACGGGGCTAGCGACTGGACGTAGTACAGCACGCTGAGCTTCTGCAGTGCGACTGGCAGAATCCCGCTGACAGCTTCCCACGCGAGAATCACGATCGCCGGGATGATCGGGTTCCGCAGAAGCAGACCGGCCGCTAGGAAAACAGAGCCGTACCCGACACAGGCCAGCGCGGCTGAGGCCGCGTACCCGAGGGCGTGATAAAGACCCCTGTCCTGCCAGAAGACGCTCAGCTCAGCCGGGTCTTGGCGCCACAGCATCGCCGCGTAGGCCAATAGCGCGCCCGAGGTGAAAATCAGCACGGCCGCAATCAGTCCAGCGAGGTACTTGCCGCCCAGCAAGACATCACGACGCACAGGCGCAAGAAACCAGTAGTGCAGCGTCTTGTCGATCATTTCTCCGCGAAAGAGATTCATGAAGATGCCCAGGCATCCGAAAAAGATCGCAAGACGCAGGTGAAAATGGTGAA
>Ga0315336_1005977_pt1 | contig 12830 bp, 10 predicted proteins | sample ASW5metaG_FD_204512 | JGI IMG/M metagenome (GOLD analysis project Ga0315336, IMG submission 204512) | Ammonia-oxidizing marine archaeal communities from Monterey Bay, California, United States - ASW #5 | ecosystem: Environmental > Aquatic > Marine > Intertidal zone | place: USA: California...
TTATTACGAGAACGGGCAATTGAGGGCAAAAATAGCCTTTAGGGATGGGAAGCGAGATGGATTGGCTGAGTGGTACTACGAAAATGGGCAGGTAAGAAGCAGACAGAATTTTAGAGAAGGGAAACGAGACGGTCTTTGGGAGTTTTTCGAGGTGGACGGTCGGTTATTGTGGAGTAGAAATAGCTATGTAGACGAAGGGCTTATTGATCCTTAATCTGAAATCAATTGATCCACCAAAAAAACCGTAATAAAAAGACCACAGAAATTCCTTGGTCAGCAACTTGAACAATACGCTTACAAGACAAAAAATGAGGTCGCTCGCGGAGGGCATTCCGAGCATTTCGGTTCGCTTGGATCGCTTAGACAGGTTGATGTATATGATGATTGAATTTCAGGATCATATACCCGATGCTTTGGTTGAAGATTTTGGCCACCGCTCTCCCATCATTTCGAAATTTTCTGATATCGCGGCGGTGCTGGATTCCATCCGGTACATTAAGAAGAATTTAAAAAAATGGATGGAACCAGATATTCGCTTTGCTGCATCTCCGTTTAATTGGTTCGGCGCAAAAGCACATGTCCAGTATCAGCCAGTAGGCAGCGTTGGAATAATTAGCCCTTGGAACTACCCATTTAATTTAACAATTGGACCGCTTGCAGCGGTTCTCGCGGCCGGAAATCGGGCGATGATTAAACCCTCTGAGCTTACCCCGAAGTCCTCTAATTTAGTGAAACGGATGATTTCGGAATATTTTGAGCCGGAGGAAATAGCTGTTGTCTTGGGAGATGGTTCTGTAGGAGAAGAATTTTCAAAGCTAGCATTCGATCATCTTTTCTTTACGGGCTCGACCGCTGTCGCTAAAAAGATCATGGCAGCGGCAACGACCCACCTGGTCCCAGTAACATTAGAACTGGGGGGCAAGTCCCCGGTAATTGTGGGTTGTTCGGCCGACCTCAAAATCGTCGCAGACCGTGTGTGGAACGGAAAATTGATGAATGGTGGCCAGACTTGTATTGCTCCAGACTATCTTTTTATTCCGGAAGAGAATCTGGAGCCTTGGATTGAGGCATCTACAAACTCTATAGCCTCGATGTTTCCTTTGATTTTTAAGAATGAAGACTATACTTCCATAATCAATGTAAATCATTTTGAGCGCTTACAGAAATATCTGGAGGATGCCAGAAGAAGAGGGGCACAAATCATAGAATTTAATCCCGGTAGGGAGGAGGAGTTGGAGCGCACATACTACAAGCTGATGCCGTCAATGATTTTAGATGTGACTGACGATATGCTGGTGATGAAAGAGGAAATCTTTGGGCCAATTATGCCGATCAAGACGTACCGAAAAATTGATGATGCTATCCAGCATATTAACAATCGGAGCAAGCCCCTGAGCTTATACTATTTCGGGCAAGACAAAACAGAAGAAACTCATGTTTTAGAAAATACCATATCGGGTGGGGTGTCGATCAATGATGTTATTTTTCACTATGTACAGGACGATCTACCTTTTGGGGGTGTTGGTGCCAGCGGTATGGGCCGTTATCATGGAATCGAGGGATTTAAAACATTCAGCAACCCTAGGGCGGTTTATAAACAGACACCGATCGACTTTATTTTGAAAATTATGAGGCCACCTTTTGGAAATTTATTTAAGAGAATTATTTCTTCCCGGATAAAATTTTAGTAGTAAATATTGGAAATATTAAATTAACCAACGGACTGGATCACAATAATAGTCCGTTAAGCAAAAAAGGAGATTTCATTATGCGAAGTATTTATTTTTTTCTTATTGGTGTATTAGCAACATTGGCACTTCAAGCGGCGATTGCCCAGAATCAAGGGTGGGGCGCTGTACGTATTAATCATGTTGGAATAAGCGTTCCTGATGTTGAGGAAGCGGTGACTTATTACACTGAAATCATGGGCTTTCAAGAGGCGTTCCGCGGGACTAGAGATAATGGCGAGGTATCTATTGTTTATCTCCAGGTTAGTAAAAATACCTTTTTGGAAATAGCCGGGAACAACGCTCAGCGACAAACAAGTTTGACGCATTTCGGTGTACATGTGGAGGATATTGAAGAGTCCGTCGAATTCTTTAGGGGCCAGGGGTTCGAGGTAGCTGACGCCAGGCTGAGCTCAAATTCCAAGGCTTATATTACCAATGTCATAGATCCCGATGGAATTCGGATGGAGCTGGCTGAACTCAACGAAGATTCACTGGTAACAAGGGCGATGAACGCGTGGAATGATTAGCCCCACAAAATAGGTCGGTCTGGCAGAAAAATGACTACAGAAACTATTTCATTTGTATTGTTGTTATTAGTTTTAGCAGCCGTAGCTTTTAATCTCTATCTCACGCATAAATGGCGTGATAAAAATGACGAGTTACTTGGCGAGCAAAAGACAGCCCTGCACGATCTAGACCAATCCTTAAAGAATCAAAAAGATTCTTTAGGAAACTTGGTAAGTGATATCCAGTCCTTCCAGGAGCCTTTAAGCAAACTGCGTCGCTATCTTTCCGGGGGCACGCTAGCGGGTATTTTTGGAGAGTGGTCTCTTGAGGCCATTATCACTGATATTTTTTCTGCGAATAGGTACGAAAAAAATGTCGAAATAACGCCCGGTTCGGGTAAGCGGGTTGAATTTGTTATTAAGCTACCAGAGGGCTTGCTGCCCATCGATGCAAAGTTTCCTTCAGCACTGTATGACAATTATATTGAGGCTGCTGATGCGGGCAACAGAGATCAAGTTAGGGATGCGGAGAAAGCTATAAGGCGCCGGGTTATCAGTGATGCAACAGACATTAAGGAAAAGTACGTTCAGACTGGTATCACCATAGATTTGGGAATTATGTATATTCCGAGTGAAAGCCTCATGCAATTGATTGATCGCTTGGAGGGATTGCGAGAACAAATTTTCAGTGATTCCCGTGTGCTGATTCTAGGCCCAAACTCACTTGCGGCTTATCTCATAAGCATTCACATGGGTTTTAGGACCCTGGCATTAAATGAGAGGGCTGGCGAGATCCTAGAAGAATTCGGTAAGCTGAAAAAGGAGTTTGAAAAATTTGGTAGTACCACTGCCGATCTCAGAAAGAAAGCTGAAGCATTACTTAAGGAAGTAGATGAATACGCCATCCGAGAGCGACAAATGAAAAAGGCAATTGATCGAATGGACCAACTCGATCAATAGAAAATTTAGTTGATAAAAATTTGACCAGGAAAATCACACAAGACTGGAAGGATTGGATTCAGCTCAATATAGACCGCGGCTGTGATCTTGATGGGATCTACAAAATTCTCTTGGACGAGGGATTTGATTCCAAAGACATTGAAAATGAAATGAATTTTGTGCCTCTGGTTGACCCGTCTGAGATCATCAATCCACTAAAACGCATTGATAAAGATAATCCTAAAATTACGATTTATTCTGAACCTGGGCAAAAGGTAGAACAAGAAAAAATCTTTATCCCTAATGCCAACCAACTGGATACGAGGAAGGCTGAATTCTACACATTGGAAAATTTTCTGAATGCTGACGAATGCGGCCAGGTTATCCAGCTCATTAAATCAAAACTTCGCCCGTCCGCTATAGCTAGTAGCGGCACATATGATCCGACTTTTCGAACCAGCAGGACCTGTGATTTGGGTGTTATGAGTGATCCTTTGATTGCGGATGTTGACCGACGGATCTGTCAGATGATGGGAATCGACTCTTCATTTTCTGAGATCATCCAGGGCCAGTATTATGAAAAAGGGCAGGAATTCAAGGCTCACACAGATTATTTTGAGGGTGAACAAATTGAGCAGTATGCCAAAGAGCAGGGCCAGAGAACCTACACTTTCATGGTGTATTTGAATGAGGTAGAGCAGGGGGGTGAAACGGAATTTATCCGACTGAAAAAAACAATCCAGCCTAAGAAAGGCATGGCAATCATCTGGAATAATCTGAATGCCGATGGTTCATGCAATGCCAACACCATGCATCACGCGCACCCAGTGGGGAGGGGGTGGAAGTCCGTTATCACCAAGTGGTTTCGCACCAAGGGCAACGGGTCAATGTTTACCAAGGAGCCCAATGAGTACATAAAAAATTACACGGAAATTGGTTTTAAGAAGGACAAGTTGGATGAAGGTTTATTCAAAAAACTTCTCGCATTCCATTCAACCCACCAGAATACTAAGCAATCGGAGCATGTGGAGGGGGGCTACATAGAGGTTCCAGGCACTACTCGGGCGGGAAGTGACCTGATTGAATTGCCGGGAGATTTACGGGACGCAATACACACATCTCTGAAGGAGCCCGTGGAAGAGTGGAGCCAGATCAAATTGCTGCCAACTTTTGTTTATGGGATCAGGATTTACAGAGAGGGATCAGTTCTAAATTCCCATAGAGATCAGCTAAAAACTCATATTCTCAGTGCCATTATCAACATAGATCAGGATGTAGAAGAACCGTGGCCACTGGTCATTGAGGACAATTTTTATCGAAAGCATAATATATTTCTGGAGCCCGGAGAGATTGTGTTTTATGAAGGTGGCCGACTGCTCCATGGTCGACCTATTCCTTTCAAAGGAACCAAATTCGCAAACATTTTTTGCCACTTCATGCCCGTTGTTAGTGATCAGCATCCCTAGGAACAATTACAAAAGGGGCAAGGAAGGTAAATCTTGGAAGACTGGTTAATCTACGGTGCAAATGGTTACACAGGTGAGTTAATTGCCCTGAAATCTGTGGCCTCAGGAATGAGCCCAATACTAGCGGGGCGAAATAGAGAGGAAATCCAGTCACTCGCAGAGAGTCTTGGCCTGTCTCATCGTATTTTTTCACTGCAGGATGTTGGTGTGGTGAAAAAACATCTCGGAAACGTTGCAGTTGTTCTGCACTGCGCCGGCCCGTTTTCAAAAACGGCCCCAGCAATGATGCAAGCCTGTTTGGAAAGCGGCACACATTATTTGGATATCACCGGCGAGATTGCTGTTTTCGAGGCAGCTCAGCGTTTAGCTAAAAAGGCAGAAGAGAATAAAGTCGTGCTTTGTCCTGGCGTAGGAATGGATGTGATTCCAACCGATTGTGTTGCGGCGCAACTAAAGCTGAAGATGCCAGACGCTACCTGCTTGAAATTGGGTATTGACTCGAGAGGGTCCTTAAGCCGGGGAACAGCTAAGACTTCTGTGGAAGGTGCAGCAAAAGGGGGAAAGATAAGGAAAGAAGGGAAGATGCTGACGGTTTCTTTGGCGCATAAGCAGAGGTGGATCGATTTCGGGAACGGGGAAAAGCTTTCGATGACCATTCCGTGGGGTGATGTATCTACCGCGTATTGGACAACAGGGATCCCAAATATTGAAGTTTATATACCGGCAACAAGAAAAGTTTTTTGGGCCCTGAAAGCACTAAATTACATTCGAGCCCTTTTGGATTTCGGCTGGGTACAGAGAAGGTTGAAACAGCGAATTGACCGGAAACCCCGGGGCCCAACCGATGAGCAGAGAAAGGCATCTAGAACATATTTTTGGGGGGAAGTAAAAAATCGTTCAGGACAGAAGTTATGCTGTCGAATAACCACGGCCAATGGTTATGATGTAACGGTTGATGGCTCTATTGCATGTGTTTTGCATCTTTTAAATGAAACCGGTGTGGTAGGCACATTAACGCCGTCCCAACTTTTGGGGCCTGATCTCATAGAGACCCTGCCAGGATCTGACACATTTGTATTTGGGGCAGACTAAGAACAGGACCATCGAGCGCAGTACTCTTGACTAAGCAGCCACAGAAAAGGCAAATTTGCCCCAGTGACGGATTAATATAGTCTCATGGACACTTCTTATTTAATTGCTTTAGCGATACCGGTCTTCCTTTTCTTAATACTGTGTGAGTATTTGTTTGGTATTTTTACCGGTAACAATACCTATAGGCTGAATGATACTTTTGCAAGTATCTCTCTTGGCATGATTAGCCGATTTCCGCCCATGTTAAATCTGGGTTTTCAAGGCGCAATATTTGCGTATGCAGCCAGTCATCTAAACTTGACATTTATGCCTACGGAAAGCTGGGTGACGTGGACGATTGCTTTCGTGCTCTATGATCTTACCTATTACTGGATGCACAGACTCCATCATGAAATTAAAGTATTTTGGGCAACCCACGTGGTCCACCATCAAGGTGAAGAATTCAATTTGTCGACAGCGCTGAGACAGACGAGTTCAGGGTTCCTATGGAAATGGATCTTTTTTATCCCGATGTTTGTACTGGGGATACCAGCAGAGGTATTTGTGACGGTGGGTGCGCTTAACCTTCTTTATCAGTTCTGGGTCCATACCGAACATGTACCAAAACTGGGCATCTTTGAGACAGTTTTTGTGACCCCCTCAAATCATCGTGTCCACCATGCTCAGAATCAGGAATATATTGATGCCAATTACGGGGGTGTTTTTATTCTCTGGGACAGGATTTTTGGGACCTTTATTGAGGAGAAGGCCGACCTAAGTCCCGTGTACGGGACTGTAAAACCGCTTCATAGTTGGAATCCGCTCTGGGCTAATATAGAGATTTTTCATCAGATGATAAGAGACACAATTTATGCAAAATCAGTCAAAGATAAGGTAAGAGTTTGGTTTTCAGATACAAGCTGGAGACCGGCCGATGCAGAGAAAAGGTTTCCCAAAAAAATAAATAATTTAAATAACTTCAAAAAATATGATCCTGCTATTTCTAGGAATGTAAAAATATATGGGCTAGTTCAGTTTTTCATCCTTAATGTAATCGCGCTCGTGATGTTTTTTACGTTGGACAGCCAGGGTTACGGGGAAACAGTTTTGTTGGGTATAGTTTTGGTAGTCTCAATGACAAGTGTTTCCATGGTGTTTGAAAATGTACAGGGATCGAGCCTGATTGAGCTAGTACGCGCCGGCTTGTTACTGACGATCTTTTTTACTGGCCTTGTTGATTCATCTCTTCTTGTGTCTCAGATTCTCGTTGTACATGCTTTAATGAATATCATTCTGGTCAGCATTCTTTTTCCCCTTAGAAAAATATTTCTTTTGGCCAAATAAGGAAGAGGCTTTCCTGTTCTTCCGTGAGGGTGTTTTTGCTGTTGCTAGAGAGAGAATTCCGCAACGACAGGTGTGTGATCGGATGGCCGCTCAAGTTTTCTCGGTTCGGTATCTATCCTGCAGGAGCTGCAGGCTTGACTCAGGCTTTTGGAAGCCAATATTAGATCAATTCTAAGCCCTCGATTGCGGCGAAAGGCCGCAGCCCGATAGTCCCACCAGCTGAAACTCTCATCTTTCTGATCAAATAATCGAAATACATCGGTGAGTCCAAGTTTTTTGACACGCTCTAAAGCTGCACGCTCCGAGGGACTGACAAGAACGTCACCTTTCCAGGCCGCTGGGTCATGTACATCATCATCTTCCGGGGCGATGTTAAAGTCCCCCAATACAACCATTCGCTCGTAATGCGCAAGGTCATCCGCCAGCTGGAGATCTAATTTTTTAAGCCATTGCAATTTGTATTGGTATTTTTCGCTATCAACACTCTGACCATTAGGAACATAGAGATTCAGTACCCTCGTTTTGCCATAGGTTGCTCCGAGAACGCGACGCTGAGGATCCTGCATTCCTTTGAGGTTTGTCAACACGTCTGTGGGGGTTTCACGGCTGATCAGGGCAACGCCGTTGTAAGTGGGTTGCCCGCTGAACAAAGTTTGGTAACCGAGTGCCTCAAAAGCAGCAGATGGGAAATTCTCATCGGTGAGTTTTGTTTCTTGGAGCGCCAAAAAGTCCGGCTTAATCTTACCAAGCCAATCGCACACCTGCTCTAAACGAACGCGAAGACTGTTTACGTTCCAGGTGGCTATCTTCATGTAGTTGTTAACCCAGCAGAATCGATTCCGCTTTGACGCAGAAGAGGCTCGAGGCTGGGGGGTCTGCTTCGGAAATCCACAAAGGCATCCAGAGCATCACGGGTGCCACCAACGGCAAGAATGCATCGGCGAAAGCGTTCCGCAGTATCTAGGTCAAAATTTCCTTTCTCTTCAAAAGCTGAGAATGCATCAGCGGCAAGTACTTCAGCCCACTTGTAACTATAGTAGCCAGCCGCATATCCTCCTCCGAAAATGTGGGAAAATGAATTCGCGAAGCGATTATAAGAAGGCGGCGTTAGGACAGAAATCTCATCTCGCACTTCTGTTAGAATTTTTTCAACCTGTAACCCAATGGACGAATCGTATTCCATGTGAATGCGAAAATCGAACAACGCAAATTCCAGTTGGCGAGCCATGCTAAGGCCTGACAAAAAGGTTCTTGATGTATTCAGCTTCTCAAGCTTGTCTGTTGGCAATGGCTCGCCAGTTTTATAGTGGCTCGATATCCAGGGCAAAACCTCTGGAAGCCAAGCGTAATTTTCAAGGAACTGGCTAGGAAGTTCTACTGCATCCCAGGCTACTCCGTTAATTCCAGATAATGAGGGGTAATCAACTTCAGTCAGTAGATGGTGCAGGCTGTGTCCGAACTCATGAAAGAGGGTAGTAACCTCCTGATGTGTGAGCAGTGAGGGATCACTTCCAACAGGTGGATTAAAATTACATACTAGATGGGCTACGGGTTTTTGGTTTAGTCCCTGCAATTTGGCTTTCACCAAGCATTCATCCATCCAGGCGCCACCGCGCTTGTTGGGCCGAGCATAAAGATCGGCGAAAAAACTACCGACAGGCTTGCCATCCTTCTCCTGAATTTCGTAGAAGTTTACAGTCGGGTGCCAGATATCTACGCCTTTTTTTGATTTTATCTTCAACCCAAACAGATGTTCCGCAACCTTGAACAAACCTGACTGAACTTTGGGTAAGGGAAAATAGGGACGTAATTCGTCCTCTGCCAAATGAAAACGGTCTTGTTTTAACTGTTCGGCATAAAACGAGACGTCCCATGCAGAGAGCCTTTCACCGGCGTAGTCGGTAAGCTCGGCGAATTCCTTTTCTGCTACTGGTCGGCTTCTCAGGGAGAGACCCTTCAGAAATTCCATAACCTCGTTAGATGAAGCAGCCATTTTAGTATCAAGAGAAAGTTCTGCGTAGTTACCAAAACCCAACAACAGGGCTACCTCATGACGAAGGCCAAGAATCTTTTCTATCAGTGGGCGGTTATCCCATTGTTGAGTACGGGAGCCTTGATTAGAAGCACGAGTGACCCATGCTCGGTAATACAATTCCCTTAACTCCCGTGATTGGGCATGCGCCATTACCGCCGCGTATGTCGGGGGGTCTAAGGGTAGAGCCCAACCCTTGAGATCCTTGTCTTTGGCAGTTGCTTTCGCACGACCCAGGACTACCTCGGGTATTCCAGCTAGCACCTTTTGGTCTTCAGTGTGATACTGAAACGCGTCCGTCGCGTCCATAATATTTTGTTCAAATTTTGCCTGCCCTTGAGCAAGTTCCTGCATTATGGCCTTAAATCTTTTTTTTGATTTTTCAGGAAGCCCTACGCCGCCAAGGCGAAAATCCCGCAATGCATGAGTAACGAGTTGTAATTTCGCTCGGGCATCTTTTGGGCCAAGCTGCTTCTTAAGCTGCAGAAACCCTGAATAAAGCATTTTGTTTTGACTTAGCTCACTCCTGAAATCCGTGATCATCGGCAGACATTCATTGTATGCATCTCGAAATTTAGGGGTAGACAGTACAGCGTTAAGATGTGAGACGGGCCCCCAGATCCTTCCCACCTCTTCCTGAAGGTACTCCAAATGGAGCGCCCACTCGAAAGAGTGGGTGTCTGGTTGCTCTAGCTGTTTCAGAGTATGTCGCTGTTGTCGAAGAACATGCTCTAGTGCCGGCTTGATGTGCTCAGCTTTGATTGCAGAAAATTTAGGTAGTCCGTTTCGGCTTAAGAGCGGATTTGTCGAGCTTGAAATGGGTTTTTTGCTGTTTGTCATCGGTATTGTGTACGACTAAAAGACAGAATCTAGCACACCATTGATTTTCGGGGCGTGAGTAAGGCCCCGTCCTGTTAAGCTCTTTGCGCAGAGGTTACAAGGTCTTTCCAATGAAAACATATGATTTAATTGTTTTGGGTGGTGGCAGCGGAGGCCTTGCCACAGCCCAGCGCGCAAAGGAGTATGGAGCCCGTACGGTGGTTTTTGAGCAGGGGGCACTTGGCGGGACTTGCGTAAACGTTGGCTGTGTCCCGAAAAAGGTGATGTGGAATGCCGCGCAGATTGCCCATGCCGTTGAAGACGCGGCTCACTACGGCTTCCACGTCACAGCCCGAACACATGATTGGCTAGCACTCAAGCGAGGCCGGGATGCATATGTAAATAGACTATCCGAGATGTATCAAAGCAACTTGGAAAATAAATGTATTGATCTGGTTCGTAGTCCTGCTCGCTTTCACAGCAAAAACAAGATTGTTGATGCCCAAGGCAATACATATCGCGGGGCACATATCGTGGTTGCTACTGGAGGCTATCCTAGGGTTCCTGACATTCCTGGGGCGAGCTACGGTATTACATCGGACGGTTTTTTCGATTTGGAGGAATTACCACGACAGGTCGCAATTGTGGGGAGCGGATACATTGCTATGGAGCTAGCTGGAGTTTTTAAAGCCTTGGGCAGTGAGGTTAGCTTGTTTATGCGGTTCGATCGGGTGCTTCGCTCTTTCGACGAAATGATTTCAGAAAGGGTCATGGCTGGTATGCAGGCCCAGGGAATTCAGTTGGTGACAGAGGCTACCCCAGGCGCAGTGGAAGCAGAGAATGGATTGACACTCAGCACAAAGGATGGAAGACATTTTAAGGGATTTCAGTGTGTTCTGTGGGCAATCGGCCGAACCCCAAACACAGGGAATTTAGGACTCGATTCAACTGGAATCGAACTCGATAACCAGGGCTATGTATTGGTGGATAAGTATCAGAATACGGGTGCTAATGGGGTCTATGCCATTGGGGATGTGACCGGTATGGCAGCGCTTACTCCCGTTGCAATTGCAGCAGGGCGATGTCTTGCAGATCGCGTGTTTGGGGGTCAAGCTGACCGATACTTGAGCTATGAAAATATTGCTTCAGTTATTTTTTCTCATCCTCCTGTCGGAACCGTGGGATTGTCGGAAAAAAAGGCCAGGGAATACTATAAAAACAGCCCGGTGCGTGCTTACAAATCAGAATTTGTTCCAATGTATCATGCTTTAACGATTGCCAAGCCGCTTAATGCCATGAAGTTAGTGACCGTTGGTGAAGAGGAACGTGTGGTGGGGTGCCACGTAGTTGGTGCGGGAGCCGACGAAATGATTCAGGGGTTCGCTGTAGCAATATCCATGGGAGCCCGAAAATGTGATCTCGACGATACCGTAGCCGTTCATCCGACGGGCTCTGAGGAATTAGTGCTTATGCGCTAACAGGGGGGGTATTTTTAAAGCTGGTCCAGTCTCAGGCCGGAAACCCTTCCAGATGAGAAATGATTCAGCGGCCTGTTCTACCAGCATGCCCCAACCGGAGCTGGTTTTTTCCGCCGAACACTGTCGGGCCCAGGCAAGGAAGGGCGTTTCTTTTGCGCTGTAAGCTAAGTCATAGCAAAAGCTTTTCGGTCCTGCACAACCTGTTGGGAAGGGCAGGATCTCTCCTTTCAATCCTGCAGAAGTAGCGTTAATGAGCAAATCAAATGGATCCATGCCCCTCAGCTCCCCAAAGGAACAGGCATGCAGCAGGGTATTTTTGTTGTCGCTAACCTGTTTAACCAGTTGGTGGGCGCGGTCGATCGTGCGGTTTGCAATGACTAATTCGTTTGGTAGTGCATCCAGTAGGGGCCCCAAAATACCCCGCGTGGCCCCACCGGCACCTAAAATCAGAATCCGTATTCCTACCAGGGCATGGTTGTGGTTGGCGGTAAGGTCTCGGATGATTCCAATGCCATCGGTGTTGTCTCCACGAATACGTCCGTCGGGCAAGAAACTTAATGTATTAACAGCGCCCGCCCGGGCTCCTTCTGGGCCGGTTTCGTCTGATAACCGGAAAGCAGATTCTTTGTGGGGAACCGTAACGTTAAGTCCTTGTCCGCCAGTCGCCTTGAAATGTTTGACAGCCTCTTCAAAATGAGCAGGCGCTGCATCGATGAGTTCATAGTTCATTTTTTCGCCAGATTGATTAGCAAATAATTTGTGAATGACCGGTGAAAAACTATGTTCCACGGGATGACCAATCACTGCATATCGGCTGGGGGTTGTGTGCTCATTACTTTTCATGAGGCGTCTCATTAAGTTCCATGTCTGGATTTTCCACCGTTTTGGATATCTTTTCTATATTGGCCGAACCAGGTTGAGAAAGTGTGGTAAAGAGATCAAGTTCGGAGAATATCTCCGGTTTTTCCATCTCGGATGATTGTGGGGTTGGTAAGTGGGCCTGGGTCTCCAGGCACTATGTAATCAAGTTTTGAGCCGAAGGCTGCGCGCACCTGAATCGCACGTCTCAATGGTGGACAATTACTCCAGTTGGCGCTCGTAGAGATTAGGGGACTTTCCACGCGCTGGCAAAGCTTGCGTACAACGGGGTGATCAGTCACACGTACAGCGATAGTATTTCTACCTCCGGTGATCCATGCTGGTGTTGCCAAGCGCGTAGAAAGTACCCATGTAACGGGACCAGGCCAGCTGGAGAGAATTTCGTTACCAAGGTGGTTTTTGGGAAAGACAACCAACTGTTCGATTTGGGTCAGGTCGGCCGCGACGAGGATCATTCCTTTATGCCACGGCCTGTTTTTCATAGCCAGAATTCGATCTGCGGGAACACGATGAAAGGGCAGACAGCCAATTCCAAACACGGCTTCGGTTGGGTATGCCACCACACC
>Ga0315336_1005978_pt1 | contig 12829 bp, 5 predicted proteins | sample ASW5metaG_FD_204512 | JGI IMG/M metagenome (GOLD analysis project Ga0315336, IMG submission 204512) | Ammonia-oxidizing marine archaeal communities from Monterey Bay, California, United States - ASW #5 | ecosystem: Environmental > Aquatic > Marine > Intertidal zone | place: USA: California...
CCCTCGGTCTGGGCCACCTGAGCCTGTCGCGACACAGCCAAACCCTGTCCGATGGAGAGCTGCAGCGGACCCGCCTGGCCGGGGTGTTGCGCTCGGGTCTCACCGGTCTGACGTTGGTGCTGGACGAGCCCTCCGCGGGCCTGCACGCTCGGGATCTGAGCCGGCTGCTGAAACGGCTGGAACGCCTCCGTGACGCGGGCAACACCCTCGTTGTCGTCGCCCACCGCCCGACCTTGATCCGCGCCGCCGACCACCTCGTCGAGCTGGGACCCGGAGCCGGACCCGAGGGGGGCCAGATCGTCGCCCAGGGCACTCCTGAAGAGGTGCTCTCTGGGGACAGTTCCACCGCTGTCGCGCTGCGCTCCCACCATTCTCCTCGCGCCGGCATCAGAACCACCGAGAACCTGCAGATACGCGGTGCCAATGCCCATAATCTGCGGAATCTGGACCTGGATCTGCCCGCCGCTGGCTTTGTGGCCGTCACCGGCGTGTCGGGCAGTGGCAAGAGCAGCCTGGTGTTCGACGTGATCGGAGCGTCAGCCCAGGCGGGATCGCCGGTGGGCTGTGTGGCCCTGCACGGCCTGGAGCGTTTTGCGGAGGTCCGCTCGGCCCGTTCCGCCATCCAGGCCCGCTCGGTGGTGAGCGCAACGGGTGTGCTCGGCGAGCTGCAGAAGGTGTTTCACGCGGCCTCCGACGGCACCGTGCCCAAAAGAGCGTTCTCGTTCTCGAGTCCGGCTGGGCGCTGCGAGACCTGCAAGGGAACCGGCCAGGAACGCGTCTCCATGGACTTCCTGGCGGATCTCGCGCTGGATTGCCCGGCCTGCGAGGGACGCCGGTACCGGCCCGAGGTCCTCGCCGTGCGCTGGCAGGGCAAACACATCGCCGAGGTTCTCGAGCAACCGGTGAGCGCCCTTCGCGTCTCCCTCGAGCCCGGTCCGCTGCAGCGTGGGCTGGACGCGATGATTCGGGTGGGACTGGGCCATCTCTCGCTGGGCCGTCGCACCGCGACACTCTCCGGCGGCGAGGTCCAGCGACTGACCCTGGCAAGGAGCCTGGTTTCCGGGAAACGACCGACGCTGTTCCTCCTGGACGAGCCGGCCACGGGTCTGCACGAGCGGGATCTGGTCCAGCTCGTGCACGTGTTCCAGGATCTGGCCGACCGCGGTGACCTGGTCCTCGCCGCCGCACATCGGCTGTCCTTGATCCGGGCCGCAGACCACGTCGTCGACCTGGGACCCGAGGGAGGCCCCGGAGGCGGGCGGGTAGTGGCGCAAGGGCCTCCGGGGGGGCTGGAGCACGGAGCAACGGCGGCCGCACTGTCCGGAAGTGGAGGTCTGGGACCAAAATAGGACCTGGAGGTGGCGGTAGAGTGGCAGCAGGAGGTTGTCGTGGGGATTGTCGGGTGGACCCTCGTGTCGGTGGCGCTTGGCGCGGAGTGGCCATCGCTGACCACGCCACCAACCGCGACCGGTGGTGGCGAAGCGGACGCCGCGGTGGTCGTCGGAATCGAGGACTACGCCTTCGTATCCGACATCTCAGGTGCCCGTGAGAATGCCGAGGACTGGTATCGATACCTGACGAAGACACGGAACCCTCGAAGACGCAACCTGGCTCGCAGACAACGCGCCGATCGGAACAGCGCCGGAGTGGGTCCCAGCCCAGGACGGGCACTGGTCCGAGACCGAAGCGGGCAAGGCCGTACTCCGCAAGGCCATCCAGCGTGACCTTGCCTCGGCAGACGGCGTCTTGGCCGCCGATCTCCTCTACTTCGCCGCTCAAATCGACCACACCGACGCCCCGGTCTTGTATGGAGCCGCCCACACTGCGCTGCGCGGCGGGCTTTCGGGCGACCCCGAGCGCGACAGGGGCAACTACATGTGGCTCGCGACGCTCCAGTCGAGGTCCGGCGATCTCGATGGCGCCGTGGCCTTCCTGGACGAGGCCTCCGCCCACTGGCCGGACAACCCGACGTTTCACGCGTCCGCCGCCAGACTCCTGCTCAAGGCGGGGCGCCACGAGGACTGTCTCAAACAGGCGGAAAGGGGTCTGCGGCTGGCCTGGGGCGACAACTACCTGACAATGGCCAAGGCGAAGGCCCAGGCGCTCGTGGCCCTCCACCGCACCGACGACGCCAAGGCCTTTGTCACCGAGGTGCTGGCCAAGAACGAGGCGCCGGGAGACGGGGTGGACGTGCGCTCCCATCAATACCGCGCGGCCCTCCAAAAGGTGGTGGAGCCACCTGCAAAGAAATGATCTGTCGCGGCGTCTCGCAACGTCAGTCGACGTAGCCCAACACCTCGAGGGCCTCGTCAAGCTCGGGGTCGGCGACCGGGACGTCGGGCTGCGGACGGGACTGCGCGGCCCGCTCGAACCGGCGAGACAGGTCGCCAGCTACTGGCGTAGAACCGTCTATTTCCAGGGGATCGGTGCGCCGGTCGAAGTTGGCACGCTCTGCCCAGGACGACGCCACCTGGCTACGAGATCCGGCGCGGATGGCCACCCCGCCATAGCGGCCCACCTCGGCACCCGGGTCGCTCTTCGGCAGGAAAGGGAGGATGTTCCGAAAGCTTCGGGACACGACCACACGGTTCGGCTCTGGGTGCATCAGGGACACGCCATCGAGGTCTGGTGGGATCGGGAGCCCAGCGAGCTCGAGCAGGGTGGGGCCGATGTCGGTCACGCTGACTGGCGAATCGACGACCCGAGGCGGCTGGCCGGGCACATGGACCACCAAGGGGACCCAGGTGTCGGGCGCGTACGGCAGGCGTCCATGCCGGAACCAGTAGTCGTGCTCGCCGAGGCTCTCTCCGTGATCACCGACGACAATGACGGTGGTGTCGTTGGGAAAGCTGGAGACCAACCGTTGAAGGATGCGGTCGAGCTCGTGAAACTGGGCGTCGTAGAGGGAAATACCCAGGGCAGATGTCCCGGCGTCGGGCACTTTTGCATCGTCGGTCTCTCGGAAAGGCTGGGCGCGAAAGACCTCATCGATCCCAGCGTCAGGCGACACGCCGGCCAGCCGGCGAGCCTCGGTGTCAGGCTCGTAGGGCCAGTGCGCGTCGTAGAGGTGGACCCAGGTGAAGCGCCGCTCGCAGGCCGGCAGCATCTCAGTGATGCCGGCGGTGGCCCATCCCGTCCGTTGGTGGGACAGGCCCTTGTCGCTCGGGGTGTCGAACCAGTTCAGTACCGGATTGCCGAGCCACCAGCGATGGTGCAAGGTGGAGTCGTATCGGTCAAAGCCGCGCTGGAAACCGAGTCTGCCGGCGAGGACCGCCGTGGACACGACGGCCTGGGTGCACCACCCGTCCTCCGCGAGCTGTGCGGGTATCCAGGGCAGGTCGTGTTTCAACCGCTGGCTGTTGGAGACGACCCCGTGTCGGTCGACGTCGAGGCCGCTGAACATCGACGTGTGGGCAGGCGAGGTCAGGGGTGCCGTGGAGAAGGCCGCACGGAACACAGTCGACCTGGCGGCGAGCCCGTCGAGAAAGGGCATTTCGACACCACTATCCGGGCTGTTAAACCGGAAGCGGTCCGCGCGGGCCGTGTCGAGCGTGATCAGCAGGATCTGGCCCCTTGTGCCGTCCCCGCGCGGAGCCGTCGGCGCCCTGTTCGCGAACCCCAACGCCACCACGAGCACGGCCGGAAGCAGAATCGAGGCGCCGTGTCCCACAGGATGCTCCGTCAGGCGGCGGACCCACAGCACCGAGAGGAGATGACGCTGACCTTGGAGCGCCAGGACTGAGGCCACACGCGACTGGTAGGGTCCTCGTCCCGCTACGGAGTACCCAATGGACCCACAACCACAGAGCCTGGTTCACCAACTCGCCGGCTGGGCGACAGAGATCCCCGACACACCCGCCATTCACGGCAAGGTCGACGGCACCTGGAAACAGCTCACCTGGGCCGAGTACTGGACCGCCATTCGCGAGACCGCCAAAGGGCTCATCTCCCTGGGCCACCAGCCCGGCGAGTGCGTCGCCATCGTCGGCGCGAACCGCATGGAGTGGGTCATCTGCCAGCTCGGCATCATGGCCGCAAAGGGCATCCCCGCACCGGGCTACCCCACCAACACCATCGACCAGGTCGCGCACATCCTCCGCAACTCGGAGTGCAAGGTCGCCATCGCCGACACCAAGGCGCTGATCGACAACTACCGAACGGCGATTGCCCTCGACCCGGACTCGGTCCAGGTCGAGCACCTGGTCGCGATGCTCGAGGGCGAAGACGACGAGGCGATGGGCCTCGAGGCGCTGCGTGCACTCGGCCGCGACCAGACCGACGAAGAGCTGGACAAACGCCTCGACTCACTCGGTCACGACGACACCTGCCTGCTCATCTACACCTCCGGAACGACGGGGGTGAGCAAAGGCGTGATGCTCGACCACGGCGGCATCTTGATGATGTCCGAGTCCATCATGGCCCACGCGCCCGGGTTCGAAGAGCGCGACGCCAACCCGTTCATCATCGTCAGCTACCTGCCGCTGTGCCACGTCGCCGAGCAACTGATGACCAACTTCCTGTCCATCAAAGCCGGTGGAAAGGTCTATTTCTGCCCGGACCTCAAGCAGGTGAAGGACTACCTGGTCGACGTGCGACCGACCGTCTTCGCCGCCGTTCCGCGGGTGTGGGAGAAGTTCCAGGCCGCCCTCGAAGCCAAGCTCGGCGATGCGACCGGGCTGAAGGCGATGATGGCGAACTGGGCGCGCAACACCGAGCTCGCCGCCGCAGAAAAGGAGATGGCAACCGGGGTTCCGGTCGACAGCTTCTTCCGGCGGCTCGCCCGCGACCGCGTCCTGATCAAGGTAAAGACCGCGCTCGGCCTCGACCGGCTGAAGCTGGCGTCGACCGCCGCAGCGCCCATCTCCCTCGGCACCTTGCAGTTCTTCGCCTCCCTCGGCATCACCGTGCACGAGTACTACGGCATGAGCGAAACGACGGGTCTGATCTCCGGAAACCCAGTCGGAAAGGTGCGCTTCGGCACCGTCGGCGTGGCGCTTTCGGGTATCGAGATCAAGATCGCCGAAGACGACGAGATCCTGGCGAAGGGCCGCAACATGACCAAGGGCTACCTGCGCATGCCCGACAAGACCGCGGAACTGCACGACGATGAGGGCTGGCTGCACACCGGTGACCTGGGCGCCCTCGATGCCGACGGCTACCTCAAGATCACGGGTCGCAAGAAGGACATCCTGATCACCGCGGGTGGCAAGAACGTGGCGCCCGCCGAGATGGAGGGCCACCTGAACCAGATCGCCGGCATCGGCCAGGCGGTCGTTGTGGGCGACCGACAGCCCTATCTCTCGGCGCTGGTAGCACTCGATCCCGAGAACCTGCAGACGCTCGCAGAGGCTGCTGGCGTGGACGTGGGCACCATCGAGGCGCTGGCGACCAATCCGCAGGTCCACGAGCACCTGATGAAGCGCGTCGAGGCGGACTGCAATGCCAAGGTCGCCCGCTATCAGACCATCAAGCGCATCCACATCCTGCCCGCGGAGTTCACCGTCGACGGCGGCGAGCTGACCCCCACCATGAAGGTCAAGCGGGCTGTGGTGGCCTCGAAGTACGCCGACGAGATCGCGGCGCTGTACGCCAAATGACCCGCTAGCCACTCGTTACTCACCGGAGCCGGCGGCGGCTCAGACTTGCGGGTCGGCTGCCGGAGGTTCTGCACGAGAGTCGCGGCCGCGTGGCTCGGCGAACTCGAACTCGACGATGCGGTCCCTGCTGACAAAGCCAGCCCTCGCAATGGCGCCTTGTGCTGCGAGGTTGTCCCTCTCCGTGGAGCAGATCGGCCGAAGGTCGTTGTCGGCGCAGTGAACCAGGAGCCGGCGCAAGACGTCCGATGCAACGCCATGTCCGCGGTGCTCTCGTGCCACGACCACGCCAATATCGGCATACGGAGGCTGCATCACGCTGGGCCGGCACTCCCCGGTGGCGATCAGTGTGTCGGCGAGCCACAGACCAAAGAGCTCGCCGCGGCTGACCAGATCAGCGTAGTACCCCTCCAGCCATTCGCGGGGGGCACCCAGTGCCTGGCATCCGAAGTCAACGGCGGCGGCCAGTGCGCTGACCTCGACCACTGAGAAGAACGCGCTCGTCGGAAGACCCAGGACCTGCGGCGGAGACTCTTGTTCATGTCGGTACATCAACGCGTTTACGGCCATCGAGGTCTGGTGGTCGCTACACAGTGCCAGGTACGCGGACTCGCTGGTCGCCGCGACGGCACCGGAGATCTTCAGTCCAGCCAGGGCCTCGGAGAAGGCCGCCTGGGACTCGCGACTGTCCACGACATGGAACTGAAGGAGCTTCTGCTCTGAGTCGACCGCACAGTAGCCGATGGCGGTGCCGGCGCGAGAAATCATGTAGGCACGGGCCATCTCGGCGAATGTCAGCCACATGCCGTCGAGGGGCCCGACCTGCTGCAGATACTGGGCGCGCAGTGGTTGGACGGTGGATTGGGGGACCGGGTCGAATTGGTAGAGGGTCATGTTGCAAGGCTCCGGTAGTTGATGAACAGCTGCTCCAGCATCTCGTCGAGCGGGAAGTCCTGAAACACGGTGAGGTGATGAAGCGCGATGCCGTCGAGCTCGCTGATGAACCGCCGCGCCGTCGGCGTGGGGTTGGGGATGCCCGCGTTTCGGAACATGGCCTCGCACGCGCCGAGAAGCCGCATGCCTCTGGTCTCGAGGGGGGCCTTCACGATGTCCCGCAGGTCTGGCTGAAAGAGCAGGCTCAACTGGAATATCAGTTGGTCCTGATGCTCTCTCAGAGCGGCGGCATAGGCGTCGAGAAAATCGCGTAGCGTCGCGACGTAGTCGTCACCGGAAGCCAGGGTCTCGGCCAGGGCGAACATCTCTTGGCTGCTCTTTTCGACGATGGAAAGGAGCAACTCCTCCTTGCTGGCGAAATAGTTGTAGGTGAGGCCCTTGGAGACGCCAGCGGCCTGGGCGATATCGCTGATGGAGGCGCCGTGGAAGCCCCGCTTCGCAAAGAGCGCGAGCGCTGCGTCTTGAATCTTCTCTCTGCCAAGCCTGGGTCGCACGCTTCACCTCGATGACTGACCGGTCAGTCATTTATAGAATGCCATCCGCGACCTGTCAAGCCATCACCTCGGCGGGTGCGTTCACACCCGCGACGCCCGAATTCGGTTGCGACGACCCGGTCTCCCTCTAGATCAGCTGGCAGCCGCGATCGAGGGGGGAGGCGTCACAATCGGGTCGGCCGATCTGTCCAATGACGCCTGGGCGCCCGATCCGACCCCGATCCGCTATTCTGGCGGCCCCGCAGCATCAATGGCCGTGATGACGGGTGCAGACGCAGACGGAGGAAACATGTCCCGTAGGTGGGTGGCGCTTGCCGCCATCAGCTCGATCTCGTGGCTCCCCGCCATCGCCATCGCTCAGGACGCAGACGGCGATGGGCTCTCCGACGTCGATGAGGCGCTCTACAGCACCGACCCCGCGAACCCGGACACCGACGGCGACGGCGTGCCCGATGGCGCCGAAGTGTGGGTCACGGCCACCGATCCCACGGTCGCTGAGAGCGATTGCGCGCCATGGAGCCAGACCGACCTGCTCACCCCACCCGACCCCTGGGCGCTCTACGCCGCCGACCTGGATTCCGACGGCGACGACGACGTGGTCTACGGCACCCTCGCGAGCACGCTGGCCTGGCGTGAGAACCTGGGAGGGGGCGCCTTCGGGCCAGATCGGATCCTCTCGACGACCTCCGAACGGGTCCTCGGGGTGCACGCCGTCGACCTGGACTCCGACGGAGACATCGACGTCCTCTCCGCCTCCTCCAGCGACGACAAGTTGGCCTGGTACGAAAACCTCGGCGGCGGCACCTTTGCGTCCGAGGCCCTGATCGACGACAAGGCGCTCGACGTGCAGTCGGTGCACGCGGTCGACCTGGATGGCGACGGGGACCCCGATGTGCTGTCGGCCGGCTACGACAGCGACCTGGTGGTCTGGTACGAGAACCTGGGGTTCGGACAGTTCGGACCCGGGCAGGTCATCTCAGACCAGGCGGATGGTGCGACCTGGGTCACGGCCGCGGATCTCGACGGGGACGGCGACGCCGATGTGCTCTCGGCCTCCAGTAGGGACTCCGAGGTGGCCTGGTACGAGAACCTCGGCGGCGGGGTGTTCGGGCCTGAACAGATCATCACGACCGATGTCTACTTGCCTCGAACCGTACACGTCGCAGACCTCGACGATGATGGCGACATCGACGTGCTGTCGGCCTCTGCGGGTCACGACCGGGTGGGTTGGTTCGAGAACCTGGGCGGAGGAACGTTCGCTTCCGAGCAGGTGATCTCGACCAGCGCCAACTCCCCCTATGGCGTCTACACCGCCGATCTCGATGGAGATGGCGACCCCGAGGTCCTCGTCGCGAGTCAGAACGACGACTCCGTCGCTTGGTACGACAACCTCGGTGGAGGCCTGTTCGGAACCGAACAGCTGCTCACGGGTGCGGCCGACTTCGCGACGCAGGTCTTCGCGGCCGACCTCGACGGCGACGGGGCGCCCGAGGTGCTCGCGACGGCCCAGCGCGACGACGCGGTGCTGTGGTTCCACAACACGGCCGGCGACGCCGATCGCGACGGCCTCACCGAGGCGGCAGAGTCCTGCATGACCCTCACGGATCCGTTGGTGGCGGACTCCGACGGGGGAGGGACCGATGACTGGGACGAGCTCTGGATGCTCACCGATCCCCTCGATCCACTCGACGACGTCGCCCCCTTGGACTCCGACGGCGACGGCCTGAGCGACGCGTTGGAGACCGTGATTCACGGCACCGATCCCCTCCTCGCAGACACCGATGGGGACGGGCTGTCCGACGGCGACGAGGTCCTCGTTCACGGCACCGATGTGCTCGAGGTGGACTCCGACGGCGACGGGCTGTCCGACGGCGACGAGATCGCGGTGCACGGGACCGATCCGACCGATGCCGACTCCGACTTCGATGGGCTGCCCGACGGCGACGAAGTGGCCCTCGGGACCGATCCCCTCTTGTCGGACACCGACGGAGACGGGCTCTCCGATGGCAACGAGGTGAACAACTACGGCAGCGACCCGCTGGTGGCCGATCCGGACTCCGACGGAGACGGGCTCCTGGACATCGTCGAAGCCGTCCTGGGTACCGATCCCCTCAACGCCGACACAGACGGGGACGGGCTGAGCGACAGCGCCGAGGATGCCGCGCTCACCGACCCCCTGGACCCGGACAGCGACGGAGACTCGGTCCCGGACGGCGCCGAAGTGCTGGTGACCGGAACCGATCCGCTGTTCGACGAACGCATCTGCTTCGCCTGGGCACCGACGGATATCAGCACGACTGCCGACGGCGTGCACTCGGTGTATGCGGCTGATCTGGACGGAGACGGGGATCCCGACGTGGTCAGCGCGGCCTGGTGGTCCGATACCGTCGCCTGGCACGAAAATCTGGGCGCCGGTGTCTTCGGACCGGAGCAGGTCCTCAGCAGCAACGCGGACGGCGCGACTTCGGTGTTCGCCACGGATCTGGACGCCGACGGCGATGTGGACGTTCTCTCCGCCTCTCAGTACGACGACAAGATCGCCTGGTACGAGAACCTCGGCGGTGGGGCGTTCGCTCCGGAGCAGATCATCGCGCTGACGGCCGATGGCGCTGCATCGGTGTTCGCCATCGACGTCGACGGAGACGGCGCGGTCGACGTGTTGTCTGCGTCGACCAGTAATAGCGAGGTCGCCTGGTATCAGAACCTGGGCGGCGGGCTATTCGCGTCGGAACAGATCATCAGCAACGCCCTGGCGGCTCCGACATCGGTCGACGCCATCGACTTCGATCGAGACGGTGACGTCGATGTCGTGTCGGCATCCGGACAGGATGGCGGCACCGTCGCGTGGCACGAAAACCTCGGCGGTGGGGCCTTCTGGGCAGCGAGAGTGCTGACCGACGACGCCGGAGGTCCCAGGTCGGTCTACGCCACCGACCTCGATGGGGATGGCGACGCCGACGTCTTGGCGGCATCCACCTTCGACCATCGGATCCTGTGGTTCGAGAACCTCGACGGCGGCACCTTTGCGCCCGAGAGGGAGATCGACACCGATGCCGACTACCCGTGGTCGGTTTACGCAGCCGACCTCGACGGCGATGGCGACGATGACGTCATCGCCGCATCCAACGGCGGTGACACGGTCAACTGGTACGAGAACCGCGGACGCGGTGTGTTTGGAGACCGACAGATCGCTGCTTCCAACCTGGATGCGGTCCGCTCGGTCTTCGCGGCAGACGTGGACAGCGACGGCGACGCAGACCTCATCGCGGGGGTCTACACCGCCGACGCTGTCATCTGGTTCGAGAACGTCGAGGGAGACACCGATCAGGACGGCCTGCACAACGCCGCCGAGGTGTGCATCGTCGGCACCGATCCGACGCTGGCCGACACCGATGGCGGGGGCACCGACGACTGGGACGAGCTGTGGTTGCTCACCGATCCGCTCGCTCCATTGGATGACCTCGCACCCAACGACTCCGACGGAGACGGCCTGAGTGATGGCGCCGAAGTGGGCCTGTACGGGACCGACCCGCTGGTGGCCGACACCGACGGCGATGGGCTGCTCGACGGCGAGGAAGTGCTGACCCACAACACCGATCCCAGCAACGCCGACAGCGATGGCGACGGGCTGACCGACAGCGACGAGCTGCTTGTCCACTTCACCGATCCGACCGATCCCGACGGAGATGACGACGGGCTCAACGACGGCGACGAGCTCGCCAACGGCACCGACCTGCTGTTGTGGGACACCGACGGGGACGGGCTCTCGGATGGCTACGAGGTGAACGTCCTGGGCAGCGACCCGCTGACCGGCGAGGTCGACTCGGACGGTGATGGGCTCCTCGATCCCATCGAGATCGCCAACGGCACCGACCCGCTGGTGGCAGACACCGACGAGGATGGACTCGACGACGGACTCGAAGACGCCATCGGCACGGATCCGCTGCAGATCGATACCGACGGCGACACGGTGCCGGACGGGGGCGAATACTGGGTGACGGGCAGTGATCCCCTCCTGGCCGAGTCCTGTGATCTCTGGCTTGAAACCGAGATTTCCGGCGCCAGCGATGGTGCCGTTTCCGCCTTCGCGATCGACATGGACGTCGACGGCGATCTCGATCTGGTGTCCGCGGCCGGCAATGACGACACCGTGGCCTGGCACGAAAACCAGGGAGACGGCGTCTTCGGCCCGCCGCAACCGGTCTCGGTAACGGCCGCCGGGACGAACTCGGTCTTCGCCGTCGACCTCGACGGGGACGGAGACGTCGACGTGCTCTCCGCCAACTCCATTGCAGGCACCGTGGTCTGGTACGAGAACCTGGGCGCGAACGTCTTCGCGCCAGAGCGGGTTCTCGACATTGTCCGGGCACCGTTCAGCGTGCGGGCCGCCGACCTCGACGGAGATGGCGACCCGGATGTCATCGCTTCGGCTGAGTTTGGCGACACGGTCAGCTGGTACGAGAACCTGGGCGCCGGGGCGTTCGGTCCCCCGGTCGCAATAACAACGACAGCGGATGGCCCGGGCCAGGTCAAGGCGACCGATCTGAACGGCGACGGCGACCTCGACGTGCTCGTCGTGGCCGTGAATGACAACGCGGTCCTTTGGTATCCAAACCTGGGCGGCGGGGCATTTGGCGCGGCGATCGAGGTCACGACCACCATGACCCGTCCAACCTCGGTCTTTGCGACCGATCTCGACGGGGATGGAGATCTCGACGTCGCAGTGGCCTCGGCGATCGACGAGTCCGTGCACTGGTTCGCGAACGATGGCGCAGGGGGCTTTGGAGCCGCCGTGGTCGTGACCGCCTCCACCGATGGGGCCTTCGACTTGTTTGCGAGCGACCTCGACGGCGATGGCGACAACGACCTCCTGTCCGCGTCGTACTACGACGATGACCTCGCCTGGCACGAGAACCTCGGCGGAGGGAGCTTCGCTGAAGAGCAGGTGATCGACGGGTTGGTCAATGGCGCATCATCGGTGCTGGCGGCCGATCTGGATGCCGACGGCGATGACGACATCATCGTGACTGCCGAGCTCGGGGATCGGATCACCTGGTATCGAAACACCAGTGGCGACGGCGACGGTGATGGCCTGCCCGAGAACGCCGAGATCTGCATCGTCAACTCCGACCCTGGGTTGGCGGACACCGACGGGGGTGGAACAGACGACTGGGACGAGCTGCTCGTGATGACGTTGCCCCTCGATCCGGCGGACGACGTGCCGCTGCCGGACTCGGACGGAGACGGGCTCAGCGATGCCTCGGAAATCGAGGTTCACGGTACGGATCCGCTCCTGAGCGACACCGACGGGGACGGGCTCGATGACCGGGCGGAGCTGCAGGTGCACGGCACCGATCCACACGCTGCGGACACCGATGGAGACGGCCTCAGCGATGGCGAGGAGGTGGTCACCCACGGGACGGACCCGAATCGCGCCGACACCGACGCCGACGGGCTCACAGACGCCGAAGAGTTGCTGCTCGGGACCGATCCGTTGTTGCCGGATACCGACGGTGACGGTCTCACAGACGGTGCCGAGGTGAACATCTGGGGCAGCGATCCCCTGGTCGCCGATCCGGACTCCGACGGAGACGGTCTGATTGACCTGGTCGAGGTCGCGATAGGAACCGACCCGCTGCTGGCCGACACCGACGGAGACGGGCTCTCCGATGGCTACGAGGTGTCGGCCGGGCTCGACCCTCTCGACACGGACAGCGACGGGGACTCCGTCCAAGACGACCACGAGATCCTGGTGACCGGAACCGACCCGCGAATCGACGAGCGCGG
>Ga0315336_1005979_pt1 | contig 12826 bp, 9 predicted proteins | sample ASW5metaG_FD_204512 | JGI IMG/M metagenome (GOLD analysis project Ga0315336, IMG submission 204512) | Ammonia-oxidizing marine archaeal communities from Monterey Bay, California, United States - ASW #5 | ecosystem: Environmental > Aquatic > Marine > Intertidal zone | place: USA: California...
TCACCATCGTCAACACCGATGGCGATCGCAGCATCACCGAAGTCAGTGTACGGGTGCTCCCGATCTCCGATACGGACCAATTCCTCGAGTATTTCCGGGCTATTCCCGAAATCTATACCGTGGTCGCGGCTTTAAACGCGGGTACCACGGCAACATCCGATGTGACTTTTACCGTTTCTCACCGCCCACTGGTTAACTATGCCGATCGAACCAGCACCACCAACACGCCCAATGCGTTCGATCTGCAGATCGAATTCCCCCGCCGCATTCTTGATACCGGCAACTATGAGCAACAAAATAAGATCATCTGGCGCAACAGTGCCGAGGCCGACATCGTGGTCGATCATCTCTTCGAGATCTTCTTTCGAGCGAGCACCTTCCTGGAACTCTCGAAGTGCGGCGGCAAATGAATCCATGGAGGGAGAGTTTATCTTATTTCCCTGAGATATTAATGCATTACGTGAGTATTCTAGAGGGGATATGAAAGAAAATGTGACCGCATCCTTGGTCAGGTGCAGACCCTTGCTCAACTTGGTCCAGCACGGTCATCAGGGGGGATAACGGTCCTGGAGAAACTTCCACGCGGAGTTGAGTTGGTCGGCGTAGAGTGATTCGAACACTCGACCCCCTGACCCCGAGACAGGTGCGCTACCAGACTGCGCTATACGCCGACGGGGAGCAGTCTACAGTAGATCGAATGCGGCAACCAAGCCCTCATCATGCTGGCGGGATGTCGCGTAGAGTTGCCTGTTCCATTGCGCGACGGAATAGCTATGCGTGGTCGCGTACGAGTTTGGTCTGCATGCGATTTACGTCGTCGATACTGTCATCAAGCCAGAGAATGTGATGTGCGCCTTCCATGGTGTGCAAGCGTGATCCGGGAATGCGTTTTTGAGCTTCAACTCCGACACGGTAGGGAACATCATCGTCTGCGGAGCCATGCACAATGAGTGTTGGGCATTTGACCGACTCAAGGGGCAGGGGGTTTTCTTCGAGGCTGCTAATCGTCTCCATATCTGCAGCAAAACCGTCCCGACGATCCTCCCAGGGTATGCTGCTGCGAACGAGGTCTTGCATGACCTGCAGGCGTCGGGGATCGCCCAGAACTTCCCGCGTCGCGACTTCGAGTTGTTGTTTGGAGTAAGTGCTGACCTCGGCGAGACTCTGTTTGATAGAAGTGCGGGGAAACTTTGCCAGCGCCCACTCTCCTATGCGCATACCCACGGGGTCATCAGCATTTTGGACCAGCCCGGAATAATGATGGGATAGCCTACAGATACGGCGCAAGTTAATAACAAGGCAGTGATGCGATCAGGGTGTCGGGCGGCGAAGTGAATCGCCGCAGGCCCTCCACCCGAAATGCCGTGGGCGGCTACCTGCTCGAGTGCCAGGGCGTCGAGCAGTGCGGCTATTGCGTCCGCTTGCTGCTCCGCCGTGCGTCCGACAGAAATAGGGGTGCGTAAATAGCCGGGCCGGGAGATGGCTATGCTGCCCATTCCCGCTTCGACAAAGGGCTCGCCAAGACTTGCGCCCTGATCATAGCCACCCCGGGGTACCATGCAGATGCAGGACGAACGGCGCGCTACCCCGTTTTGCGATTTCGATGGGACCGGCGGAAGTCTCGATGACTTCGGCGCCGGCATTGAGACGATCTAAACGAGATGCACGCCATTTGTCGTTGCCCAACATGAGCGTCTAGAATGCGATTGAAAGCGCGGCAGTAAAAATGAGGTTTTCGTAGGTTTTACCAAGTTCTGATATACGTCCTGATCGGCGTCGATTTTATACACCAGGTATCTGGAGCCTTCCTCGTATGCGAAATCTCGCGCGCGGTCGAACTGCAGCCCGCCTTCAAACATGGTGAAGTCCGCGGTGGAGGCGACATCTCCGGAGAAATAATTGTACTCGAAAAAGATGCTGGTACGCGGAGTAGGAGCAGAAATGCGCCATCGCGATCCTGGTCGAACACTTCGTCCGAATTGGCGCCGGCAAGCGTTCCTTCCGGATTGTCGTCGGTGCCTTCTCTCATCTGGTAGCGCACGCCAACCGAGGCTTCAAACTTCGGCCCGAAACACTTGCCGAATGCCAGCTTTGCGTCGCCGGAGTACCCGTCGCGCACTTCGCTGTCTTCGTATTCGCGATACACGCCATCCAGGCTGAGCCGTATCCATGGCGCCCCAAAGTTGCTGCCAAACTGATGCGTGTAGGAAACCCCTGCGGTGGCGCCGTAGTTGCTCAAATCTTCGAGTTGTTGCACCCCGTCATAGAACAAACCCGCGGATACTGATAGGTCATCCGTTGCGCTCTGAACGGGCGACCAGGAAAGTCCCCCGGCCATGCTCAGCGTCACCACATCTCGTTCTGACGATGAATCTGGCGCTAATCCAATGTTGTCGTCGTAACGCGCCGCGGGCGTAAGGCTCCAACTTATCGGGCTGTCTGCGGCGTTTGCTGTGCCTTGCAAACCCAGGTTTGCGAGGGACGCCACAACCACGATCAGTACATATCGGTTCCTCATGAAATCTCTCCTATACCTCAAACCTGCCGAACCGCTCATGGACATCCAGGTGGTTTCGGGAACCCTTCCGCCTGCCACTGCTGCAGGATCAAGCGGGGGTTGGTGGTTGGGCCGCCGATCACGTTGCCGCCGCCGTGTCCGGCGCTTCCCGCGTGCCCGGGCAGCGCATTAGCAAGTCCATAAGCACCTTCGATGACCGTGCACTGTATCGTCCCGTTCGGTGCCGTGGTGGTTGTGAATCCAGAGTTGACCGTCGGTGGGGGCGAGCTCTGCGCGTGACATGTGCGGCATGCCGAATTGGTGACATCGGTCCACACCGTGTCCATTACCCAGCCAACGTCGGAAATCGCGTTGATGTTGCGCGAGACATTCACCGCGTCTTGCGTTGACACCAGGACGCAGTCACTTGCCTGGATAACAAAGCTGTCTGCCGCATTGCTGAACGCACGATTGTCATAAATGATCTGGTTCGCATTCACCTCGTCCTGGGTAAACGTGGAGCCGGCTGTGAACGGTGTCGCGGAGCTCACACGCCGCAATACTCCCAGTGCGGCGTTGGGTGCAGTAATCACTGTGAACTCAACGGGCGTGCATTTGTTCGGGTCCGCCAATGGCCCGGTGGCGTATTGGATCGCCGTGTTCATTGAGACCGTGTTCCACGGTGGCGTGTCGGCCCAGGCGGCAGGGTTACCCGAGCGGGACGTGGCGCCCAGGTATCCGTCCAAAGAGGCAGCCAGGGTGCCTTGCGAGGACGGATTGTCCGTGCGCGGATCGACGATAATGGTCAAGCCGGCGGACGAATCAGCCGTGCCCGGATCCCCATCGGACACCATCAACGTTATCGCATCGTCATCGGTGTTACTCACGCCCTGGTCGTGCACGTAGAAGACCTGACTTATCTGCGCTGCGGTAAACGTATCGTTCAATCCGAGCAACGCTCTTGGTGGCGCCGCGCCGAGTTCCATGTGTCCGTTGGCTGGCACCGCGGTAAGCGTAAGCGTGATGTCGCCCTGGGCTGTGTCCGTGTCAACGACCGAAACTGCGCCGGCCAGACTGTTCTCCAGACCTGCGGGAACGTTGAGATCGTTTGTTACCAACGCTGGGGTGTCCGTGACCAGTTGAATGGCGATCTGAAACGGCGACATGGCCGGTGATAGCGGCGCCGGTATGGTGCCGTCGGTCACCGTATAAGTGAACGAGTCCGAGGTGGACTGCGTGGTATTGCTGTAGCTGATGCGATCGCTGTCGACATCGTCCTGGGTAAAAGTCGCGCCGGCGAGCAGGTCAGTAACGTTTGCGCCAACCGTCATTTGTAGTACGCCGAATGCCGTTGCGGTCCCAATCTCGTACGTGAGTGAAGTTGGCGTGTGATCTTCGTCGAGCCATTGCAGTACGCTTGTGGTGATCGGTCTTGATTCCGCTTCTGCCGCCTGCAGTGGACCGTTGTTGATTTCAGTGGGGATGTCGTTGCGCAACACGACGCTGATACTGAAGAGTTGGCTGGGGACGGAAATTCCATCGCTGTCGGACACCGTATAGATAAAGCTGTCATTCATGGACGATTCGGAAACCCCTGTGCCTTCCGTATAGGTGATCAGGTTGTCATTGATGTCCTGCTGGGTGAATGTGGTGGCACTCAGCGTGCCTTGCGCGGGCGAAGAAGTGACGGTGTAGTTGATCATTGACGGATCTGCGTTGTCGAGATCGATCCATTCCAGATGCGCCCGGGTGACGGGGGAAGTGATCTCGTCACGAGGCAGCGACTCACTGATCATGAACGCCTGGGCGGGCAATACCTGTTTTGGAGCGTTGTCCATGGCGTCAATTTGAACGACGCCGGTGTCTGTCGAGGTGCTACCGTCACTGCGGGTCTTGGTGACCGTGAGGGTGGCGGTATACATGCCGCCGGTTCTAATACGTACGGCGGGCTTCGCGGTATCTGCCCCAACCAGGAACGCGTCAGCAGGCGCCATGCCGGTTGCGTCGTCGGTCAACTCCCAGCTGAATGTTCCAACGAACAAGCTGCCCGAGGCATCCAGACGAACGGCGCCCTGATTGATGCTCGCATCCACGGCGGCATCCGATTCGGCCGCCACCGCGGCAATCATCGGCCCATTGGTTATGCGCGCTACTGGCCGCCCGGGGCCTTCGATATATTGAGGATCGCTGAATAACGGGTCGAATGGTTCGAGGATGGCTGCCATGCGCGATGCGGCGCTGGTCGATCCTCCCTGAAAGTCCATCCAGAACCGGTCCATGCCATCCTTATTCTTCTGCTGACGTTCATACCTTCAGCGATGGCTGCTTTCTGCACCGACGACGCACCTAACAATCCGTGTTTCCGCGCCAAAGATCCTCTGGCCGCCTGCTCTGCCCAGCTTGAGCAGAAGCCCTCGAGCACCAGCACCCGCATCGCTCTGTGCGAAGCGTTGGCAGCCGACGGCATGTTGGATGAGGCAGAAGTCCTTATCGACCAGGGCATTTTACGCTGCAGCGGACGCGCCTGTCAGAAGCTCAAGATCGCATTGAGCTACTTAGAAGAAAAACGCTCAGCGCGAGACCGCGCCGACCCCAGAGAAGCAGAACGGAAGAAGGCGGCAGACCGGCGTTTCTGTCTGACACCTTTCAACAACGAACGCAGCGTATCCGCGTGTGAAAAGTTGCTGCTTAGCGAAGCGAAAGACGAAGCGATTTACTCGGCTCTGATACAAAAGCTGCTCAAAATGGGAGAAGCATCGGAAGCGTCGGCTTATGCGATCAAGGGCAGGTCAGAGATCGGCAGCGCTGAACTCTTCGCAAATCTCGTAGACGACGCAAACCGTCAGCGCCAAGCCGTGGTGGACGATTGTCTGAGCGACACCTCGCTACCTAAGTGTGAACAAGCCTATCTGGCTGGCGGGGCAGACGAGTATCAAATTCTACGGCGCCAAGGCGAACTGTTGACCCTGGCCGGTCGCTATGCCGACGCCAGCGAGGTATTGCGCGGCGCAGAGAGACTGCGTCCCGGTGACGCCAGCGTAAAGGCAGCAACGGCGGCGTTAAGGGCTGCCCAGGCACCACCTCCGGTACCGATGGAAATCCCAGCAAGCGAGCCAGCACCTGACAAATCCCAGGACACAGCCGTCGCACAAAATACTGAACGGGCCATAAGAGAACCGCGGCCAGTAGCGGACCAGCTGGGAGCGGAAAAACAGCAGACAGCGCCCGACCAAGAATCTGATCAAGCGGCAAAGAAAACAGCGGAGCAAAAGGCCGTGGAAATAGCGCAGGCGCTGTCACAGCCAGAACCGACTCGCGCGCAGCCACAGGAGCCGAAACCTGAAATCGATTCGACACCGCAAGAGCTCGACTCGGCCAAGGCCGAAACTGAACTCGTCCAGGCACAGCCAACATCCGCACCAGTCCAATTTTCACGCGATGAATCTTTGACACCTCTGCCTGACGTACCAATTGTCTATCGCAATAGAATCAGTGATACGGGCACGTCTTTCTAAGCCTGTTAGCCCCTTGCGAAGCATTCCAAAGGCGCATAGCCTGCCTTTATCGCGAAAGCTCAAATAGACCGGCTCAACCAGTGGACGGCCCCCCGAAGAAATCGCTAGCCGGGCGAACCCAGATTTTGCTCGGTGAACTTAAGCGTCGTAAGGTATTTCAGGTGACGAGCGTTTATCTGGTCGCCGCCTGGGGACTGTCTGCAGGCGCCGCCGACATATTCGAAGTGCTCGACTTCCCATCCTGGGCATCGCGATTCTTTGTGATCACCCTCTTTTCTCTGACGCCATTGGTGGCGGTCATTGCGTGGGTGTTCGAACTCAGCAAAACCGGTGTCCAACGCGATCTAGGGCCACGTTCCAAAATCGATCAAACCACGATCCTCGCCTCACGTGCGAACGCGCCTGTTCTCAAGGCGTCGTGGTTGGATCAACACTTTACGTTTGCGAAGGACTTCATCGCCGGCCGCGATGGCACTTGTGCTTTACAGATTATCGACCCACTGGTTAGTCGCCAGCACGCGAAGTTTGAGCTGGTGAACGGACGATGGCGGGTTCGCGATCTTGGCAGCGCAAATGGCATTGCCGTTAACGGTGATAGAGTAGAGGCGGCGTGGCTAGACGACGCATCATCGATGACATTTTACCCGGGCGGTCCAGAACTCAAGCTGACCGTCAACAAATCCCCTGCCGAAACCCAGATCGCTCCACACCCTACTCGGTGACTACGTACGTACGCTTCGGTGAAGGAACACGAACTGGCCGTTCTCATGTCCAGCGCTTTCGATGCTGCCGAATTGCGGCGTTTGCCTTACGCCCGCTCCCTGAGCTGAAAACTTCACGCGTTCAACCAGGTAGTCATGTAAGGCGCCTGCGTGCAACACGCCTTGATTTTCACTTAACAAACCCAAAAATGCTTCGGCAAAAACCGAGTGATCGCCGTCTGCTCCGTCTCCGTCCATCACCGGCGCTTCTCCGCCGGACGATAGCATCGTTCTAGACTTACTCTTCAGAAAGAACGGCAGACTCGCTTCCAAAGTCTTGATGTCATACCTGAACCCACCTGACGTTTCGATTCCGGAGCCCGAATAACACGAATCCGCGACAATCATCACGTGCTTGGCAGGCATCTGGCGCACCCAACGAGATATTTTATACGACGACAACCCATCGTCATCGGCATAGTCTTTGGATTTGGTCTCTACCGGCAACCAATAGCTTTCGCTCTGAGCACTGTGACCGTGGCCCGCGTAGTAGATCAACACCAGATCGTTCTCTTCAAGCTTTGCTGTCACGTTGCCGAATGCTTCGTAGATCTCGCTGCCGGTGGCATCTAGCAGGAGCTCCGAATTGAAACGGTATTCGGACTGCAGGAGTTCGTGCACGGCACGCGCGTCGCTATGCGCATTTTGCAGATCCGTCAAATACTGATAGTTGTTGTTGCCGATCACGATCGCATAGAACTTGCCAACCTTGACGCCCGGGGGTACTCGAATGCCAGACGTGTCCAACATCGGCGAACGCATAACGATGGCATTGCGCCGCAATCTTATGTTGGTTAACTCGGCGGCATATTCTTCAACCTGCTCATTGAGTTTGGCAATTTGCACCTGCTGCTCTTGCATGATGCTGTCCTGCCGCGCCAGTGCGACCTCGACTTGCTCTACCTTGGCATTGTCGCCGCTACTGGCTGCAACTTGCTGCCGTAACCCATCGCGTTCGCGCGTAGTGCTCGCTAATGCCTGGTTGGCTGCTAAAAGCTCATTCTGCAACTCGCCCATCCCAACCCGCACTCGCTCAAGTTCTGCTTCCACCGTAGCAAAGCGTGCCTCGCTTTCCGCACTCTCATCAATCTGGTCAGAGAGACTACCCTTCAGCTGATCTGCCTCGGCAGTCGTTCTGACCAGCAGGTTTTCGAGCTCGCTGGTTTTTCGACGCTGCTCATTCAATTGCATGAGTCGCTTCGCGCTTTGCGACTCTAACTCGCCTATGCGCCGTTGTGCTCGCTGGTTATCCGCGGCATCACTACGCACTACCTCGAGCTCGCCAGATACGCTAGCGTAGGCCTGGCCGGCATTCTGCAACTCGCTCTTGGCCTCCGCGAGTCTGCGCTCGAGAGACGCAACTTCCTGATCTTTGCCTGCAACCTCACTCAAAGCCAGTTGAAGCTGCTCATCCGCCGTGGCTGTAACCTTGCTCAGTTCCTCGTTCAAGCGCTGGTTCTGGCGCTCTACTTTGCGCAGATTCGCGCTCAGCTGTGCTTCTCTTACGCCTAAATTGTCCTCCAGCGACGCAATCTGAAATCGCTGCTCTTCGATTGTCCGCTCCTGGCCTGTCAGGCGCGTCCGCAATTGCGCGAGTTGCTCGGCATTTTGTTCGCTCGCAGCAGCCTGCTCGATCTTCCCTCGAATATCCGCAAGCTGCGCCTGGGCCTGTTGCAAAGACGCCCTACGAGTCTGTACTTCGGTGCGGGCTTGCGCCAATTCGTAACGGACAGCTTCGGTCTGCTCATTGCTCTGGCGCAGCTGATTCGTGAGTTCGCTAATGCGCGACGCGGCTTGCGTTTTCGCCGCTTCAAGCTCCGAGGCCAGCACGAGTTCCTCTCCCGCTCCGGTGGCCTCCCGCCACAAGTTCGTAGCCATCAAGGGATCGGCAGCCACTCCTAACCCGCGTTCGTATAAGCGGGCCAGCTGCATCATGCCTTGTTTGCTGCCTGCATCGCTCGCACGTTGGTACCAATGCGCCGCCTTGTCATAGTCGGCCTCAACGTACAGGTACTGGTAAACGTCTCCAAGACTGACTTGCGCGTCGACGTCACCGGACTCCGCTAGACCGCTGAAGAACGCGACGGCGCTTTCGGGTTTTGCACGATCGTAATGAGTGAACTCCCCACCTTTGAGACGGCAATTTCTAGCACTGGCTTCGATCAGACGCCGGCGCTCGGGGTAGGTGAGATTGCCAATCTTGCGAACTCGCGCAGGCAACAGGCAGGGCACAACTTCATGCTCTTTGGTGACAATCGACATGTCCACCTGCGATCCAGATTCGCCCAGGACGCTCGGAGTGGTCATTGCCAAGATCAAGGTGATCACAACTATTCGGTCTGCGCGTTTACTCATCTGGACTCCTCCTGTTCCCCATCTCTAAACCGAAACCTTACCGCTCTCTACCAGGCGTCGACATTCTCTTACGCTAATTACCCTATTAGGCATTTGGTCATCTAACTGTGCAAGAAGTTCCAACATAGCCGAATCTTGGGCATATACTTCCAAGCTGCTACAAACATTCTTCGCCACATCCTCGGGCGCAGCAGCCTCGTTTTCAGAAAGCGCTATAGCCACCTCTCGAAATGCTACCGCTATAGCGAGCAAGCCGCTAACAGCATTGTCGCGCAAACTCGCATCGTCACTCTTACTCAAAACCAGCCGGTACGATTGATATGCCGAACTCGGCGCGAGCAATAGCTGTGATATTCCTCGATCGTACTCAGTGGACATTAAAGAATCTTTTCCCAATTGCAGGAAAAATTCTCCCTGATCAAGCCAGGATTGCGCCCGCTGTGTATCGACCAGGTCAGGTCCTGGCGGAAATCTGGCAAGCGTGGCTTGTTGAAATTTCTGGTCGGGATCGTCAAGTCGGAATACCGCAAACGCAGTCACGGCCACCGCAATCACTGCGGCAGTTGCCGCGGCAGCGACCCATGGGGCTTTGTTTTGTTTGCCAGCTTCTGGGTTGAATTCCGTCAGGAACTCGCCAACGGTGGCAGGCCGGTTACCGCGGGAAAACGCCAGCGCTGACTTAAGCGCACGCCATTGACGGTTTCTAAGGCCTTTCGGGCGTACCGGTTCCAGCTGCTCAGCCCGCGCCTCCATAGCATTCTTGCGCTGGTAGGGGTGGTACCCGGTGAGGAGTTCATACGTGACACATGCGAGGGCGTACAGGTCGTCCTGCTCAGTAGGGGTCAACCCTTCGAACATCTCGCAGCTCGCGTAGCTTGGCGTGAGGGCACCGAGCGCATCCGGGTCGAATCGGGTGGTGCCCTCCTCCGCATTGACTTCATCCAAGGATCTCGCGATCCCTAAATCAAGCACTTTGACTTCACCATCGTGGGTTAGAAATACGTTGCTCGGTTTGAAATCGGAGTGGATCACCCGCTGGTTGTGAATGTACTTCAATCCTTCTGCGCACCCTTCGACGATCTGCCACACGGATTTGAAATTCATTCCTTCAGGATTTTTGTCGAGGACTTCATCCAACGAAGATCCTTGCATGAACTCCATTACCATGAACACGTGTTCAACTGTCCGTTCGAAATAGAACACATTGACGATGTTCGGGTGGTTCATGCGCTGTGACTGCGACGCTTCCCGTCGCAGTGCTTTGAGGGATTGTGGGTGGGCTTTGAAGGCCTCACCTAACATTTTCAACGCGACATGGGGGTTGCTGGCCTCGGCCTCCCGGTCAACTGCCAGAAACACCTGGCCCATACCGCCTTCACCAAGCAGCCGCTCAATAACGTAGCGTTCGCGTAAAATGTCCCCAGGTCGAAGCTCGACAGATTCTACGACTACCCGTTCAACCGAGGCGACGCCGTCCGGATTCAGTTCGGTCGGCGCAAGCTCTGTCGGCGCCATATCTGGCGAATCCTGGTCTTTTTGCCCAGGCACCCAGCGCTCCTCAAATCACATAAAATACAATAGCGGAATTGTGTAACGAGGCCCTGGCTATAGCAAATATGAATTATCAACGATACCTAGTTGATCATTAACGAATTTCTTGCCTAGAAGGAACCGCGCAAACCAATTGTGATCAAATTTGCGGATGTGTCTTCTAATCCAACTATGCTGCTAACTTGAGCGAACAGCATCAGGTTATTGCCGAATTGTGCGGCTAAGCCTGCCGTAACGTCGAAAAAGGAATCATCCGGATCATCCGTGGGGATCTGAAAGTCATCGGTCTCGCCTTGAAATGTTTCATTGACTCCTCTGACTGTAAGTACATACCTCGCAGATACCTCTCGAGCGTCATTGTCGAATTCGTGACGATATTCCGCAGATAGATAAGGTACGAGCACGCCGAAGTCCATGTTGACCGCTCTACGCACAGACCCACCAAAGAAGGCCTGACTGGAATCTATGTCCTGATCGTCGAAAACCAACCCAAGCGGCGATCCCGTTTCGGCGAACCCGTCCACTTCGACATCCAGGTAGTCATAACCTCCGTACACATCCCATGTCACGGCTCCCTCACCAAAGGTATAGCCCAGCTGGACCTGCGCACCGAACTGGTTGCTCTCAGTGTCGGATTCCAAAATCGCAGCCTCGGCCGACAACCCCCCAGATAAACCACCACTGGTATCCAGTGCAATGACCGCAGCGCGATCCATGTCGTAGTCAGTTTCCCCAAAGCTGACGATGACGCTACCGAAGAAGCGCCCATTTACATAATTGGCGAAGGCCGACAGTGTCGTGCTATCCGACTCCATCTCGCCGCCGGATACCGCGTTAAGGCTGCCTTGGGACGCGCGATCAAAGTCAACCTCGGCGCGATTGTAAGAAAAGGCTACACCCGCCACCCAGTTTTCATTGAAGCCATAATCAACACCAAGTACTCCGCCGAACGAATCAGCATCGTAGCCATTCTCAAATTCTGTGGAATCTCGATCGCCAAATCCATACTCCACGTTGGCAAACCACGCAAGCCCGGTATCCGCATCGGCAGATCCGGCAGCCCCGCCAACTAGACCTTGCGGAAGCTCGGCGCTGTCGCTACGAGCTGCGATCACATCAACGCCCTGCATGTTGAAGGCAATTCCGCTGGCTCTTACGCCCCGGCGAATAGCGCCCAACCGTCCGCCTAAGCTCTTGAACTGATCGGTTGCACCTTCCGTTGCGTAGCGTCCTTGTGAGGAGACCTCTTCTCCTGTGAACTGACGTAACAGCCCCAGGTAGGTGGAAGCGGAGTTGGGGTCCGAACTTAATCCAAATGTGTCGGCCGCCGGCACTACGGCGCCGAAATTACCGGCCAGAAAAAAACCTTCCTGGGTCATATCTGCGCATCTTCCACCCAAAATCTGCTGATCGGGCGATAGTGGCTGAGTGGTTGTGGCGAGACCTGTGCAGGTAACGTAGATGGCATCTGCTGCATTTACCATTAACCGGGACCCGCCCAGATCCTGCACCGCCTGGCCAAGTTCGCTGATCGCGTGGACGCCTGGAGCGGCGGCCATCAAAACCCCCGCCATCAGAGCACCAAACGCCCTTGAAAATTCGTTAAACATGATTCCCTCCACCCGCTTGTAAACTAGCAATCCTATATCGAAACTAACACAATCCAATTTACACGCCTACCATCTCGCGCCGAATCGCGGCGTGCTGCCCGTCCACCTCGACTAGCGGCTAAAACAGCAAATAATAAGCGCCGAGCATGATCACAAGTACAACCACAAAACTAGCAGCCCCGAGCAGCGTCGTGTTTCTATCCGGCGCCGTGCCGCCCGCCGTTCGCTTGGGCGCCGCCGCTCCGCCAGGAAGCACAAAGGAGCACTCCACAGTGCCAACGCGGATCTTATCTCCAGAGTTCAAATAACCAGATATTGTCTTGCTGCCATTGACGAACGTGCCATTGGTGGACATCTGGTCTACGACTTTCCAACGGCCATTCTCATGCACGAGAATCGTATGGAAATCTGAAACGCCCTGATCATCGAAACGTATGTCGCGGCCGGTGTCCTTGCCGATACTCCACTCTTTCATGTTTCCTTCGGGAATCAACTGGATCACGCTGCCCGCGGCGCTGCCCGACGTGATTTGCAGAA
>Ga0315336_1005980_pt1 | contig 12826 bp, 15 predicted proteins | sample ASW5metaG_FD_204512 | JGI IMG/M metagenome (GOLD analysis project Ga0315336, IMG submission 204512) | Ammonia-oxidizing marine archaeal communities from Monterey Bay, California, United States - ASW #5 | ecosystem: Environmental > Aquatic > Marine > Intertidal zone | place: USA: California...
ACTTTTCACAAGTTTTCTTTTATTTTATAACTTTATTATGTTCTAAATACTCCGTCCCACAAGCGGGGCGTCACCCATAAGCTACCATCGGACGGACCCCAAAGTGCGTGCGCCGAGTTAGACGGCGTACAAATTGGTGGTAGTCCTCAAGGGTCTTAACAATAACTTTGTGGCCACCATATACGCGCCCATTATATGACATCTTCCATACTATCAACTTTATGAAATTTCGGTTTCGGTTTCACTTGTATCGCATGTTGTAAAAGATACTGTGCGTATATCGCGTTGCGTACTCTTTATCAACAATTGACTTTACGAATACTATAAATTAGTTTTAATCTCTTAATGGATAATAATTATAAAATTGATTTATTATTAGTATAATTAACAATAACACAAACAACAAGTAACGAACTCACAAACTCGCGAACTCGCAACCTCTCACCTCTCAAACCCTACAAAACTCACAATGACGGCATACGACAACGACAACATGAAGGAGTTTCGTAGGAGGCGGCGTAACTACTCGCTTGACAGGGACACCATTCCAAAGTATCGTCAGACGCGCACAACATACGATACAACCAGGCGACACAAGCGCCGCCAGTGTAAACTGTTTATGTTAACACCCTCTCGCGATTCGAGGCGCGAACGGCGAAATGCTAAGTTTTTTGAAAAAACCAGTACCGCTTCTCTGAGACTGGAATCAACACAAGATGCCCTCGCACAAATGAGTGAAAACCTGGAGTACAACGTAGACATGTGCGGACACGCTGAGGAGGCAATCAATACCCAGAGCAATATCTTCAACTATGTCTGGGTAATATTGACAACGGTAATAATGTTGATGTTGACACAGACTCTCCCCTTGCGAGTGTTCCCCTTGTGCGTGTCAGTCTTTTGCCTTATTTGTGGATTTTCCACCTATGTGGATACGTCCATAATGTTCTTCCACTAACTTTATAATAATCTATAACTTCATTATTCTTTCATATGTTTCAAATATTATAATATTCGCCGGCACCGCCCGCATTAAACAATATGTATAACCATTAAACATGTTCTTATAATTTGTTTTTATTATATTCGCAATAGTCGTATTGGTATTTATTATATAATTAGTTTTGATATAATCTATTGGATATATAAGAGTCCACATCAACCCCCCACACAATCCACCCGATACCGCCGCCGAATACGTTAATACATTATGAAAATAGTCATAAGACCCAAAATATATGTAGTTACCGATAGATTCTCTAAGTATTGAAATATGAACACCACGATAAATTGGAATTCTCGTGGATAAGTGCAATTGATGTTTTATTTTATAGATTTCAAATGGAGTTATCGCGGTACCCATAATAATACCGGTCAATACTGAACTGGTTTCTTTTGAATACGACTTTTTAAAATTATAATAGGTTCCAAATAATATACTTCCGGAAATAATATCAAACATCAGAGGATATTTAATACCTTTGTATAAATTATTTATTTTTAAAGGTTTGTTTAGTCTGGATTGTTTATATATTTTCAAAGTATCCAATGGATATACCGTTAAAGTTTGAACTAAGGAAGCGATGCTTCCAGCTAAATATTCCTTGTACATTTATTATATAAGGATTTATTCTTTAAAGAATAAAGAATATAAAAAAAAAATATCTATATATTTAAATGCGTTCTTTGATAAATACCAGAAATATAAATTGGGCTTGTCATCATTTACATTTGGATAAATCCAAGACAATTAATCCATCATTATTAAATAAATCTTTACGTCATATGCAGGAAAAATGGTATTTGATGAAAGAAATAAAAGAAAACTACACGGACGATGATTTATTTAATAGAATGTATTCGTCGGTGGAATATTTATATGAACAAAATTGTTATAAAATGCGAACATTTATAGATGTTGATTCAACTATAGGTCTCAGAGGAATAGAGACGGCGCTACGAGTAAAGGAACAATGGGTAGAATTCGGCGTAGATATTCAAATCGGAACTCAGCCTTTAGAAGGTCTTGAAACGCCAGAAAATATAAAATTATTTGAGCAAGCTTGCGCATTGACCGATTTTGTCGGATGCCTGCCTTCCCGCGATAAGAATCCCGATGACCATTTGGATATTGTTTTTTCAACCGCACATAAAGAAAATAAAGAGGTAGAAGCGCATCTGGACCAGTGTAATATACCCACCGAAAAAGAAACCGAATTGTTTTGTAAATACGTTGAAAAATATAATTATTTTGGTAGATCCAGAGCAATTCACTGTATAAGTTTAGCGTGTCACCCAATACAATATCAGGAAGAAATCGCTAAGAGACTTAAGGCGAATGGTATCGGCGTAATTATATGCCCAAGTGCTGCTATTTCGATGACGCAGCACGGCGAATATATGGCGCCGATTCACAATTCCATTGGTCCGGTGAAAGTATTCGTTGATAATGGAGTAAACGTGGGATTAGGAATAGATAATATAGAAGACATATTTATGCCTTTTTGCGACGGAAATTTTGAATTTGAATTACGGCTTTTAGCAGAAGCAACCCGGATATATGATCCAAAAACATTATTAAAAATAGCTACTAATAATATGGGCTTTTAATTATAATTAATTATTTATATATATATAATATGAGCAAATGCACGTCGTACGATTATATTCATTTTGATAATGGAATATTAGATAATATTATTGATGCCGTATATGTTATATTATTGAAAAAATCTCATAGAACATCTGCGGTATATCGTCAAATAAACGAATATAAATTATCAAAAAATAATTTTATTCAAATAAATGAGAAATTTACCGAATGCGAGGTATCCCTCAATAAACAATTACCAAGCGAACATATTATTTATAATACTGTAAATATTTTGAAACACGCAAATAATAATAATTTTAATAATATCCTTGTGTTTCAAGATGACTTTATATTAGATAGAGAAATTAAGGATAAAGAAGTAATTAACGATCTTGAAGTATTTATAAATAATAATGATTTTTCTATTTATTATATTGGCTGTTTACCTATTATATTCAATCCCTTTGAACAAAAGCATCATAAATCTATTTTCAGTGTAGCTAATCATTCTGTAATATATTCAAAATATGCCAGAGATATATTGATACATAATTATAATAAAAATAATACATTTACTATAGAATGGTATAAAATAAATTTACCAATATATAAACTAGATGATATATATTATAATTTTATTTTAAATAATAAGTATTTTTATCATAAACCGTTGTGTTATCAAGTATTTGAAGAAACCGATAATAAAAAACAATGGACCAATAGTAGTATTGATTTTGTATTTAATATAATGAAATTAGACAAAGATCCTGAATATGGATTTCATTTGTTTTACAAAATATCCTTCATTTTAAATATTTTAGTAATATTTTTTATACTCTATCTATTTTTAAAGATAATTAATAAATTAACTAATTAATATCTCTTGCCATCCCAATTTGGACACACCCATAGTCTATTTTTATAATATTCATCTACTTTTTTATAATATTCTATACTTTTACGAATTTCTTCTTTTTCACGGAGTTCTTTTTTACGGAGTTCTTTTTTACGAAGTTCTTTTTTACGGAGTTCTTCTTTTTTACGGAGCTCTTCTTTTTTACGGAGCTCTTCTTTTTTACGGAGTTCTTTTTCAAAACTCATAATATTAATTAATTGTAAGGCCCACATTTAATTAATAATTCATACTATCATTTTTTAAATAAAATAAAAAAATTTATTAAGTACATACCACTATTGAATCTATTCAGGCACTGGGGAGAGGGGCGGTCAGGATGCGTTCTATGCCATCGCTTTTAACGGTGTCGTGTAGTAGAAGTTCGGCGTGTTTGTCTGTGCTTTTGAGTTCCGTAAACCACCCACTGCGGAATCTGTATCCAGAGTTAGTTAATGCAGAACAAACCCATTCAATACCAAGCCTGATTGCCACTACGTCGTACGCGGGAGTTGTTGGGGTATCTGGATTTTCTTTCATCAGCTTCTTCCAGTTTTCATAAGAAGCCAGTACCTGTGTATGAATATCTTCGTCCTTGAACTCTGAATAAGTACTGTTGAATACACCATCATGCTCGGGAGAGAATTCCCATCGGGTGTCCCATTTTCCATCGGGTGTCTGCGATGCGAAGAAATCAATTGGAAACCCAAATGCCTGATTCATTGTGTCCAGAATATAAGCATAGCCGTTCCTAATCTGCAGGTGACTGACACCTCTGATACTATTGGTTGTGCCATCTTCGTTGATCACGAGACCAATTCCGGGCGCTTTGCACAAATCGGCAATATAGCTGTCCACTATACGCATAATGCTTCTACGCCTGGTATGTTCGTCTTCGCCACAACACGCCAGTTCATCCCAAGTTTCCGGATGCGATTCAATTCCGAGTTGGTCAGCGATGCGCTTACAGGTTTGATAATTAGCACCGCCATCGAAAGCACTAACCAAGTGCGCAACAAATTTGCCAGCAAATGCGCCGGCGCGGCCCATAGTGTTTCTGAAACCAATTTTGAGCACGTGGTCTACGAGTGGGCTATCGGGCGAAGCGATTGAGGCAAGATCCGATACTGTAAAGTTGGGAGCACCGTCGCCCCCACGCGTGTGAACACACCGGCTTTGACGAGCTTTCGCAAAGAACAAATCGGCAACCCCTTTAGCCGATTTGTTACTATTCAGAGTTTTACCAAGTTCTCCCAAAAGTAGATACATGAAAGAAGAAGAATCTGCGTATTTGCCACACATTTCCAAATACTGTGGCATTACTGGTCCAATTTGAATGAGGAGTGGTAGAGGGCCGTGGTAAACTATGTTGGCTAAGTCACGCTGAACAAAGTTCTCTTCGGTAAAGTCGTAGAGCTCAAAGTTCTCAGAAACTTCTCCAATCATACTAATCAGTCTAGCCTTACCCTTCGGATTAGTACAGAATACACGAACCTGAATATCCTTTCTTTTGCGACAAACGGAATTCAAAAACACGCACCCCACCTCATCGTCGCACTCTTCGCCAGCGTCGGTGATAACATCAATGTATTTGCATTTCGGAATGGTAGTCATGATTGTTTTTGTTTGTTTGTTTGTTTGTTTGTTTGTTTGTTTGTTTGTTTGTTTGTTTGTTTGTTTGTTTATGATGGTGTATTTAATTAAATAAAAACAAATCAATTTTTAAATTATGTATTCAGACCAACAATTAAATATCCATAAAGGATTATTTATATCCATAAAGGATTATTTATACCCATAACTCAATTCGTTAACGCGATAATTAAATTTTGTTTTAAATATATCATCGCATTGATAACATTTGCCACCGTTGAAAAAAGATAACGCTATGGACACATCTTTTATATAATTAGTTGAGTCGTAATTTGCGCCGTATCCTCTCACGGCGTGTATTAATCCAGTTGGTAGTTTAACTAAATCACCGGGGTTTAAAATCGTAGTCTTAGTGTCATCGTAGCGCTTGATATAGGAAACATCGTATTTATCTAAATTATTAAAATCATCCAGATTTTTTAATTTTAATGTGTGAACCTCTCGGTAATTAAATAATTGTAACAAATTTCCATCGACGCAATCAAAATGAGCAGGATATTTCCACGGATTTTTTGAAATTCTTAATTTAAAAGTATGTAAATCATCTACGTCATAATATTTAGATAAGTCCTTTTTAATTAGTATTAATAAGTCTCTAAAATAATCATTATCGTCAAGTACAACAATAGCCTGCTTGATAACTCTATCGTCGTTCAAACTATCCATAAAATCCGAAAGCTTCTGTTTGTATTTGTTAACTACTTTCAAATTATTTACTCCATATTCGTGAATATCTGTAATAACATTACCCAAAGTCCCACTTTTGAAATTATAATCTTTAAAATATTCAAGCGTATGGCTATTAATTATATTATTATATTTAACGATATTATGTTTAGTAAATATTCTATTATCGTATTTTTTTTTTAAATAAAATAATATAATACAAGTTATTATAACTAATAATAATTTATACATTGAGTTATTATAATATAATATATATTAAGTTTTCCCAATATGCTCATATAGTTTTTTATCTAAATTATACTCACTAATAAAATTTATTATTTTTTGTATATTATCTGTTTCGATATCAAATATTACTAATTTATTAGGTTTATCTTTGAAAAAATCCGAAACTTCTTTATGGTGAGAATAATAATCATTTCTCCAACGTATATTTAAACCGTCCTTATCTGTTCCAATTAATTTACATAATTCTTTTACATACCATCCTTTGAGATGATTATTACGACTATTTATCCAGTTTTCTATATCTCTTGTATTTAGTATAAACTTTGAATCAGGATATTGATGATATAAATCTTTAAAATAAGTCACATGGGCGTAATTAAGGCGTTTGTAATCCTCCATATCACTAAATACTAACGTATCCGGATAATCTTTAAGAATAGGTATATCCCGATCATGATTTTTTTTGATTTTCCGCGCAATGCGCCCTTGGTCCCAGTGTATGGTCGTTAATCCATTTTTGGAGAAAAAATTATCCAAACTACGCGTTCCTGTACGATTAAATCCAATTATGAATATTCTCATGTGTTAATATATTTAAATAGTATGATATCATTTTTAAATAAATCTGAGTATTAAATAACGATAAGAACTAAATAAATATTAACTACTTATCCTCGTTTGAAACGAGATCCGCCGATACTATATAATTATTTTCTTCCTTTTCTCTTTTATTTATTATCAATTTGACTAATTCTTGGTGCTTTTTAATTAATTCTTTTCGTTCGTTTTCATTAATTTCTAATAATATATTAACTTCCTTTAGTTGATTTTCATAATATTTTATAATTCTGGTCATTACTATAATTATTATAATATATTTTAATTCCGAAAGTTTTAATAATTCTCTGTATAATATTCTTAACAATAATTGTATTCTTAAAAATATTATTCTCAGCAGCCGGAATCGAACCAGCGACCCTCAGATTACTACGTTATTTGACTCTACAGTCTGATGCTCTACCAATTGAGCTATGCTGAGTGGATTAATACATATAATTATATTAATTAGTCTTTAAATAGATTTATTCGTATATTATAATTCTTTACTATGAATAAAACAGTTATTGCAATAGGTTCTTCTGTGTAAATATAACTTATTATCTTTTTTTATATATTCATTTTTAACAATATCGTCACATTTATAACACTTAAATTTGTTATCATACGGATTTATGCTTACCCTCGTATCAATATCTAAATAAATACCGATATTAATCAATGGGTTAAGCTGCTCTTCCATTCTCATATATTCGGTATTTTTATAATTAATATAGTTCTTCCATCTTCTAAATATATTATTTCGTATATCGTAATGATTAGTTAAATATTTATTCATTATATCATAATAAATTATTTTAAAAGTTTTAATAAACTATTTTTCACCCGAATTCATATATAATTCAATTAGATATTGACTTTTATAGCCTAATAAACACAATAATTCTTTATCTCCCATATTCAGTAATAAATTATGTACATGTTTTACAGTTTTGCCGACGACATTATTTTTATTAGAATTTAAATGTTCCACAGAAACATTATACGAAGGGCCGTCGATTGTTTTAATATATTCGGAATTATTTTTATTATTATCAAAAAAACACAAGTCATTCGTTATCCAATATATATAATTAGAAGCATTCATTTTATCATGATTGCCGGGATTCAAAAATGCACTATTTTTTTTATATACATTCAATAAATTATTTACTAATTCTTCTTTCTTTGTAAATGATTTGAATTCATTTTTAGTAATATATTTATCAATAACTTCACGTTGCGTGGGCTTTTTCATGGGCTTTTTCAAGGGCTTTTTCAAGGATTTTTTCGGCATATATATAATATAATACTATATTATTAATGTAATTGTATAATAGTATATAAATACCATTCTTCATAAGTAAATATAAACACTTCAATATCTTAGTGTTCTGCGTTGGCGGTTAGTTTTATTTGAAATTCTGATATGATTTTTTTTTTGTCGTTTACTTACATTTCTAAGCCCTTTCTGCGATTTTTTTTGAAAGCGTGTATCCGTGTCAGCATAACTATACTTGTAGAGCCGTTTATTTTCTCTGTGAGTATATCGTTTAATATAAATTGTATGAGTAATAGTATTGCGCCTTTTATAGATCCATTTTATCAAATTCCTCTTAATAATATTCCTGGCGTATTCGTCGGTCATTGGCAAAGATATCTCCGCTCTACACACTGGACACGTATTCATTTTTGAAATCCATGGCTCAATACAATCCACGTGAAACATATGATTACAGGGCAATCGGTATTTTTTGGAGTCGGTTTGTTCAAAACATATTGAACATAGTTCCGAATCCGGGCAACAAATTGTTAAGTTGTCTTTTGTATAATTTAGAACCGGTTTATATTCTGATCGTTCCTCATCCAGTGTGTCAGCAGTTATATTTAATAGGTTGAACAGTTCTATTATCCAATGATAATTAAAATTATCATTATAAATTTCAGTTATATTTAGTCCATTTACAATAAAGTTGTAAATAATATCCAGTAGTGGTATAAATTTCGGTCGGGTTTTTTTTGTACGTACATCCATCAACCTAACTCTATCGGTAATTTTAACTAATTGTGCATAGTCGTAAGTTTTAGAATCATTGTAAAACATATCCTTGATTATTAATTTGATATTTTCTTTATTATTAGAAATTTCTTTAGTGTTTCCCTTTTTTTTACTAATGTTAATCGACACGATCCGATTATAGTTTAGTACTATTTGAAGACAAGTCATATTTGTATATATTATATGTAAATTGAAATCAATTTTAAAATTCATACATACTAAGGCCTCCAGGATTTGTCTATAATTAGCTATTTTTTATTGTCGTCGCAAGTTCGTCGCAAGTGTCATAAATTAGAAGTATTGTTGTATTTATTTAACACACTCTAAATCAATTTTAAGTAAAATTGATTTGGAATAGTATATTTTAAAAAAATGACTTCTACTACACATTTCACATACGAAGGCGATTCTTCTGAAATTACTTTTGCGAACAATAACAAAGCTTTCAATGATTGGAAAACTAAGATAACTGCTCTTCTAACTATATCTGAATATACCAGCAACCGTGTAATTAAAATCAAAAGCGTATTCCCTTTCGGCGATATTCGCTATACCCCCAACGGGTTTGTATTCGCAACTATGGGACTATTTAAAAATGGTAAGGCAGTTCCGGCCTGCGTGTTTTTGCGCGGCGATTCTGTCGCCGTTCTAGTGGTATTGGTTGATAAGATGACCAAAGAAAAATATATACTAAATGTAACACAACCACGAATAGCCGTCGGTGAAGACAACCATGAAGAATGTGTTGCTGGTATGTTGGACACATCCAATAACTTTATCGGAGTAGCCGCCAAAGAAATTTTAGAAGAAACCGGTCTGAATATAACAGATTATGGACTGGAAGAACTATGTTCTAAACCGATTCCAATGTCCCAAGGAGCCTGCGATGAAAAAATTAAATATTATACAGTTGAAATTCCTATGAATAAAAAAGATATTTTAGCTCTGGAAATGAAATGTACGGGAAATGCCGAAGAAGGCGAATGTATAAAACTTAAAGTTAGACACTTTGACAATTTCAAAAAAGCCATTAAAACCGGCGAAATACATGACGGTAAAAGCATTATCGCGTCCTATTTTTACGAAAAAAAGATAGAAGATTATGAGAACTATGTATCAACTAAAAAAGTAAAGTGCGACGTGCCATATTCCCAACTTATTATAGGAATTGTAGTTGTAGTTGCGACGATAGTCGGACTGATGTCATATTTGGTTAAATAATTGTAATACACGCTAATTAAATATTATATTTTTTTATATTTTATAATTTCTCTCCATACTTCAGAATCATAAGTATCTTCGCAAATTACCTGTTTATCTTTATATAATTTCCCTTTGCCACACATTTTTCCATTTTTAAATTCACCACGATAACAAATTCTATTTTTTTTCGCCACTCCGTCGTTTTTATACAATATTCCGTCGTTTTTATACAATATTCCGTCGCCGTGATAAAGTCCGTTTTTAAACAGCCCTTCGTATACCATCGTACCATTTTCATATAATTCACCCCGTCCATCATATTTTCCATTCTTGAACACGCCATTGTAAATAAGTTTATCATTTTTGTATTTTTGTCCAAAACTTATATAACCTTTATAAAAATATCCTTCATACAGCTTCGTTCCGTCATTATTGTATACGGTATCCTCAATTACGCCAACGGTATGTAATAAACCATTCAAATAATCCCCATTTCTTATTCTAATTACACCATTGCTGTGATACATATCCCCATAATCGCACTGTCCCTTAATGAAAGAACCTTTAAATTTAATGTTGGTATTAGGGTAGTAAAGAATAGCTTCGGAACTACGACGCCACACGCCCATCTCCATGACCATGCCGAGATATCCTTGATTAAATCTGCCCTCTTTAAAAGCGCCTTGGTATTTCAAAACTCCACTTAGATAATACAGCTTTCCGAATCCATCATATAATCCATTCACGAAATTGCCACAATACCGTATAGTATTATTTGGATTATAAATTATCGCGGTTCCGGTATATAATTGATTTGTACAAAAGGTACCATCAATCGGTTTAAATAATGAATTATTTAGATGTTTTGATACAATTAATGGTTTTTTTCTCTTGATATGATCACAATTAACTAATGCGTTATATTTAATTTTCCGAAGTAAATCATTGGGTAACTTAGATATTATATGTTTAAATGTATATTCTATGTTTACATCTCTAATATGTACTTTGAAATTTAAGAAATGTTGTTCATTCGTCATGCGGCTATATAAATATTTTTAATAATCAATTTTATTATCTATATACACGCCTTCAGAGGAAGAACCGTCTGTTGTATTGATTTATCAAAAAAAAATATTATTTAACACATACCGCCCTGAATTCACCACCTTTTCCTCAATCACCACCCACTACCAGTATGACCGTAACCACCATCACCACCACCACCACCAAAGCCGCCACCGCCGTCGCCGTCGCCGTCACCATCACCATCGCCATCGCCATCGCCATCGCCATCGCCATCGCCATCGCCATCGCCATCGCCGCCGGACAAGAGCGTGAGAATGCTCATGATGCGGTAATTCCACTTTCGACACCCCTTGCCCAAGTCGCCGAGTGCCACCCACTCGTGCTTGTCGTTCGTCTCCTTGTCGTACGAGCGATCCACGTCTGGTCGCTCGCTCGGTGTCAGGATCCAAAGCCACGTGGGGTGTTGCGTTGGAACGCGGACGGGCTCGGACACATTGTCGAGACCATCAAAGAACGCCTCCGCTCGGTCGGCGTCATTTCCGAAGATTTCCTCCTGCATCTCGCGCTTAAGTGTGACCAACTTGTCGCCGCCGTCGTGGGGGTCTTCCTTCCCTCCTACGTCGGTCCAATCGTTTTTTTTCGTGTTGTGCAACACCAGTGCGTGTCCATCGTGGACGATCAGTACTTGGGAAGTATAACCCGATTTGAACGGCATCTCGTACTCATCATACAGTTTGCGAATCTTCTCGATATCCTCGCTAATCATTTCTATAATACGAGTTTTCGCTTCTTGGCAACAATGCACATCAATCTTTTGATGTTCAAGTGACAACCCAGGACACACCCGAATCCTCACAGTCGGGTCAATACTCTTGGCCTGACTGACAAGTGCCCGAATATTTTTCCCATTGCGACCAATGAAGCCCTTGACCAGATCAACATCAATGTCCATTTGGTAAACAGGCGTGGCCTTGACAAAATCCAAAATCGCCTTACCCACCACAGAAATGGCGTTTTCAATATGAGCTACATGGGCAGATATGGCGATATATGAGTTTTCCACACGAAGTCGTGAGTTGGTAAGTCGCTCGAGGTCTTTCACGCGCGACCCATTGCGACCAATAAATTTCGCGATGTCGCATGATTGAAAAACAACGGGACACGTGTGACTGACGAATTCACTGGCGAATTCATTCGGCGAGGTGTTTGACACTGTCGCGTGGAACTGGACCAGAGAATGCTTTTCCAATTCTGTCTGGACTACCATGACGACGTCGTCCAACAAATTGTCAGGAGCACTAATCAACACACTGTCTTTCTTAACGTTGATTGAGATATCGCCATATCTAAATCCAAACGATTGCTTGAGTGTGCGAATGTTACACCCTTTCTTGCCCACGAAAGCCCCGATGCTTCGTTCACTCAGTTTGTGCGGAACCGAGGTACTCCGAATCGGTACGTTCCTTTGGTCCTTAAACCACTTGAGATGATTAGACACAATCGCCAAGGCATTCGTGATACACTGAGGCGAAGTTGTGATGACCACGTGTGTTGGACTAATGTGAATTTTGGAACGGCAATTCGCCTTGTTCAAAATGCCTGACAAATTTTTCACCTCATTGATGTAGACCTTGACTTCGGAATCACTGAGATCGTGTGCGATTTGAGGCGGCGGGGTTTGCGGATAGTAGTTGGGTGGTGGCGGCGAGTGGTGTGGACGAGAGTATGGGTAGCCGCGCCGCACCTGCATCGGGTGCGGGTGCTGTGGGCGCTGGTGCGGGTGCGGGTGCTGGTGGTGGTGGTGCGGGTGCGGGTGCTGCGGGTGCGAGTGCGGGTGCGGGTGCTGCGGGTGCGAGTGCTGGTGGTGGTGCTGGTGGTGCGGGTG
>Ga0315336_1005981_pt1 | contig 12822 bp, 7 predicted proteins | sample ASW5metaG_FD_204512 | JGI IMG/M metagenome (GOLD analysis project Ga0315336, IMG submission 204512) | Ammonia-oxidizing marine archaeal communities from Monterey Bay, California, United States - ASW #5 | ecosystem: Environmental > Aquatic > Marine > Intertidal zone | place: USA: California...
ATGGAAGTTCAGGATGCCAAAACTCTCCAGTGCACCTCCGGTGGCCAGGTGCTGTGGGAACTCAAGGGCAGGAGCCTCTACGAGCTCAACCGTGAGCGGGCCGACGCCTTCAAGACGGCGCGTAAATCGCATTGGAGTACCGACGCATCCACGCGCGAGGCACTCGCAGAAGTTCAGCGACTCGCCGGAATTCGCCTACCGGTCAACCAGCCACAGGTTACAAGCCGCGGCATGGTCCCGACCGAGGATGAGGTCCTGTTGGGATATGGCACTGATCCGTCAACCGGGATTGCCCACTCCACCGCCCAGGACGGAACCCTCTTTACGATCGAAAAGCTGGTCCTAGAGCGCGAAGGCGAAGTCCCGGTCCCTGCGCTTTTGATGAAGCCCATGGCCGAAAGCCCCAACCGTCGCGGCGTCGTGATTTACGTTTCCGGGAAAGGCAAACCGGATGACATGACCACCGGCGAGGACATTTTTCGGCATGCCGCGCTGAGTGACCATCTCACCAACGGCAAGATGGTCTTGAGCATGGATGTCCGCGGATTTGGCGAAACGGCTGCCACAGCACCCGACTTTTCGCGTGGTTACTTTGGAACCGACTACGAAACAGCGATGCTGGCCCAGAACCTGGGACGGCCCCTGTTGGGCCAGCGCACCGAAGACATCCTCGCGGCCGTTCGTTTCCTGGTATCGCGTGACGATGTCGACCCGGCTGCGATCGAATTAATTGGTGAGGGCGCCGCCGGGCCGCCGGCGTTGCACGCGGCAGCCCTCGATCCAACCATTGCCAAACTGAAGCTGGTCGGTTCTGTCACCTCCTGGGTTGATGTTGTGAGTACACCGTTGGGAAAAAATCAACTCACCAACGTGGTTCCGTTCGCGCTGGAATATTACGACCTCCCGAACCTGGTCGAGGCGATTGCGCCGCGCGTCGTGATGATTGTGGATCCGGTGGACCCCACCGGCCGGCTACAAACGGCGCCGTAAGCCCCCGGTCACTCGACGACGACTGCCGCTAGCGGCAAACGCCGTGACAAGCAGCAGCACCAGGCTGGCCGGTTCGGGGACCGTCGAGGTCGCACCTGGGCTGATTGCCTTGAGGATAAGGTTCGTCCCGGTGACAAGTAAACTGAAGCTGTCGGCGTCGGGACCGGCGAGGGTCAGGCCGTTGTTGGTCAACTCGCTGGCGGTGAAAACCAGGAAATTGGTCCCGGTGGGCGGTTGGTAACCTTCCAGCAGCTCAACATTCAGGGTTCCGTCGAGTATGGCCTCGCCGGTCACGTTCAGCCTGTCGTAATTGGTCGACAAATTGCTGGCGATTTCAATTTCCAGCGTCCCGGCTGCTTCCAGGGTAAACGTGCCCCGAACTTCAAGGTCGCCAGTCCCGGTGCCAGGCGCTACGGCGCCAGCGGTAACGTGCAGGTTGCCACCGATCACGCCATCACCAGCGACTGTGCCTGCCACCACGTCAAGCTGACCACTGCCGGTGGCGGTGGCATCAAACTGCAGTCTTCCATCCCCTTGTTTTGTGACCGTGACACCGTCGAAGTCCAACGAACCGGCGAGTGTTAACTGCGCGTTTGCCGCAATGTTGAACGTGGTGTCACCTGTTGCGGTCGCGGGAATCTGCCATTGGTGGTCACCGGCCAGCACATCGATCACCACACCCTCGTTGGCGTCTGGCAATTGAATCTCTCCTGTGCCTGTCAACCGGTACGAGTTGGGGCCATCGATCTGCATCCGGGCAAAAGTGACCGGCGCATTGACCTCAATATTCACAACCTGGGTCACTGCGCCGGTCAACTCCACGGTCAGCAAGCCATCGGGAAAGCCAGACCGAGACCAGTTTCCATCGGTATGCCAGTCGCCACCGGTCGTGAGGGACCACTGGTAGACGGGAACAAGGGCTGCGAGGATGGCGCTCTTGGGATTGAAGTGAAGGGTGAAAAATTCGGCCGCGGGACCTGTCAGGGAAACGTTGTTGTGAATGACCTCATCAGCAGACAGGACCATGAACTGTCGACCGGCTTCTACCTGGTAACCATCGGTGAGCGCGATCTCAATCGAGCCATTGAGTTCCGCCGTGCCTTGTACCGAAAGGTGGTCGTAATGACTGGTCAAAGCCCCACCGATTTCAACCGCCAAAGTACCGTTGGCACCCAGCTCAAAGTTGCCGAGCACGTCCATCTGGTTACAAGATCGCGAAAAGTCGCAAACCGAGCTGCCGGTATCTTTGCGTCCTGGGGCCAAGGCACCGCTGTTGACCTGGAGGTCACCGACGATTTCTCCCTCCCCGCCAACGGCACCCGCAACGATGTTCAGCGTACTGCCGGCCAGTTGGGTTGTGCCGTCGAGGTAAAGGGTGCCTGCTCCCTCCTTGGTGACCGTCCGGCCCTGCAGGTTTGTGTTTCCGCCAAGGCTCAACGAAGCACCAGTGGCGATATCGATGATGGCATCGTCGACCAATTCCAAATCGGTATCGATCCTGTGATCGCCGCTGGCAACTTCCATGCTGACCATCCCATCGGTCGATTCCATCTGTAACGAACCGGATCCCCTGACGCGATAAGTGTTGGAACTGGCAATCTGGAGGCTTTCGATCGTGGCTTGCTGAACCAGTGAAATGTTCGTCATGCTCCTGGACGAAGCGGGCAACAGTGCCGAAACAAAACTACTGTTCGGTACGGTGCGCGGCACCCAGTTTTCAGCCGCATGCCAGGAACGACTCGAGTCTCCTACCCATTGTGTTACGATAGCCCCTGGATCAAAGTCGATGGTGTGCAGCTGGTCGACGGCTAAATTTGAGACGAGCTGGGTACCACCGCCAGGCCAGGCAATTGTCAGGTCGACGGTACCTGCATGGCTGCCGAGCCCGAAGTGCAGCGTGGGGTCATTCTGGTTGCCCTCGCCTGTGCCAAACTCAACTTGTCGCGTAAGCGTTTCCTCACCGAGTTGAATGCGTACCTGGGCCCCCACGGCATCGCGCGTGATCGTTTGCCCGTCGCCAACCATTTTCAGCTTGAGCCAGTGGTTGCTGTTACCGTTGTTTCTGAAAAGTTTGCCGCGGGTGAGCAGATCTAAATCGCCGTCATTGTCGTAATCGGCGAAAGCAGCCTGGTACGTTGACCCCAGCCCGCTGAGCCCGGCACTGTTGGTCTGGTTGGTAAAATTCCAGTTCCCGTCGTTGCGATAAAAACGTGGCGCGTCCCCGGAATAAACCGTCGTAAAGAAGAGATCCAGGTCGCCGTCGTTGTCATAATCGCCCAAAGTGGGCGAAGCGTACGATTCCTGCCAGTCGGAGCCATCCAGTTCGTCCATCAGCTGAAAACGATAGGCCTGGCTCCCACCCAAGTTGCGCAAAAACTTGGCATGGTCCTGGCTACCATCCCCCCAGCTGTGGCGGAAATTCCCCACAAACAGGTCGAGTTCTCCATCGTTATCCATGTCTCCCCAGGCCGAGCCAATGGTGTGGCCGTACGGGTAGGATGGTCCCGGTTCACCCGCCACTCCCAGGGCCGCACCTTGGTCGCTAAAACTGCCGGTCCCATCATTGACATACAGCCCATTGGGTTCCAACCGATAATTGGAAACATAGACATCGATATCCCCATCGCGATCGAAGTCGGCCGACGTAACCCCGCGGGCTGGGCGAGGACGTCCGGGGCTCACCACCGTATCGTGCGGCTGGGTCCAGGTGACGGTGAAGTTGTCGTCGCCATTGTTCTTTATGATCGTGTCCGAAAAATAACCGCTTGCCTGGCTTTCATAGCCGCCCTGGTAGAGATCCAAATCGCCGTCGTTGTCATGGTCTCCCCAGCTTGCACCGCGCGCATTTTGGGACGGCGGAAATTCATGTTGAGGCAACGCGATCTCGGTAAAACCTGTCTCTTCGACACTGTCCCAATCGTTGCGAAAGAGCCTGCGTCCGTTGAAGGAGAAAAGGTCGAGCCACCCATCGTTGTTGTAATCGCCCCAGATACCAGATCCGACCGGTGCATTCTGGCCTGAAGCCACGGCGGAGAAGTTCCCCCCACCGTAATTCCGCCACACAACGCCGTTCGTGTGAAGATCCACAAAACCATCGCTGTTGTAATCACCCCAGGACGCCTTGACATTACCCGGACCACTGCCGGGGAAAACCGAAGATGTCACGTTGGTAAAAGTCTGCCCGCCAAGCGGCGCACAGAACAGGACAAGCCATGACCCAAAAAGACATGGCAAACCAACAGACGAGCAGCAACGTGCCATCAGCCAGACAGTAGTAGTTTGCCGCAACCGCAAAACCGCCTTCCCCTCTTTTGAAACTGTCTCGAAACTTCTCCCAAGCCAACCCTGTTTCCATTTTATTCTGTTGTGGACAGATCCGCAAATTTCCGCTTGTTTTGACCCATCGGCGACGTTGCTGCGGCAATGGACAACCCACAGGCAAACCTTCGTAAGATTCAAAGTGCCCACAACCTGGACAACGGCTTATGTTTGTGTGTCGGCCCAACTCGAATCGGCTGCTGGGAAACCCATGATCCCTTGTTTCTGGTTCAAACCGCAGCAATGGTCGGGGGAGAAAAATTGCCCCAGCTCTCCCGCGGAGGTTTTGGGATGGTGTCTCGGCAAAGTGGTGAGGCACTGGCACTTCTGATAAATTCAGGAGTACCCGGGGAGCAATTCCCATTGAGTCGGCGCACTGGGCAGGGGAAGACGGCCGCGAGACGACGCTTAACCCTTCAGAGGAGACTGCAATGCTCTTGCGAATGCCTGTTTTTTTGCTAACGCTGATTCTGGTCACAAATGGCCTCCCGGCGGCGGAGCACGCCACCCGCACCAAACTACCGATCGTGGTCTACCAGCCAAGCCGGATAAACTCGGCAAGTCTGCCTGCTGTACGCACACCGTTGGGATTACCCAACGACTACAAACCGTGGATCGCCCAGTTGCAGAATGGAGATCTGCTGGTCGTCGCATTTTCTTACGGAGGTGTGCCCAAGAACCAATTGAAGGAGGGGGAGTCTTACAGCGAGCGGGCAATTTTCTTTCGGTCCCGCGACGGTGGCCAGACCTGGCTGCCGCGCGAAGAGCGCCGCGATATTCACGGCCGTGAATTTGCCCTGACCGTGCTCTCGGACGGGTCGATCATCATGCCTTGTCACTTCCTGGCGAGTGACGCATTCAACGAATCGGGTCACACCTACAGCAAAATCTTTCGTTCGGAAGACCACGGCAAAACCTGGTCGGAGACGCGTATCGGTCCCGACCCCTTTCCCGCGCGGGCTTCCACGCAAAGCGACTGGACGGCGTTTGAAATCCCCGATCCACAGCGTCCGGGCAAGCGACTCGCCTGTATCGGCGTGAGCACGGCTCAAGGTCGTGAGTCGGCGCCTCAGAACGTGTTTCTCTGGCAGAGTCGCGACGGCGGCCAGACCTGGGACAAGAACCTGCGGCCTGATACCAGGGGTTGGATCGACGTCGACGGATTTTTCTGCCAGAGCGTGACCTACGCGGGCGAGCGGAATCGATTGCTGCATGTTGTGCGGGTCGATCGTACGGGACCCCACTGGAAAATGAAACTCCATCCGGGAGAGGATCTCGCCGGAAATGACAATGGCGATCGCTCGATGCTCTGGATTTCCACCGACGCGGGTAGGTCTTGGCGCAAGCATACCGACGGCGGGCGCTTCGGAACCTACGGAGAGATGTACCCGAGGTTCTTAAAACTGGCGGATGGTCGACTGATGTTGACATTTACGGTTCGCAGTGGCTCGACCGACGGTTTCCCGCCCGGGTTGCGGGCCATCCTGAGTGAGGACGACGGCGACACCTGGGACTTCCGCCATGATCGTCTGGTGATCAGCTACGAAAACACTGGGGCGAGTGGAGGAGGGTTTGGAAATACTGTCCAGACACCGGACGGTTCGCTGGTGAGCGTCTACAGCTACCGCAAGCCGGACGAAAAGACGTATATCGAAGCGGTCCGCTGGAAATTGCCCCATTGATCAGCCCCGTTTTGCGGGTCGATGCCACCGTTGCGATGACGAGGGCACCGCTTTTGTCGATTTGTCGTTTGAGTACCGTTGCCCCCTTATCGAAACAAACGTAGAGGTGGCGGCAGTCAGAAACGCTTGCCCACCGCTGGTGCAATTCGTGGTTATGCGTTGTTTTTGGCCAGCATGAGGGCTTGGATAGAATTCAGGTATTCTCCTCCAACCCCTTTAAGAATTCTGTCGACGTAGGCGCAGCAACAATGTCGGAGGGAAGTTTTTCCGGTAAATGCTGCTCCGAATTCGCAGCCCCTCGGCGAGTTTTTTCGGGTCGCAAGAGGATCCACATACACAAAACAATGATTGTGAAAAAAGGGGGGTTAAAAAATATCGACAGCAGTGCAATCAGAGCTGCGGCAGCCCCGTTCTTGCCACGCGCTTCGGCATCCTTATAGATCCAAACTGCCACCACAATTGCGACAAGACAGGCCGCGACCCACAAGAAGACTGTCAGTTCGAACATCGTTTGAACGGATCTCTGCATTTCCGGGACGTTCTGACCAAAATTATTCATGGTGGTACCTCCCGACCAATCACAGCCGCTACGGTACGTTTGAGCCGGCCCGGTCTTACTTTACAGAAAAATGGCATGAACGATACTGAGTCGGACATTGAAATCATCGGAGCATCCGTTCCACGAGGCTCGACACAACCGGTCGCGACACTTCTGGGAAGGTGGGCTCCAGTACGCAATCCTGGACACGACAATCATCCTTACCCAGGGCAAGGATTCTAACCCATTTCTTCAAAAAAGGTTACGTTGATGCTGGTGCGGGTAGACTGGGCCAGCCGGGATTGTCATGTGGGATAGGTTCGACCCTAAGAGCACCTACCGACTTGGCCACGACGTGGAAGTCGTGCCTCTCGACCAACCGGGTCGTGCTGCAAGACTTTCCGGCCAGAAGGGTTTACGCGTTTTACTCGTCACCGTCATCCTGAGACGTAAGCCGCGACCCAAAAGAGAATGTCGAATTGCAAGCAGTCCTCCCTGTTTTCAGTTTGAGTTGGCCACTGGTCAGACAGGTGGTAAGCTTCCCGGGCAGGTTGCAAACCGGTCCTGCATAATGCCCAAAACCGAATGAAGACTGTCCCCATGAGTACTATCCCAACCCAACTTTCTGAACACTTGTACGTTTTCAAGGATACGTGCAATGTTTATCTGCTCAAGGACGGAAACGCGGGCCTGATTATCGATGCCGGTTCGGGTGCCGTGCTGGACCACCTAAGCCGACTGGGTATTGAACGTGTCGAATGGGTCCTGCACACCCACCACCACCGCGACCAATGTTGGGGAACTCCACGCCTCAAGGAACACGGCGCGCAAGTGGCCGTACCAGAATACGAACGACACCTGTTCGACCAGGTCGAGTTGTTCTGGCAGACTCGACGTACGTACGACAATTACAACGACCGCAACACCTTTTTTACTTCGGGCCGCGATCTGTCGGTACGTTTCCCAAGTCGAACCGGGCCAGCGCGTTGAATACCGGCTCCTGTTGCGGAACAATCTTGAACACCCGGCCACCTACGCTGCGCGTTTGATCGCACCCCATGGCTGGAATGTGGCGTCTGAACTCCGTTCCCTTTCGTTAGAAGCCGGTGCGAACGGAGAACTTGTGCTAACCGCAACGGCACCGTCGGCAGCCGACGAAGTTCGCCGACTGATCACCGCCGAGATCCAAATTGATGGCCAATCGCAAGGGCCAATAAGCGAAGCGCTGGTGACCATCAGGAATGCCGTCACCTAGCCGCTGGGCTTTGTCGCAAAACTGTTTTCAGGCGACCAACACAAGCCCGACCCACAAGCTTTGGTGTTACGCTGCCGATTGCAGGAACCTGAACCCCACTCGGACTCGGCGCTGGTGGAAAACCTTCCAGGATTCGCCGGCGGACGTTGCCCACCTTACGAGAAGGGCCATGCCACGGTCCTATCCTGCCAGCGAGGTTCGTGGAAGACACCATCGAGATGTTGGCTAACCGAGCTTCTCTTGCTACCATGGCAGGCCGCGTTCATGTAGGATTGTTCCTGTTTTGTTGTACTGGATCGTGAGATGCCATCTCCGACCGAGGTGGCCGGCGGCAGGCGACCGTCTGTTGCGGAGACAATTTATGTCGGACTTGAATGTAACAAGTTTGGTCGATGAGGTGGTGTCGGCATTGGACACCGTAGGGGAGCTGGAAGATTGGATGCTGCGACGATTGGACGGTTCGGTAGCTGGTCCGCTAGTGGATGAGACATACCGTCAAGTGACAAGCCGTTTGCTTGAGGCTGACCCACCTGAAATCGCACGTTGGGAACATTTTCTGGTTTCGGCTGCCGTCAATTCGGCGAAGCACAACAACCGAATAGGATACGTAGCCTGCAAATATGCCCTCGACAAACTGATCGAAATAATCCAGGAAGATTCGTTGAGTGAGGCCGCACCAAAGCTACTCGTGACGCTCGCTGGCGCCCTCACGTTGATCCTGGCAGCACAACGAAAACTTCGTCAGTCCGTGGAATTATCGACTGGCCTGTTGTGCGAGCGGTTCCCTGACTTGCTACCGGAAATGGCGGAACTCTGCCAGGGTATCTGGCAACGTCGCGGTCAAATGTCCGGATCGGATGGGCTCTTCGTGTGGGACACTCGTAACGACGAGTGGCGATTGAGCCTGGACCTCAAACCCTATCGACCGCAAGATTCCCTCTGCCTTGAGGAACCACCCGCTGCGGATAAATCACCTGTGAGCTGACGACCGACATACTCGTCCATAACGATGCTTCCACAAGCGGCGACGCGACACCCTGGGAGTTCGTGTTACCGTATCTTGTCGGCGCATGGCCGGCAGCGGCCACGATTTGTGGATTCGTTTTCCCAAATTCATGGCCCAATACGGGTTTTCATCCGATTCGGGCGTTGGTTGTGAGCCGACGTTCTCCCCGGAGCGACCGTTTCTTGCTTACCTGAAACCCTTCCTCAAGCCTACGCCTACGCAAGCCTCCGCCACGCCGATGGCCTGAGAGTCCACATTCTTTGCCCATTTTGAGGAGTTTCGCGGTTGGTTACGCACCTTACCTCTCGTCGCCAGGGATTCGGTAGCAAGACCTGCACCGGTCAGGGGCGACCATTTTTCGGCTGAGGGAACCATCGACGCAGTTATGGGGTGATCCTTGTGCAGGAACGTCGATCACTTACCTTTAATCTTAGTAGGATGGATTTTTTTGCCGCGTTGATGTACAACAGGCATGCTGAAAAAGGTGCCGAATCGCCCACAACGGTTGGCTGGCAAATCCGTTCCCGAACCAATGACCAGGTCGGCCTGGAAAGAACCGTCATCATGCAAATGCTCAAAATTGTGCCTGAAAAATGTACTGGTTGCATGCAATGCGAGTTGGCGTGCTCGTGGGTGCAAACCGGGATGTTTCAGCCATCACAAAGCCTGATTCGTGTAAGCGTTTTTGACGAGGAAGCGAGTTATGCTCCGTACACTTGTCTGCAGTGTGATGAAGCGTGGTGCATGAACGCGTGCCCAGTCAATGCAATCGGCATTGATCCGTCAGGGCAAGCTAAGCTTGTGATCGACTCCTTGTGCGTTGGTTGCCATCTGTGCACGATTGCCTGTCCATTTGGGACCGTGTTCACCCTGCCCGAAACGGATAAAGCAGCGAAGTGCAATCTTTGTGGTGGCGATCCAGCATGTGCTACCGCCTGCCCGACCGATGCAATCGAGTTTGGCGACGGCCAGCAGGCTGGAGAGTGGTTTGAACAATGGGGTGATCGCGTACATTCTCAGTATGTGGAGGCAGGTAAAGAATGATCAAATCAGCAACTGGTGGATGGACCGGAAAAATTTTGCGCGTTGACCTGACAGCAGGGACATCGAGCATTGAGCCTATTCCTGAAGACTGGATGCATGACTACGTCGGTGGCCGAGGCCTGGCCGACCGTTATATGTACGAAGAAGTCGATCCAACCGTCGAGCCGTATGCGCCGGAAAACAAAATGATCTTTGCCACCGGTCCGCTGACCGGTACGCCCGTCCCGTGTGGCGCGCGTTACATGGTGGTAACCAAGGGTGCACTGACCGGCTGTATCACAACTTCGAATTCAGGCGGGCACTGGGGTCCCGAATTAAAGTTTGCTGGTTACGACCTGTTGATTCTTGAAGGTTGTGCACCCAAACCCTCCTACCTCTATATCTACGACGATCGAGTCGAAGTCAAAGACGCCGCTGAATATTGGGGTAAAGGTGTCTTCGAAACCGAAGACGGCCTCCGCGAGGAGTTGGGGATCCCCAACCTGAGAGTGGCCTGCATTGGACCGGCTGGTGAAAATCTTGTTCGCTTCGCCTGCATTATGAACGACAAACACCGCGCGGCTGGTAGAAGTGGTGTTGGCGCAGTCATGGGCTCGAAAAACCTCAAGGCGATTGCCGTTCGAGGCACTCAGGGCGTACCTATCGCTCAGCCAGAGGCGTTCATGAAATCGCTTTGGGAAATGCGCGCGGCCATGGAGGCTAACCCGAATCCAGCATTTGATCCAGAACAAGAGGAATCAAAGGAGAATCCCAGGACAATTACCAACCCTGGCAAAAAGGCCTTTAACGATTTGGGGACTGCGGCCACCATTGATATGACTCAAAGCTTTGGTGGACTGCCAACGCGTAATTTCCAGGAAGGCCAATTTGAGGATTTTGAAAACCTCAACGGTGTCGCCATTCGTGACACGCGGATGGTGGCCACCAAGGCCTGTTTTGCCTGCACGATTGCCTGTGGCCGCGTGACGCAACTTGGCGAACATGCGGACAAATTCATGGTCAATATGCATCCCCGCAACTGGAAACAGGCAGGTGAGGGTCCCGAGTACGAAGCCGCCTGGGCGTTGGGCCCCGATACCGGGGTCGGCGACCTGGATGCCGTGCTCAAAGCAAACTGGTTATGCAATGACCTGGGCATGGACCCGATTTCGATGGGATCGACATTGGCCTCGGCCATGGAATTGTACGAGAACGGGGTGGTCACCGATGAACAGGTCGAAATGCCTTTGAAATTCGGTTCTGCCGAGGCATTGGTGCGGATGACCGAGGCCACCGCTTACCGCGAAGGTTTTGGGGACGAGTTGGCCGAAGGGGCCAAGCGTATGGGCGACAAGTTCAAGCATCCGGAAGTATTCATGGGTAGCAAAGGACAGGAATTTCCGGCCTACGACCCACGCGGTTTTCAAGGTATGGGCGTCGCCTACGCAACTTGTAATCGAGGAGCATGCCACCTGCGTGCCTGGACGCCGGCGATCGAAAGCTCCGGCCAGGCCGACCCGCACACCACGGAAGGTAAGAGTGAGTGGGTGGTCGAAGAACAGAACAAGAGCACCACCCACGACGCGACTGGAATCTGCTTGTTCGTCGGATTTGCCGGCGCTTCGCTGGAAAGTATGGTCCCGTTAGTCGCTGCGGCGACAGGGGTTCCTTACACGCTGGACGATTTTGTCCACATCGGCGAACGGACCTGGAACCTCGAGCGACTTTGGAATCTCAATGCGGGAATGACCAAAGCCGACGACACGCTGCCCAAACGGCTTTTGAAAGAACCGCACAAAGCGGGTCCGTCTAAAGGAGTGACGGTCGACCTCGACGCAATGTTGCCGATTTACTACGAAGAACGTGGGTGGGACAGTGAAGGCGTCCCCACGCAGGAAAAATTGACCGAGTTGGGATTGGGTTCACTCTGATTTTGGCCGCTATTCAGGAAGGTGATAAGAGAAATGGCGCAGCACCACATCATCATCGGCGGCGGTCCGGTTGCTACCAACGCGATCGAAACTATCCGTGAATTCGAATCCAATGGTTCCCAGATCACGCTGATTTGTGACGAACCGGCCCATTCGCGTATGGCGCTGCCGTATTGGCTGGCCAACCAGATCCCGCGAGAACACACGTACACGGCAGATGATGATTTTTACCAGCGGCTAAATGTTGAAGCACGCATCCCTGAGCAAGTTCAATCGATCAACCCCGGCGACAACACGTTGCAATTGGCTGGTGGCGACACGCTCCAATTCGACAACCTCTTGATTGCGACCGGCGCTTCGCCGCTTAACCCGCCGATTCCCGGTCTCGATTTGCCCGGTGTACAATCTTTGTGGAGCCTGGCTCACACCGAATCATTATTGAATGCTACCGACGCACTGAAAAAACCACGGGTACTGATGATTGGAGCCGGATTCATTGGCTTTATCATGCTCAACGCGATGTACAAACGTGGCTGGCAGCTGGCAGTCGTCGAACGCGAACCGCATGTGCTACCCCGCATGCTCGATGTCGGCGCCGCACCGCTTGTCGAAAATTGGTTGGCTGAAAAAGGAGTGGAACTTCACTGCGGCACCACGGTGCAGTCAATCAGGCAGGGTGATGGATCCACAAAAGTCGTCGAGTTGGACAGCGGACAGACGGTTGAGACAGATGTTGTCATCGTCGCAACCGGTATCCAACCAAATCTTGACTTGCTCGATGGCAGCGGCATCGCGACCGGCGAGGGGATCGTCGTCAACGATCTCATGCAAACAAACTTCAAGAACATTTACGCTGGGGGAGATGTTGCTCAGGGACCCATACTGCACAGCGACCAGACAGCCATGCATCCGATTCAGCCAACCGCTGTGGATCATGGACGTATTGCCGGTGCGAACATGGCTGGGCAAGAAATACATTATCCTGGCAGCTTGTTGATGAATGTCTTGGATGTATGTGGCCTGCAGTGTGCCAGCTTCGGAGCCTGGTCCGATTCTAGTGCCGAAGCGATTACGATTTC
>Ga0315336_1005982_pt1 | contig 12821 bp, 11 predicted proteins | sample ASW5metaG_FD_204512 | JGI IMG/M metagenome (GOLD analysis project Ga0315336, IMG submission 204512) | Ammonia-oxidizing marine archaeal communities from Monterey Bay, California, United States - ASW #5 | ecosystem: Environmental > Aquatic > Marine > Intertidal zone | place: USA: California...
TCTCTGGCTCGCGGAGTTCTGGCGCAAGCGGGTGGGGCACCTGACGCGGGTGCCGGAGCTCCCCTGATGATTGTCAGACCAACTCGACAATGAGCATCGATGCGCCAATTAAGCCCAGCATCCCCAGAACAGTGCCAGCACCTGAGACCATGATCGTGGCACCCGGAACCGTTGGGGTGAACCTGCGGTCCCAAGCGCGGACCGCCATGAGGAACGCGAGGGATAGGAGCGCCAAAGGGATGACATTCATGCCTAGAAGAGCGGCCATCTGCAGCATCTCCAGTACATATTCCGTCGTTTCGTGATCGTGGCGCGCCAGCGCGTACGGGCCCCGGCGCGACACATAATCAGCAAGCCACATGAGGCCGAGAATCACCGGAATTCTAAACAACAGGATGATCATGCCCAACGTCGCCAGCAGGAGCGACATCGAGGACACGCGCTCGGCGACAAGGTCGGGCTCTTCTTGCTCGAGGTGAACAAAGGCGGGTGCTGCACTGGCCGCACCTGGAAGGGGTACACGGTCTCTGAGTGCCATTAGACGAGATACCTGCCGACGATTGTGATGAACATGTACAGCGGCAGATACGAGATGATCGAGAACAGGGTGGCTGCCGACGTGATCTGCCCGACCTTTACGTAGTGGCGCGCTTCGCCCATCGTCCCACGCATGGCGATCCGGCGGCTGATGTTCAATCCGCCAGCGGACAGTGACATCATCGCCAGTACGGCGACCACCGCGCCACAGGGGCCAAGGTGGGTGCACAGGGCGGTTCCCACCAGAGCTATCAAGCCGTACCAGGCGCCGCGTTTCGCCCAGAGCAGTTCCTCTGGTGACCCTGGCTCGATTTCGGCCAGCAGTTCGGTTCGGACAAAGAGCATCGGGATCATTGCGTGGTCACCGTCTGTAGAGGAACAAGGTCGCAAGACCAGGTGACAAGCAGATAGCTCGAGGCCCGAAGCGTCAGAATCCCTGCCACAAACTGCCACACAACGTCACGACCAGATGCGCGGGCTCCTACCTGGCCAGCAACGCGCCCAATCCGCTCACTTCTACCAATGCCCGGCGAACCAATCGCTTCGCGCGGGCGCTGCGTCCGAGCTCCGTCGTCGAGTGATATCGCAGCCGTTCGCTGTCCTTCGCTGCGACCAGGTCCGCCATATCCCCCTCGTGTCGGAGGATGGTAGGCGTGAACAGCACCACCGCGGAAGAGGGCGTCCCTCGTCTACAACCGCTGACTGGCAGCGCCATGGCAAAGCTCTCGCCCGAGTCGACGTGGGCCGTGAAGGCGAGGTCTCGGAGTTGCCCACCGCCGTCGGTCCACTGCGCGGCCACGTCCGTCTCGACCGCGTGGCCGTGGATGCCAGGGGTCACAGCGAGGCTCAGCTTCGGAACGGTGACCCGATCATAGCGGACCTTGTTTGCCGTCGAATCGACCACCACCGGCACTTCCTGGCCCACCGCGATCCGCGCCTCGACACCGTCTAAAGTCAGCAGGTTCGGCGCCGATACCACCGTGACTGCATCCAGCTCCCGCAGAGCAAGCTGTGCGACGCCCATCGCGTCACTCCCAGGGGGAGCCTGCAGCGAGACCTCGCCTTCCAACGCCACGCCACAAACCTCGACCAGCAGCGCCTCGACAAACACCTGATCGGGCGCCGCCTCGGACGCCAACCCCAACGTCGCCCACACCATCAACCACGACACTCGACACCTCCTGCGGGGGCACGAAAGCAAGGGGCGTGCCAGTCGACAATCCAGGTTCTTCGGACGCGAACAGCGGTGTGCCGACAGGTTGTCGAACCGGGGCAGAACCCCCTCGACAGGTGCGACAATCCGTCACCGGAGAAGTCGCATCATTCTGCAACAGGCGCCGCACACGCCGCGGGGCCAAGTTGCCCTCCCTGAAGTAGACTGCTGCCGGAGGGCAGATGGCGAAGCACCACAGATCGGGCCCCAGCCGGCGACGCTTCCTCCGCGGTGCGGGGGCCTGTATCGGGTTGCCCTGGTTGGCCTCCCTGCCTGGAGTGGCGCGCGCCGCGGACGGATTCCCACTTCGGTTCGTCGTTTTCACCCACGGTCAGGGCACGATTACCGACGCGATGGTCCAGCCCGGCGGAACGGAGTCTTCGTTCGATTTCGGCGAGGTGCTCGCATCGCTGACGCCCCGCCAGTCCGACATCGTGCTGATCGAGGGCATCGACGACGCCACCAACCTCCTCGACACGCCCTACAACGGCCACACCCGCTGTCGCCTGCACTCGCTGACCGCCCAGGGCATGCACTGGGAGTCCGATGGCGGTGGGGGAGCGACCCCCACCTCGGCGGGCGGGCCGTCCATCGACCAGCTGATCGCCAGCCGGTGGGCTGGGCTGACTCCGTACGATTCGCTGGAGTTCGGGATCTCTGTCGGCACGCTGACCGGCAACACCTACACCTGGAAGGGCGTGGGCCAGCCGGTTCCGCCCGAGGACAACCCGTCGGCGATGTTCGACCGCTTGTTCCTCGATCTCGCCACTGCCGACCCCGCGGAGATCGAGGCCCGCATCGCCCGCCGCCAGAGCGTGCTCGACGCAGTGAAGTCCCAGTTCGACTACCTCATGCCGAAGCTGGGCGGCGAAGACCGGCTCAAGCTGGCGAACCACCTGGAGTCCATCCGCGGCCTCGAGCAGGCGGTGGCCGGAGGCGTGTTGGGCGACGCCTGTCAGATTCCAACGCCGAACCTCGCCGACACCTCCGTCCCCGGAGACACCCGCGCCCACATCGACATGCTCACCATGTCCCTGGCGTGCGACATGACCCGCGTCGCCACGCTGGCCTTCGGCGGCATCAACGAGTTCCCCTGGCTGCCGGATCTCGACTTTCCCACCGGCTGGCACGACTCCGTTCACGCCGGGCCCGTCACCCCGGACCTCCGCGCCGACTTGATCACCTCCTATGGCTGGTTTGCAGAGCAGTTCAAGTACCTGCTCGACTCCCTCGCGGCGGTTCCCGAGGGGGACGGCACGCTCCTGGATCACACGTTGATCCTGTACTCCAACGTGTTCTCGACCGGGGCGTCCCACGACCACGTCGGCAAGTACTACCTGCTAGCGGGAGGGGCCTGTGGCGCGCTCGAAGGCGGGCGCTACCTGTCCTTCGACCACAAGTCCCACGGAGACCTGTACAGCGCCATCCTCAACGGCATCGGCTTCAACGACACCTGCTTCGGGGATCCTGCCTTCTGCGTCGGCCCGCTCACGGGAATCTTCTGATGCGCTGGGCACTCCTGACAGTGGTCCTGCTCGCCTGCGGAAAGGCGGACAAGGACGCGGCAGCGACGCCCGCAGCACCGGGTGAATGTGACGCGACGGGTCCAGAGACGGCACCCATCCGCAAGCTCACCCAGACCGAGTACGGGAACACCGTCCGCGACCTGACCGGCCTCGATATCGAAGCGGAGAGCAGACTTCTCAAGGATCCCGAGGCCCACGGTTTCGACAACAACAGCGCGCTGATCTCCGTCAGCCAACTCCAGGCCGACGGCTACATGCGGGCATCCGAGGACGTCACCGAGGCCCTGGACCTGTCCGCCTTCCTCCCGTGCGATCCGGCAGCGGGAGAGGACGCCTGCGCCGAGCAGTTCATCGGCGAGTTCGGAGCGAAGGCCTTCAGGCGACCGCTAGACGACACCGAGCGGGGCATCTTCGTCGACCTGTTCGACGTGGGAAGGGGACTCGAGGGATTCGACACTGGGGTCGCCATGGTCATCCAGGCGATCTTGCAGTCTCCGCAGTTCCTGTATCGACCCGAGTTCGGAGCCGGATCGGGGGCGTTGGTGCCGTTGACCGACCACGAGCTCGCGACGCGCCTGTCCTACCTGTTGTGGGAGAGCACCCCCGACCAGGCCCTCATCGATGCCGCCGCCGCCGGAGCGCTGACGGACCCGGCCGCCCTCGCCGAGCACACCGAACGCATGCTCGCCGATCCCAAAGCGCGAGCGGCGTTGTCGCACTTCGTGAATCAGTGGACCGGCGTCGGTGAAGTCCACAAAGCGGTCAAGGATGGAACCGCCTATCCGGAGTGGGACGAGGCCCTCGGACACGAGATGCAGGCCACCTCCGACGACTTCGTGCAGTCCGCGGTCTTCGACGGAGAGGGCACGCTGGCGGCCCTGTTCACGTCCACCTACACCTGGGAGGGCGAGGAGCGCGCGGGCCTGCTCACCCAGCCGAGCCTGATGACGGCGCTGTCCCACAGCAACCAGACCTCCGTCGTTCTCCGCGGGAAGTTCGTGCGCGAGCGGGTCATGTGCCACGAGCTCCAGGCCCCGCCCGACGACCTCGACATCTCCCTGCCACCGCTGGACAGCTCGCTGTCCACCCGGGAGCGCTTCGCCCGCCACATGCAGGATCCGGTGTGCGCCGGCTGCCACGCGCTCACCGACCCCATCGGCCTGGGCTTCGAGCACTACGGACCCCTGGGAGAGTGGAGAGAGGAGGAATCCCCCGGGGTTCCGGTCGATGCCAGCGGTCTGATCGTGTCCGGCGGAGAGCTGGATGGCAACTTCTACGGCGTCGATGAGCTGTCGTCCCTGCTCGCGACCAGCCAACAGATCGAGCAGTGCTTTGTGCTCAACGCCTTCCGCAACGCCTTCGGTCGGGAGCCGGGGCCGGCCGACCAGTGCAGTCTGGACACCCTCGAGGACGGCTTTGCGACCAGTGGTGGCGACATCCAGAGCCTGCTCGCCGAGATCGCCGCGACCGAGACCTTCCGAACCCGCCCGCAGGTGACACCGTGAGGTGGTGGTGGTTGGCGCTGCTGGTGCTGGGCTGCAAAAAGGACGACCCCAACGCGGCCGGAGACGACGACGACGCGCCTATTCCGGACATCTGCGACCCGGTTGCGCCGCTGTGCGCGTCGGGATGTGCGGCGGGTCCGTCCGCCCTCGAACACGGCCCCTGGTCGAATTGGCTGACCTCCTCTCCGCCCCTGTCGTGGCCAGCTGCGTCGGGCGCGGTGACCTATGAGGTATCGGTCGGATCGGCGCCGGGTCTGGACGATATCGCCTGTTGGACCGACGTCGGGGATGTCACCGAGACCACCATGAAGGCGCTCTGGGGTGTGAAGGACGGCGAGACCTACTTTCCGGCCGTGCGGGCGATCGATGGCTCGGGCAAGGCCAGCGAAGCGGTGACCTCCGACGGCTGGGTGGTGGACATTCTCCCGCCCGACGTGCCCACCGACGTCGACGACGGATCGGCCTCGGTCACCGGCGACGTGAGTTGGTCTCATCCCGGCACCGACGCGCTGTCGGGCTTCGACGGCTACGAGATCGCGGTGGGAACAGCGCCGGGGCTCGGCGACGCCATTCCGTGGACGCTCATCGGGAACGATCCGTGGACCACTCTGACCGATTCATTGGCTTCCGAGGCCTGGTACTGGCTGTCTGTGCGCGCCACTGACGTCGCTGGAAACGCCAGCCAGCCGGCAACCTCGGAGGGCTTCATCGCCTGCCCCGATGGATTTGCCTTCGTGCCGAGCAACGAAGAGGTCGGCGCCACGCCCTTCTGCATTGCCCGCTACGAGATGCGCATCCTCGGGGACGACAACGGGAACCAGGCCTTCGACGCCAACTTCGTGGCCGACTCTCGCGGGACGGGAACCCCGTGGGTGAACCTGGACAAGGGCGCGGCCCGCGTTGCCTGTGACTCCCTGGACTTCGCCTATCAGCTCATCTCCAACGCCCAGTGGCAGGCCATCGCGCGCAGCATCGAAAACGAGCCCTCCAACTGGAGCGGAGGCGCCGTGGGCTCGGGTTCCGTCCCTCGCGGGCACACCGACGAGTCGCCCTTCGCCCTGCTGGAGGGCGACAGCGACCCCTGCGAGGGCACCGGCAATCCGAACTGTGCGGATCCGGGCAGTGGGGACTGGGACCAGAAGCGCACCCACGTGCTGGGCAATGGCGAGATCATCTGGGACTTCGCCGGAAACGCCTGGGAGCAGGTCGACGGCTCGACCGGAGCGCCCGATGGCCTGTGGATGGAGTACACCGACTCCCCATTCACCAGCGACCCGGGATGGGAGGACTTCCGCGAGGACTTTGCGCCCCTGGGCGACTACGACGGATCCCACGGGATGGGCGGAATCTACGGTGGAGACGGGAACCTGATCCGCGGCGGGAGCTACGACCATCCGTCGCCGGGGTCAGGGGGTGCGCAGGGCCTCGAAGACATGGGGATCTACTCCGGACATCACAACGCCTGGAACGTCGAGGCCACCCACGGATTCCGGTGTGCCTACACGCCGATGTAGACGCCCCGACTGAGTTCGAACAGTTTCTAACAACCCTGGGCTGGCGCCAGATTGGCCGCATAGGTCGGTGGTGTTCCAGGAGTGTGAAGATGAGCGAGATCCCCATGGTGAAGGGCAAATTGGTGGCGATCACCGGCAAGTTCGAAATGGGTCGTCGCACGGCCGTCAAAGGGCTCGAGGCGCTCGGGGCGACCCTCGCCAAACGCGTGAACAGCAAGACGGACATGCTCTTTGTCGGCGACAACCCTGGGCAAATGGGGCGCGCGGCCAGGTACTACAAGACGCCTGTGCTCGATGAGGCGGCGCTGGTCCGGGTGCTCGGGGGCGGAGAAGCCGGGCAGGCCTCCGCGACCGCTCCCGCTCGCGTGCCCAACCTGGGGGCCAGGGGGCGAGCTGCGGCGGATCTCGAGGCCGCCATCGGACCGTTTCGTGCGGCTGACATCGAGGCCCATGGGCATACAATTGGCGAATTATTCGGGATCTACGTCAAGATCTTCGCCAAGCGAAAGGACCTGAAGATCAAGCACAAGAAGTTCGCGAAGGAGACGACCAAAGGCGCGATGTCGAAGGTCCGCTGGCTGCCGGGTCACGTGCTCGCGTTCTACGAGGGCATTGGCGCCGGAGAGCTGGAGTGGTCGTTCGAGCCGCTGCCCGACGGCACTTCACCGGGGTACAGCGGCGGTCGGGTCAAGCTCCGCGGGGTCAAGAGGCTGGATTTTAAGAATCGTCCCCAGGACTGGGACTTCTTGTCGTACCAGGCGGATGCGCCGTTCGACGACATTTGGACATATGGAAGCGGGATGATCTCCTACGATCCTGGAGAGACCACCCGGGACGCGACCCTGGTCTTCTTCGACAATGACGCCGCCGAGCGCATCCCGTACGGGACCGCTCAGAACTACATCACGCAAGGTGCCAAGCGGGCGTTCGTGTGGTCCTGGCAACAAGGGGACGGCGGAGACTGCACCCTTTTTCTCAACCGACTGTTGAGCCTGTCGATGCCGGCCTCCACACCCGAGGCGGAGCTGCTTGCTGCCCTCGAAAAGCGAGGGGCGAGCGCCTCTCAGGCCAAAGGGCTTCTGTCCTGGCTGGGGGACAGCGCGGTGGTCCTGCTGCCGCGGAAGTGACTACCCGCCGCCAGCGCGCTGTTTCGCCCGCTCGCCGGGTGTAGGCAGGAACACGACCTCGGTACGGCGATTCTCTGCCTTGCCCTCGTCGTTGTCATTGGAACCCAGGGGACTGTGGGCGCCGTAGCCGGCGGCCGCGAGGTTCGAGGCCTTGACGCCCTTTTCGACCAGGTATCGCAGCGCCGACAGCGCCCTCTCCGTCGAGAGTTCCCAGTTGTCCTGGTAGGTGGACCCGCCAACCGGGTCGCTGTCGGTGTGGCCGGCCACCATGAACTGCCGGTCCTTTGTGTCTTTGAGCAGGACCGCCGCCATCGTGTCCAGCGACTTCTTGCCCTCGGCGTTGAGGTCGGCGGCGCCGGACTCGAACATCACGTCGTTGGGGAGCCGGACGGACAGCAGCCCGTCGGAGAGCACCACCTCAGCCTTTACATCCTCTGCGGCAAACGCCTTCTCGACGACATCGCGGGCCTTCTTGTAGTCCTTGATGCGCGCGTCGGTTCGGTCCTCTCCGACATTCTTCTTGATCTTGGCGAGATCCGTTTCACAGCCCTGCAGCTGGTTCTCCAGCTCGGTGACTTTCTTTGCGGCGCAGCCCCCGACCAGCAACCCTGCCAGCAGGATGAACGCGACTCCCATTCGTGATTCCGACAATGCTCCTCCAATTCGTGCGCCGGACGGTATCAGATTCGGGCTGGACAGGTTGAGCGACTCCGGTGCGAGGCCATGCCGCCCTACTTCTCGCAGGTGTCCTCAATCTGCGCACTGGCCCCGCCGTGGACCTTTTCGCCACCGATCGGCGCGGTGCCGACGAGGACGGCTGGCTCATCGTCCACCCCAGAAGGCGACTTCTGTCGGGTCGCCTCGCGCTGTTCTTGCGCGTGATTCGCGAGTGTCCACCAGGGGTGAGGTAGGCGGCCCCGTCAGCCGCTGTGTGGCGGACCTCGACAATCTGATTCCGCTCGTCCTGAGGTAGGTCCGTTCCGCGGCGCCGCCCAGACGAGGGACCGGCTGGAGTCCTTCTTCCAGATCCAGGCACGCGAAGCGAACGGGCGAGCTGCGCGCGTTGTAGGTGGTTTCGCTCACGCCGCACCCCCGCGACCCAGTGTCGGTCGCCCGTGGACATCTCGAAATCGCGACCGTCTCCGTCCTCGACCGTTCGCGCGACGATCCGCCCGGTCTCGTCTCTGGCGTAGACGTGTCGGTGCCCGTCGGTGCCCTCGAGGCCATTGGCTATTGTCGCCCGCCAACCATCGGCATCCACGGTCTCCTCGAACGTCGGCCAGTCGTGTCCGTCGGTGAGAATGCCGAAGGGTTTGGAGGAGCCCCTGCTGCCGCGAAACTTACGGTCGATCCTGCCCTCTGACTAGGGCGCAGTCTACCGGTCTCTCGGTCAGCCATACGGGAGCCGCTACTCCTTCGAGGTCGCCTTCTGTTCCTCGATGGCCGCCACAGTCGCCTTGCGCAGCTGGCCGGCCGCGACGCCGCTGGCGATGGCGCTGGGGACCGTAAAGATCGCAGGTACGACCAGCAAGCTCAACCCCGCGAAGGTATTGGTTGAACGCCGCATGGTGCGCCACGCCTTGAACCTGCGAGCGGCGGGGGTCTCGTAGCATTTGTACAACACCGTCGAGAAGGCCTTGCGGCCCTTTTGCCCGCGAACCTTGAAGGCTTCGTCGTTGACGTAGAGCGTCGTCATGTTGCCGTGGGCGCGCACGTCGTCGCCGGCCCAGGGGCACTCCGACATGAACTCCTTCTCGTCGACTTCGGCCAGCCAGCCCGCTTCGAGGATCGCGTTGTGGAAGAGCGCCTCCAGCTCCAGCGCCTCGCTGCTCATCGGCTCTGCCTCAGCGACGACCGCGCCCGTTTCGGTGGCGGATGGTGGCGCAGTTGCAACCACTGCTTTCGTGCCGATGTAGACCTTCGCCCACCCCGGAGGCCTTCCCTCGCCATCGAGCACTTCGGGTCGGAATGCGGTGCCATCCTGCCACCAGGCATCGACGACCTTGCCCTTCTTGTTGACCCTCTGAATCAGACCGGGAATCTCGACGCGGGCGATCGGGGACTCCAGGAGCTGCCCATTCATGAGGACTGCGGTGCCATTGGCGTGGTTCACCCGCTGTCCGTCTACCGTTGTCAGCTCCACGTCCTCGAGGGCCTCGATGTCGTCGATGAGGACCGGCGGACAATACTCCGGCCAAGGTTCGGAGCCGCCGGCGTAACGCTGCGCGAGGCCCCATATGCGCATTTGCTCGGCGTCTTGATCGAAGAAGTGGACCACGGCCGCCTGCTGTTGAAAGCGATGGAGTTCCCTGCGAGGGATGGGCACTTCGAGGCAACGAAGCTCCTTTCTGAGGAGCTGAACTGACCGATAGGCGAGGGGCAGCTTGGCCTCCCGCATCGAGGCGTCGATGCGGTTCAAATCGGACTGGAGGTCTCCCAGCCCGTAGGGTGCGCAGACTTCCTCCTGGGCCGTCGCGACTCCGAGCATGGCGACGATCGTTGCGCCGAGCATTGCGGGTCTCCATCCTGTCGGCCCTGTTGTACCAGGCGACCCGCGACGGGAGTCGGTGCATACTCTGCCCATGGGAGTTCGCGGATTGTTGGCAGCCTTCTCAATGGGCCTCATGGCGATGAGCGCGGCCCATGCGGGTCCGGCCCGACGCGCCCTGGTCGTGGTCATCGGTGACTACCCCGCGGCGTCTGGATGGGGCGACATCAACTCCGACAACGACGAGGCACTGGTGGTCAGCGCGCTGAACCGGCAGGGTTTTCGCGGCAAGAACATCGCCGTCCTCCGCAACGGTGACGCCGATCGGTCTGCTATCGAAGCCGCTTTTCGGGAGCACCTCATCGAGGCTTCCAGGCCGGGGGACATCGCCTGGTTCCACTACTCTGGCCACGGTCACCAGATCCCCGACGACAACGGGGAGGAGTGGGACGGCTACGACGAATCGCTGGTGGCCTGGGGCGCCCCCGCCGAAGCGGCCGAGGGGTACGCCGGCGAGCTGCACGTCCGGGACGACGACCTCGGAGAGTGGGTCACCGCCCTACGCCGTCGGCTGGGCCCGGAGGGAAGCCTGTTGGTGACGATGGATTCCTGCTACTCCGGTTCGTCGACTCGCGGCCCGAACGGGCTCCCGACGCGCGGTCGCGCAAAGGCGCTCGGTCCACCGGCGGAACGCGCGGGCGGGCTTTCGGAGGAGGCGGGACACGTGAGTTCCGACATCGGCGACGACGGGGATTTGGCGCCATGGGCGGTCCTCTCGGCGACGGCGAGCAACGAGCTCGATCAGGAAGTGGAGAATCCCGGCGAGGCGGGCCAGGTGGTGGGACCGCTGTCTCTGGCGCTGGCGAAGGTGATGCCACGCGCCCGCCAGGACACCACCCATCGCGCACTCTACGAGCTGATTCGAGCGGAGATGGCCAAGCACGTCTGGCGCCAGACCCCCCAGCTCGAGGGCCACGCGGATGCTTTGCTATTCAAGGGGGAGGCCGTGGCGCAGGAGGCGTTTTTCTCGGTCGCCAGAGTTCGATCCGGACGCCCCCTGTTGTTGGGCGGGAGCCTGCACGGCCTCGGAGTGGGTGCGACGGTCGATTTTCACGCCTCCGGGACCACGGACCCCTCCCTGGCGACCCCCTTCGCCACCGGTCGAGTGGTCGAATCAGACGCGGTGAACGCCTGGGTCGAGCTCGAAGAGGCTGTGTCAAAGCGCGCTTTGGAGGTGTCCTGGGCCTTCGTGAACGATCGGGTCTTTGCCGAGCTGCCGTTGCTGGTGGAGCTTGCGGAGTCCGTGCCCGAACCGCTGCGGTCCGAGGTCGTCGAGGCTCTCGCCGGTCGGGTGATCTACGAGGCGGTCAAGACCGGAGCCGACGTTCGGGTGCAGGCTGTCGACGGCCAGGTGTCGATCTGGAGTGTGGACGACGACACCCTTGTTGCCGGTCCAATCGAGGGCAGCGAGGTCCTCGAGGCCCTGAAGCGGCTGGCCAAGAGCACGTATTTGAAACGCCTGCAGCTCGACGACCCCGAAATCAGCGTGCAGATGGAGCTGCTCGAGGGTGGAACCGTTGTGGATGACGAGGGCAAACCTGGATGTGCGACTCCCGACAGCTCGAAGGATCGGGCGCCCTGGTCGCCGGACACCCTCGCTCCGGGCGCCATCTACAACATCCTGGTGCACAACACCGGCAAGCGAGACGCTTGGGTCTCCATTCTCGACATCACGCCCGATGGCCACGTTGGGCTGCTTTACCCGCCGCCAAACCAGCGTGCGTCGGATGCGAAGCTGCTTGCTGGCGAATCGCAAGTGGTTCCCTACTGTTTCCAGATCGATCCGACGCCGGGTCGCGAGGTGATCAAGCTGTTCGCGACGCGAAACGCTGTCGACTTCGCGGCCGCGAAGACCCGGGATGGCGAGGCCGGGCCCCTCGACCGACTGCTGGTGGATGTGATGAGAGACCGGGACGTCGGTACGCGGGCCGGGACTTCGCTACCGGCGAGCGTTGGCAGCGTGCACTCGGTCACCTTCCTCGTGGCACCAGATCCCTAAGAACCGGTGCTGTAGAGGACGAACGGCGCCCAGGTCTCCAGGGTCAGGCTGTCCGGCGGGGCCGTTGCGGTGAAGCGATCGTCGAGGAAGGCCTAGCTCGCGGGCGCGCCGGCTCCGATGTGCACGCTGAGTCCGTGCAGGAGACGCAGGTCGGCGGTCTGCACGTCGAGAATCATGGTGCGCGGCATGCCGTGGAGGACCGTGCCCGAGGTGACATTGGTCAGCGACCCGAGGACCGCACCATTTGCGGCCAGCAGGCGAACCGCGCCGTAGCTAGCGGACGGGTCAGCGGCGCCGTTGAAGGTCACCGAGACCGCCTCGGTGCTGGGGGTCTGAATGAGCCAGATGCACTGGGTGGAACCGGCGCCGGTCGGCGTCGGCTTCGAAGGCACGACCCGCATGCCCTGGGGGCCGGTAACCTGCAGGCCGCAGGTCTCGACGACGGCCGTTGGCTGCGCGACGGGCTGAACCCGCACCACCGTGGGCTGTGCGACGGGGCGGCGCGGATAGGTCTGCGCCGAGGCAAAGGCCGGCAGGCCCATCAACACGGTTGAAATAGCGGTTTTCCAAAACATAGACATGAGATCCCTTACTCCGGCCGATAAATCGGCCTCCGCCCTCCGCTTCGGTGCGGTTGGCTATTGGATTCCATTCATCGTCGACACTCAAACCGGAGGGCGCAAGCGCTATTTCCTCCGGTTTGGGCGCCGACGGTGAATGGAATCGCCGCGCTTGTAAGTGGACAGCTGCCCGCGCGCAACTCACTCAGATTTCAAGTATTTGTCGAACCATCGCAGCTGTTCCCAGAGCACGTGTTCGACGCTCTCGCGGGCGCGGTATCCGTGGTCCTCG
>Ga0315336_1005984_pt1 | contig 12821 bp, 10 predicted proteins | sample ASW5metaG_FD_204512 | JGI IMG/M metagenome (GOLD analysis project Ga0315336, IMG submission 204512) | Ammonia-oxidizing marine archaeal communities from Monterey Bay, California, United States - ASW #5 | ecosystem: Environmental > Aquatic > Marine > Intertidal zone | place: USA: California...
ATATTCCGCCTTTAACCCGATGCCGACCAATATTGCTACCAGTATGACATCCAGCGCGATAGGCGCAGGGACGAAACTGGCCACAACTGCAATCGCCACCAAAGCAAGCAAAGGCAGAAAAATACCGGCATGGGGCAGCAGCGTGATCAGTTCAGTGGGCTTTGTGATCGTCGCAACCAACGCGCCCAGTAATGCTGCCAAAAACATCATCGGGACGGTAATGATGAAAATGAAAAAGAAATTCCGCGCGTAGTTCTGCAGGAACCAGACAAGCGATTTCATCGGGCCGTGGATTGTCGGATCCGCGTCTTTCGGCGAAAGCACGCGCAACATCCAGGCGGTGACCCCTTTGGCCTGAGATGCATCGGCCATATTTGCTGCCGTGTTTCCCGAACTAACCGTCTCGGCCACAAGTACATATTTGCACAACAAAGGTATGGCGACCAAAACCATCACCAGCGCTAAAGCAGTTTTGATCGCCGCCAGATAGAAAGGCAGCAACGCGAAGCTCATGGTGACGACAATGATATTCAATGTCGGCGACGCCAGCATTGCCGCCAATGTCGTTTCCAGCCGCATACGACCGGCGTGCAGACCGAACGCAATGGGGGCGGCGCAATTGACACAAACACCAAGCGGCGCACCGATCGCGGTGCCCAGCGCAGCATTGGCAAAACTGCCCTCGAACGAACGCTTTTTTACCAGCGTCAATAAGGTGAGAAGCGCGGCGCCAAAGAGGACGCCAAAGGCCATCCCCTTCTTGTTGGTGGAAATCCAGTTTGCGGTATTTGCGACAATTTCCCAGAGAATGCCGCTGTCTGGCAATATACGGATGACGATATCAAACGAAAGCCCCGACAAGGGCATGTCGCCGCCCATAAGGGCCTTTTCATTCAATGCCGGATAGCGCGAACTGAACCAGAATATCGCCGCCAGACCGACCAGCGCCGCTATCGCAAAATAGAGTCGATAATCGCGATCACCGGTATGTTGACGATCCGCTTGTCCGGCTGTAGCGAGTAACATATTGTTTTAACGCAATTTTATTGACTTATCAAGCAACCGTAGTTGTTAAGAAGAAGTTGGAGAAGTAAACCCATCTGACGACGCTCCGGTGCTTGCTTGCACAGAATCCATACCTTTATCCAGATCGACGAGCTGCGGTTTTATCCAAGCCTGTTTTTCGTCATTTTTCGATTGATCTGAATTTTGATTCGCCATGTCATATTCTCCTGAGGGCACTATCTTAATGTCACTTTGCAGTCCTGAAACCCCGATACTCCTGTCGAACGGCACCAATGAAGTCAACTAGTTATAAAACCACCGTGGGCAAAAAATATCGCTACTGATAGAAAAAAGGAATCTGACTACTGCACTCGGCCTTACATGCAGACCGGATGTGACTGGCCATGATCATCGACCTAGGATACCATATTCAAATGCTAAATAAAAAATATTGGATTGCTCTGACCGCAATCATCATTTGTTTGTTTTTCGGTTGGCGCGACCTCAATTCCGGCATCGATTCAGGTGAACCATTGACGGAATATGGCATGACCCTGGAAATCGGCGAAGGCACAAAAGCCATGGTGGCCGCTTTGAACGATATCGAGGAATATCGGAAAGGCTCCCGGTTGAAGCGGCTATATGCCAAGGCCAAGCAACAGTTCCTAGTATCCATCGGCATCTACACCAATGGCATCGCTCGCAGAAAATTCAAAATAGCCAACAGGTTGCTCGACCAGGGCGAAACCGAAAGTGCGCTAGAATTATATGAAGAGGTCCGGGGATATTACAGCGGAAGCGCCGCAACCGAGAAATCTTCCAATTTTCGGACGGCGCTAAATTCGAAAACGGCCATCGCCTATATGAGATTGGGGGAGCAGCTAAATTGCCAGAACAATCCGCAAGCATCGGTTTGCATCATACCTTTGGACAATGCTGCGGTTCACAAACTGACCGAAGGCTCCACCAAAGCGATCAAAATCTATCAGGAGGAGATACTCGCCGGCAATCCGGACGATTATGAGGCAAAATGGTTATTGAATCTGGCTTATATGACGCTGGGTAAATATCCGGACGGCGTGCCGGCGGAACATCTGTTGCCCATGCCGGGTATGATCCAGGATTATGACGGTCCCCGATATGCGAATGTTGCCGATATGATGGGGGTCGCTGACAATACGCGTGCCGGTGGCGCCATAGTTGAAGACTTTAACGGCGATGATATGCTCGATATTTTCGTAACCGACTGGGACCTGACAGGACGTGTAAAACTGTACCTGCGACAAGCAGATGGCAGTTTCCGCGATGCCACGCAGGCGGCTGGTCTAGCCGACATGCCGGGCGGTTTGAATGTCACCCATGGCGATTATAATAATGACGGTTTTCCGGATATCTTCATCCTTCGCGGCGCATGGGCCCGACAAAAGGGAGCGATACCCAATTCATTGCTGAAAAATAACGGCGACGGAACGTTTACCGATGTCACCAAAGCGGCAGAGGTTCTGGATTTCAGCCCGACACCCTCGGCAAAATTTGCCGACTTAAACCATGATGGCTGGCTGGATTTGATCGTTGCAGCGGAATCCGACAAGGAAAAAGGCGAAGACTTTCCAGCGCGTATCTATCTGAATGATCAAGACGGCACGTTCACCGATGCTGGAGCAAAGGCAGGTTTTGCCTACGATTGCCGGTCTAGAAGTTTAGCCGTGGGCGATTATGACGAGGACGGTAACGACGATATTTATGTATCGTGCCTTGACAAAACCAACCATCTCTTTCGGAACCAATGGTCTCGGGAAAGCCAGACGGTGTCGTTTGAAGACGTGGCCATGGCGGCTGGTGTACAAAACCCGACGATAAGCTTCGCTGCCTGGTTCTGGGATTATGACAATGATGGCCGCGAGGACCTTTTGGTGTCCGGCTACGACCGGCAAGCGCCTACGACGCCTGAAATGGGCAAGTCCTATGCCGGGCTGACAACAGCCGTGGCAATCCCCGCTTTTTATCGGAATATGGGCGACGGCCGTTTTTCCGATCAAACAAAGGCTTTGGGCGTTGACCAGCCGATATTTGCGATGGGCGCGAATTTTGGGGATTTTGACAATGACGGTTGGCTTGATGCCTATTTTGGTACCGGCACGCCGGATTATCGCGCTATTTATCCCAATGTCGCGCTAAGCAACACTGGCGGCTCCGGCTTTCGTGATATTACCGGCGCATCGGGCCTGGGCCATATCCAGAAAGGGCATGGCACCGGCTTTGCTGATATCGACCATGACGGGGATCAGGATATCTTCATTGAACTGGGTGGCGAATCAGAAGGCGATATTTTTCAGAACGCACTGTTTGAAAACCTGACCAATCAAAACCACTGGATCAAGTTGTTGCTTGTCGGAACAAAAAGCAACCGCAGCGCCATTGGCGCGCGCATCAAGGTCGATGTTCGTTATCCGGGCGGCACCCGCCGTTCGATATACCGAACGGTCAATTCGGGAGGAAGCTTTGGCAGCTCCCCCTTCCGCAGTGAAATCGGTTTGGGCAAAGCGGCTTCAATCGAACGTGTGACGATCAATTGGCCCAGCTCGGGAATCAAACAAATCTTTGATGATCTCAGCACTGATCAAGCTTATCGCATTAGCGAAAATAGTGATAAACCCGAGCTGATCAGATTGGCACCGCTGCCGCTACGGCTGAATGGCAGGAAGGCGCCTGCTCATCAGCATTGATAGCTAGGCAGGATATCACCAGTTGGTATCACAGCGAACTGATATGCCAGGACGATAGCGGCTGATGCCTGCTGCGCTCAATCTCTCGCGCGGCGACGACCGGGGACAGGTCATGCTCCCGACGGAACCCCGCGGTCCTGATCTTGCGGCAAGTCTATCGGCGTGGCCGCACAAATCGTGCGTAGCGCCTGTTTCAGCCCTTCTTCGACCGTCGGGTGGTAATATGGCATTTCCAGCAACTGGCTGGCCGTCTGCCCCTGCTGGATGGCCCATGTCAGCATATGCGCGAGATGTTCGCTGGCCGGCGTGCACAAGTCCGCTCCGATCAAGCGGCCATCCGGTGCTGCGGCATAAAGCGTAAGAACACCCTCGTTGGTGCCTTCGACGCGCGCCCTGCCCTGATCGCTGAAATCAGCAGTGCCGGTGATCACCCCGTCTTCCTCCGACTGGCCGATCCGGGCCACCGGCGGGCTGGTGAAGGTGATACTGAAATGCGGGAAGCGGTCGGCGTGCATCGATGCCGGAAAAGCCACGGCATTGCGCCCGGCAATCGCACCGTCTTGCGAGGCTTCGTGCAACAAAGGCAAATCATTGGCGACGTCGCCGGCCAGGAAGATCGAACTATCCCCGCATTGCATGGTATCGCGGTCGTGGACGGGCACACCATCATCGTCGAGCGCGATCCCGGCGGTAGCCAGATCCAGGCTTTCGAGATTGGGTGGCCTGCCGGTGGCTACCAGCACATGATCAAACTCAGCCTGCCCCGAAGAAGCGCCACTCCAGGAAAGATGCGCACCGTCTTCGGTTGCGCCGGTCTCCAGTTCCACGCCCAGCTTTAGCGTCAGGTCCGCCTCGATTATTCCCTTAAGCGCCGCATGCACCTTGTCGCAGCGGATGCCGCCAAGACGTTCACCCTGGTCAAACAGCGTCACATCAACGCCCAGACGCGCCATCGCCTGCGCCAGTTCCAGACCGATCGGCCCCGAGCCGATAACGGCTAGCCGGGCCGGCAGGTCCACAAGGTCAAAGATATTCTCGTTGGTCAGCAAATGCTTTCCCAACCCGGCGAACTGGTCGGGAATAAAGGGCGCCGAACCCGTGGCGATCACTATGCGGCGGGCCTCGATCTGGCGGCCATCGTCCAGTTCAAGACTGTCTGACGCAATGAATCTTGCCCTGCCGCGCAAGCGAACGCGGTCGGGAATATCGGCAATGCTCTCGCGAGTCAGTCTGGCAAAGCGGTCGCGCTCGTCGCGCACCCGCTGCATCACAGCTTTTCCGTCGATCTTGATATCCGAGACCGTGATCCCGAACAGGCTGGCAGAGCGGGCGGCGTGGGCTGCATGCGAAGCCGCAATCAGCAGCTTTGACGGCATGCAACCCACCGTGGCGCAGGTTGTTCCATTATAATAAGGATCGATCAGCAAAGTGCTGGCGCCATTGGAGCGCGCCGCCCGTTCTGCCGCGAGCCCGGCTGTACCGGCCCCGATAACCGCGACATCACATCGCAACATTTTGGTCATATCAGGCGCCAATCGTAATCGACTTGACGTTTACGAACTCCTTCAGCCCGACTTCGCCATGCTCGCGGCCATAGCCGCTATTCTTGACCCCGCCAAAGGGCATGTCCGGCGACGCAATTGCGTAGGTATTGATATTGATCATGCCGGTGTCGAAATAGGTCGATGCCATTTTGACCGCCCGATCGACGTCCTTGCTGAAGATACCACCACCCAGCCCGTAGCGACTGTCGTTAGCGATACGCATGGCGTCTTCGTCGTTCCTGGCTTTGATGATCGACGCAACCGGACCGAAAATCTCGTCATCATAGGCGGGCTGCCCGGGCGCAACATCGACCAGCGCGGTGGCGGGGTAGAACCATCCTTTATCATCGGGGATGACGCCGCCAGCGACGATCTTCGCACCCTTGGACACGCTCTCCTCGACCTGGGAATGGACCTGGTCACGCTGGCTACGTGACACCATGGGGCCAAGCTGGGTATGCTCTTTATTCGGGTCGCCCATATTTATGTCTTTGAAAGCGGCGGCATAGCCTTCGACAAAGGCATCATAATTTTTCTCGGTGACGATGAAGCGTTTCGCATTCACGCAGGTCTGGCCATTGTTGAAAATCCGGCCCTGTACACAGGCTTTGATTGCCAGATCGAGATCGGCATCGTCGAACACCATATAAGCGTCGTTCGAACCGAGTTCCATGACCGTCTTTTTCGTCACTGCTGCTGCTCTCTGGGCGACAGACCGACCGGCCTTGTCGCTGCCGGTCAGGGTCACACCGCGGACCAGTTCATGCTCGATAATCGCGTCCGACTGGTCGTGCGTGATCAGCAGCACGCCGAACAGGCCCTTGGGCAATCCTGCCGCTTCGTAAATATCACGCAGCATCAGACCGCTGCCAGTGCAATTGGCCGAATGTTTCAGCAGCACGCCGTTGCCAACCATCAGGCTGGAAATCGAATAGCGGATCGCCTGATAGCAGGGGAAGTTCCAGGGCTGGATGCCGTAGATAACGCCGAGCGGGGAATAGGTTACAAGCCCGCGCCCTTCCGGCACCTCGCGTTCTTCGTCGGCGAGCATGCTCGGCCCGTGCTTGGCGGTATAATCGCAGATGCTCGCGCACAGTTCGATTTCCTCGCGCGCGTCGCTGAGCAGCTTGCCCATCTCGTCGGTCATCAGCTGGGCAAATTTATCCTTTGATTTCCGCAACTCGACGCCGATTGCTGCAATCACGCCTGCCCTTTCGTCCAGGCTTTTCAAGCGCCAGTCGAGAAAAGCATCATGGCTGGTCTGGACCACTTCCATGGCCTCTTCATCCGACATGATCGGATAGGTTTGCAGGAGCTCTTCGGTAAGCGGGTTTACGGTTTCAATTGTCTTGTCAGTCATGGGGGATCCTTGTTTTCAAATTTGGCCTGAAGCGCGGAGAATTGGGGGATTTGCTCAGCCGTAGGTTTTTCGGTGATCGTCCAGCGTATCGGAAACATGTTCCAACGCTGTGTCGATTGCCTCTGCGAAGCTTTGGTCGTCGAGACGGAATATACCGCTATGTGCGGCGCAGACGATATTGGTGTCGGCCCAGTCACGGGCCAAGTCCCTGGCCCAGCGGATATAGTCATCCGCCGCGCCGGCACGCTTTTCCAGCCCCTCCGCAAGCTTGGGATGGAAGCGCAATTTCGGGCCCGGCAGCATTTTCTGGGCAAGCGCCGGTAGATTGATGACCATCAGCGTATCATCGGCATGGATAATGCCGCTCTCCCTGTGCCGCACAATGACGGAACCGACATGCACACTGTCGTCATCGGAAATGAAGTCGACGCCGGAAGGGATTGAAAAATCGAGGATATCGGCGAATTGCTGCTGGATAGCCGCATCCTCGATGAGATCCTTGTCCCAATGCAGATGCGGGGCCTGCTCGTGATGACGGCGGGTGCCGATCAGCCGGGCATGGGGCAGCATCTTCTGGATGAATTCGCAGTGGATGGTGTGAAACGGATGCACGTTGAGCACCGCCTCGATTAATGCGCCGCCATCGGTCAGCGCCATCAGTTGATCCTGGTCGGACTTGTCCAGCTCGTAGGAATCAAGCAATATAAAAGTACCACCGGGCTTGCGCACCAGCGACATATGGGTCCCTATATTGATAACGTGCGCGATTTTAAAATCGCCGCGTATGTTCCAGAAATTGTCAGCCAGATGTTCGATCGCGGCGCTCCTACGATTATTTGCATGGGGTTGACTGGACAACACCCGAGCGCGGTATCGGTTCCTGCAGGAACGGGAATGATATGGAGTGCGCTGGTCAGGAATTCCTTAAAGCTTTGGATTCCGCAGCGGAGGATTTGGTATTTCGATCAAAAAACGCTGGTTGTCGAGAGTGAGACGCTGCCGTCAAACAATGAATATGGCGGGAGATTGCAATGACAACGGCGCGCTAGCGCAGCTGGCTGTCCTTACTGCCACGCCGGTTGAAGCCAGCACTCTTCCGGTCGGCATCGCGAACGGATTGACAGACAACACAGGTTCTTGTGCCGGGCAAGGCGCGGCGGCGCGCTTCAGGGATTTCGTCACCGCATTCGGCGCAATATTTGGCGGCGTCTCCGGACGGCATATCGGCTCGAGCGCGCTTCACTGCGTCCGCAATAGTGTCGTCAATCTGATCCTGTACCGCGCCATCACGCGCCCAACCGCCCGCCATAAAAAGCTCCAGTTTTTCTCTATTGATAAAAGTCTGTCTCTGGGAATTAACGAACAGAAAGCGAGATGGTTGCCATCGTCAGAAGCTTCGGTCCGGTTGCCGGCATTGCAGCCTCATCCCGTGTCACTCTGGCGCGGTCAAAGAATGTCCGATGACAATCGCCGCCTCCAGAAATTGCAGTCGGTCCGCGATGCCTTCGATACACATAGAAAAAGGCGGGCCCCTTTTCGAGGTCCCGCCTGATATTTCTAGAACAAAGCGCGAAAAAAATGGGGAGCGAAACTCTGCTCCCCGGTTTGTTTACTTGTTAACAGCGTCTTTCAAACCCTTACCGGCTTTGAATTTTGCTTGTGTCGATGCAGGAATCTGCATCGGTTCACCGGTACGCGGGTTGCGGCCGGTAGAAGCTTTACGCTTTGAAGTTGAGAATGTGCCGAAGCCAACGAGACGAACTTCGCCGCCGCCGGACAATGCACTGCTGATGGAATCGAATACGGCGTCTACCGCTTTACCGGCATCGCTTTTGCTAAGGCCGCTGTGATCCGCGACGTTACTGATAAGGTCCTGTTTATTCATTATGGGAATCCCCCCTTCTCTGATGGCAATTCATTTTGAATCGCGCCGTTGTCTGTCAGCAGTAATGCGAAATTATCCGGACGAGTCAAAGAAAAACCGCTGTTTTCTGCGCCAAAGCTCAATTTTCTGCGGCGAATGACAGGAAATGAGACGAACGGTTGAGATGCGGTAGCTGTTTCGAATATTTTACTACCGCATTTCACCTTTGTTTCGAAAGCGCGACTCGCCGATGGCTGACGATCAGTGGCGTGCTGCGGACCCTGCGTCGTCAGCAACAGGGGCTGTGGCATGGCTCGCGAGCTCGTCTGCATCGCTCCACTCGATCGGCTCGACTTTCTCGGCAAGCGCTTCGGCGAGCACTTCATCGACATGGCTCAGCGGAATGATCTTGAGTTTCGACGTGATATTTTCCGGAATTTCGACAAGATCTTTTTCATTGTCCGCCGGGATCAATACCGTTGTGATACCGCCGCGAAGCGCTGCCAGCAGCTTTTCCTTCAATCCGCCAATCGGCAAAATCCGGCCACGCAATGTGACTTCGCCAGTCATCGCGACATCGCGGCGCACCGGAATTCCGGTCAGGGTCGAAACGATTGCGGTGACGATACCGACACCGGCTGACGGGCCATCCTTTGGCACAGCGCCTTCGGGCAAATGGATATGGATATCCTTGCGGCTGAAGACACTGGGCTTGATGCCATAAGATGGCGCGCGCGCTTTCACAAAGGAGAGCGCGGTCTGGATGGACTCGTTCATCACGTCACCCAGCGTGCCGGTGGTCTTGATCTGGCCCTTGCCGGATACGGTGACCGACTCAATGGTGAGCAGTTCGCCGCCGACTTCGGTCCAGGCGAGGCCGGTTACGGCGCCAACCTGGTTCTCTTCTTCGCCGATGCCGTGACGATATTTTTGCACGCCTGCATATTCGGCAAGATTGTCGGGCGTAATTTCGACGCTCTTGTAATCGCCTTCGAGAATGCGGCGCAGCGCCTTGCGGGCCAGCTTGGCAATTTCGCGTTCAAGAGTCCGGACGCCGGCTTCCCGCGTATAATAGCGGATCAGGTCGCGCAACGCATCATCGCGCAGGGCAAATTCGCCCTTTTTCAGGCCATGTGCCTCGATCTGCTTTTCAATCAGATGGCGTTTCGCAATCTCGACCTTCTCGTCTTCGGTATAGCCTTCGAGCCGGATGATCTCCATCCGGTCGAGCAGAGGCTGCGGCAGATTGAGCGTGTTGGCGGTGGTTACGAACATGACGTCCGACAGATCAATATCCACTTCGAGATAATGGTCCTGGAACTTGTCATTCTGCTCCGGGTCGAGAACTTCGAGCAACGCCGATGCCGGATCGCCGCGGAAATCCTGACCAAGCTTGTCGATTTCGTCGAGCAGGAACAGCGGATTGGACGTGCCCGCCTTCTTCAGATTGGAGACAATCTTGCCGGGAAGCGAACCGATATAGGTGCGGCGATGGCCGCGGATTTCCGCTTCGTCGCGCACGCCGCCAAGTGACTGGCGAACAAACTCGCGTCCGGTGGCCCGGGCGATAGAACGACCGAGCGAGGTCTTGCCGACGCCGGGAGGGCCGACCAGACAGAGGATCGGGCCTTTCAGCTTGTTGGTCCGGCTCTGCACCGCGAGATATTCGAGAATGCGTTCCTTGACTTTTTCGAGCGCGAAATGGTCATCATCCAGCACCTTCTCGGCCTGTTTCAGATCTTTCTTGAGTCGTGATTTCTTGCCCCAGGGCAGTCCGAGCAGCACATCGAGATAGTTGCGCGTGACCGTAGCCTCGGCCGACATCGGCTGCATGCCTTTAAGCTTTTTCAGCTCGGCAGTAGCCTTGGCTTTGGCTTCCTTGGAAAGCTTCAGATCCTTGATCTTCTTGCTCAGTTCGCCAAGTTCGTCGCCCTCGCCATCTTCGCCGTCACCCAGTTCTTTCTGGATCGCCTTCATCTGCTCGTTGAGATAATATTCGCGCTGGGTCTTCTCCATCTGGCGCTTGACGCGACCACGGATTTTCTTCTCGACCTGTAACACGCCCAGCTCGCCTTCCATGAAGGCAAAGACCATTTCGAGCCGCTTGACGGGATCGCTCTCCATCAACAGGCTCTGCTTGTCAGCAACCTTCACATTGATATTGGCCGCCACGGCATCAGCGAGACGGGCAGCATCGTCAATTTCGCCCAGTTGCACGACGGTTTCCGCCGGCATTTTCTTGTTGAGTTTTGAATAATTTTCAAACTGGTCGACCACAGAACGCATCAGGGCCGAGGCTTCGGCGCCTTCCGCTTGCTGCTCGTCGAGCAGATCAATCGCGGCCAATACATAGCCATCCGGTTTTTCTTCCAGAGAGATATGCTTGGCGCGCTGCTTGCCTTCGACCAGCACACGAACGGTGCCGTCGGGCAATTTCAGCAACTGTAATACGGTTGCAACCACGCCGAGATCATAGAGCTGATCGCGCACCGGATCGTCTTCCGCCGGATCGAGCTGCGCGACGAGGAAGATTTCCTTGTCCGAATCCATCGCCTTTTCAAGCGCGACCACCGATTTGTCGCGGCCGACAAACAGCGGCACGATCATATTCGGGAACACCACGATGTCGCGCAATGGCAACAAAGGCAGTGATTTGGATTCAGGGGCAGGATTGGCTTCGGTCTCGGACATTTTTACTCCAACTTTTTGCGCTGCAACAGCGCTTCTGTCCACTATATGGTGCCTGTTGGAGACACTTCAAGCGGAATGCGCCCGATCGGAAGGACGGTCTAGAATGGCAGTTTAAAACCTGGGGGTAACTGCATACCGCTGGTCATCTTGCCCATTTCCTCGCTGCTTACGGCATCGGCGCGGTTGCGGGCGTCGTTGAACGCGGCTGCGACCAGGTCTTCCAGCATCTGCTTTTCTTCGGCCTTCATCAGGCTTTCATCAATCGTCACCGCGAGAACACGGCCTTTAGCGGTCGCCTTGACCTTGACCAGTCCGCCGCCGGCCTGTCCTTCGACTTCGAGACTATCGAGCTTCTTCTGCGCGTCCTCCATCTGGGTCTGGACCTGCTGCGCGGCTTCCTGCGCCGCTTTCATCATTTCTTCCATCGATTTCATGGCTATGCGCTCCTTGTTTCTTGTGGGCGAGGATCATCGTCCTCCAGCAATATCGCATCGGGAAAGGCTTCAAAAGCGGCTTTCACCATCGGGGCATCGAGTATCGCCTGACGTTCGGCATCTCTGATCTGCTGTTCTTTCTCGACCAGACTGGGCTGCGCTTCGCCCTGTCCCTCGACGATTGTCCACTCCTGGCCGGTCTGCTGTTTCAGCGCATCGGCAATTTTCCGGATATCGGCATCGGCAATCGGACGCGCTGGCTGGTAGACAAGATTGGGCGCATCAAGCGAGATCAGCCGCATGTCGGCAATCAATATGCTTTCCAGAACGGCAGAGACCTGTCCGACAGCGGTGATAACGTCCGCGAATTGAGTGGGCAGCGTGCTGGCCTGAGGTTCTTGCGCAACGACCGACGCAGGGGCGGCTTGCGCGACGGGCTCGGTCACCTGTGGCGCAGACTGCTGGACTGGCGGGGCACTGGCGGTCGCCGGCGCGCCCTGTTCAAGCATTTTCGCGAGCTTTCCAGGGTCGGGCATATCAGCGGCACAGAGCACGCGGAGCAAAGCCATTTCACAGGCTTCGCGCGGCAGATGCGCTTGCTGGACTTCCTGATAGCCCTTGAGCAGCAATTGCCAGAGCCGGTGCAAGACGGGATAGGAAAGCTGTTCCGACCAGTCGGAAAATTGCTGCCTTGCCTCTTCCGACAAGGTCGGATCGCTGGCCCGGCCAACCTTGAACAAGGTCACCTGATGCGAAAGCGACAGCAGGCCGTTCATCAGCGACAATGGCTCGACACCGATTTTATACTGGTCGGCAATTGCATCGAGTAGCGCTGCAGAATCGCCTTCGAGCAATCTGGCAAAAAGCCGCCGGACCGCGCCGCGATCGGAAAGACCCAGCATATCCCTGATCTGGGCAGCCTTGACCTCGCCATCGCCGTCCATATCGGCATGGGCGATCGCCTGATCGAGGATCGACAGACCGTCGCGAACCGAGCCCTCTGCCGCCTGCGCAATCAGATCGAGCGCTTCCTGCTCTGCGGTCACACCTTCCTTTCCGACAATCATGCCGAAATGTTCGGACAGCTGCTCCGGGCTGATCCGCTTCAGGTCAAAGCGCTGACAGCGGGACAATACGGTGATCGGAACCTTGTTGACCTCGGTGGTCGCGAAAATGAACTTCACATGCGGCGGTGGT
>Ga0315336_1005985_pt1 | contig 12818 bp, 11 predicted proteins | sample ASW5metaG_FD_204512 | JGI IMG/M metagenome (GOLD analysis project Ga0315336, IMG submission 204512) | Ammonia-oxidizing marine archaeal communities from Monterey Bay, California, United States - ASW #5 | ecosystem: Environmental > Aquatic > Marine > Intertidal zone | place: USA: California...
ATGTATGGACATCGTGCTCGCATCGGCTATTGCTCGCCACCGGTGGTTACCGAGGTCTTCGTTTATGAATTTTATAAGATGGTGCCTCCGGGTGTTTCGCTGTTGCTGACCACCCTGGAAGTGGGGTTGGAATATACCCAGCAGGCCTTCGACGGTAGCTTCAATCGCTCCATAGAGGCTGCCAAATACATGGCCGGGGCCGGTGCCGACGTGGTGGTTCTAGGTGGCAATCCCGTCAACCAGTCGCGTGGCATCGAGAATTTGCCTGGCATCTGCGCCAATCTGTCCGCTGAAATCGGCATCAATGTAGTGGCCTCTACCCTATGCCAGAAAGAAGCCATGGAAAAACTGGGCGTCAAAAAGGTGGTTTCCGCCCATGCGTCGGGCGCGCAGCACGACGACCGCCACCACCAGCAAATGGAGAACATGGGCGTGGAATCAGTCGGTGTCGCTTCTTTGGAGGGTTACAAGCTGTTGGGCTACGGCAAAATTCCAACCGATTGCGCTTTCGAGATCGCGTCAAAGCTCAAGGGCGAACACCCCGAGGCCGATTGCGTCCATCTCGCCTCAGCTCATTGGCCAACCGCCCACGTCATCGACAAGATCGAAATTGAGCTTGGCGTTTCGGTAATGAACTCCCAGCAGGCTATCGTTTGGAAGGCGCTGCGGACAGCCGGTGTTACCGAGCCCATCAAAGGCTTCGGCCGCCTGTTCCGTGAATTTTGAGGCCCAGAGAAGGAGAGTACAGAAATGACAATTCTTGGAAACCGCGCCCGTATCGGTTACTGCTCGCCACCCTTCGTGACTGAGACCTTCCCCTTTGAGTTCTACATGATGGTGCCCGATGGGGTCACGCTGTTGATCACCACCCTTGAAATTCGCACGCGGACTAAGGAAGAAGTGATGGCAAGCCACCAGCGCAGTCTGGAGGCCGCCAAATATATGGCCGACGCTGGGGCTGATGTGGTGGTGTTGGGCGGGAATCCCATCAACCAATCCCTAGGTATGGAAAACATTACCGATGTCACCAATGCGCTCGCCGCCGAGATTGGCACCAAGGTGGTGACCTCTACGGCGGCCCAGACCGAGGCACTTAATCTGCTTGGTGCGAAGAAGGTAGCCCAGGTTTTTTGCTACGAGGATTCGGAAAAAGAACGCCATACCAATTCCATGCGGAACTTAGGTTTTGAGCCTGCTGGAATTCTTGCTTGCGGTTCTGACTTCCAGAATATTGGCCGCCTCGACGGCCAGCTGGCGCTGACGCTGTCGCGCCAGGTGAAGCAGGAAAACCCCGACGCCGACGCCATCCATCTGGGCTCCGCCCATTGGGCGACTGCCCACGCCATCGACCAGATTGAACAGGAGCTCGACGTCTCGGTCATGACGTCGCAACAGGCCATCGTTTGGAAGGCACTGCGTACGGCGGGTATTACCGAGCCCATTGAGGGCTTCGGCCGCTTGCTGAGGGAATTCTGATGTGTCCTTCTCGCTCCGCTGCGATTCGCTCCCGTCTTGGCCATCCAGTAGTCGACGCTGATGGCCATGCCATAGAAACAGGATCGGTATTTCTTGATTACCTCAAGCAGACAGCCGGCCCAAAACTTACCGCGCACTATGTCTCCTTCATGGATGCTGGTGGCTGGTTTGGCATGACGCCGGAAGAACGCCGCCGGCAACGGGTATTCCGGCCGAGCTCCTGGACACTTCCTACACAAAACACCTTGGATCGAGCGACTGCAATGTTGCCACACCTGTTTCGAGAGCGGATGGATGACTTCGGGTTAGACTTCTCCATTGTTTATTCCACCATTGCTCTCAGTGTCACCCGGATTGTGGATGAAGAATTACGCCGTGCGACGTGCCGTGCGCTGAACACCATGTTTGCTGACATCTTTGGCGATCAGTCGGATCGGATGACGCCGGTTGCCGCGATCCCTGCCCACACGCCGGATGAGGCGATTGCCGAACTTAATCACGCGGTGGCGGACCTTGGTTTCAAGGCAGCGATGATCACATCCAATGTGCGTCGCCCCATCGAAGCCGTCGCCGACAGCCACCCCGAACTTGGCCACCATGCAAGCTGGATGGATACGCTATGCATGGAGAGCCCATACGATTACGATCCGTTATGGGCGCGCTGCGTCGCCCTCAAAGTGGCAGTGACCTCACATTCGCCTTCGACGGGATGGGGCAGCCGGGTCGTCTCCAACCACTACATCCACAACCACGTTGGCAGCTTTGCTGCCTCGGGCGAGGCCTTCGCCAAGGCCTTGGTATTAGGAGGCGTTACTAAGCGCTTCCCCACCCTAAATTTCGCGTTTTTGGAGGGGGGCGTGGCTTGGGCATGCGAGCTATATGCCGGTCTAATCAGCCATTGTGGCAAAAGAAATGCCAAAAACATTCACAATTATGATCCACGCAACATAGACGCCGAGGTGCTCGCCGATTTGTTTGCCGAATATGGCGCAGGGCTCGTGGAAGGACGTCCCGATCCCCAGGACCCTAACTTCCTGCGCACGCCAGTGGGCTGGAGCCAGCACAAGGATGATCTCATTGCACATGAACTCGATTCGCTCGGCATCGAAGAATCTGAAGACCTGCGGCCCTTGTTCGAGCCCTGCTTTTATTTTGGATGTGAGGCAGACGATCCACTGGTGGCGCTTGCCTTTAATCGAAAAATTAATCCTTTTGGCACGCAACTTAAGGCAATGTTTAGCTCCGATATTGGCCATTGGGATGTGCCAGACATGACCCAGGTGCTGGCGGAGGCTTACGAGCTAGTCGAAAAAGAATTGCTTGATGACGATGAGTTTCGCGACTTCGTTTTCGTCAATCCTGCTATGCTCCACGCCGGCGTGAATCCGGCGTTCTTTTCGGGCACGGTGGTCGAGCACGAAGTAGCGAATCTTCTGTCGTAAAAGCGTGGCGGGCGTCTTTGGCCGTACAATTTGGGGAGAACGAAAAATCCCCCGGTCGAAACCGGGGGATTTGGTCGGTGTTGGCGCCGCCTTAGGACGACTTCTTCTTCTTCTTCTTCTTCTTCTTCTTGCACCACTTGGCGGATTTCGTGTACTTGGAGCACTTGGTTATGGTGCCCTTGGCGGGACGGCCGACCAGTTTGGCCGCAGCTTCGACGATTTCTCTTGGGCTCGCATATGCGCGTTTTATTAGCGACCTGATGGTCTTGGCGTTCACATATGTGATCTCAAGCCTGAGCCGCTTGGCGTCGGCCAGGAAGGCGGGGTCTTTGATGGCACTATCGAAGGCCGAAACCAAGGCTTTGACACGGGAAGTAGGTACCCCCGGGGGCGCGATATAGGGTCGACCTGGTTCCTGCTGAATGAGGATTAATTCCACCACCTTGCGGGCCTTCTTGTCCTTGATGTTTTTCAGGAGCATCGGCACATGGGACATTTTGGGATGTTTGTACAGTCCGATCTGGGCAAGGAAGTTGAGCTTTTTCTTAAGGATCCATTCCGGGTTTGACGCCAGCAGGGTTGAATACCCCAAGCCGCATATGCCATCCACCTCGCCTCGTTCCAGTGCCAATCGCGAGCCCGATGTGGAATAGCCCTGGATCACCTTGAATTTGGTGCCCATGGCCCAGTTGAAGATGCGCGGCATCTTCGCCGAATTACTGGTGGCGCCAGTGGCCGAGACGGTAACCGATTTGCGCTTAGCGCCGGCCAGGGTTTTGACCGGGTTGGTGTGCCAGGTGACACAGGCCGCCTGCAACTTACCTAGTGAGCCCAGCCAATTGAACTTGGACACGTCGAATTTGGCACCCCGATTGCCGATTAGGGGCTCCAGCATCATCGTGTTGAAGGTCGAAGCGATATGCGAACCGTCACGTTTGGCTTTGTTATACATGTAATTAGTGACGCGTAAGCCACCCGCTCCCTGCATGTTCTTGATGATGATTTTGGGCATGCCGGGAACGTATTTTTTGTAGTGCCTGGCGAACGCCCTGGAATAGGTGTCGTAGCCGCCGCCGGCCCCGGAACCGACGAACATGGTCATGCGTTTACCCTTGTAAAAATCACTGACTGCGTCGGCTTTGGCGGGCCCAACCACGGCGAAGGCTAGTACGCCTATGCCAAGGTACAATAGGAAACGTGTGGTGATCATGAATGCCTCCCCTTCGTTATTTGCTCTTGAACTCGAGCTCTAAAATCTTATTCCTCGAAAGGCTAATCCAAAAAGGATGCTGTATCCAAGAGATTCTATACTATGCCACAACGCGCTCGCTGGTAGGGTGCGGGCAAGGGCCAAGCCAGGGGGAGGTTTAAACATGCCGGAAAGCCACACCAACGGTGTTGCCATCCATTATGAAGTCACCGGCGCGGGTCTGCCCCTGGTGCTGATACACGCCATTCCCTTCGACCACACCCTGTGGCTCTACCAAGCGGCCCATTTCTCCACCTGGTTTACCGTGGTCTCGGTCGACCTCCGCGGCTGGGGGCGATCCGAAAACGTAACAACGCCTTTCGCGTTGGAGGACATCTGTCACGACGTGCTAGGCGTCATGAGTGACCTCGGTCAGGACCATGCCATCGTCATGGGGTGTTCCATTGGTTCCAAGACGGCGCTGATGCTGGGTGCGCTGTTCCCAGAGCGATTCAGGGCGGTGATCCAGGTGGGCGGGAATTCGGGCCCCCAGGACATGTCGCGAAGGATCACTGGCTATAGGCAAGAAGAATTCTCTCCATACCGACGCGCCCACATGGATTACGGCGTGACCGAGAGCTTCGCCACTTCGTCCATGGGTAAATATTTATTTTCCAATTTTGCTGCACGCGATGAACGTCACGATCCGGCGGCCATAGTTCGGACTTTCGAGGCTCTAGCAGCCGGCGATGTCCGTGATCACCTTGCTGCATACCCTTTGCCAACCATGATCATCAACGGCGAGTTTGATTCGGCCCGGACAAGGGGCGAGGAAACGGCTTCGTTGATACCCCATGCGCGCCATGAAGTATTGCTTGATGCGGGCCATGCTTGCATGATCGAGGACCCAGCCGGGTTCGATGCCTTGGTTCTTGATTTCCTGAGAGAGCAGGGATTGATGCCTGAGGTCTAAGGTGCCGAGGTAGCACTATCGGACTTTAATAAAACGTATATAGGAGAAGAAAGACTCATGCCCCTATACGGTCACCGCGCCAGGATCGGCTATACCTCGCCCCCTTCGGCGACGGAAATATTCCCATATGAATTTTATAAAATAGTGCCTGATGGCGTGACTTTGGTGGTACATACCTTGCCGCTGGTAGAGCGGACTGAGGAAGAGGTCGATCGTTCCTACGACGCCAGTTTGCGTGCGGCTAAGATCATGGCCCGGGCTGGGGTCGATATTCTGGTCTTTGGTGGCTTGCCCATAAATGTCAGCCGCGGTTTCGACAATATCGACGTGCTCATCGCCGAGACCGAGAAGGAAGTTGGAATTCCCATCAGCACCTCCGCCTCGTCCCAGCGCGATGCCTTCAAGGCGCTCGGCTCCAAGAAGGTAGGTATCATCCAACCCTACGATGAATCTCACGATGAACGCCACATGCAGTATATGCGCGAATTCGGCTTGGAACCCCTGGGCTGCGCCCGTGCCAATGCCAAGTTCATAGAACTCGGCCAGGTTCCTGACGAAGTGGCGCCGGCTCTGGGCCGCGAAATCATGGAAAAATTTTCTGACGTTGACACGGTCTATTATTCCTGCCCCCACTGGGCCATGGTCGGCGCCATCGACGCATTGGAAAAAGAATTCGGCGTGACCGTGGTGCAGCCGATCCAGGCGATAATTTGGCAGGCGCTGCGCCGTTCCGGCGTCAACGACTCCATCCAAGGCTACGGACGACTTTTGCGAGATTTTTAAACCGTAAGGTACCTGCACACAATAAAGGGCCGGGAGAAATTCCCCCGGCCCTTATTTCTTATGCGTGGTTAATTAACTCTCAGTATTTTTCGATTAGCGCTTGCCGAACAGCCACAAAATGACGGCGATCGCAATAAGGCCAACTAGACCATTTTGACCAAGTGCGCTGATAAGACCTGTAAGGTTTCCAATAACGTCACCCAAGAATGGCATCTTGGATCCAATTAGGACTTGTAGGACGATGCCAAGGGCCACAAGAAGCAGGGCAACCTCAACTATTTCGCTAAGCCAACCTTTTACTTTATCAAGGAATGTCATTCATCCCCCTCCTTCTATCGTTTATCCCATAGACCAAGATCTGGTATCCTGGGTGGCTGGCGATGGTCACTAGGAGTTAATTAACTAACTGGGCCACCCTAAACGCAAGTAATAGTATACAAGCGTAATTAGGACACAACATATCGCATGTCCTGTCAACTTTATTTTTTATTGTACTTTCAGCGCTAGGCTGGAAAGGACGGCTAACAAATTCTATTGGAGGGGGCAGATAATGACGGTCATCATCACTGATGAGGATGTCGCGCGGCATCTTTCCATGCGCGAATGCATCAATTCCATGGCTACTGCATTCACGGATTTTTCAGGCGGTGAAGCCGTCAACTTGCCACGGGCACGCTATCAGGCGCGCCATTCGGATCCGACGCGGCGCTACTTTGCTAACGTTCATGTCGGCGCCGTGCCCTCGGCAGGAATCGCCTGTGTCAGGGCCGGCTCCCAAATCATAATCCCGCCCAGCCCAACGAACGACCGGCGCCTTTATGAAAACCCACGCCCCTTCTGCTGGGGTATAGTTATCCTGTTCGATATCGAAACGGCGGAGCCACTGGCGCTGATGCATGAGTTTCAGCTGTCTGGCATGCGTGTGGGGGCAACTTCGGGGCTGGCGGTAGAGCAAATCGCGCCCGAGGATGTCAAAACCTTGGGTCTATTCGGAACCGGTAAGCAGGCCGGCGCGGCCTTCGATGCTATCACCTGTGTGCGAGATTTCGAGCGCGTCGTCGTGTTCAGCCCCAATGCTGATCACCGTGACGCATTCGTTGCTGCCAAGGCCAAGGAGGCCACCGGAAAAATTGAGGTTATTAGCGCCACAGGTCCGCAAGATGTGGTGCGCGGTGCCGACGTCATCTGTTGTTGTACCACCGCCATGGAGCCGGTCTTCGATGGCGACTGGCTGACCGATGGACAGTTTGTCATTTCAATAGCCAATTCCGACTCTACTAATAAGAAGCGCACCGAAGTCGATGAAATCACTTACGCAAAATCGACAGCACTGGTGGTGAACGACTGGGAAAGCGTCGTCGACAATGACCAGACCGAACTCCTCGAGCCCTTGGATGCGGGGCTCATCAGCCGAGACCAAATTGTCGAGTTGGGGGATGTCGTCGCTGGCAAAGTGAAGGTTCGTTCCGGTGGTGAGGGGATTGTCTATTACAAGAATAATTCTGGTCTCGCCATCCAGTTCGCAGCGGCGGGGCGAATCGTCTACGATCGTGTCATTGCCGAAGGCACCAACCGGCAGATTCCGACGGAATGGCTCGGCACCGACCTTGGCGCCCTTTACGACGCCGGTTTTAGGCCATCCCCATGACCGGTACGAAGGACGGGCGGGATGCTGGTGTATTGTCTTTCCTTGAGTCGAATTCGACGTGATCAGCGCTAGCGGCCTAGACAATATCAGGCGGGCCTTCAGCAACCGAAACTACACCCTTTATGTTATCGGCAATCTGATGTCTACCTCGGGCAACTGGGTGCAGAGGGTCGCTATGGGTTGGCTCACCTGGGAGATCACCCATTCCGGCGCTTGGCTCGGCATAGTTGTATTTGCTGACCTCTTTCCCACTTTTATCCTTGGCCTGTTCGCAGGCGCGCTTACCGACCGTACCGATGCACTGAAGTTGCTGCGCGCCATCCAAACGTTCGCAATTGCGCAGGCCATGGGCCTTGCTGTCATCACTTTCGCCGGCTCAATCAACGTGACGTGGCTCCTCTTTTTTGCCCTGTTTCGCGGTGTCGTGATCGCCTTTAACCGTCCCCCGCGCATGACCCTAGTCTATAACATTGTCGGTCGCGAGGCCCTGTCGTCGGCCATAGCTATCAACTCCATGGTGTTTAATTCGGCCCGATTCATCGGACCAATGTTGGGCGGCGCTCTTGTTGCCTCTTTAGGTGCAGGCTGGGCATTCGCCTTCAACGGTTTGAGCTACTTCGCTTTCCTGGTGGTTCTGTTTATGATTGACATCACGCCGACGAAAAGGGAACTAGCCAAGAAGGCAGGAATCGGGGCCGAGACATGGGAAGGGGTGTGCTATGCCTTCAGCAATGTGGGGATAGCGTTGGCGCTGGTTATCTTGTTATTGACATCACTATTCGTGCGCCCATTCACTGAGCTTTTGCCGGGTATCACCTCCGCCGTGTTCGAGCGTGGGGTCAATGGCTACAGCGTATTACTCGCGCTACATGGCATTGGTGCCATGGCAGCTGGTTTCTGGTTGGCTCAGCGTGGTGGCGTTCGCGGCTTCTCCAACATCATTACATGGAGTTTGTTGGCGGTTTCGGTCTCCTTGATTATCTTCGCGATTGCAGGAAATTTTTGGGTGGCCCTACCAATCATGGTCATCACCGGCGGCGCAATCGTGGTCCAGGGCGTGGCTACCCAGACTCTTGTTCAAACTACGGTAGCACCGGAGTTTCGTGGCCGGGTGATGGCGTCCTACGGCATCGTCGCCAGAGGTGGCCCTGCTCTTGGCGCCCTGGTCATGGGCGGGATCTCCGAATATCTGGGTTTATCGGCCCCGGTTGCCGGTGGTGCCGTTCTTTGTCTCTTTCTTTGGGCCTGGGTGGTGAACCGTAGGCGGCAGATCAAAGAGGCGCTCGAGGGTCCATTCTAGGCAGGCCCATTTTTGAAAAGTGATAAATAGTTACGCTGGTAGATTATCCCATTAATTTTTTGCACGAAGTCGCTCGCTTTGTTTACTTCGCGCGAGCTCTATTCCTAGCTAGTCACGAGGATTTCCATGGTGATCAATGAGCCTAGCCACGTTACCGAAGATGCAGCCCGATTTATCGAAGCGGTGAGCTTCAAAGATTTGCCGGCAGGTGCCGTCACCATCGCTCGGCGTTGCGTGTTGGATGGACTCGGTCTCTATGTCGCTGGCGGGGCCGAGGACTCGGTGCGGATACTCGCTGACGAGGCGCTGGACCAGGGTGGGAGGTCCGATGCGCTGGTGTTGGGCCGGGGTTCCGCAAAAGTACCAGCGCCGCTGGCCGCACGAGTTTTGGGTACGGCCGGTCATGCCCATGACTGGGACGATTCGCAAGTTTCCCGTGATCCCCGGCATGTCTATGGCCTCCTGACCCATCCCACCATCCCGCCCCTGACCGCAGCGCTCACGGTCGCTCAGAGGCTTGGAAAAACTAGTGGCCGCGCCTTCCTCACCGCTTTTGTTGCCGGGGTCGAGGTGGAGAGTAAGATTTCCGAATGGATGTTGACCGACCATTACCGCAAGGGATTTCATTCCTCGGCCACGGTGGGTACCTTCGGCGCTATGGCATCGGCGGCACACTTACTGGGTCTCAAAGGTGAAAATTTGCGCCACGCTTTTGGCATGGCGGCAAGTTTCGGCGCCGGCTTGCGGTGCAATTTCGGTACCATGACCAAGCCTTTGCACGTGGGACGAGCATCAGAAAATGGAGTCACGGCGGCATTGCTTGCTCTTCGTGGCTTCACTGCAGACCCCACGGCGCTTGATGGGCCCTGGGGCTTCATGCAGGTCATGGGCGGTGGTGTTTATCCGGAAAAACTGGATCAGGGCTTCGGCAAGACCTGGTCCATTGTCGATCCCGGCGTTTCCATCAAGCCCTATCCATCGGGGATTGTCACCCACCAGTCCATGGACGCCCTGTTGCAGCTGGTGACAGAAAATAACATCCGACCGGATGACGTGAATAAGATCGAATTTTTTGCGGGCTCCAATATCCTAAATCCAATCCGTTATGAGATAGCAAAAAATCACCTCCAGGCGAAATTTTCCATGGCAGCACTTCTGTCGATGATTGTGATCGCGCGCCGCGCCGGCCGCGCCGAGTTTACCGACCAATTCGTGCAGGGCAAGGCTATGCAGGATATGCAGGGAAGGGTGACGTGTACTCTCGATCCCGACATAGAATCCCAGGGCATGGACCTGATCCGCTCTCGGGTCGAAGTGAAATTGAATTCTGGCCGAACACTTGTGCAAAAGGCCGACGAACGTTATCGGGGAGGGCCAGACAAACCGATGGCCGATGAAGACCTTGAGCAGAAAACTGCCGCCTGTGTTGCCGGAGTTCTTGGTCAGATGCGGTTGGAATATTTGATTGGCACGGTGAGGAATATCATCGAACTGGATGACGTGGGCGATCTCGCTCGGGCGATCCAGACCGGGTGAGTGGAGCGATGGCAACTGTATCGGAAATCCTTTCCGCCTGGCTCGCCGAGCTTGATGTTGATGCGCTTAGTGAAGATGCGGCTCGGGGCATCACTCATACCCTGATAGACACTGTTGGCCTTGCCTATGCTGCCCGGCGGACCGATTACGTCGCGGCCCTGGCTAACGGTTGGGAACGTGGGACCGGTGCGGCGACAGCATTTGGACTGGGAGTGCCTGGCATGGACGCGGCCTCGGCAGCGATGCTCAACGGTACTGCGGCCCATGGCGAAGATTTCGACAACACCTATGAAGGCTGTCCGGTGCATTCCGGTGCTGTGGTGGTTCCGGCTGTCCTGGCTCTAGCCGAATGCCGAGGAATTTCAGGGGCCCGCACCTTCGCCGGCATGGCGGCGGGCATTGAGGTGATGTGCCGCATGGGGCAGGTCGCTGGGAAGGGGGTCCATTCGGCCGGCTTCCATCCCACCGCAGTGATCGGTGCCATAGGAGCAGCGGCGGCGACGGGCGTGACCCTCGGCCTCAATCAGGCGGCCTTGGTGCGGGCTTTAGGCCTTGCCGGATCTTGTGCGTCAGGAATAATTGAATACCTCGCCGACGGATCCTGGACCAAGCGTATGCATGCCGGCTGGGCCGCCCAGGCTGGCATTCGTGCCGCGAGTATGGCCGAGGCCGGGTTCGTCGGCCCGGTCAGCGTGTTTGAGGGCGAGCACGGCTTCTATAATGCCTTCGCCCATTCCATCGAGCCTGATTTCGAACTGCTTACCAATGAATTGGGAAGCCGCTGGGAGGCCGGGCGTCTGTCGTTCAAGCCCTATGCTTGTGGTACCATGTGCCAGCCCTATGTGGACTGCGCTGTGCGCATGGCCGGAACTGGAATAGTGCCTGCGGACATCGACTCCATAACCTGCAAGGTCAGCGAGGGCACGGTGCACAGGTTATGGGAACCACTTACTATAAAGCATCGCCCACCATCGGCCTACGGCGCTAAGTTTTCGGCTCCCTATTGCATCGCCGTTGGGCTGATCGACGGCGATGCTGGCCTTGCCCAATTTAATGATTCTCGGGTCACCGATGACGGTGTCCTGGATCTGGCACGGCGAATCAATTTTGAGGTTGATCCAGACAACGAATACCCAATCAATTACAGCGGGCATATCTTGGCCCGTCTCAAGGACGGCCGGATGGTTGAGGAAAACCAGTCCTGCCTCCGTGGTGGGACCCGCGATCCGTTGAGCGACGGTGATATTGTCCGGAAGTTCCAAGCCAATTTGCTCTACGGTGGGATGGATGAAGACAGGATCGAGGGTCTGCTTGCGTATTGCCGTGAGCTTAGAGCGCTGCCCGACCTGGGCGGCCTTGCCGCGTACAGGAACTAAAACAAGAGGGAGGCCATTCATGGCACCGGGAAAGGGAAATAATTTGGAAGGTCAAGTGGCTATTGTAACGGGGGCCGCGCGTAATATAGGTAAGGCGATCGCACTTGATCTGGTGGACGCGGGAGCCAAGGTCGCCATCAATGTCAATAGCTCGGTCAATGCCGCCGAGGAAGCCAAGGCGGAAATTGAGGCGCTCGGTGGTGAGGCCATGGTAATCCCGGCCGATATCACCGATCCCGGCGACGTCACGCGCATGGTGGATCAGGTCTTTGCTCAGTGGGGTCGGGTCGATATTCTGGTCAACAACGCCGCCATTCGGTTGCGCACTGCGATTACCGACATGAGTCTCGATGAATGGCATCAGGTCATTGCCATCATCCTCGATGGCGCCTTTCTTTGTTCCAAGGCGGTTATCCCGCATATGCGCAAGCAAGGCGGAGGCACCATCATTTCTATGGGTGGTCTGACTGCCCATATGGGGGCGTCCCAGAGGGTCCATGTGACCACGGCCAAATCCGGCCTGGTGGGGTTCACCAAGGGGCTTGCCACCGAACTAGGCAGCGAGGGGATCACCGTCAATTGTGTTGTTCCGGGCTTGATCGATACCGTCCGCGGGGCCACCGCCCAGGTTTCCGAGGATCACGCGCGTATGCAGCCCTTGGTCGGTCGCAAAGGCCGGGTGGAAGAGGTTTCTGCCATGGTACGTCACCTCTGCGGGCCGGAATCGCGTTACATCACAGGCCAGACAATTCATCTCACCGGGGGCGCCTACTTGCCCTAAGTAATGATCGGATCAAATGTTTCTTGGCGGTCTAACATCCTAAACAGCGGTATTAGGACATACGTTCCGCTTCTTGAATTTGTTATTATAGGTTAAATTTGTTTGGAAGTACTAAATATAATATATATTACATAGGATTTTAGCGGGTAGCGTTAGTGTTACTGCTCGCCTGTTGCAACTGAATCCAGGATGTAAATGTCGGAGACGGTCCAAGGACCTGATTTTCATCCGCTTTATCGCCAGGTAAAGCAGCTTCTGCTCCAGCGCGTGGTGACGGGTCATTGGAAGCCCGGAGAAATTCTCCCCAGCGAAAA
>Ga0315336_1005986_pt1 | contig 12818 bp, 16 predicted proteins | sample ASW5metaG_FD_204512 | JGI IMG/M metagenome (GOLD analysis project Ga0315336, IMG submission 204512) | Ammonia-oxidizing marine archaeal communities from Monterey Bay, California, United States - ASW #5 | ecosystem: Environmental > Aquatic > Marine > Intertidal zone | place: USA: California...
CGGACATTAGGCGAACTCGCGTAACCCGAGCTCCGCCAGCGCCGGGCCCGCAGATGCCCGCGCTCTGGGATGGAGTGAGGACTAGACGCAGTTTCGAGGTAGCAGCTGACACTCGCACCCAAGGCCGCAAGCTCGACAGCTACACCAAACCTGGATGCTTCTGACCGGGTGAGCCACCGCACAACGTGCGAGGCCGTGACCGAGCTGTGACGATCTCATCGGCGCTTGCTCGCCTGCCGCAGCGCAAGTGAGTGCCGCTACCGAGAGAGCTGAAGCGCCTTGAGAGTGCTGACGACTTGGTTGATGTCGTCCTCGTGGTTGTAGAAGTGGACTGCGAGGCGGAGGTTGCCGTCGCGCGCAGAACACGCAATGCCAGCCTGGCTCATCTTGGCCAGGAGTTCTGCCGGGTCGGCGTCACCGAACGGAACCGACACAATCGTGCTGCGGCTGGCTGCCGGCAGATCGACGGGTTCCCAACCGGCTTCGGACAGTGTCGACCGGAGGCGGTCGGACAGGTCGCGGTTTCGCTGATAGATGGAATCGGTGCCAAACGTGTCAAAGACCGAAAGCGCTGCTTTGTTGCCGATCGCTGCGAGCCAGCTGATGGAGTTGTCGAACCTCGAGGCGGTGGAGGACAAGTTGAGGGTGGGTCCGAAGAAGCTGTCGAAGGGCACGGCCCCAGCCTTCCAGCCGGCGTTGACCGGCGTGAATCGGTCTTGGGTCTCGGGAGAGATGTAGCAGTAGCCGATGCCGCGGCCACCGTTCATGAGGAACTTGTGGTCCGGTGTGGCCAAGATGTCGATGTGGGGCAGGTCCTCGGCGACGGATAGGGCGCCGACAATTTGGGCGCCGTCGACGAAGACGAGAGCACTCACGCGGCGGGCGATCTCGCTGATCGTGGCGATGTCGGATCGATGCCCGGTGGCAGTCTGAACCGCACTGAAGGCAACCAGCTGCGTGCCGGCATCGACGCGTTGTGCAATGTCGTCGGGTTCGAGTCCGCCATTGCGGAACGGGACTTGCCGAACTTCGTATCCTTTCTCGGAGAGAAGCCGCCAGGGGAAGTGGTTCGAGCTGTATTCGCGTTCGCCGATCACGACGTTTTGTCCGGAGTCCGCGGGGCCGAATTGGGCTGCGGCGAGACCGGCGGCCGCAGAGACAGAGGCGATGAGGGCGACGTTGGCGCGATCGGTGCCGAGCAGGGCGGCCACTGAGGTCCTTGCGCTCTCGCCGGCTTGCTCGCCGAGGACATAGTCGAACCCGGACTCGGTCCACTCGTCGATGAACGAATGGCAGGTAGATGCCAATGCTCGGCTGGCCAGACCAACCGCGGCCGTATTGAAGTAGGCGAGGCGGTCGGTGGCCGGGAATAGCTTTCGCGCTTCGCCGATCTCGATGCTCGGTTCCACGTCCCTGCTCTCCGTCATCCTGTCACTGTAGGTGGCCGGCCAGCTTGCCCCCGGGGGGTTCAATCAGGCTTCGACGAGGGGCCACTCGCCGGTGGCGGTGCGCCAGACGCCGGCCGCGAAGGCGAGCAGAGCGACGGCCACGACGAGTTGCACGACTCCTTGCCAGATCAGCCCGAAGAATAGAAAGACGAGACCGAGGCCGGTAGCCGGAACGGCGATCCACTTCATGTGATGCATTGGATGCTCCTTTGTTGCTGCCCGACGGCAGTGAATAGGTGACAGGTCAGCCACGACTGTTCACGGCGCGCACCGTGCCCAGACCAATTCCGATGACGCCGAGGACGGCAGCTCCAGCCCAGCTGAGCATCCATACGGCCCAGCCGGCCGAGGTGAGGTCGTCGCCATCGAGAGCCAGGACGCCGAGTCCGATGAGGAACGCTCCGGCGGCTCCGGCGATCCACAGATACCAGCGGCGAGAGATCGCTGGATCAGTTGGCGCAATCGGTCGGTCCTTGCCGGCGAACTGCAGTGCTGCGAGCGCAACAACGGCGACAGCGAGGACCGCGATGGCCTCGGATCCCATGACCAACGCTGCGAGAGCGATGGTGGCGGCGACAACCGTCAGCAGGGTCTTTGTGGGTTTCATGAGGTTCTCCCATCTCATACGAATCGCGGTGGTGAACGCTTCGGCGATGACGGTGCCGCTGACGCGCATCGCGCCGTGTTGGCCGTGCGTGGCCATGTCGACGATGGTGCGCGACCATTCGTTGCCGTACTCGCGCCGAAATGACCGCGGGTAGGCCAGCAGCGCGACACGCGCGAGCAGGCTCACGCCAGGCCAGCCAGTCCGAGTTGACGAAGCCGTGCGGCGTCGATCAGCGCGGCGAGCCTGGCATGTTCTGCCGCTCCGACCCTGTGGCCCAGATTCGTCAGGCGGTAATACCGGCGCCGCTGGTCGTCGAGCAACGGGTCGGGCCGCTCCTCGGCCTCTTCGAGCAGGCCCTGGTCGATCATGCGCTTGATCGACCCGTAGAGGGTGCCCGGGCCCATCTTGACCGCTCCTCCGGACAGACCCTCGATGTCACGCATGATGCCGTAGCCATGTCGCTCGCCCGCGGCCAGCGCAACGATGATGTGCATCGCTGACGCGGGGAGCGGGAGGTAGCTGTCGATGTTGTCTGGGTCAGGGGATCGTCGAGCCATGACGCCGACTATATCTATATTCGATATAATCGGTCAATAGCCGATATAGTCGAATCTCACGACTGATAGGTAGCTTCCCGAAACCCGCGTCACCGCGCGCAGGGGCACCGTTGCGGGCGGAGCGTCACAGCTCCTGGCCGAGAGATCGCAGCACGCAGAACTCGTTGCCCTCGGGATCGACCAGCACCACCCATGATTGCTCGCCCTGCCCAACATCAGCACGAACCGCTCCGAGCCGCTCCAGCCGCGCGACTTCTGCGGCTTGATCGTCTGGCCGAAAGTCGAGATGCAGTCGACTCTTCGGCGCCTGGAGCTCGTCGACAGCTACGAAGAGCAACCCAGGCACCCGGTCCGCCGATTCGCGAATCTCGAACTCGCCGGGACCCTCATCTACGACCACCCACTCGAGCGCGTCGCACCACCAGCGACCGAGGGCTTCGGGGTCACGCGCGTTCACGATCGTCTGCTCCCACGACAGGCCCATACAGCCACACTATCGATCACTGCTTCGTGGCAACGTTGGCCCCAACTCCCGCCGATGAGGACCTCTGGCCGCGGCTGACACCCGCAAGCTCAGGTCAGCTTTGGCGACGCGGTGCGATCATGCCCAGCCGAGCTGCTTGAGCCCATGTCCATCGTTCCAGATCTTGGTCATCCGACGGATGCGGTCGCCTTCGAACTCCATGACGTAGACGTAGTCGGTAGCGACGGACTTTCCGGTCGGCGGGTCGACGGGACCGGGGCCGGTTTGGGTCCCCCGGAAGACCGCGAAGGCAGTGACGATCGATTGCTCCTGGTCGGTGGCGAGCGACTTCAGCTCGTAGCCGGCGTCGGGAACGGGGGTGAGCAGGTCACGCGCCCATCCGACATACGCCTCGACCGTGGAGATCTCGGCGAGCGCGTCGGCTTGGACCGAGAAGGTCGCGTCGGCATGACAGTACTGGGCGCACTCTTCCCAGCCGCGGCCGCTGTCGCAGGCGTCCACGAACTGTCGTGCGGAATCGGTGATGCTCATTTGTGTCCCCGTCTGGATTCTGTCATGTTCCACACTCGGTTGCGGAATCGTTTCCGCACACTATCCACGCTCTACATAGGGTGTCAAGAACCATGGCTTCATCGTGGGGCAAGCGGGGGTGCTAATCTGCACAATCGATTGTTCACTCGGATTCAAAGAATCAGAGATGAGGAGTAGGCTCACCGTTGACGAGAGATTGGTTCGACGACGACAGGGACCCCCAATGTCAGGGATGAAGCCGGGCTCGCGGGGCGTCACGATTCACGATGTCGCTCGCGAAGCTGGCGTCGCTGCATCAACCGTGTCTCGGGCGCTCGCCGGCGCGCCCCGAGTGTCTGAGGCGACGCGCTCTCGAGTAGAGCTGGTGGCCTCTGAACTCGGATATCGACCGAGCCGTACGGCGCAAGCCCTGCGCTCGTCGCGCACGCGAACTCTCGGCGTCATGTTTCCTTCGCTCGAGAATCCCATCACAGTCGAACAACTCACCGTCACGGTGAAGGAGGCCTACCTGCTCGGCTATTCCGTGTTTGTCACCGACGCTCGAGAATCGCAGGAAATCCAGGCCACACAGATCGCTCGGATGATCGAACACCGAGTCGACGGCATAATCCTCGGGCGCGGCCTGTTCCGTGTCGACGCCAGTTTGCGCGAGCTGCTGCAGTCCGACATCCCGGTCGAGGGCGCTCCCGCTGACCTACGCCCGGATGGCGACGATACGGATCGTTGGGATACGGCGTTTCCAGATCTGATCGAAGGAGAGTTTCCCGCGGTAGTCGCTGCTGGGCGCTGCCTGCTCGGCCAGGGTCACCGTCGGGTCACGCTTGTCGGTCGAATGCGAAAGCCGACACGAGTAGGACAGCGACGGCTCGAGTCATTCCGACACACGTTTCGCGAGGCGGGTGAGGATGCGAGCCTGATCACGAGAGTCGGCGTCGACGACCCACGAGAGTGTGTGCTCGAGATGCAACGTGTCCTGGCGTCGAGCGTCCGCCCCTCAGCAGTCGTGAGCGGTAGCGGACTGCTGACTCCGCACATCCTTGAGGGAATCGTCTCGGCCGGACTATCAGTGCCTGAAGACGTCTCGTTCGTGACGTTTGGTGACTCGCCGTGGCACCGGGCCTACACACCGCCAATCTCGACAATACGGCAGGACTACGCAGCAGCCGCTCGCAGCGGGGTTCATCGCATCGTCGCCCGCATCGAGGGAACACCGCTTCCGGAGGCGGCCCCCAACCCGGCGGAGTTCATCCGTCGAGGATCAATCGGACCGTCGAGCCGTAACTGAAATCAGGTGATGGTGATGCCGACACAGCCGTGCCGTCGACGAGTCGACCACCGCTGATCCGTCCATTCTCTGCGATTGCAACGACGGGTAACTGGTGCCGAACCGCTGGTCGGGCCGCTCCCCCTCCGTCGGCGCCGCCCATCACCAGCCCGAACAACCCGTCGGCTCGGCGCCGCTCGGGCGTTCAGTTGTTGAGTCGAGCCCTGCAGCCCTACGGTGCGGACGCTCGAGGAAGGAGCCCTGATGCCTCAGCCGACACTTGGTCCACGCGGTGTTATCGGGGTGCTCGTCCCATGGGGGAACACCACCGCGCAGCTCGAGATCGAAGCGCTGACCCCACCGGGCGTGATCAACGCGGTCGCCAGGTTCAACTTCGGCCCCGGCATCGATGTCGAGGGCGAGCTCGCCGAGGTAGCCGCGAAGCTGGCCTACACGGAACCGGCCGCAGTGCTGCTCTCTCTCAGCCCCGAGATGTTCGAAGGCGGGCTGGAACGGGCAGCCACCTACCAGGAGTTGGTCGCCGAAGCATCCGGCGTTCCGGCGTTCACTGCGACAGGGGGCATCTTCCATGAGCTCCGCCGTCGAGAAGTCTCCTCGATCGGACTCATCGCGCCTGCCCCGCAGGAACGCATGGAGGCCGCCACCGCGAACTTCGCCGCCGAAGGAATCACTGTCGTTCGCGCCCTTGGAATGAACTGCGGTCTAGAGAACATCAAGGCCACGCCGCTCGATGAGATCGCATCCGCCTTCCTCGCGGTCGACGACCCGGCCGTCGAAGCGTTCGTGCAGACCGGCACCGGTCTTCCCGCGTTCGCGGTGGCGCAACGGGTGGAAGCAGAAGTCGGCCGTCCGGTCATCACCGCGAACGCAGCCGGGTACCGCCAGACCCTCGACGCGCTCGGCCTCGACGCCCCCACCTGACCGACCGGGGGCTCGTTATGGGCAGAGATCCGGAGGGGTATTCTCCGAGTCCCAGAACTTGTTCACTCGCTCCTGGAACCGCCAACGGCCCTCGTCTTGGACAATGACATCCACGTAGGTCATCAGGTACGTCTTCAGACCATCGTCGGTCAGCACATGGAACGCCGAGGAGCAGCGATGGTGCACGACACCATCCTTCACCGCGAACTGGTGGTTCGCGTTGAAATGCATCGACCCGATGAGGCGCTGATGAACCTCGACGTTGAAGTCCTCGATCGCTTGTCGACCCTCGAACCGGCCCGGCTCGCCATCCCAGACTGCGTCGTCGGTGAAGAGGTCGGCGACCCCGGCGGCGTCGCCGGTGTCGGTGCGCCAGTTGTACAGCGCAATCAGATCGAGGATCGCTGTCCTGTCTTCCAGACTCAGTACCGGGTCAGTCACCGCGACAGTTCTAGTTCACGCAAGGCGCGTCGGCTCATGCCTGAAGAGCTGATAGCGCGTCGTCGAGGCCAGACCAGAACTGGTCGGGCTGTTCGAACCACGGGAAGTGGCCTGCATCCTCGATGAGCACGAACTTCGAACCAGGGATCAGGTGATGGATCTGTTGGTTCCACCTCGGGGCGCAAACGAAGTCGTTCGATGCCGCCACGACGACGACCGGAAACTCAGTCATCGGCAGCAGCTCGATCGCTGTCCGATCGAGATTTGCGTCGTCTTCCGCGACCATCGCCGCGACACGACACGAAAGGCCCGAGCACTCACTCATGAACCGCTCGGCAGTTTGAAGGTCGCGGAAGTACAGAGGCAAGAGTGCGCCCAGCTTCTTCGTCGCCTCGTCGTCAGTCGCCACCGGTCTGGGGAATGCCTCGATCGCCCCGTCGCAACCCGGATCACCGGCCCGAGCGGTCGCTCGCTCAACAATGTCATCGAAACGGCCCGGTTCGAGCGGCAGGTAGGAGCACATCACGATGGCACCGAGACACCGGTCGGCGTGGTGAGCGATGTAGTGCTGAGCAAGCACTCCACCCGTGGAGTGACCGGCAACCCACCATCGGTCGAGCCCGAGCGCGATTCGAAGCGCCTCAGCGTCGGCCGTAAAGGACGCGAGTCGGTAGTCGTCGTCAGCCGGGGCGACCGACTCACCCGTGCCCCGCGTCTCGGTCCAGATGACGGTGAAGCGCTCCTCGAGACGGCGGAGGTGGCGGTACGCGTGGATGCTCACACCCCACCCGGGCGTCGTGAACAACATCGGAGGTCCAGCGCCGCTGATCTCTACCGACAGGGCGACATCGCCAACGTCGACCATGTGCTTTCCGTGTGCCAGCACTCCAGTGCTCCTCATCTGCGTCGAGGTGCACGATCGCACGGTGCTCGCCAGAGGGTCAATCGAGCACCTCAGGCGACGCATTTGGCCACGGCCCGTGCCTGACGTGGCGCTCCGTAGCTGCGAGGCGAGACAGCTCGGTGGTCCGCGGCTGCTCGCAACTGGGAGCGGGACCAGGCCAACAACGAACTCAGGAGGGATGTTCTCGGGCTGGACCCCGGTTCCACACGGCGACGACGAAGCCCTCGGTCGAGCCGTGCTCTCGCGGCCCACTGCCGGTTCCTGATCTCACGACAGATGTGGATCTGACAGAGGTCGTCGCGCCCGTGTCGCCGCGCACCCCCACGGGATGCCCCATCGCGTCACCTGCGACCGGCGGGGCCCCAGACCACGCGACTACCGTCGCTTGCCCGCACTCAGGAGAGAAGCATCCAGCCGATGGGATTTCATGTCAGCAGCCGGATGGGCGGGACGTTCGAGAACCCCACACCGGAACAGCTCGCCGGCGTGCTCGCCGACCTCGAAACCGAGCCGTGGCAACCCGGCTACGGCTGGGACTGAGCCAGTTGCAATCGGTCATGCCCCAGCCACGACTTCGGCATGCCGTCGCGCCGGCCGACGCAACGCATGAGGGATGTGTGAGGACTACCTCTGAACGCTGGCTCTCCCCCACACAGAGTGGTACCAGTAATGCGTACGTCCGCCCGCGGGAGGACGGCCGCACGCGACTGAGAGCATCCAAAATGATCCGACGCCCACGTTTTCTCCTGACCCTCTTGGCGACTGTCGTGGTGGCGGCGGCCTGCAGCCAGCCCATCGAGATTGTCGGTGAGGGCGATGTCAGCTCCGCGACTGGCACGCGGGACTGCACCCTCGCGGACTACAACGCAGGATCCGCCAACTGCACCGAGAACCTGATTGTCGGCGAGTACGACGAGACCTACACCGGCGAGGCGGCGCCTGGATGGCACTTCCATCGCTGGGTCAACTACTGCACCCAGGCGACCGACAACACATGCAGTTTCGAGGTCGGAGCCGACGCCGTCGCCGCTGCCGAGGGAGTGACGGTACCGCCGCTCATCGCCATCTTCCGGCCCGACGTGATCACCGGTTTCGACTCGCTCTTCATCGGCCACAGCTTCTTTCGCCCGTTCGCAGAAGGGATGCCGGCGCACGCAGCCAACACCGGTTTCACGGATCACGCTCAGGAAGTGGTGTTCGCCGGCGGCGCGAACGGAGCCCCCGAGGCTCTGTGGAACAACGCGACCAAGCGGGCCGCTATCCAGGGCGTTCTCGACTCTGGCGACGTCGACCTCTTCGGGATGACCGCCCACACGGACTACCCGACGCTCACCGGCTACCACCTCTGGTTCGACTACGCCCTCGAACAGAACCCCGACACCCGCTTCTTCCTCGGCTTGCCGTGGCTGCCGTATCCGGCCACGTACACCGCCGGCGAATACAGCTCCGCGTGGCACACGACTCATGAGACGGCGTGGCACGTCGGCCTCATCGATGCCCTGCGGGCGGACTATCCCGGTGTCGACATCTACGGCATCCCTTATGGCCAGGCCGCAGTGGAGCTCTACGACCTCTACGACGCCGGCCAGCTGCCCGACGTCGACACGCTCACCGGCAGCGCGGATGAGGCGATCTTCACCGACTCGCTCGGCCACCCCGGCGACATCCTCAGGGACCTGGGTCGACTCGTGTGGCTCCGCGCCATCTACGGCGTCGACCTGTCGAGCTACGACTACGACCCGGGCTACACCGTCGATCTGCTCGCGATCGCCGACTCGATCATGGACGAGCACGACCCCGCCTACGACGCTCCGTAACGAGCCGGCCCTACTAGCCGGCTGGCGGCACGAAATTCGGCGGGTTGGCGGCAAGGACGTCGGCGATGAAGCCATCGACGATGTCGTTGGCGGGACCCTCGCCGTTGGTGGGCACATGGCCGAAACCGTCGAACACGTGGACCTCGTGGGGGCTGTCGGTCTGTGCGTCGATCACCTGGCGCAGCCCGTCGTGGAGCCAGTTGCAGTTGGTCATGCCCTCAGCCACGGCTTCGGCCAGCAGCACCTGGTTGCCACCGCAGAAGGGGTCGTCGTCGCCGGCGATGAACAGCACCGGCACGGAACGAAAGTCGCCATTGGGGATCTGGGCTTCGGGGTGGGACGGGCCATCCTCTCGGGCGAAGAAGCCAACCTTGTCACTGAATCCCTGGGGGTCGAAGTCGCTGCCCATTGGGTAGCCGGTCTCACCGACGAACGCGTCGAAGAGGGGCAAGAGACGCGGCGTGACAATCCAGGAGTCGGCTACGACTCCGGTGAGGGCAGTGCCCTCGAAGCCGTAGCTGCTCGCCAGCGCCCATACGCCGATCGAACCGGCGCTGGTGCCGTGGGCCCACACCTGCGTCGTCGGGTAGTTCGCGGCCACGTAGTCGATCGCAGCCAGCGTGGCCTCGTGGCCGTTGACCTCCGCGTCCGGGTTGGTGGGGTGGTTCGTGTAGGGCGTGCCGAGCCCGCCGTACAGGTCGTGGTCGCACATTGACACCACGAGCACCCGGTAGCCCTCTTCGATACGTCGCTTCAGCGTCGAGTCGATCGGCTGGTTGGTGTTGGTGTTGAACGTGTGGGCCACCACCTGGTCGTCGAAGAGGTCCGTGAAGGTCTCTTCGTGGTTGTAGGTGTCTTCGGTCTGCGTCTTGACTGCGTGATAGGTGCCCGTGTCGTCGTAGTAGCCGGCCCCGCCGCCGTGCAGGTAGACCCACAGCGGCGCCTCGGCGTCGGGATCGTCGGCCGGGTTCATCACGAGGAACGAGTAGTTGCCCGTCAGCCCGCACTCATATGCGTTGTTGCGGTAGAGCTCGACTTCCCACGACGAGCCGAGCGCGTTGGCGGTCGCTTCTTGGGTGAGAGCAATCTGGGTTGTGTCACGTGGAAAACACGCCGTGGCGATCAACGCCCCGACCACACATACGAAAAGGGCCCGGGTGATCTTCATGACCGCGAAGAGTAGTCAGACGGGCTAGGGTTAGGCAAGCCGCCTAAGAATTTAGGTGGCCGACCTACGAGGAATGCATGACGGTTGGACTTGAGGGAGATACTCGCGAAACGCTGCTCGATGCCGCCGAGGCCCTGTTTGCCGCCGAGGGAATCGAGAACGTCTCGCTCGCAGCGATCACCCGCCTGGCCGGGCAGCGCAACGGTGGCGCGATTCACTATCACTTCGGCGGACGCGACGGTCTACTCGCGGCCATCCTCGATCGCCACGAGGCAGTTCTCGACGAGATTCGGATGGACGCACTGATCGAGTTGCGGCGGTCCGGGCCGGTGACCGTCGAAGCGTTGGTGCGGGTCAGTGTCGAGTCGCTGGCCGGTCGCCTCGAATCGGCAACGGGGCGGTCGTTCCTCTCGATCCAGCGCGACCGATTGGGCGAGTCCGGGGGATCGTGGGACTTTCGCTCGACGACGATGCGGCTCATCGCCGCAGAGACAGAGGCGCTCCTCCGAGGCGACAGGATCGACGAGGCGGAGCAGGCGGAGAGATTCCGTCTCGTCACACAATTGGTGATCCACCGGCTTGCCGACCGCGGCCGCGAAGAGACCTTGGGGACCACCACCCCCCGCGCACTGGTAGTCGACACCCTGGTGTCGGCAGCAACGTCGATTCTGACTGCTGGGCGCCCGCGGTAGCCGACGTTCCCGCAGGGCGCTTCACCAAACCTCGTCGAAACGCCACTCGTCGAGCGTGCTGGCGTCGGTCATCGTCGACAAATGGAACGGCTACTCGAGCGTCGGACTACCGAAGCTCGGTGGATTCGTGGCGAGCACCTCGGCGATGAACGCATCGACGATGTCGTTGGCCGGGCCGGGATTGTGGGTCGGGACGTGGCCGGTGTTGGGCAGGAAGTGCATCTCGTGTGGCGAGTTCGCCTGGCTTGCGATCGCCTGATCGAGACCGCCGTAGGCGTGCTCACAGTTCGTGACTCCGGGCGCCGCCTCCGGCACCGGCGCAAGCTGACCGGCGCAGAAGGGGTCAGCGCTGCCGACGATGAACAGCGACGGCACCGATCGGAAGTCCACGTTGGTGATCTGGGCTTCAGGGAAGACCGGGATGGCGTCGTTGGCGAAGAACCCGATCTTCTCCGTGGTCCCTGCGGGCTCCCAAGTCGTCATGTAGTTCAGGTCCCCCGAGAGAAGGTACTCGTCGAAGATGTCGGACAATCCGGGCGCGACCGCACCCGAGTCGGCCACGATGCCCGTGAGCGGGGTCCCCTCCGCGCCGTAGCTGCTGGCGAGCGACCACACACCGACGGAACCGGCGCTCGTGCCGTGCGCCCACACCTGCGTGGTCGGATAGTTCGCCGCGGTGAAATCAATCGCTGCCATCGTCGCCTGTAGACCGTTGACCTCGGCGTCCGGGTTGGTCGGGTGGTTCGGGTACGGCGTGCCGAGCCCGGAGTAGAAGTCGTGGTCGCAGTAGCCGACGACGAGCAGGCGGTAGCCCTCCTGGATCCGCCGGACAAGCGTTTGGTCTTCGGGCTGTCCGTTGCCGTCGATCACGCGGGCCTGGACACCATCGATCAGACCGTCGAGCGTTTCCTGGTGGTTCCACGAATCCTCGTCTTGGAAGGTCAGACCCTGATAGTCGCCGTTCTCATCCCAGTAGCCCTGTCCCCCACCGTGGAGATACACCCACAACGGCGCCTCAGCATCGGGGTTGCCACCTGGGTTCATGACCATGAATGAGTAGTTGCCGCTCAGTCCGCACTCGTAGGCGTCGTTGACGTAGTAGTCGACCTCCCAGCTCTGACCGGACTGACTGACGGTCCGCTCCTCATCGAGGGTGATCTGGGTCGTGTCACGCGGAATACACCCCGTCGCGATCAACGCCCCGGCGAGACAAGCCGCAAGTGCCCGCGCTCTCGTCGATACCCGCGTGTTCAGATTGTTCGCCACTGCCCCACGTCCCCATCGCTGTGTTGACCACTGAGAGTAGGTGACAGATGTGAGGATTCTGCAATGCAGCCATCTCCGCGAACGCCGTCGGCGCGCAATCGACCGTCGGCTCCGGTCGACCTGGTAGCCGATATCGTTGCTGATTCGCCATTGTCGACCGGCGAGAGCGGAGCACCTCGTGACTGCTGACATCGCCTACGTCGTGGCGCTTACCGCCAGTTTCGTGTGGTTCACGATGGGCTTTCGGTACTTCGCCTTCCAGGCCGAGACGGCTGCAAAGGTGATGGTGGCGAAGCCTCACCGAGACTCGCCGATCTTCAGGACGTATGCGGCCGGCGTGCGATTCCTGGGCGGATTCAACGCGGCGTTCGCGCTGATGTCGCTGCTGCTGCTCGTGTGCGCCCTGACGGGTAGCACGCTCTTCGAGGACCCCGCAGAACGGGCGATCGTCTTGTTCGTGCTGGCAGCCGCGCATGTCTCACAGTTCCTTCCGAACGTGCCGATCCTGCGCAACGGCGAGCGCCATGACGACGGCGCGTTCTGGCCGGTGCGGTCAGGGCCGATGCTCATGATCTTTGTTGTGGACCTCGTGGAGACAGTGCTCAACCTCGGCGCCGGCGTGGTGCAACTCGCCGCGTAGCCCCCGCCTCCACTCCGGTCGTGACGCGACCGGGGGTGCGGCCGCTGGCCGCACCCC
>Ga0315336_1005987_pt1 | contig 12815 bp, 12 predicted proteins | sample ASW5metaG_FD_204512 | JGI IMG/M metagenome (GOLD analysis project Ga0315336, IMG submission 204512) | Ammonia-oxidizing marine archaeal communities from Monterey Bay, California, United States - ASW #5 | ecosystem: Environmental > Aquatic > Marine > Intertidal zone | place: USA: California...
TGCTGGCTGATGACGAGGAACTCATAAAAGAGAGTAGCATCTATAAGCATGACGGGCGCAGGGAACGGGGACACGATTTAATTGAGCGTGTAGGCTACAATTTTCGGATGACTGAGATGCAGGCAGCTATTGGGGTTGCACAACTCCAGCGGATTGAGGAATTCGTTCAACGGAAAAGGGCAAACCAAGTTCACTACCTAGAACAACTGGCAAACATCCCAGAAGTAAGGGTGTTTCAGTTCAATCCAGAGGCAGATCCCGTTCCACACAGGACGCTAATCTTTGTTCCTGATGCGCCAGAGTTAATCGATTATCTCACTCGCAGGGGAATCGGGGTTCGCTCAACTTTCATGCCTATGCACTCGCAACCATGCTATAGCACAGGCCAGGATTTACACGTAACAGAGCATCTGTTTGCTACTGGAGTTTGTTTGCCTTCCGCCCCAACACTTACAGAGGAACAGATTGTTTTTATCTGTGACTCTATTAGAGACTTCTATATTACAAAGGAGGGATACTGATGCGGGTTCCGGCGACGGCCCCCTCATTTTCAGAAGACGATATATCGTTCATTATCAAACACTTTACCGGAATATTGAGAGGTGAATCGTTCCTCTCTATGTATGTTTACGGTGAAGAGTTCGAAACTAGGTTTGCAGAGTATACAGGTACGGATCATGCGGTTGCCTGCAGCAGCGGTACATCAGCTCTCGAATTAATCTTTAGGGCCCTTGATATTCAGGGTCGTGAAGTCATTCTTCCTTCGAACACCTTCTTGGCTACCGCGATTGCAGTTCTAAACGCAGGTGGCACTCCAATTTTTGCCGATTGCGGTGATGATATGTCACTGGACCCTCAAGATGCAGCATTAAGGGTTACTGACAAAACGGCTGCTATCACACAGGTCCATATAGGAGGGATTGTATCTGAAGGAATCCTACAAACTAAGGGTTTGTGTGAAGAGCTTGATATCCCTCTTATAGAGGACGCAGCTCAGGCTCATGGATCAGTACTAGCAGGTCAAAAGGCAGGGACTTTTGGCAAGGCATCTGCTTTCAGTTTCTTCTCGACAAAGGTCATGACTACTGGCGAAGGTGGTATGGTCACGACTAATGACTCTGAGATGGTTCGCCAGATGAAATCGACAAGGGAGTTTGGGAAGGTCCGAAAGGGCGTTTATGTGAACTACCATGAAACTTTCGGATACAATTGGCGGATGCCTGAAGTTGCTGCGTTGATGGGGCTCCGGCAGCTGGAATCACTTGATTCCTTCATTGAGAGGCGCCGTGAGATCGTGAGGAAGTACGACCGGATGCTTTCCGCTGCTACCGACGTAACAATTGTCCATCCAGAGGCACATGCGTCCTACAACGGATTCAAGTATATGATTCTGCTTCCCAATCATGACAGGGTTAAGGTCCACCAAGGATTGAGTAGCATGGGGGTTTCCCCAAGCGGTTATATTTACGAGATACCGCTTCACAAGCTTCCTGTATTCCCAGAATCCAACGATCTCAAGCTCCCAAAGACAGAGTTCATTTGTCAGCAGCACCTATGTTTGCCAGTGTTTGTAGGAATGAATGACGACCAGGTGGACTACGTTGCAGAGTCGCTGCTCGAGGTTCTCGCAGTAAGGGAAAATCGATCTGATTCTTAGCCCCTTAAAAGAGCTTGTTTTTCTATCCCTATACTCACCAAGCTCTCTGATTCGAGATAAAGTGGGATGAACCTAATCGAATGTGATTTATGAAAATCATCATTCTTGCGGGAGGTGTAGGGTCCCGTATGGGGCACTTGGTACAAGACCTGCCGAAGCCGATGGTTGCGCTCGCGGGCAAGCCGATTATGGAGTACCAAATCGAGCTAGCAGAGCGTTACGGCTTCAAAGAGATCCATGTCCTTACGGGATATAAAGCAGCAGCTCTAGAAGAGTATTTTGGTAATGGTAGTAGCTGGGGGGTGAGTATTAAGTATCACCGTGAACACAAGCCATTGGGAACTGCAGGGGCAGTGAAGGAACTAGAGGGTATTCTTGATGAGGATTTTGCTGTGTTCTATGGGGATGTGTTGATGGACGTCGACCTACCAAGGCTAGTGAATGTCCATGAAACGCGTGGACCTGTGGCGACCATCGCTGTACATCCCAATGATCATCCATTTGATAGTGACTTGGTCGAAGTAGATGGCCATGATCGTGTGCTAGAGATCCATAATAAGCCGCACGATCAGAGGGCATGTCGTCGAAATCTTGTCAGTGCTGCTCTTTATGTTCTGTCTCCTGCGATTTTCGCCCATATCCAGAGAGGCGAGATATCGGATTTCGGAAGAGATATTTTTCCGGACCTACTATCTTCGGGAAAGTTTGTTAGCGCATACAGAACAAGGGATTACATCAAGGACGTTGGTACTCCTGAACGGCTTAAGGAGGTAGAGGCTGATTTACTTACCGGTCGCCCTCAACAGCTTAACCAGCAGGCGAAGACAGGAGCTGTTTTTCTCGATAGGGACGGGGTTTTGAACCGACCTGTGGAGCCACTGAGTACCCCGGAACAACTTGAACTATTTTCGGGCGTAGCGTCTGCTGTGAAGCGAGTCAATCAGTCATCTAGGTTGTCTGTGATGGTCACGAACCAGCCTCTTGTTGCAAAGGGTTTCGCGTCTGAAGATGACCTTGAGAAGATTCATGGAAGATTAGAGACCCTATTAAGCGAAGGTGGTGCCTATTTAGATAGGACTTATTACTGCCCCCATCATCCGGAAAAGGGACATAAGGGAGAACGTTCAGACCTAAAGATTAAATGTGATTGTAGGAAGCCTGCTACCGGAATGATCGATCAGGCGGTATTTGATTTGAACATTGATCTACAGGACTCTTTTATCATCGGTGACCGGACGGTCGACATTCAAGCTGGGGTCAATGCTGGAGTGGGCACAATTTTAGTGAGAACTGGATGTGCCGGTGAGGATCAGTTATTCAGATGCATACCCGATTTCATATTTGATGATCTGGGTGAGGCTGTTGATTTTTTGGAGGCGGGATACCCCTGGCTCCTCTCCGAGGTAAATAAACTTGTTACAGCGGATGTGCTGGAGAATCGCGTAATAGCTATTGGCGGCTTATCGCGTTCTGGTAAGACAACTTTGGCCGGTGTGCTTGCGGTGGCATTAAGGAAAGCAGGGGTTCAAGCTAAGCGTATGAGCCTTGATAACTGGCTTTTCGGTCTAAGCCAGCGTGATGAGCCTAACAATGGTGTCCGAGACCGCTACCAGTATGCACAGATCCGAAATGCACTGAAGAAAGTGCTTAAGGGTGAGGCCATTGAGTTTTCGCTCTATGATTCAATCACTCGGGAGTCGACTGATATTAAAGATTCCTTGATACTAAAGAGAGATGAATTTCTAATTATTGATGGGGTCGTTAGTCTTGATATTAAAGAGATTCGAGAAGCAGCTTCTTTGCTGCTTTATACTGAGACTACGGAGTCGGTCAGGAGGGAACGGATAAGAGATCTATACAAGGAAAAAGGGCTTTTGAACAAGGAGATTGAACTCCTGTACGAGGCTAGATCAGGTGACGAAGAACCGGTCGTCCTGCGGAGTCGGAAATTTGCTGATTCGGTTATCAATTCAGGAGCCTTAGCATGATTGGAACTATGACTCCGTTCCGTGTCAGTTTCGCTGGTGGTGGAAGTGACCTGAGTTCTTTCTATCGACAAAGTCCTGGATGTGTCATTAGTACGACGATTGACAAGCACATGTATGTATTTATTCATCCGTCGTTTGATGAAAAGATCCAAGTCAAGTATTCCAAAACTGAGCTGGTCGAAAAGATCGAAGAAATTGAACACCCGATTATTAGAGAAACACTCAGGGTCTTCAAGCTGACTGGGATCGACATCAGCTCCATCGCTGATATTCCCTCCGGAACTGGCCTGGGGTCATCCAGTTCATTTTGTGTAGGGCTATTCCATGCGCTTTACGGATATACTGGTCAAGAAACTTCTCCAGAGGGTCTGGCCGTTGATGCTTGCCGCATGGAGATAGATATCCTGAAAGAGCCAATTGGTCGGCAAGATCAATATGCTGCTTCTTACGGAGGCCTGAACCTTATCAACTTTTACGAAGATGATTCAGTATCGGTGGAGCCGGTGAAGGTTTCGGCAAAAAAACTGAAGGAGCTTGATGATAATCTAATTATGTTTTACTCGGGCGGGAGTCGGGACGCACGTGGAATTCTAAGTGATCAGGCTACGAATCTAGATCGAAAAAAGCGCGAGAATCTTGTTAAAATGACTGACTTAGCTCGTGAACTTAGAGATAGTTTAGAGCGCGGCTCTATCGATGATACGGGTCCAATTTTGGATGTGGGCTGGCAGCTAAAAAAGAGCCTTTCCATGAAGATTAGCCCTGGAAGGATTGATAAGTTTTACGAGATTGGAATGCAGAATGGAGCACTTGGAGGAAAGCTCCTGGGTGCTGGAAGCTCAGGATTCTTAATGTTCTACTGCAAGAAACAAGAGCAAGATCAGCTCCGGAGTGCTCTTCGAGAATTAAAAGAAACTAGTTTTCATCTTGACGAGAATGGCAGTCGGATAATTCTTAGCGACTGCGTCTGAAGTTTCATGATGCTGGGTGCTTCGAAAACGGGTTGAGATTTTCAGGAAGATATCTGGCTCAGATATTCATCTAGAGCGTCTGAGAAAGGGTAGGAACGGTAATCTTTTGCTGCAGACCGCAGTTTCTTTGTCCTCATGAAAGGTAGGGTTTCTCCCTCTTTCTTTTCACTCAGGAACTCTAATTCAGCCCCGTAGAACCGACCTATCTGTTTTGCTGTGAATGCGACTGAGGTATAGTCCTCACCCCCCAAGTTATAGAGGTCAGGTGAAAGTTTGATAGCTTCAAAAGTGGAGAGCACTACCTCTTTAAGGTAAATATATTGCATCCTTCTTTTACCCTGCCCCCATACTGCCAACTGTTTGTTTGCTAAACACTCTAAGGCCATGTTAGCAATGGCGTTAGGGTGTTGCTGCTGGCCATTGCCAAATACTGACGAAAGCCGGAATACGACGCTGTTTGGATGATTTCGGAGCACATATTGTTCAAAAAATAATTTTGCTACTCCAAAATTGTGTGAAGGATCTGTGCGTGTCGTTTCATCTACTGTTTGCTCTGGATCGAGCCCGCTATACACATACGATGAGCTGAAAAAGATCAGTCGAGCATCCCGGTTCCCTGAAAGTCCCTCTAGAATATTTGAGACTGCTAGCAGGTCTTCTCTGAATGACGATATGAAATCGTTTTGGTAGGCGAGTGCTGAGTGGGTGCCGCAATGGATTATCGTATCGGGGGAGGCCTCCTGGAAGAGAGAAAGGGTAGCAGCCTCACTGGACAGATTAAGTGCGGTCTCTTCTTCAGGTGCTCTACTTGGCTCCTTATCCACCGCAATAAAAGGGATTCTTGCCATCCTCAACTGTCTAGATAACTCGTTCCCGAGGTAGCCTGAGCTTCCTGTAACAAGAATAGAACTTTTTCTAGCCACCTCGATTAAGCGATTAGTAAGGTATGTCGTCACCGGCTTTCAAGAACCTTAGCGATGGCCACACGTACTGCTTCAGTTGACGACATGGGTTTGGGCCAGCCGAGGGCTTCAAGCTTTGAAGGTCTGTATCTGTATAATGGCACATCCCCCTTCCATCCTCGATCACCTCCAGAGTAGACGATCTTTTGCCCATCTCCTGCTGCTACTAGAAGTGCCTCTGCAATTTCAGCCACGGTAGTAGCATCTCGAGGACCTATATTGAAAATATTTGTTCTCTCGTCTGAATTTTCGAAAATGAACATCAATGCCTCAACAATTTCACCCACATACATATAAGGCTTGGTCTGAGTGCCATCGCCAAGAACTTCGAGTTCTTTCTTATTGGAATCAAGCTTATTGAGTAGGTCGAGAATAATCCCGTGTGTTGATCGTTCACCGACGATATTTGATAGACGACAGATCCAGGATTGGATCCCATATAGGCTAGAGAAAGCCACGATGAAGGCTTCTGCTGAAAGCTTGCTTGCCCCGTATAGTGACTCAGGGCGTGCTGAGGATTCCTCATGAAGCGCCTCAGTATGCTCGCCAAATATTGCCGGTGTGGATGTGAATAAAATTTTCTTCAGTTCATGCCGCCTCATGCATTCCAATACATTGTAGGTAGTTAGAAAGGTCAAATTAAGGTCACGATCCGTAGATGTTGTCCCTTCCCTAATGTCTGAGTTAGCCGCTAGATGAAAAACGATGTCGATGTCTTCATCTGCGAAAAGCTGATCTAGCCGTTCAAGATCCAGGAGGTCGAACTCCTCAAGACTGAAGGATGGATCCTGCATTGCTTCGGCAAGGTGCTCTCGCCGTCCGAGAATGAAATTATCAACACAGATAACCCTGAAATCAGACATCAATAGCCTGTCTACCAGGTGGCTGCCTATGAATCCCGCACCACCCGTGACTAGGGCTGTTTGTTTCTGGATCAACTCAGTCTCCATGCATAACAGTATCGTATTTTCCAGGTATCAACATGTCCTGGCAGGCGATGGGGTCCGTGATATCAAGTCGTTGTCCAGCATCCTCCTTTAGCTGTCGTGACGCACCGATCACGGAATGCCCTTCATCTCTAGGTCGGTCGATGATGCCTAACCCTGTTGCTCCTGTGACGAGTATCCTCATACTAGGAACTCGCGATATAGGGCAAGCTTATTCTCTATCCATTTATCTGTAGAGAAGCGCTTTTCCATGTCTCTTCGAGCAGCACGTCTGATATCTGTAAACGCTCGGTTGTCGTCTACCATGATACGGAGTTTCTTCACGACTGAGTCAACTGGCCCGTCAGGATTAACTAAAAAGCCAGTTTTTCCATCCTTAACAATTTCGGGTGCGCTTCCAGCGACTCCAGCAAAGACCAGTAGGCCAGCGGCCATCGCCTCCGCGTAGACCAACCCGAAGCTCTCGAAGCGGGATGGCTGTAGTAAAACGTCGAGGCTGTGATAGAAGTTCGGCATATCCTCGTGCGGTCCTGGCTCATGGTGCACTACAAAGTCACTGTGGCGCTCCAGTCGCGTCATCGCCTCAAGACGGGACTGCCAGTGAATAGTACCCTTCAAGTGGAATCTGACCCCAGCGTCAGGTCCTAGCTTCTCAACCACCCTCCAGATGAAGTCAATGCCTTTCGATTCTTGAAGACGGCCCGCAAAACCCACGTCCAATCTGCCAGTCGTCGGTTTTGACCGCGGCTGGAACTTTTCAGTATCAATACCGTGAGGTACGACTTTGATTTTCTCTGAGTCTAATCCCTGCTTAAGTAGAACCATGCGTGTTGCTTCACTGGGTACGATAACCTGCGGTGCGAGGCGAAGGCCATTGATCTCCCGGCTGAGGGACCACCTCAGGTCTAAGTGGTGCAAAAAGGCCAAGGGCCCACTCGGAGGAATGTTCTGGGTGTTGCCCCCGTGGCACATGATGACCATCCGATGGGCAATTCTTGGATCATTTAGAAGAACTTCCCCCTCGAGAGTCCCCTCGGGAGCTTCAAGAATGTCAAATTGCTGCTCCCGGTTAAGCCCACGTACCAGGCTAGCTACTGCTCTCGCATGTAGGATGCGGTCCAAAGTTCTGCCGATAAAACGCTTGCGGCTGATTGGCACGCCAATGCGATAAACCTTGTACCCTAAGTTTGCCACCTCGACCCGGGGTGAACCTGGAGCACAACGTGAAATGACCGTGACTCGATGCCCCCGGTACGCGTAACCGTCAGCTTGCGCCCTAGTGTAGATTCCGATGCCACCCCAGTTCGTATAGGGTGGAAGCTCCTGTGAGACAAGGCAGATGTTAAGAGGGCGTCTCACGTGGTTGTATTTAGTAGGCTGGGATGCGATACGTGTAGCAGAGTGTCATATGCTAGTGAGCAACTGACTGCTGGGGCACTCAACTGACTCTCAGTTCTAGTCACTACTTACTCCTCATCTACTATGTCCAGAATGAAATCATTCAGGTGATCTCGCAAACCCATGGATCATACCTATGATTCAACCCTAACTTTAACTGTGCTCGGAAACACCCGATAGAAAAGACTCCGGAAGATAGGTTTCCACAGTCGACTTGAAGACTCGTATAGAATGCCTCCACTCTCTCGGTGACCAAACGACGTTCGACGGAGCAGCACTATGACTAATTTCCACCTTGGACGAACTGAGGTCAGGATAATATGAGTGCGTTCTCTCTATCATTTCTTATAGTCGCCACCTTCCTTGTGACCGCGCTAGGAACAGCTTGGCTTAAGAAATGGTTAATGGAGAAGAATATTCTAGACTATCCCGGAGAGCGAACAAGTCATGAGGTTCCCACTCCGCGGGGAGGAGGACTGGTTATTTATCTGGTGCTGGTCGCTGTTTGGATAATCCTCATAAGTAAATCAGCCAATCTGCCAACTGAGGCACTATGGATCTTAGTATGTTCGGTTGGGTTGGTGATCCCGGCCTGGATAGATGATTTGGGTCAGGTCAGTTCTATGTCACGCCTGCTCGGGCAGATCGTGATCGTGATCATCGCGATGTTCTTTCTCACTGGGCCATTCCCTGTCTTTCAAGGAGTACTGCCAACCGCTTTAGATGCCCCAGCCACAGTATTCCTCTGGGTAGGGTTCACCAACCTCTTTAACTTCACTGATGGGATCGATGGGAATGCAGCTACTAAAGCAGTGGTTCTCGGTTTCGGGGTGTTTGCTCTCTCGATTTTTGGAGAAATACCCTCGGGACTAGGCGAGCTAGGTATCACTGCCGCCGCCGCCGCCGCTGGCTTCCTGGTATGGAATTGGCACCCAGCACGAATCTTCATGGGTGACGTTGGCAGTATTCCGCTTGGGTTCCTTATGGGCTGGTTGTTGTTGTCTTTGGCGACAAGAGGCCAGTGGGCGCCCGCGCTGATTTTACCGCTCATTTATCTTGCTGACAGCGGCCTGACTTACACCGGCAAAATCACCCGGAGAGAGAAGTTTTGGCGACCACACCGAGACCTTTATTATCAGCACGCCGCGCGCAGCCCTGGAGTGACCCACGCTGACGTTGTCAAAGTCATTCTTTTGGGTGATCTAGTGCTAGTAGGCCTGGCAATTTTATCTGCGCAGGGTATGATTGGTCTGTCTCTGATCGGGGCCACAGTGACATCAGTGACAGTGATCATCTACCTTAAGGTTGGGTTTCGGCAGTGAACAACTCAATGAAGACAGATGAGGTCACTGTCGAGTGTATGTCCGAGCAAGTTCGAAACAAATATTGGCTTATTCTCTCGGCCGTGTTCAGTGCGATTGACCCGGTGAGTTTACGGGCAGGAGTAGATAGCCTGTCCAGAGATACTCTTTTCTGCACCATCGAATCTGAAGGTATGTACTCTAGCGTTCTTTTTGTCACACCGGTCACCTTGGCCGGGATTCGTCTAGGGGGAATTGGTGGTGTATGCACAAGGGAGGAATACCGCGGACGAGGTTACGGTCGGCTCATTATGGAACGAGTTCTTAGGGACTCGGCAGAAGTTTATGGGGCCCTTCTCCTTTGGACTCGTATCCCTGCCTACTTTCAGAGCTTCGGATTTATCGAAATGCCGGAATTATTCATTTCTGATCCTCGTGGGTCAGTTCCAATGTTTTTCTTTCATGACAGGGAATCAGGGATGACCATATCTGCTCTTACAGACCTGCCTAGAGATTATTTTTGAGTCTTTTCTCAGTGTTCCGAAGCTGGGACGCTTCATGTTACACTCGTATCTTTGACACTTTCGTGTACTCGCAGACTAAACCTGAAACTCTTTACACTATTCGATGAAAAATAACTGGAAAGACCTCAGATTGGATGAACCGTCCCAGTGGCCTAAGGAGAAGAGGATTACTTTGCCAGCGGCTCATATTGACCAGCGTGGTGCCATACAACCCTTGGTTGATTTACCTATGAAGAATGCTTCTTTGATCACCTCTGCTAAGGGAACGCTCAGGTCTAATCATTACCACAAGACGGACTGGCATTTCATGTATGTGATCTCAGGGTCTTTTGACTATTACTACCGTCCCACAGGTGGTCATCAAGAGCCACAAAAGCTCAGAATTCGGGAGGGCGAAATGGTATTCACGCCTCCAATGGAGGACCACGCTACTGTTTTTCTCGAGGACTGCCAAATGATTGTGGTCAGCCGGAATCCTCGTGATCAGGAGAGCTATGAAGCAGATGTGGAGCGCGTTGAGCTCATTGACCCTCAAGACTATCTCACTCAGTGAATACTAGTGACTTCTACTTCCGTGACACATGTCGTCTCTGTGGGAGTCGCGAACTAGAAAGGGTAATAGAACTCACTCCCACACCCCCTGGGAATCATGTCCTAAGGGCTGATGAACTCAAGGTTCAAAGCTCCAAGTATCCGCTAGAGGTCTATTTCTGCAACGATTGTGCCCACCTCCAGCTTGGGCATGTAGTAAAGCCCGAGATCCTTTATCAACGCCGCTACACTTATGTCTCAGCCACCTCGCCGGTTTTCGTAACCCACTTAAAGGAATACGCTGCGGCAATGATTCAGCGCTTCTCGCTTGAAAAAGGAAGCTTGGTCGCTGATATCGGTTCCAATGATGGAACATGCCTAAAGTTCTTCAAGGCAGCAGGGTTTGAGGTCCTTGGCATTGACCCCGCGATTGATATTGCTCGGGTGGCTTCCGATCAAGGAATCGAGACCATACCTGATTTTTTCAGCCCAGAAAAGGCACGACATTTGCGGAGTCAACGAGGCCCGGCAAAGCTCATCACGTCACATAATGCATGCGCACACATTGACGACCTGTCCGACGTTATTGAAGGAGTAGAGCATTGGTTGTGCAGTGACGGCTTATTTGTCATGGAGGTAGGGTACTTGGTCGATGTTTATCAGAAGCTCTGGTTTGATACGATTTACCATGAGCACCTGGACTACCATACACTAGCTCCCCTGTTAGGGTTTTTTGCACGTTTTGGTCTCGAAATCATCGGAGTCGAGCGAATAGCACCACAGGGTGGCTCCATCCGTGTGATAGCGCAGAAAAAGGGAGGCCCCTATCAGGCTGATGCTTCAGTCGACCAACTATTGGAACTTGAGTATTCACTAGCAATGGACAGGCCTGACACTTTCCAAAGCTTTAACCGGAGGATCAACAGTGTAAGAAATGGCCTTGAGAAACTACTTGTTGACCTAAAGCAACAGGGGCATTCAATCGCTGGGTATGGAGCGCCAACGAAGGCTACCACGATGTTGATGCACTTTGGATTATCCACCGAGGTTCTCGATTTCACATTAGAGGACAACCCCTTAAAGCATGGTTGCTTCATTCCTGGCGCTCTCATTCCAATCGTTCCCGTGTCGGAACTGTACGACCGCAATCCCGACTACTTAGTGATTTTGGCCTGGAACTTTGCCAAATCCATCATGCAGAAGCACACTAAGTTTCATGATGAGGGCGGGCGGTTCATCCTACCAATGCCGGAGCCAGTTATCGTTGAAGATCTGAAGGGATACCTAAGATCAACTGGAAGTGAGACCAACTGATGAAAATTAGTGGAGAGCGTATACTAGTCATTGCGCCACATCCGGATGATGAGATTCTGGGTGTCGGTGGGACTATTGCTAAGCTGGCAGAACAAGACTGTGAGGTGACCGTTTTAACTGTATCTGGCCATCTGCCACCTTTGTATCCAGCTGGCGTTTATGAAAGAACGATCGAAGAGGCTCGTCTGGCACATGAGATCGTGGGGGTAAGCAACTCGGTCTTCTTAGGTATCGCAGCGACAATGATAGGTGATCTGCCAGTCCATGAATTGAACGGCCAGATTTTGGCCGAAGTAGAAAAGGTTGAGCCGACTGTCGTGTTATGTCCATATCCAGATCGGCATGTTGATCATCGGCTTGTTTTTGATAGTGCTCTAGTGGCCACCAGGCCGGTTTCAGTTGGCACTAAGATCCGAATCTTAGCGGCATATGAGACACTTTCGGAGACACACTGGAATGCTCCACATATCGAGCCAAACTTCACACCCAACTGGGTCGTCAATATCTCAGACTTTCTCGACATAAAAAGGCAAGCACTAATCAGCTATTCCAGTCAGATAGGGCCGTTTCCAGGACCCCGAAGTGTAGAAGCAGTAGAGGCCCTTGCAACCTTGCGGGGCACCCAAGCCGGGTTCCCTTACGGAGAGGGTCTGCACATGATCCGGATGTGCTCTTAAGTGTCAATTAATCGATGAGAAGGATAGAGATTTCTGTCGGCAAAAGGAGTTGCGGTTTAGCCCTATGATCTCAGGCGTTGGAGATAGCTGGCACGGAGGCTGATCATTTGTCTTGAGTCTTCCCGGAGTGCTTCATCGAATACGACTTCAGAAAATGCGTCGAACATCAGCACGAAGCTGTCGGCGGGAGCGACCTCGATCTCTTCCATGTGACCGTGCTTGTCCCGGAGTGCCACTGTAGGTTGGTGATCGACAGACTTTGAAAAAATGAAATCGGAATGGATAGAACCATATTCCCCCCAAATCGAGATTTCATTCCGGTAAGCCCTCTGGTATCCCCACTCAAGGTATGCGGGAACTCGGTCGTCAACTGTCGAAAGCAGAGCATGACCGTAGAGGTCGACGTCATACTTGTTCTCGCCTCCTCCTACATATGATTCGACTACCTCCATTGGTCGATCAAATAATTCAAGCACTGCGGACAAAGGGTAGGGCGCTAGGTCTAAAAGTGCTCCTCCTCCGAGTTCGTGGTTGAATCGGAAACC
>Ga0315336_1005988_pt1 | contig 12814 bp, 4 predicted proteins | sample ASW5metaG_FD_204512 | JGI IMG/M metagenome (GOLD analysis project Ga0315336, IMG submission 204512) | Ammonia-oxidizing marine archaeal communities from Monterey Bay, California, United States - ASW #5 | ecosystem: Environmental > Aquatic > Marine > Intertidal zone | place: USA: California...
GTACGACCATCGGACGACGGCGTACATGCGATTTACATGTTGCCATTCCAACGATTGCCCCTCTTCATTGCGAAATCACTATCAAGGATGGGCATGTCAAAGTTCTTAATCGCGATCCAGATGCGGAAACTTTCCACAATGGAAACTCAATCAATGATGCAGAACTCACCAACACCGATCGAGTTAAAATTGGACCGGTAGAATTCACCGTCAACATCAATACCGACGAAACTTTGATTCGTCGGATGTAAGCATAGCTAGCATATCAAAGCGACAAGTTCAGCAATGAATCTCATCTATTTCCGACCTGCCCTGCTAGAATATCCCCGATGAATAATATCCAAAATACCGCAATTGTAGGGCTCCAATGGGGCGATGAAGGCAAGGGAAAAATAGTTGATTTGCTCACCGCAAAACACGATGTAATTGTGCGATACAACGGCGGAGCAAACGCAGGTCATACGGTTGTGGTTGGCGATGAAAAGTACGCGCTTCATCTGATTCCCTCTGGCATTTTGTACGAAGATAAACAATGCGTCATTGGGAATGGAGTCGTTGTTGACCCCATTCAGTTAATCAAAGAGATAGACACACTTCGAGACAGGGGGATTGAGGTCGGCGACAACCTGCGAGTATCAAACCGTGCGCACGTTGTCATGCCGTACCACAAAGAACATGATGCTGCCCTTGAAAAGAAATTGTCAGAGATGGCTGGCAAGGGTGACCAATCGATTGGCACTACAAAACGAGGCATTGGACCAGCGTATGCTGACAAGGTTCACCGAGCAACTGCAATTCGAATGGGCGACTTGCTTGACTCAGATGCTCTGCTTGAAAAATTAAAAATCACATGCTCAATTCGATGCGCTGAACTCACTGCCCTTGGTGTCGATGCACCCCCACTAGACCCAATCGCACTTGCAGACGAATTTTCTGCATATGGCAAACGCCTAGCGCCTCATATCATCGACACGGTGTATGAATTGCACGATTGCGTGAATGCTGACAAGAAAATTCTCTTTGAAGGCGCAAATGCCTGTCTGCTTGATATTGATCACGGCACCTTTCCATATGTCACCAGTTCAAATTGCTCTGCCCTTGGCATTCATGCAGGAACTGGCTTGCCTGGTAGATACGTGAACAACGTCGTTGGCATTATGAAAGCGTACAGCACTCGTGTTGGCGGAGGCCCATTTCCAAGCGAAGAACTTGGCGAGGTTGGCGAACGAATACGTGATCGTGGAAATGAATATGGCACAACAACTGGAAGACCAAGACGGTGTGGCTGGATTGACCTCGTTGCGGTCAAATACTCCGCAATGATTTGTGGCGCGACGTCCATTGCATGCATGCTTTTGGATGTGCTCAGTGGATTTGATGAAATTAAGTTATGCGTTTCCTACGAAATGCCAGATGGCTCTCTGAGTGAGCGATTTATTCCAGATGCAAGGCAACTTGCGACCGCCAAACCAGTTTTCGAAACAATGGCTGGTTGGGAAGAAGAAATTGACGATGTCACCTCTCCTGAAAATTTACCTGCGAATGCTCAGGCGTACCTTGATCGCATTTCAGAGTATCTAGACATCCCCATCTCAATTGTAAGTGTTGGTCCAAAACGTTCACAAACCGTAATCTAATTTAGTCACCCACACGGTGTGGCTAATCATTTTACAGCGCCAAACTTTCGGGTTCGTTTTGCAAAATCAACAATGGCAAGATCGAGAGAATCACCATCAAACTCTGGCCAACATTGTTCTGTGACATAAATTTCTGAATACGCGATTTGCCAAAGAAGAAAGTTTGAGACACGGTACTCCCCAGCGGTTCTGATTAGCAAATCAGGATCTGGGACACCAGCGGTATAGAGCCTTGACTCAAGTAGCTCCTGATTGACTTCAGCGCCATCGCGAACAAGGGATTTGATTGCGTGTAACAACTCACTACGACCCGAATAATCTAAGGCTAATCCAATCGTGAGGACATCGCCATCTTTTGTTACCTCACATGCTGTATCGATTGCCTGCAATACTTCAGGAGCAAAATGTTCTCTACTACCATAGTGTCGCAAACAAATGCCTTGCTTTGTGAGTTCTTGCACTTCTTGTGCCAGTTGCAACATAAGTAATTCCATAAGCGCATCGACTTCAGATTCTGGGCGAGACCAATTTTCAGTTGAAAAGGAATACAAAGTAAGGTACTTGATGCCAAGTTCAACGCAACGTTGAACAATTTTTTTTACACTTAGGGCACCTGCAACGTGTCCCTCTGAACGAGTTAACCCTTTAGATTCAGCCCACCGACCATTGCCATCCATAATGATTGCAAGATGGACTGGAATTTGCTCACTAGGAATCGGGGCTTCTTTCATGTGGGCATTCTACCCAATGTAAATATTGCGTGCCCCTCACTGATTACTGACAACCGCCCCAGTCACTAATGATCTGCATGATATCATTTACATCAACGAGTCCATCATTATTGATATCGCTTCCACAATATGGGATACATGCAACTACATCGCAATTTTCATTAGGCGTAAACGAGCCAAGTACCGCAACACAATCGTTTTCTAGCAATGTGACACAAGCGCCATTCACGCAACACGAACCATTGATTTGCGCGTTGTCGCAGAATGAGTCTTGGCAGAATGATCCAAGTCCATACCAGTCACCATCTGCGATTTCACAAAATTCAAGTGAGGAATCGAAACAGTTATCCCAGAGACAACACGCGCCAAGGTCTGCTACATCGCATGTAAATTCGCAGGTTACACCAGCACCTTGCCACTTCCCGCCAACCAACTCGCAAAAATCGAGAGGCAAATCGAAACAGTACCCACCTAAACAACATGCGCCCACAACAGTTGCGCCACAAGTCGATTCACACGTTGTAAATGCGCCTTGCCAATTGCCACCAAGTGTATTGCATAAACTCTCTGAAGAATCGAAACATAAACTCCCCATACAACATGCACCCTCTTCAGGAACTCCGCAGGTATATTCACATACAGCACCAGCACCTTGCCACGTTCCACCAATTAATGTGCACACTCATCTGGAGTATCAAAACAGAGATCCTCTAAACAACATGCACCGATGAGTGTGGCGCCACATGTACTCTCGCAAGTAGATCCAACACCGTGCCATTCGCCACCGAGCGCTTCGCAATATTCAACAGGCGAGTCAAAACAAATATCTCCCATGCAACAAGCGCCCATTTCAATACTGCCGCAACGATTTTCGCAAGTTGTATCAATGCCTTGCCATTCGCCACCAAATTTCATGCACATATTCTCATCAATTTCACTGCAAAAGTCTGCAACACAGCATGCACCAAATTGGCCAGCCTGGACGTTCCTAGGCAATGCAAAAGCGCAAAGTACTAGTAATAAATTTATATATTTCATTTCTGCTTCCTCCTCATAAAATCGGAATTATGGGTACTGTTTAGAACCAGTTAATCTTTATAACCTAATTTACTTTCATGCACAAGAAAATCTCTTACTTATTCCCTTTACGACCTTGAATAGGTATTTCGGCATCTATCCAGACACAAAAAACCCGCCCCGCCGGTGTCATTTTGCGGATGAGCGTGGCGAGACGGGCAAAAAAATGTTTCGAGTTTAACTGTTTAGTTTGGAAGTTTCTCGAAGTAAAGAATCCGAGGCTTGTCTGATGGTGATTCAACATTACTGCGGTCAACAAGCATTACATATCGACTGTCATCAACAATCTGGTCAAGGTCGGTTGCATCCCAAACACCTGTAATTGGATTACGCTTGAATGTGCGTATACGCATATGTACAGTAAACACATCACTATTCGTGACGATGAGATTAGAAATACCCGCTTGTAACAAATTAATCTCTTCAGAATCACCACTTACGCTGTCGCCAACATACGAATTCTCGCCGTAGTATGTATTGGTATTCACATCGGTGCTTAATGGCGCACCCGCGGTACTCTCGCCAACGTCGTACCGACTATTTCCATCGATATCTTCAAAGATCAATTCGCCTGTGTCTGTGACATCCATAAATGGGTCCATTGCAGCGAAACTGATACTCCACGCACGTGAATCACGAATCGCTTGATGTTGCAAATTGATGTGCCATGGTTCTATTACATCATCGAGTATTCCATACTGCTGAAGTAATCCGATTTCTGAGGGAGACGAAAAACCACGGGTGTCTTTCAAACCGCCACCGACTGTAAGCCCCGTTGTCAAAGACCGATTACTCACATCTGAGACACTGTAATTTGGACCGCCACTGAAGCCGAGGCCAGAAAGTACACCAGCCGTGTCACCATTATGCAATTCTCTCCATTGCACAATAGATTCTGGAACAAGCATGCGAGGATTTTGGTCATTTCCAGTCGTTTGCGTTGGGTGTACTGTTTTATACATGTGAGGTAAAGTCCGCAAAACTTCCACAGGCGCAGTATTAATATTAATCAATCCTGGAGTTGCTTTACCAGAGAATCCATTTGCGTTGTAATAGGAGTGCCAATAGGAAGTAGATTCAAAATCTATGTTGTCATCTGGATCTAAATCTCCATAGCGTAAGTCAGGATTATCAATGACATCTTGAAGAGTCACGATACTACTGCCATCATTGTCGATATCTGGACGACCCGGGCCATCGCATACAAACGAATCGAGAATACGCGATGCGATAGATTGCCGAGGCCAGGGGTTGTTTGTGGCAGTAACACCGCCTGCGCCATCAGACTCATTTCTACCATCAAGCATAAATGGTGTCGGCAAACTTCCTTGACCACCATTCCCTTGTGGTGCATATCGAAGCCGATTAACTCTCTCATCAAGAATAACCCTATTTGTTTCGACTCTTCCGACCCAAGGCGCAAACCAATCAGAAGATTTTGGATACATAAATTCGCTAAACGTAGTTATCGTTCCAGCATCAATTTGATCGCCTCCATCAAGGTGAGAATCTGGCAAATCAAGATAAGAATTCAGTGCCGTTGAATCGTAGACACCCTCAAGCATGTGACCCAAGAGCCACACATTTAACAACTCGCCAACTTGTTCAAAGTCACCATCTTTTTGTAACATCTGCATTGGGAATGCGAGAGCCATATCAATTTCGTCTTGTTGAATAGACTCAAAACCTTCATCACCTTCAACATCGGTATCTTCAAAGGCGGGAGTATCTGAAGTTGACTTGTCCCCATCTAAATCGACAGTTTGACCATACCAACCTTTATCTGGGAAGGACCAAACAATACCCTGGTCAATTTGAGGGTCTTGCTGAGAATCCATGTCAAAGTACGTAGGTTTTCTCGTCCGAGTGCCACCTTGTACTTCGCCCTGCCCAGGCCCTGAACCGAAAGGCCCTACTGGCCTGAACTCACCTGCCTTTGGTGACCAGACATCGACTGTAAACCAAGGGTTCGGGGCATCAGGTAACGCATCATCATCGTCCGTTGTATCAACCATCGGCTCACCATTCATATTGTCAGGATCACCGAGAGGAAAATCGCCCACGTTATGTTTCGTCCAATGAAACTCTGAAGTATAACTAATGTTGGTTGTTCTCGGCACACCGTCATTTTTGAGAATAGTCACTGGTCTTATGTCTGCGCTACGAACAAAATCTCGAGTGCCAAACACGTACCTTGGATTTTGCTCCCAAGAATCGATATGGTCGTTGTGCCATCCATTAATCTCTGGAATATCTGTTCCCCAAGCGCGAGTCACTCTGTCCCACATAACAAGCAACGCTTCTGTTCCAGCCTCAAATTCAATTTCAGTTGTGATGTACCCACTGAAGGCGTCATCTTCGTGGTCTCTATCGGTACCCAACTTGTCCCACTCTGCTTTTATATCTTCAATAATCCGCTTTTCGTACGTTTCACTTGCATCCGGCGCATCAATGCGGTCAACTAACACTCGCTCCGTAACGTCGATGACATCGTCTCCGTCCAAATCAGCTTCGTCGAATCTATAGAGCGCAATACTATTTTGCTCACCGGTTACAAGAGTGTCGTAATTGTCTTCTCGGTGCAAACCCCACGCGCCAGAAGGCACTTGGACAATAACCGTATTTGCTGGGTGCTCATCAGGACGGCCATTGTCGATGTCTAGGAAATCGAGCCAATCGTCTTCAAAGATGCGATCGCCAACATCAGGAGTATCTGGGATTGGATCTGGTAGTGAATATAAAATAAGGGTCGTAGGATTTGCCGGAGTAGATGGAGCAAGGAAGCGCTGGTCTGCAGCTAAGAACGAATCTAACCGCACATTTTTGCCAAACCACTCGACACCATATTGGAATAAATCAATCTCTCGGTCAAATGGGTTCGCGAGTTGAAGCACAGAGACAGTACCCTGAAAATCACTCCACGTATATATTGGATCTAAATCATCACCAACTCGATCATCCACAATAAAGTACGGCGTACATGGATTCGCCATGCATGTTTCATCTTCGTTAAAAGAGCCACCAATAATTTCGCAACATCCTTCATCAACAACATCAATACAACTTCCACTACCAAAGCAACACGTTCCAGCAGTATCGCATGGATCTAAATTGCAAGAAGGGTTACCATCATTGAACGTGCCTCCCAAATCATTGCATTGTTCTTCTGTCAAAATTGCGCATTCCGATGGACATAAACAGCATGCGCTTCCGCATTCTGTGTCGGCACAGAATGCGGCCGGCCTGTATGTTCCACCTAATACTGACTGGCAATAATCGATAAAATCTTGATCTGAAATTAAATCAACACAAGTTCCGCTGAGCAAACAGCATGACCCGCCAAGTGGGATACATAAATCATCTGCACAGACTGTACCAACGCCACGGAAAACACCCGGCGCGTCTCCCATCTCCCATATTAGATCGCCATCTGGGTCCCAAAGATTTTCACATGTATCCAGGGACAACTCTTCGCACCCACCAGCCCAGAGGCAACACACTCCTGTACATGGCTCTTCAGCGCAAGTAAGCCCGTCGTAGAATGTGCCATCAAGAGAGTCGCATGACGCTTCATTTAACACTTCAACACAATGATCGCTTTCCCCATCCTGCAAGCAACATGATCCAGTTACGCATGGGTTTGTTGTGCAATCTCCTCCTAAGAAGATTCCACCGAGGGCTGCATCACAAGCCGTTTGGAGAATCGTAATGCAGCCAATTGGATCCATACAACAAGCACCAAGTGCTCCTAAGTTACATGGGTCTGTTGTGCAATCTCCTCCTATGAAGACGCCAAACAGGGTAGCGCAAGCCGAATCTGATACAACGTCACACACATCATCACCGATACAACACGCACCCTCATCTCCGCAAGGTTGTGAATCGCAAAGTTCAAATTCATTAAAGGTGCCACCTGCCAATGCGCAATCTGAAGCCCGCAAATCAACACAGGGAGCGTCAGGAATACAGCATGCCCCTTCACAAGCACCTGCTGCACACGTAAGTCCAATTTGGAAAATACCTCCAAGATCAGTACAGTTGGATTCAAGCACATCAATGCATGTTGCATCGTCAAGACAGCACGCAAATGCTGGATTACAGGGGTTTTCTGCACATGAAACATTCTCACCTTGGTAAATGCCGTCGAGAGTTGTACACACCTCTTCTGATACTACATTTTGACAGACCCCTGTATCTAAACAACAGGCTCCACGAATCACATCTGTTCCACAAGGCGTATTGCCGCAAACGAGGGTCGAATTAAAGGTTCCACCAAGTGAAGTACAACCTTCTTGCATAATATCTAGACAACCGCCATCTGTATCATCTTCCAAATCATCAGGCAAGCAGCAGGCTCCAATTGGGACACATGGGTCTGTTTCGCAGAATGTGCCTCCTCCAATAAATATGCCTCCAAAATCATCGCAAATGTCGGAAAGGAAATTCTCACATCCACCAGTTGTAAAACAGCAGGCGCTACGACAAGGCACTGCATCACATGTTGCGCCCTGTATAAATTCACCGTTGAGGCTGAGGCACGTCACCACTGAAATATCATCGCATGCACCACCACCCAAACAACAAGAACCAAAACATGGCACATTGACGCAACTTTCACCAAAAATAAACTCGCCACCAAGCAAGTTGCATTCATCTGCGATTTCCATATCTTGGCAACTGTCACTGCCTAAGCAACATGCGCCTGAAGTATTGCATGTTGTATTTGTGCACTCTTGATCGGTGCCAAGGAACTGCCCTTCCATCTCTAGACAACCCATTGAATCAACTTGGATACAGAAAGAGAAGTTCACACAACATGCCCCTAAGCATGGCTCGCTGGCACAAAATTCTCCGATAGAGAAAGTTCCCGCAAGGCCATTGCAGATTGTTTGATTTTGTACATTAATACACGTACCACTCTCAAGGCAACATGATCCAAGTACTGTACATGTCGTGCTCGCGCATTCGGTGTTGTAATCATTGAACACCCCGCCAATTTGGGCGCAACTAAATTTAGAGAGTTCAGCACACGCACTCGAAGATGCATCCAATGGATCGATGCCGATGACACAACAAGCTCCTTCACAAGGAGTGTCACTGCAATCCGTTCCATCGCCAAGATATTCTGAGTCTTCTCCGAAATACAATTCGCAGTTGTCTTGAATTGTGACAATACAACCGCCATCTGGGATACAACACGCACCAAATTCACAAACAACATCTTCGCATAGTGAACCTTCGCCTTCGAAGACTCCGTTGAATGCAACGCATGTGTTTTCTGAAATGACTTCACAGTACCCATCAAGACAGCATGCCCCTTCAATATATTCCGTTTCAGCGCCATGAACGTGCCCTATGAATGCTTCAAGAATAAATGGTTGTGCCTCTAAACCGAGCATCTGAATTGATTGTTCGTTTGGTCCAGCAATAGCACCATCTAATGGATGTGTCAATGGGAATGCTGATGGCGCGTTCGCTTGTCTGCCAATAACAGGAGGTGAAACTGCTGCCGTAAGAGGCTGTGTAGATCGAGGAGTAGCTTCACCAGTTGGCAAATTGCTAGTGTCCGGCCTTAGAGACTTCGAAGAATGTTGTCTCCAATTGTCATCTCCATCTCGGTATGCAAGGAGATTTGAGGCCAATCCCGCCGCCATCAAACGAGCTTGGTTGTAATAATCTGTTCCGAACGTATTAGAGTCAAATGTAACATTCGCATTGAATGGCTCGCCTCCAGCAGAATCAGAAAAGGTGCCAAGGGGAGCATTGGAGAACAGCGATCCTAAGGATGTGCCACCCTCTTGGGCGTCTGTCATCGCAAGTAAGATTTGAAGCGGCGCACGTTCTGCGAGAGTCAATCTCCCATCGACATTCGATTCCCACCACTGCCCTGTTGCGAAATCAAATGAATCTGCGTAGTACTCACGCAAGTCGACTTTTGTTCTTGATTGTTCCAGCCAATTATTCGTAACTGTGGATTGTGATGTTGTGGGGTCACCATTAAATTCGGAGAGTACTGCTTCCCACACCAGACTTGACGGGAATGCAGAAACAAAATTTGTGAATAGAGATACTCCTCCATCTGGAAACAATGTTATCCACGCAGGGTCCTCGTAATCAAACGTCGCATATCCGTTAGGGAAGTTCAGGAAGTTATCAGGATTATGACGCTCCCAGAATCGTTCCTCCCAGCGGAGCCATGGTGGCAAGAGATCATTTCTTGCACCACTGAACATTGTAAGTTTTCGACGATTGTCAAATACAAGTTGCTGATTGGTGAGCTGATCTCGCAATTCAGTCGCTTCATTTGCATCTGTGTATGTGCTCCGCAAAAACTGATTTGTCGGCTGTCCAACATCAGGGTTATTCAATGCGACTTCAAAACGAGAGGCGACAAACTGGTTGTTATTCCCTTCAAAACTACGCAGCTCCAACTCATCTGCAAGAGTAAATGGCCTAAAACCATTTGTCGCATTAAATGGGTCACGTCCAGCAAGTTGCCAATACCAAAGCCGGCCATATCTCGATGAGATATCATTTGTCGGCGTGCCTTCGAAGATTGGATTTGCGTCATTTCCATCACCTGGATTGTTATTTCCTTGTTCAACACCGAGTTCATCAAGAAAACTCGATTCGCCGTTGCTATTCCAATACGCTGTGTTCCAATCAACGAGCGGCGTTCCGCCGACATGGTCATAGACAACCCAGGCATTTGTATCTGCAGGCAAATTAGAGGGGTTGTCAAAGAAGCCTACACTCCAATTAAACGAACCGTTACTTCCCACAAGTGCTAAATCTGCTGGAGTTTGTCCTCGCGTTGATTGGTCATCCACAATACCATCAGCATTCGCGTCAAAATCATCACGATAAAACCCTGTGGCAACATTGGCATTCAGCAAGGCACTGTTATCCGTAATAGATACCGCAACTACTTGCAGCATATCGGAACCAATTGCAACGGGAGCCAAATGCCAATAGGCATCGGTAAAACCATCGCCATCAGTATCCGTAAGCGTTCTTTCAACAAACCATCGATCTTCATATTTCACAAAGGCATCTTGTTTTCGTTCCCCGATTTCATTTTGAACACCATCGCCATCAAGATCGCTTAAATCTAAAAAATTCTGTGGCAAAACACGCGGGTCACCTTGTGCTCGTAACCAACCACCAAGATCCATCCATTCTTGCATCAAATAAAATTGAAACTCTCCACCCAGATCAGTACTGCCATCAACATCAACTAGCGAAGGATACCCCCCGCCATTCCCTAAGCCAAGACGCGTTGGATCTCGACGCATAATACGATTGACAGGCCACTGCTCAATTGGGGTATCTAAATTTGTAACGAGACCACCGCCTGTGACATTACTTATATCTTTTACGACTCTCCACAAATTATCGCTTCGGGAGAGATTGGTTAAGTGGCGCCAATGCGAAAATGTTTCGGGGGTACCGTCTTGCAACACTCTTGCATAATCAATGCCCCTATAAAAATCTGCTCGTTGAGGTTCAGTGTCACGAAGCCATCGAGAGTCACCATAGGATGGTCCACCCATAGGGTTTGTTGGCCCAAGCGGCTCTAGATTAGCATATCCCACGTACTCATCATTTGGGTCGGGAGGATTCGTCCAAGGAACAACCTCATAAGGAGCAAAGTTAAATGGATTATTTGGGTCATGTCCATACCGGAGCGCATTTGCGTTCGGTGTTCTGCGGCCTGCGTTTGCACTGTAGTTGGGAACGCCAGCCATCCAAAAATATTCACGAGGGAATAAGGCAACAGCGAGCTCATCTGCAACGGCTCTACCTATGGAGCGTGCTTGATCATTGATCTCAGCGGCATCTCTTTGCGCAGAAACAACAAATCGACCACTCTGAGTGCGTGTAATAAATGCAGTTGCAACAAGGACAAGCAGGACCAAAATACCGACGACAAGAATGAGGGCATTGCCTCGACGAAGTTGGGAGAATTGTTTTCTCATAACGTTCATTGAATCGCCTCCGGCAAATCGACGATGAACTGATACGTCCATCCAACGCCAAGGCGATTCTCTCGATCTAACAGTCGCATCGTAATCCGCAATGCAGTTGGCCTTGGGGTGTATCTCCACGCAAAACTCGTGAACCCTACATTGAGAAAATCTATTTGGTTTTCCGCAAACGGCTCCGTGCCGTTGTAACCAAAGATTGACCAGTATTCGTTGATGCCAACTGTGGGATCTTGCACAACGGGAATGAGCGCATCGTCTGGACCTTCGCCCTGTACAAATTGACGTTCGATCATTGATGGCCACACAGCCTCAGATGCAACTGAATCGACATACGGATCATAGTTCCCTGCATACCAATCATTCGTGCTGATTGAACCGGCATGATACTCGCCAAGAGTATCAAAAAGCACAGGACTCGTCGCGTCATCAGGGTCTTCACGGTAAGACGCGCCAAACCATGGCTGGGAGTAATTATTAGGGTACTCATACCCTGAATGTGCAATACCATCAGCACTCGTTGCTCGCCCGAGCCCCTCCCTGTACATCCATTCGACCTGGAAGGAAACCACCCCTTGTGCTAAACCATGCATCATAAGCATCTGGTCATTTCTAAAAGGACTTGGAGGCACCGCTTCAATTCGAGGCCACTGCAATAAGGAGGCTATCAGTTCTTGCTGGTCAAGTGAACTTGACGTATTCAATTGTGACCACGGACGAGCAGTAGCTGGCGAACCTTGCGTATTGAAATTATTGAGAATAGATTGACGTAAGTCACCAAGGTGCGTTGATGCAATGTCAACTCTTCCCCGTTGCACATGAGGATCGATTTCGTCAAATCGAGGATCTGCTGGGAAGAGGGAATGCGTACTCAAACCATTCAGGGCAAACCTTGTCTTTTGCACAGCATCTCTATCGTATTGATCGTCATCACCTAACGCAGTCGACTGGCGGCAGAGCATCCATTTTGAGGGCAGTTCTTGAGTTCCATTGGTTGTACCATCCATTCCCAAATCTTCAAACATAGTGTCTTGTGAACCTGTGTATTGGAGCGTATTAAAATCGACTGTGCCTTGGTACCAAGGCGTGATAACAGGGTCTTCATTAAAATCAGCAATAAGTAATTCTGGATCTTCTAAATTAACCGTGTTTCCACCTTGATCGTAAGACATTAAGTCAGGGAAGGAAACACCGTGTCCATAATAGACAGCGGAGGCAAATGTTTGACCAGCAAAATCACCATTTCCACTAGCACGTAAACCAACTGGAGTAGTAATGCCCAATCGTATAAAGACAAGTTGGTCAAAGCGAATAATCGCGCCTTCTGGTTGTGTATCGTCAATCAATATGTATTGATAAATATTATTTGGAACAGCAACATGTC
>Ga0315336_1005989_pt1 | contig 12811 bp, 13 predicted proteins | sample ASW5metaG_FD_204512 | JGI IMG/M metagenome (GOLD analysis project Ga0315336, IMG submission 204512) | Ammonia-oxidizing marine archaeal communities from Monterey Bay, California, United States - ASW #5 | ecosystem: Environmental > Aquatic > Marine > Intertidal zone | place: USA: California...
GAAGGCGCGGGCGACGCCGCGGCGCGCGAAGCGCTGCTCGACCGCGCCATGGGACCGAAGCGCAAGAAGAAGTCGTCGGAGAAGCTGCGGCGCGGCCGCCGGCCCTCGGAAGGCCTGGCCTTCGTCGCCCGCGATCGTTCGGGCGCGGTCATCGGCTCGGTGCGGTTGTGGGATATAAGGTTAGGTGAGGGCGGTCCGGCGGCGCTTCTGCTCGGCCCGCTCGCGGTCGAGCCGGGATTGAAGAGCGGCGGCATCGGCTCGGCGCTGATGCGGCATGCGCTCGCCGAAGCCGCGCGGCTCGGCCATGGCGCGATCCTGCTCGTCGGCGATGCGCCCTATTACGGGCGGTTCGGCTTCTCAGCCGATCGTACCGGAACGCTCGCCATGCCCGGCCCCTATGAGCGGCACCGGCTTCTGGCGCTGGAGCTGAAGGACGGCGCGCTGGATGGCGCCAAGGGCACGATCAGGGCCGCAGGCCGCAAGATCAGGGGCGACGCGTAGGGCTTGGTCGCCTGAGCGCCTGCTGTTCGACAAAAAGACGACGCCGCCGATGGGCGGCGTTGTTTTCTGCGAATGATCAGCCGAGCAGTTGGCTCAGCGCCATGGCGACCGTCATGTCGCCTTCGACCTTGAGCTTGCCCGCCATGAAGGCCATGGTCGGGTTGAGGTCGCCGGCAATCAGCGAATCCAGATCGTCGAGCGAGAGCTTGATCGTGCAGTCGGTCGGCGCGTCGGTGGTCGAGACGGTCGCGCCGTCGATGACGATGACGCCGTCGCTGCCGGTGTCGAACTTGACCGAATGCTCGAAGCCTGCGCTTGCCACGCGCGACTTGATCTTGTCGGCAATCTCCTGAACGCCCATGGCGGTTCTCCTCGTTGGTTGCGTTGACGCGCACCGGCCTGTCGAGCCGCTGGGCGAGGTAGACGCGCCGCGCCCGCGCGGCCGTCCGTCACCGGCGCATATAGCTTCGAGTTGACGTTAACGTCAACGCGGTCAGCCTGCGTCATATCGCTTGAAGAGCCGTGCCATCGCTCCGCCGGACGGCGACCAGGCCGTCAATGCTCCGGCGCCGCCTGGAAGGGCTTGGTCATCGCCGCCGCGGTCTCGCCAGCATTCCTGCGCCGGCGAAGCGCGTTGTCGCGTATATCGTCCTTGGAGAGGAAGTTCACCTGGTCGATCAGCACCTCGTGCACCAGATCGACGCCGATGCGGGTGTTGATGGTGTCGCGGATCGCTTTGCGGAAAGCGTCCAGATCGATCGAATCCTTCTTGGTGAAATCGATCTGCGGATTGGAATAGAGGTAGGAATAGACCTGGTCGGTTATCAGCGCCTGCGCCGGGACCGACAGCTTCTTCATCTGTTCCGGTTCCACCGTGTAGACGAGCCTGGTGAGGAAATAGCCGTCGATCCTGCCCTCGCGCAGCAGCGGCACCGAGATCGTGTCGGTCTTGACGTAGTCGAGGCCGCCCAGCATCGGCTTCGGCGGTTCGGCCGCGCCGCGCTCGCTGGCCGCCTGGAAGGAAAAGAAGACCGCGCCAAGCGTCGCGGCGCAGATCCACAAAGCGGCGGCGATGAATTTTATCACCGGGTCTGCCCTTGCGCCTCGATCATCCCTGTCAGGTTCGCGCCATTTGGAACTCGCCGACCGAATAGGTCCCGTCGGCATCGGCGCGCTGGATGGCGTTCCTCAGGAGTGTGGCGACCTCGTTGACGGCGTTGAGATGAGCGAGGATCGCCGCCTCGTTCTTCGCTAGCTTCTGGCGCAGCCGCAGCAGACCTTCGCGATGTTGCTCGAGGAATTCGATCTCGTTGGCGCCCTTGAGCGCCCGGTTCAACTCGTAGAGATAACGGCTCTTGCGCGCGTTCGAGGATTTGAGGTCATAGGCCGTTCCGCTACGGATGCCGGCGGTCTCCTCGTCCACGACTTCCTCGATGCGGCCGATGATGGCGGCGAGGTTGCCGGGTCGTGCCGCGGCGGGCGCTTCCATCGCGTTGGTCCGCGCGAGAAGGTTGGAAAGATCCGTTTGGTCGGCCATGTAGATCCCTAGATATTGATGTCCGTTTTTATGGTCGTGTCGTCGCCGGTCATCGACCGCGCGGCCTTGCGATCAAGCTCCTCGAGCATCGAGGTCGAAAGCCGGGTCTGCTGGTCGATCTCGGCCTTCCGGGGTCCGCCGGCAACGGGGCCGACCGGGACCTTCTGCTTGCCGTCCAGATAATGATCGGCGAGCATGGATTTGGCGATGCCGATGCCGCCATGCGCGGCCATCACATCGGCGACCTTTTCGGCGAGCTGCGACTTCCACATGTCGCCGGCCAGGCCCTTGCCGTAGACGCCTTCGGTGTCCTTGGGCATCATGTTCTGGATGAAGGTCGTCAGCACCATCGCCTCGAAGCGCTGGAACTTCTTTGCCGGATTGGAGGCTTCCGCCTTGTCGGCCGCGGCGCGCGAGAGCACGGAGCCGGCGTCGACCGTCGCGGATGGATCGAGAGCGAAGGGTGCGGCGGCGCCGTTCGCCCTTCTCGCGAGCGCCGCGCGCGCGGCCTCCACGTCCGCCGGCTCCGCTGCGCGGGCAACGTCCATGACGATGTCGCTGGGTGGGGAAATGGCCAAGAAAGTCCGCCCTTTGCCGGTTTTGTCACCCGCACAATGACTGAACAAGCTTGTGGCAGGCTTGCGCGAACCGAGGTCCGACGGGGAGCCTCGTCCGTAGCCGGCGAAGCGCCTCCTGCCGACTTGCATGAGGCCAGCACAGATAGCTGACCTCATAATCTCGACCGGCAGCCGCTACCCTTAGCCTTGGTGTTTTTTCTGTGTAATGAGATCGAGCCGTTCGCGGTCGGAACGCTCGCGCTCGTCGCGACGGCGGACGTCCCTGTAAGCGCGCTCGACCATGTTGGTGCGCGCCGTCGCGGTGGCGATCAGCGCGGCTTCCTGCTTGGCATCTTCCAGGTTCTGTCTCTGCCGGCCAAGCGCGTCGGTGATGCGGCGCTGGTAAAGCGCCGGGAAAAGGCCTGCCAGCGAACTGTCGGTGTCGAAACGCTCGATCAGTTCCCTGGCCTCCGACTCCGCCCTGGCCGCGACCGCGAGGAACCCGGCATGGCGGGTCTCGTGCAGCGCCTTCAACTGCTCCTGCACCTTGACCAGTTTCTTCAGGCGATCTTTCCGGGTGGTCATGGCACCTATCTCGCCAACGTCAGGTCGACGAATCCGTCGACGAACAGCGACAGGAAGGTGCCGACCGCGAAATAGAAGATGATCATGCCGCCGGCGATGACGAAGGGCAGCGAGATGAAGTAGACCGGGATCTGCGGTGTCAGCTTGTTGACGAAGCCGATCGTCAGATTGACCAGGATGGCATAGGCGACGAAAGGGCTGCCCAGCCGGACGACCAGGAAGAAGGCGTCCGATACCGTGTCGGTGACGTCGACCAGCGCGGCCTGCGGGTTGAAGAACACGTTGACCGGGGCAACCTGGTAGGAGGCGACCAGCGCCTTGACGATCTCGTGGTCGAAGTCGAAGACGAAGAGCAAAAGCAGCGCCGAGAACGAGATGAGGGCGGCAAGGGCTGCCTGCGGCTCCGGCTCCTCGATCGCCGGGCCGCCAGAGCCGCCATAGCCGATCAGCATGGCGATGGCCGAGCCCATGAAGCGCAGCGCCTCCATGTAGAGCCTGGTCATGGCGCCGATCAGACCGCCGACCAGCAGCTCGGAGACGATCATCGGCGCCAGGACCTGCGGGCGCGGATCGACGAATGGGTAGATGCGATCCCACAGGAAAGCGAGCAAGCCGCCGGTCGCCGCCACCGACACGAACAGCCTGATCTGCAGCGGCACGCGGGCGCTGGACAGGCCCGGCATCAGCATGAAGCAGGCGCCGATGCGGCAGAAGGCGAGGAAGGCGGCGATGACGACGCCTTGCGAGAGCGCGTTCACGAGATGGTCCCGAGCACCTTGATCTCGACGCCCTTGGCGATCTCGACATGGCTGAGAACGGGAAGCGTCGTGAACAGCCGCTCGATGATCATGCGCACATAGGGACGCGCGTCTGGCGCGGTCACGAGCACGAAGCGCTCGCCCGCCTCGAGGTGCTTGCGGATAGCCTTGGTGGCGTCCTGGCCGAATTCCTCGAGCTGGCGCGGGTCGATGTCGAACTCGCGCACCTCGCCCTTGGCGTCGCGCTTGAGGCTTTGGTGGAAGGCGAGGTCCCATCGGTTGCCGAGGCGCAGCACCTTGAGCGTGCCACCTTCGGACAGGTCGCCGCAGATCTGCTGCGCCATACGAATGCGCACATGCTCGACGATCTGCTCGGTGCGGCGCACATGCGGCGCGATCTCGGCGATCGCCTCGATGATCAGATGCAGGTTGCGGATCGAGACGCGCTCGGCAAGCAGCAGCTTCAGCACCGCTTGCAGGCCGGGATAGGAGATATGCGACGTGCAGATCTCGTCAGCGAGCTTGCGGTATTCCGGGTCGAGCCGCTCAAGCAGCGCCTTCATGTCCTTGTAGGACAGAAGCTGCGGCAGGTTGTTGCGGATCACCTCGGAAAGGTGTGTGAGCAGCACCGACATGTTGTCGGCGAAGGTGTAGTTCTCGCGCTTGAGATCCTCAGCGAAAGTTTCCAGCACGGAATAGGCGCGCATGCCGAAGGCCGGCTCGCGGATTTCCTCGCCTGGAATTTCAGGCACGCCGCGCGTGCCGAGCAGCACCATGATCTCGCCGACGCGCATCTGGTATTCGGCGACCACCGTGCCGTGCACCTTGATCTGGTAGCTCTTCGGCGGGATGGCGAAGTCGTCGGCGACGCGCACTTCCGGCACCACGAAGCCGTATTGCTGGGCGAATTTCTTGCGCATCTTCGACATGCGGAACACCAGTTCCTGGTGCGCCACCATCAGCCTGGTCGAAAGCTGCTTGCCGATCAGAAGCTCGATCTCGGCGGTGACAAGTGAGGCCTTTACCGAGTTCTTCTCCTCCTCGACCTTGTTCGCTTTCTCTTGCGTCTTCAAGGCTTCGGCGGCGACAAGGGCGCGGTTGTGGCGCAGCGGGATGATGTAGCCGAGGCCGGCCATGCCGCCAGCGAGCGCGAAGAAAGGGAAGAGCGGCAGGCCGGGCATCAGGCCGAGGATGACGAGCAGCGAGGCGGCGACATAGAGCGCGCGCGGATGCGCGCCGAGCTGGCCGAACACCGCCTGGTCGGCCGAGCCGCGCGTGCCGCCCTTGGAGACGAGCATGCCGGCGGCGAGCGAGACGATAAGCGCCGGGATCTGTGTGACGAGACCGTCGCCGACCGACAGCTTGATGAAGACGTCGGCCGCCTGGCCGAGACCCATGCCGTGGCGAAGGTAGCCGATGGCGATGCCGCCGACGATGTTGATGGCGGTGATGATCAGGCCGGCGATGGCGTCGCCGCGCACGAATTTCGAGGCGCCGTCCATCGAGCCGAAGAAAGAGGATTCCTCCTCCAGTTCGCGGCGGCGCAGCTGCGCCGTCTTGTCGTCGATCATGCCGGCTGAGAGGTCGGCGTCGATCGACATCTGCTTTCCGGGGATGGCATCGAGGGTAAAGCGTGCGCCGACTTCGGCGATGCGGGTGGCGCCCTTGGTGATGACGATGAAGTTCACCACGATCAGGATCATGAAGACGATGAGACCGATGACGAAGTCGCTCGACATCACCAGCTTGGAGAAGCCCGAGATAACGTATCCTGCGGCATGCGTGCCCTCATTGCCGTGCGACAGGATCATGCGCGTGGTGGCGATGTTGAGCGACAGCCGCAGCATCGTGGCAATCAGCAGCACGGTCGGGAATGACGAGAAGTCGAGCGGCCGCTGGATCCACAGCGCCACCATCAGGATCAGCACCGAAAGCGCGATCGAGAAGGCAAGGCCGATATCGATGAGGAAGGCCGGGATCGGCAGGAACAGCACCGCCAGGATGAAGACGATGCCCAGCGCGAAGAAGACGTCGCGGCCATTCTTCGCCACCATGCCGGACGGTAATGTTTCGCTGATCGCCATCTCGTTCCCAAGTCAACAGCTGCCGCGCGCAGGGCAGTCCTTCGACCGTAACCTTCCAAGCTTGCGCGAAGGTGGGAGAGTGGCTAGCGATCTTGCCACGGTCTTGTGAAAGGAAGGCAGATGCTCTTGGTCATCGGCACGATCCGGCTGCCGCCGGATAGGCTCGAACAGGCAAAGCCCGTGATGCAACGCATGATCCAGGCGAGCCGCGCCGAGCCGGGCTGCCTCGGCTATTCCTACGCGGAGGATGTGCTGGATGCCGGGCTCATCCATATCTCGGAAGCCTGGAGCGACCGTGCCGCGCTCGAAGCGCATTTCAAGTCGGCGCATATCGCTGAATGGCGAGCGAGCTGGGCGAACCTCGAGATCCGCGACCGCAAGCTCACGCTTTATACAACGGATGGCGGCGCGCCGACCTGAAAGCGTCCACTTTAAGTCTCAGTCGCATCCGCGGTCGCGACGGCGACCAGCCAGCGCCGCACGGTGCGTTCTTGCTCGCCGGAGAGACCGGCGGTGAGATCGCCCTCAAGCTTGTAGACACGTTCCCGGCATTTCTTCAGCAGGGCGCGGCCGCTGTCCGAGAGGTCGAGATGCTGGATGCGGCCGTGGACTGCATGCGGCCGACGCACGAGAGACCCGGCCTTCTCCAGATTGCCGACGATCACGCTCACCGTCTGCGGCGTCAGCACGGCCAGCCGGGCCAGATCGGCATTGGACAGGCCGGGATAGGCCGAGATCATGGTGAGCGCCGCGAACTGCGCCTGCGTCACGCCGAACTCATCCAGCGCTCGCTCCACCTTCAGGCGGTAGGCGCCGGCCGCCTGGCGCAGCAGATAGCCGAGATAACCTTCCTCGCCTCGCTTGCCCTCACCGACGGACGGTATGGATGGATTCCCCTTGCGCATAATATCAGAGCTCTTATATGTTGTTCGTATACTGATATTACCTCAACAGGGAGCCAAAGACGATGGGCTATCGTGTTTTTCTTGCGGGCGCTTCGGGCGCGATCGGCCGCCGGCTGGTGCCGCAGCTTGTGGCGGCCGGACATGAGGTGACGGCGACGACGCGCCAGGTGGCAAAAGCCGAAGACCTTCGCGCGCTCGGAGCCGATCCGGTGGTGGTCGACGTTTTCGATGCTGACTGCCTGTGCGCGGCGGTCCTGGCGGCAAAGCCGGAGATCGTCATCCATCAGCTCACCGACTTGCCGGCTGGGCTCGATCCGTCGAAGATGACCGAGGCAATCGCTCGCAACGCCCGCATCCGCGATGAAGGAACCCGCAACCTCGTCGAGGCGGCGAAGGCGACCGCGGCGAGGCTGCTGATCGCCCAAAGCATAGCCTGGGCCTACGCGCCGGGACCCGAGCCGCATGCTGAGACAAATCCGCTCGACAGTGGCGCTGAAGGCGGCCGGGCTGTCAGCGTCGGCGGCGTCATCGCGCTGGAGAAGCACGTGCTCGGCGCCTCGCCAATGACCGGCATCGTGCTGCGCTATGGCCATCTCTATGGCCCAGGCACCGGCGCGGAAGCCGCGGCGGATCCGGCGGTGCATGTCGACGCCGCCGCTTACGCGGCGCTCCTTGCCGTCGAGCGTGGAACGCAAGGCGCCTTCAATGTCGCCGAGCCGAACGGTCATATCACAACCGATAGGGCCGTCCACGAGCTCGGCTGGCACGCCGGCTTTCGCCTGGTCGAGTAAGCGAGGGAGTTGCCGTCATGATCGAAGACGTTTCCTCACGCGGCCTTGCGCTGGTCGGCGTGGCCGCCATTGCTGGGGGGCTGCTTGGCATGGCCGCAGTCCCGAGCAACAGGGCAGCCACAATGACCGGCGGAATCGGTGCGCATGTTCACATGATGGGGGCCGATGCCGGGGAGGGCGCGACGGTGCGACCGACCACCACGGTGAAGCCGCTCTCCTGCGAAAAGCTGCCGAATGTGCCTGGGCATTCGATCACCACGGCGCTGGTCGAATTCCCGCCCAATGCCTATACGCCGCGACATCGCCATCCCGGCTCCGTCACGGCCTTCGTCATCAAGGGGGCGCTGCGTTCGCAGATGGAAGGAGGGCCTGCCATCACGTACACAGAGGGCCAGACCTGGTTCGAGGCGCCGGGCGCCATCCATTCTTTCGCCGAGAACGCCAGCGCCTCCGAGCCGGCCGAGCTGCTGGCGGTCTTCGTCGCGGAGGACGAGTGCGGACCCCTCACTATCCCTGTAACTGACTAAGTCTATATCCTTGGTCTCGCGCCAAATCTTGCTTAAGGCTAATTTGTGTAACGCCAAAATGGCGCCACAAGCGGTCGGCATTGCGATTGCCACGCAGAGCCGCCGCGCGTATCAGGCACGGCAGTTTTAATCTTTCGCACACGGCGAGCCCTCCGTTGCCTGCCAGAAACGATCCGCAAGTTTACGCCCGGCGGCTTCGCGCGGTGCTGATCAGCTCGATTCCCGTGCTCGAGGCGCGCGGCATCGTGATTGTGCTGATGGCCGGCATGGTCGGCGTCATCGCGGGCGCGCTGGTCACCGGCATGAGCGCGCTGGTTCAAGGCATGCATTACCTGCTTTTCGACGTGCAGCCGGGCGGCCGGCTTTCGGCGATGTTCTCGCTAGCCGATCCGGTGCAGGCGATGTTCCCGGCCATCGGCGGCCTGCTGCTCGGCCTTTCCGTCATCTGGCTCAGGAAGCGCAAGTTCCGCACGCCGGTCGACCCGATCGAGGCCAACGCGCTCTATGGCGGGCGCATGTCGCTCACCGACACTTTCATCATCGTGGCGCAGACGATGATTTCCAGCGGCTTCGGCGCATCGGTCGGACTGGAAGCCGGCTATACGCAGATCGGCTCGGGTTTCGCCTCGCGGCTGGCACGCGCCTTCCATTTGCGCCGCAACGACGTCCGCATCCTGGTCGGCTGCGGCGCGGCCGGCGCGATCGCCGCCGCCTTCGACGCGCCGCTGACCGGCGCCTTCTACGGGTTCGAGCTGGTCATCGGCATCTACTCCGTCGCCAATGTGGCGCCGGTGATGACGGCGGCCATCGCCGCTTCGCTGACCGCGGAAATGTTCGGGGGCGTGCCGTTCCCGCTGGAACTGTCAGGTCTGCCGAATCTGACGGCCAGCGAATACGTGCCGTTCATGCTGCTCGGACTGCTCGGCGGGGCAGCCTCGATCGCGATTATGCATCTGGTGAGCATTGTCGAGCGAATTTTCGTGCGTCTGTCGATAGATGCGTCGGTCCGGCCCTTTATCGGCGGCATCTTCGTCGGCCTGCTCGGGCTGGTCACGCCGCAGGTGCTCTCCAGCGGCCATGGCGCGCTGCACCGCGAGTTCGCCATGAATTACGCGCTGCCGGTGGTGGCGAGCGTCTTCGTGATGAAGCTGGCCGCCTCCGCCATCTCGCTCGGCTCCGGCTTCCGCGGCGGCCTGTTCTTCGCCTCGCTGTTCCTCGGAGCCTTGCTGGGCAAGGTGTTTGCCGGCGTGATGGCGCTGACCGCGCCATCCGTCGGCATCGATCCGGCGGTCGCCGCAGTCGTCGGCATGACCTCGCTTGCGGTCGGCGTCGTCGGCGGCCCGCTGACCATGACGTTCCTGGCGCTGGAATCCACACGCGACCTGACCCTCACCGGCGTGGTTCTGGCCGCCTCAATCATGTCGGCGATCCTGGTGCGCGAGACCTTCGGCTACTCCTTCTCGACCTGGCGTTTCCACCTCCGCGGCGAGACAATTCGCAGCGCCCATGACGTCGGCTGGATGCGCAGCCTCACCGTCGGCTCGATGATGCGCAAGGATGTCCGCACCATCCCCTCCTCGACCACGCTCTCAGAGTTCCGCAGGGAGATCCCACTCGGCTCCGCCCAGCGCGTCATCGCCGTCGAGCATGAAGACCAATATGTCGGCATGCTGCTGGTGCCGGAACTGCACAGCGACCTTTCCGACGGCGCCACGCCGGTAAGCGCGCTCGCCCGGTTCAAGGACGCGGTGCTCGTGCCCTCGATGAACGTGCAGACCGCCGCCGAGACTTTTCAGCGCACCGGGGCCGAAGAACTGGCGGTGGTCGAGGACTTCGACGAGCGCATCGTTCTCGGCCTGCTCACGGAAAGCCATTTGATGCGCCGCTACGCCGAGGAACTCGACAAGGCGCGGCGGGATCTGGCCGGCGAAGGTTGACCCGATCGCCAGCCCGGCCAATAACACGCTCACCACTCCCGGAAGCCAGCCCATGCAAGTCAAGCGCAACGGCGATATCTCGTTCTGGTATGCGGATCTGGGTGCCATCCCCACGCCGCGCCCGCCCTTGCCGGGCGACATCGAGGCGGATGTCGCAATCGTTGGCGCCGGCTATACCGGGCTGTGGACCGCTTATTACCTGAAGAAGGCGAAGCCATCGCTGCGCATCGTGCTGCTGGAACGGGAGTTCGCCGGATTCGGTGCATCGGGGCGCAATGGCGGCTGGCTGTCGGGCGGCTTCGGCTGGTCGCGTGAGAAGTACCTGAAGACGTCAACGCGGCAAGGCGTCACCGCGATGCAGAAGGCGATGGCCGGCTGCGTCGATGAGGTGATCCGGGTTGCGACGGAAGAGGGCATCGACGCGGATATCCGCCGGGTCGACAATCTGACGGTGGCCACCAATCCAGCGCAGATGGGGCGTGTGCGCGAGGAATGCGAGACGATCCGCTCCTGGGATGCCGATCCCCAACGTATCGAGCTGCTCGACGCCGAGGCGACGCGGGCGCGCATCAACATCAAGAATGTCTTGGGCGGCTTCATTATCCACGGCCAGGCGCGCGTGCAGCCGGCCAAGCTGGTGCGCGGGCTGGCCGCGGCGGTCGAGCATCTCGGGGTTTCGATCTACGAGAAGACAACGGTGACCGGCATTGCCAAGGGCGCCGTGGCCACGGACCGCGGCACTGTGCAAGCCGAGACCATCATCCGCGCCACGGAAGGGTTCACCGCCGGCTTCCCCGGAGAAGAGCGGACCTGGCTGGCGCTCAACAGCGCGCAGATCGTCACCGAGCCGCTGCCGGAAGAGCTCTGGCGCAAGATTGGCTGGGAGGGGCATGAGCTGCTCGGCAATGCCGCGCATGCCTATTGCTATGCCCAGCGCACGCGCGAGGGGCGCATCACCATGGGCGGGCGCGGCGTGCCCTACCGTTATGGCTCGCGCACCGACGTCAACGGGCAGACGCAGCAGGCGACGATCGACCAATTGCATGCGATCCTGACGACGCTCCTGCCGCAAACCGCCGGATGCCGCATCGACCATGCCTGGTGCGGCGTGCTTGGCGTGCCGCGCGACTGGTGCACGACGGTCGGCCTCGATCCCAAAACGCGTATCGGTTGGGCCGGAGGCTATGTCGGGCTCGGCGTGTCGAGCTCGAACCTCTCCGGGCGCACGCTGACCGATCTCGTGCTCGGCCGAGATAGCGAACTCACGCGGTTGCCCTGGGTCAATCGCAAGGTGCGGCCGTGGGAGCCGGAGCCGTTCCGCTGGCTGGGCGTCCACTCGATGTACCAGCTCTATCGGATTGCCGATAACCGCGAGGCGGTCGGGCTCGCGCACACCTCGAAGCTTGCGGCCCTGGCCGACAGCATTACAGGCCACTGATTGTGGAGACCGGCGTGATCGATAGCCGGACGGAGCATCGTTGTCGCCATCCGGGAACGCACGCCCGGCCGCTCGCCTGAAGCGCCGCGCGCTTTCGGCGACATGCCGTCAATGATCGATCGGTCCTTTGGGGGAGACGAGCGTCGTGCCGGCGGTGGTCGGCCGCTCGATCATGCGGCGCACCCGCGGGGGGTTCTCGCCGCTGTGCAGCGCGCGGATGCGTTCGCCGACCACGGCGTCGGCATGGGTGGCGCGCCGGTTGTGGCGGATGTACTCGACCCAGGTCGGCGTGTGGTAATGCTCGATCCAAACGGACGGATTCTCGAGATCCCGCGCGAGCGTCCAGTTGCGGGCGCCGTCCCGGCGGCGGATGCGGCCGCGCTCGGCCATGGTCGCCAGGAATTCCGGCACGTCATCCTCGCGAATGATGTATTCGATCATGATGGCGATCGGGCCGCTGCGCGGCTTCAGGTCGAGCGCCAGCATTGGCTCCTTGAAGCGGTTGAGCGGATCGAGGTTGAGCACTGTCTGGCGCGGCAGCGGCAGCACGAAGCCGATGGCGCCGCCGGCGAGCATCGCGATTGCCGCCGCGATCAGCGCGGTCTCCGCGCCATGCGCGTCGGCGACGACACCCCATATCCAGCTGCCCAGCGCAATGCCGCCGAAGGTCGCCGTCTGGTAGATCGACAGTACGCGGCCGACCACCCAGCGCGGCGTCGACATCTGCACGGTAACGTTGAAGTGCGACAGCGCGATCACCCAGCAGCCGCCTCCGATAAGAAGGCCCGCCGACGTCTGCCAGGCATTGTGGCTGATGGCGGCGTTGAAGGCGCAAAGCGCGAAGCCGGCAAACGCCATGCGCACCATCGCCTCGCTGGACAGCAACTGCCTGAGCCGCACGCTGATCAGCGCGCCGCCGACCGCGCCGATGCCGAAGGCGCCGAGCATGATGCCATAGGTCAGCGCATCGCCCTTGACGACATCGCGCGCCACCAGCGGCAACAGTGCCAGCACCGCGCCGGCGCTGAAGCCGAAGGCCGAGCCGCGGACCAGCACCTTGGCGATGTTGGGCGACATGGCGACATAGCGCAGGCCAGCGCCCATCGCCGCGCCCAGCGACTCGCGCGGCAGGGTCTGATCGGGCAGCGCCGGCTTCCAGCGGGCGAGCACGACGATCAGGCCGATATAGCT
>Ga0315336_1005990_pt1 | contig 12811 bp, 6 predicted proteins | sample ASW5metaG_FD_204512 | JGI IMG/M metagenome (GOLD analysis project Ga0315336, IMG submission 204512) | Ammonia-oxidizing marine archaeal communities from Monterey Bay, California, United States - ASW #5 | ecosystem: Environmental > Aquatic > Marine > Intertidal zone | place: USA: California...
TGTAGGTTCCAAGTGCCCCAATCATTAGGAGTGAAACCGGGATCTCTACGAGTACTGCTTCTGAAGCCTTCACGAGCGAGTTAGAATCTTCCAGAACGCGAGTGCTGAGACTTGTTATTTCACGTTTGCGGAAGAACTCGGGGGGAACTCGCATCAACTTTCTAGCCAGATCCATTACAAGAGAACACCTGATCCTATCCTTCAGGCTAGTGACTTGTAGTCGTTGCCAGAATTGAATGGCTGACATGCCCACCTGTGCAACAATAATCAGAAGAATAGCGGTGGCAACATTATCAAGCGGGGTTTGTTTGCTGCTTGCCGAGAAGGAATTTGTTAAGAGGCCTACTTGATATGGAGCAACTAGCTGCAGAGTCACAAGTAATAGGCCTGACAGCCAAAGCAGGGGTAGGCGTAGGCTTCCAAGGCGGAAGGCGTATAGTAGGGGACGAAACTGATCTTGCACAGAAACCTCCTGATGACTGATCACTAGCCAATAATGGCCGCGATATGACAGAGCTAGTATGCGGGTAAACCGAGCGTGATTCAATAAGCTAAATACATCACAACGCTTGGAGCCTTTCCATTGAATTAATGCGGTAGCACTGATGGCCTGCCCCCACAGTAGGTACCAGTGATTAAGTTAGTGTCAGGATAGCTTCCGGGCCAGCCCCGTTCGCTAGCCGAAGCGAGCGAACGGGGCTGGATCGATTCGGCAGCCGGAGGTCGGTAGCTCAGGCTGCTATGTGGTCTCACGGTATTGTAGTGCCTCCGCCAACGCTCGATGAGGAACTTGGCTTTGCCATCGGTCGTCAGGAAGAGACGCTGGATTCAATGCTCGAATACTGCGGCTATTCGGGATTGAGTTCTATTGATTTGGAGAACCTCGACTCGGACGTCTTGATGGATCCACAGCGAATGGCGGCAGAATGCAGTAGTCCTGAGCGGAACGGTTACGCGCGCCTCACCTTGCAAGCTGGACTACTGGGTCCAGTTCCAACTGGGTGAAGCATATTTGCTGCTTGGCAATCTGGACGGAGCACGGCAGACGTACGTTGACGCGTTCGAACAGAATAAAGAAAAAACTGATGCCATCAACACAGCGATTGACCAAGCAAGGAAGATTCTGGACGTTTTAGATCTGTCCGACGACACAGAATCATGGTTACCAGACAAGTGAATTAGCTTGCGAGCGAGCTAGAGACAGATGAGGACATTTTCATCTGCGAATGAAGTTCCAATCACTTTTCGCATCTATAAAAAAGTAGATTGGCGGTTCTCTGTCTACAGTTGATGGTTACCGAATTGTCATGTTAGAATGTCCTTAGAATCAGGCCCTGTTGGAACTGACAAAAAACAAACGCATGTTATCTGACGCCGCACGAGACTGCCAATGGTCGAAATTATCGCTCTGCTTGTACTTGTCCAGAAAATTGGAGATATGGCTCGCCGCCGGGGAAGAAGTGTGAATCTGTTCGGCACACTATTGGTCGCCTGCTGGTTCTGCGGTGAGCTGGCGGGTATGGTCCTCGGTTACAAACTGTATGGGAATGCCTTGATGTACGTTCTTGCCCTCGTTGGCGCAGCCGTCGGAACCGTCATTGCTTTCCTAATCGCTCGTTCACTCGGACCCATAGATGGTGAGTGGCGAGATATTTCAGAATTGTCCGTAGGAAATTCTCGGCTATGGGGCGCGGTCGCAGGTGGTGTGGGTGGCGGCATAATCGGCGCCATCATCGTGACGGTCCTCTACGGCGGCGAGCAAGTCGAAGGCAACGTGTCGATAGTGGTTCAAGGTTTTTTGGCTGTCGGTTTCTTTGGCACACTCCTTGGCTTAGTTTCCGGCCTCCAGCAGAATTGATGTGCATCTTAAACTATCGACTGCAGTAGACGGGGACTGCCAAACGAAACAATTCCAACTGCAGATCCTTACGGGTAATACCCGCAAAACGGCCTAGTCGTCATTTTACTGTCGTCCCTAATCTTGCTGCAGTATCATTCTGAAAAGCCTATCCGGAGGGAAACGAATGAGCCAAGTTTTCCACGGGTCAAGAGTTTCTCCAGCCACTTTCTAATTGAATCGGGTATTGCCCAGATGGTTTCCGTCAGTCATGACGACTTGTCCCTTGATCGATTCACTGCCCCTTTTCCTGGAAAGACTCGTAGTACCACCGCGGCTTGCACAGTGCCATTGACTGATCGCTGCCGGCGGAGTTTTCTAGCGAAGAAGAGATTACTCCGTCCGGTTAGCGTTGCAGTGATTCCTCGCTCGGTCAGTAGGATTGTCGGCATGTCGTGAAACGATCTATGATCAGTACATGGTCCATGCTTAGCAGAACGATTCTCTCCGGTAGGGATGTGCATTGATGACTCTTTTTCTCTCCTATGCTCGCGGTGACGACGAGCCGTTCGTCAAGCGGCTTTATGAGGCCTTGAACGCGCGTGGCTTCGATGTGTGGTTTGATCGCGTGTCGATGCCTAGCCGGCGGCTGACGTTTCATCAAGAGATTCGCGATGCCATCGCCGCACGCGAGCGAATGGTGTTGGTGGTTGGGCCGAAGGCTGCCACGTCCAACTACGTCTGGCAAGAATGGCAATTCGCTCTGGATGGCGACAAGGTCCTAACTCCGATCCTCCGCATTGGCGACTACCCGTTGATCCCCGATGAGTTGAGGCTACTCCACTGCGAAGACTTTCGTGAGGATGACCAGTTCGACTTCCATCTTGAGAATCTTGCTCGACAATTATCAGAGCCGATTCCACCACTGGGCAAGTTGATAGCCGTCCCCTCACTGCCTCCTCACTACTTGGCACGACAGGAAAGGATGCAAATCCTACGCGATGCTCTGCGAGCTGACTTGGAAGGACCCGTGGTTATTGGCGGGGCCGCCGCCCGGGTCGGCGTGCATGGGATGGGTGGCATTGGCAAGTCGGTCGTCGCCGCTGCCTTGGCCCGCGATCGCAAAATTCGCGAAGCGTTTCCGGACGGCATTGTTTGGGTCGGCCTGGGGGAAAGGCCCGAGGTTGCCTCGTTGCAACGGGATATTCATCAGAGCCTGGGGGGTGACGGTGCAATCGAGTCAGTTCCCCAGGGACAAACCAAGCTGCGGGAGATCTTGGGTGACAAGGCGGTTCTTCTCATCCTCGACGATGCGTGGCGCCGGGCGGATGTCGACGCCTTTGACATTCTAGGACCGCGTTGCCGCGCGCTGGTCACTACTCGCGATGCGGGGTTGCTCACTTCGCTCGGCGGCACACACCACGTCGTCGAATTGCTGACGAACGAAGAGGCCCTGCATCTGCTCGCCACCGCGACGGGCGTGCCTGAGGGTCAGCTGCCTACTGAAGCTCACGATATCGTTGTCGAATGCGGTCGGCTACCCCTGGCCGTGGCCTTGTGTGGGGGCATGATTCAGGCGGGCCAACTGTGGCCGGATGTTCTGAGTGCGCTGTGTGAACACGACCTTGAATTTGTCTCAGACGAACATGCGGCACAGGCACAACACGTGAGCTTGTGGCGGGCGATGGAAGTCAGCGTGTTGGCTTTGCCGGAAGATCAGCGGCAGCGATTCGCCGAACTGGCTGTCTTCCCCAATGACGAACGCGTGCCGGAGGCCGCTGTCACAGCGCTCTGGCAATATACCGGCGGTCTGAATGGACGGCAGGCGCGGTCGCTATTGGTCCAGCTCAAACAGCGTTCTCTCGTTCAATTGGACCAGCCTGCCGAAGGACCGAACCTCGTCTTGTTGCACGACCTGCTGCATGACTTTGCCGTTCGGATGGTTGAGAAGCAGTCCGGCGGCTTGCAGGATTTGCACCACCAGTTGATCGAGGCGTATCGAGGGCAATGCTCAGACGGTTGGGCTAGCGGGCCGGACGATGGGTACTATTTTATGCATCTTTGCCAGCATCTGGCTGCGGCGAGCGACGCTGAGGAACTTGTCAAGTTGCTAATGGACTTAGGCTGGTTGGAGACCAAAGCAGCGAAAGGGCTGGTATTCGATTTGACACAGGACTTCCGCATCGCCATCGATGCAATCGAATCGGATGATCCTCAGCGAAGGATACTTCAACTTCTTGACGAATCGCTGCGGCGGGATATTCACTTTATCGATCGTCACCGCGAGGATTATCCGCAAGCTCTGTTTCAATGTATGTGGAACAATGCTTGGTGGTATGACTGCCCTGAGGCGGCACAACATTATCGCACCAGAAAGTCTCCGTCGGAGGAACCGGTGCGATTTGTTTCCACGCTGCTGGAAGAGTGGAGGGCTTGGAAGGGGCAGACCAAGGTCAGTTTCATCTGGCTCCGAATGCACCGACCGCCACCGATGCCGTTAGGAAGTGCTCTGATAGCCCGTTTGGAGGGACATGAAGGAGATGTGTACAGCGTGGCGTTCTCACCTGACGGGCGGCAGATCGTTAGCGGGTCTAATGACAATACCGTACGAGTGTGGGATGCCCAGAACTGTGCCGAGTTAGCTTGTCTGAAGGGACATGAAGGCCCGGTGATCAGCTTGGCCTTTTCACTTGACGGGCGACGCATCGCAAGCGGTTCGTGGGACAAAACTGCACGGTTATGGGATGCCCAGAGCAATGCCGAACTAGCTTGCCTGAAGGGACATGAAGGACCCGTAACCGGCGTGGAGTTCTTGCCCGACGGTCGACGTATCGCCAGCAGCTCTCGCGACGGAACCATACGCTTGTGGGACGCTCCAAATGGCACCAACCTATCCTGCCTAAAGGTGCCTGAAGGTGCTGTTGGAAGTATAGCCATCTCCCCCGACGGACAACGAATCGTCAGCGGGGCGTGGGATTTTGCTAACAAAACTGTACGGGTGTGGGATGCAGAAAGTGGCATTGCGCAGTCCTACTGGGAAGGACATGACGGCAGAGTGGAAAGTGTTGCGTTCTCGCCCGATGGGCGGCAAATCGCAAGTGGTGCGTGGGACGCAACCGTGCAAGTCTGGGATGCTCAGAGCGGCATCGCACTTGCGTGCATAACAGTACCTGGAGGTGCTGTGACAAGCGTGGCTTTTTCACCCGACGGTCGGCGGATCGTGAGCGGATCTTACGAAATCGACATCGATGTTGCTTCCGTTTGGGTATGGGATGCTCAGAGCGGAGCCAAGTTGACGTGCATGGAGGATAATGAAGGAGGGGTGAATAGTGTGGCTTTCTCACCCGACGGGGGACGGATTGTCAGTGGATCTATCGACGGATACGTGAGAGTGTGGGACGCCCAGAGGCATTATAATCTAGCCTTCCTGGAAGGCCATAAAAGCGAGGTGACTAGTTTGGCATTCTCTCCTGACGGGCGACGCATTGTAAGCGGTTCGTGGGACGAAACCGCGCGGTTATGGGAAATTCAGAGCGGCACGGAGCTAGCCTGCTTTAAAGGGCACGAAGGCGGTGTTACCAGTGTAGCGTTCTCGCCCGACGGGCAGCGAATTACTAGCGGGTCTTGGGACTTTACTGTGCGGGTTTGGGATGCACAGAGTGGCACCAAGCTGGGGTGCCTGGAGGGCCATGAAGATGCAGTGCATTGCGTTGCCTTCTCGCCTGACGGACAGCGGATCGTCAGTGGAGCTGACGGCGAATGGGACTGGAGTGTGCGGGTGTGGGATGTTCAGAGCAGCACCGAGCTGGCTTGCCTGGAAGGCCATGAAAGCGGAGTGACAAGTGTAGCCTTCTCGCCTGACGGAAAACGTATCGCATTCGGATGTGCAGACAAAAAAGTGAGGTTGTGGGATTTCCAGGGCTACCCCAAATTGGCCTGCCTGGAGGGACATCAAGACAGTGTAACCTACTTGGTGTTCTCTCCCGACGGAAGGCAGATCGTCAGTGGGTCTTGGGACCAAACCGTACGGGTGTGGGATGCCCAAACCTCTGAGTGCTTGGAGATAATCGAAGGCAGCTGCGATGTCGCCGCCATTGCAGCCGGAACAGACAAGTACCCTCATAGGGCCTTGTCCAAGCAATTCGAAACAATCATCCAGACCGCAGCGAACGGAGGCATGGTTGCCGCAATGCCAGCCAGTCTTAGTTCCATCACCTCTCACCCATCTGGTCACACCTGGGCAGGTTCAATAGACAAGCACATTTGCATTTTCACGCTCGAAGAAAGCTAAGTGGAGCAATCTCTATGATTTTTGACATCGCCTCAGAAAGATGATTATGTACGTGGACAAACTGAGTGTGGAGTACCCAGTCTTCTTTGATGCCGAGACCGAAGACTTCTTCCGCCTCGAACCAGAAGCCAACGTCGAACGCACTGACAGCGCGGCTTACCGAGTTGCCGGAGTTTCTAGCGTACACGTTATTCAAGACCAATCAGGATTCTGGCTTGAGTCAACCGAACCCGGAGTGACGCTCAATCATCGGCCCGTCAAGTTACGGCAAAAGCTTTCTCATCGCTCGATTATCCAAACTGGCGAGGCGAGCGCCCATGTGTTTCTCGAACATGATGACCTCGCCTTCACAGGCAAGCGGGACATCCAAGAGTGGTTGGTGGTCATGTTGCGGCGCGGGCCAGACGAAGTGCCGACAGCCGATGTTGACCATGATAGCGGACAACAGAACAAGTTCCCGAAACTGGCGGGCAGCATTCGTCTCAAGGCCGGAACTACAACGGTAGGTCGCGATGGTGAGCATTGCGACCTCACACTGCCAAGCGTACAGGTGTCTCGCCAGCATGCGAGAATCGACTCGAGTGGTCGCCAACCACTGATTACCGATCTGAAGAGTTTCAATGGCACGTTTGTTAATGGTCAGCGAGTCCGCAAGTCTGCCACACTACTGAACGGCGACAGGATCGACATTGGCCCCTACGGCCTGATCTTCACCGGCGATTCGTTATTCCCACTGGCTACCGGGGAACACGTAAACCTTGCAGCTGAAAATCTGACTTACCAAGTTCCCGATGGCACGGCGAGCAAGATACTGCTTAACAATGTGTCGCTAGTTATTTCGCCGCAACAATTCGTCAGTATCGTAGGTCCAACCGGTTCGGGTAAATCTGTCTTGCTAAAGGCACTGACTGGGTATCAACCGGCCACGTGTGGAAATGTTTTCCTGAACCGCGAATCCTTGTACGCAAACTTCGAAGCCCTCAAGCGACATGTGGCTGTTGTACCTCAACGAGATGTATTGCACGAGCAGTTGCGGCTGCAAGATGCGCTGTACTATACAGCTTGTCTTCGACTTCCCGAAGATATGTCCCAACGTGACCGGCATACTTGTGTTGATCTGATTCTCGAAACGGTAGGCCTCACTGCGCATGCCCAGACCAGAATTGCCAAGCTCAGCGGCGGTCAAACGCGCCGTGCAAGTTTGGCCAATGAGATCCTCGCTCGACCGGCACTTATCTGCCTGGACGAAGTGACCTCCGGATTAGATGAAAAGACCGACGCAGAAATGATGCGTCTGTTCCGAGAGCTGGCGAACCAGGGTAAGACCATCGTATGCGTCACTCACACGTTGAACCACGTGCCTGAGAATTGCGATCTGGTGGTGATTCTTGCTCCTGGCGGTAACCTCGCGTTCTTCGGTGCTCCTGCGGAAGCGCTCGCCTACTTTGAAGTGGAACGTCTGGCCGACGTTTATGGCTTACTTGAACAAAGAGCGTCGACCGAATGGCGACAGCAATATGTGGAAAGCGCGTACTGCGAACAGCATGTTGTAGCAAAGCAGTCAGCTACGTTTCCTGCGGCTGAAGCGCCAGCTAGGTCAATCCGTCCGCGCAGTTCAGTATTAGTGAAATCCTTCCTTAGCCAGTTGGTTCTACTGACGCGTCGAAACTTTGCCGTAAAGAAGGCCACTCCAAAGTGGTTTGGGCTCATGGCTCTACAATGCGCAGGATTAGCTATACTTCTTGCTTGGCTGTTCGGGGATACTTCAAAGCTTTCGCTCAGTGAAGCTGAACAAAAGCAGCTGGTGGATGCACCAAGTGCGTTAGCAGCGACCGGAGAGTTTCCCGGCCTAGGCCTTCTGAACACTCTTCCACCTGGCTCCCGGGACGCGGGTACGAAAAAAGCGACGGCACTTTGGCTTGAACAGAAGCGCGGCACAATGAATCTTCGGCTGCTGGTCGCGCTGGGAATGTGCGCACTATGGCTCGGGTGCAACAATGCCTCGGGCGAGATCGTACGCGAAAGAGCTCTATTCGATAAAGAACAAGAGGTCAATCTCCAGGCGAGCAGCTATCTCGGCTCCAAGGTAATTCTGCTGAGTATAGTGACATCGATGCAGGTAACTTTACTGCTGGGTGTAATCAAATGGTGTTGTAATCTGCCTGGACCCTTTGTTCTCCAGTTGGCAATACTCATCGCTACAAGCATCGCAGGTGTATTGCTAGGGCTCGCAATATCAGCGTGGTCGCGAACCCCTGAGTTTAGTACGATTCTCGTACCGATCGTGCTAATACCCCAAATCATGTTGGCAGGTACGTTTGTTCCGTTATCCGGCCTTGCGCTCATCTGTGCGGAATGCCTGATTTCGTTGCACTGGGGATATCGCGGTCTTGTCAGTCAACTTCAGTTCGACCCGAACGTCGAACAATTGCTCAAGATGACAGGTGCCTTGGAGGATTTTCCTGCATCCGATGGATATGTCGCGTACGTGGTTCTGTTTCTTCACGCACTGGCCCTGCTGGCCGTTGCCTATCTGGGACTTCGATACACCCTCGAACAATTCAGCATTTCAACAATACGAAAGTATCTTCATGTTTGAATGCTTTCCAGGCGAACTTGCTCAGACTGCCGGGCGGTTCAGGCGTTGTCAGCGATTGAAAGTTCTGCCGCGATTGGGTAAAAGGTTGTTGATACGGGGCGTTAAATCGACTTGAAGCCAGGAGGTTCAGCTATGGCGGTGACAGTGCACTTCGAAGGTGGAACCCGCGCGGGAGAGGTAATTCAATTCGACGATGAAGTCGAGATCATTAGATTCGGACGGGATTCGGGGCGCTGCCAAGTTGCTTTTCCGCCGGACGAGACTAAGATCGGGCGTGAGCATTGCAGCTTGCGTCGACTCCAAAGGGTCTATGAGTTGCAAGTGGATCATAACCATCAAGTCTTCATCAACGGTGAACTAGCGATTGGCGGTGAAGAATTGCAGTTGGCGACAGATACCGATCTACAGTTAGGATCCAGCGGACCGAAGTTCGTTGTGACTTGCAACCTGGACAGTCAACTTCCCCCAACGGATTCTCTCGAACAACCAGCGATTGGTAAGGCCACGATGCTCAAGGACGCTCACACCAACTCTCAAAAGGCCGCATTAACAGCGGTCGTGGCGTTGATAGTCACCGCCGCGGTAGTAAGCCTCTACTTTTTGTTGTTCTGGGCGTTATAGCACGAAGTCGAGCAACGGATCTCAGCTTGTGACCCTGCTCATGAAAGAAGGGCAGCTTGCTTCTCCACGGCCACCATTGATTAAAAGTCGCAAGTGTCCTCTAGAGGTGCAGCCTGTGAGCAAAGAGTCTTGATCATTTCTCGCATTTCGTTGGCTATTTCCGAGGCAGGTGATGGTCTGCGCCCGGGACGCTTCTCGAGCATGGACATGACCAGTTTTTCAGCCGCTGGATCGATGTTAGGACGGAAGCTGGATAATGGAGTTGGGTCCCGGTCATTCAGATCTCTGACTAACTCTTCTATCGTCGATCCCCTAAGTCGCAAGGGCAATACGCCGGCGAGCCACTGGTAGGCCAAAGCTCCCAGCGAGTAGATATCGGCCCGACTGTCTGCCCGTGAACCCAGGGCTTGCTCCGGGGCCATGTAGCCGAAGGTTCCGCTAATACGTCCCTCCGAAGATGCAGCTCGTATCGGGACATGTGCAATACCAAAATCAATGAGAACAGGGCCATGTCCAGGACGCAAAATGATGTTGGAGGGCTTAAGATCACGATGGACAATGCCCGCATCGTGCAGCGCCTGCAGCGCGTCAGCAACTTTGGCGACCGATCCAAACACTTGCCCCATATCCGTGACCGAGCCGTTGGCAATGAGATCACTAAGTGGCTTGCCTTCAACATAGTCCTGTACGACATAGGTCTGACCATTCGGGAAATCGCCGATCTTATGTACGCGCACAACTCCAGGATGCCGCACACGAGAAGCTGCAAGAATTTCGGTCTTTGCTGAAGTTATCAGTTTCTCGCGCTGCCGCACGTCGTAAAGTTCCTCAAGGTGAAGGATCTTCAATGCGAAAACACCACCACGCCAGGAATCGAATACACGAAATACCTCACCAAACGCTCCGCTCCCCAGTCGATTCAATTTGATATAACTACTGCCGGTGGAAGAATCACAATCATCTAGCTGCCGGTCCGTTTCTTCTAGGGCAGACTCTACAACGCCAAGCCTTGTTATTTCCTCGCGCAAGTCGCGAACGTAACGCGCGTATCCTTCCATACGAGTGAATCTTAGGCCCCTACACAGACATTGCTCGGCTCTCGCCAAATGCCCTGCTCTTGCCAGTGCGCGGGCTAAACTGATTCGCGCACGGATCTCTTGATCCGGCAAGTTGTCATGTTCATATCCATCGACTGCCGAACTCAGCGAATCGATGGCATCGTTGAGGTTGCCGCGCTCCATCCACAGTTCACCGAAACACTCGCTGAGCATCGACTGTAGATACGTTTCCGGTGACGGAGGAAGTGATTGTTTTGCGGATCTTAAGGCATCTTCCGCTTGGTCAAGAGCACCGCTGCGAACGTAGTTTCGCGCCAAGTCTTTCCAGGCAAAGAATTCGAGACCTCTAAAATGACCTTTCTTGCAGAGCGACAAGCATCTTTGCAGATGCTCCTCAGCAGTTGAGTATTCATCGGAAAGGGAGAACGCACGACCAAGATCGCCGTGCATCTTCGCGATGCCACGGCGCTCACCGATCTGACGAGAAATTACCAGATCACTTTGAAAACAGTTAATAGCGTCCCGAATCCGACCCGCATCAAGATTCGCACGGCCTAGTTCCCCCAACGTAATCGCCATGCCATATCTGTCGCCGACCAACGACTTTTCAACGAGCGACAATGCAAAATACTGGGCTGCTATGTCGTGACGACCACGTGCTGACTCAAGTTGCCCGTGCGAATTATACACGTGTGCAACTCCAAGCGATTCTCCAAGTTCGCGGTAGATTTCTGCTGCTCGGTGCAGTGCATCTACTGCTGATTCGAAGTTGCTGAGCCGCTCTTGCGATCGACCAAGGACATGCCATGCCCGAGCTGCAACACGGCTCCCGGCCTCTGCACGTGTGGCTATTGATTGTAGTTCTCTTGCGATATCTTGGGCTGTACCATGTTCGCGGAGTCGCAGGTACGCGATTTCGATTGAACAGGCGTCTCCCAGCTCAGGTTGCGCCGCGAGGAAATCGGCGCGTGCATCGTCTTGTCGGCCTACCATCATCCGCGCGATACCGCGACCGAATAAGGCGCTGGCTGTGGCGGCGTCCTTGTCACAAACCTTTTTAGCTTGAGAATGTATGATCGCTGAATGAAAGTCTTCCGGAACATCAACGGTGAGACAGAACATCGCATCTCCAATCACAAACACAACGACGCGGAAGAACGATACACTCTGTGGATAGCTCGCGGAGGACGAGTGGCCTACACAGGCTCAAATGGTTGCAGCTGATGTCTTAAACGATCATAATCTTACCTTGGACACGAGATTTGCCAAGCTATTCTTGCCGAATCTTACTGTTTGAGTGTCCCCCGATTCATACTGATCTGTTGAGGTTGGTCACATGTCGATATCATTCGCAATTCGTTCAACTTCGCGAGCGGCTAATGAGTGGACGTTTTCTGACGACGTTACTCGCATCACGATAGGTCGCAGACCGGATTGTGATATCAAGTTTGATGATTTGGAAACGCACGTCGGTCGACTCCATTGTGTGATCCGTCAGTCCGCCGGGGACTATCGACTCGAACTGAATCGTCGAAACGCCGTGTTTCTGGAGGAGAAGCGTGCGCTAAACGAAGTTCTGCTGGCAGATGGTGCGCGACTACGATTAGGGCATAACGGACCTGAATTGGTTGTCAGCTTGAGTCAAGAAGCTACCCTTCCAAGAACCATCAGAGGAGAGTCGCTTCCGGGTGGTACTATCAATGACCCAATGGGGCCGAGCATTCGAAAGGTCCGCTCCATTGTGATTGGTACATTTCTTCTCGCTGTGGCAATCACTGGAGTTGTCTATCAGCTCAGGGACAAAGTGGATGAGGTCGGCAGTCGTCAGCAGCAACTTGAGATAAGCATCGTGAATCTAGCTGATCGGACCCACGAGCAGAAAGCCAGCTTGTCTCGTATGCACACCAAGTTCACCAAGGAATTTCAGGATATCGAAGGACAAGAGCAAGAGTTTCTCGACCGACTAAATATGCTGAAGGAGTCAGTCTGCTTGGTACTCAAGCAAGATGAAGGTAAACACTACGAACCTCAAGCGACAGCCTGGGTCATCGACCAATCGAAAGGTGTGGTAGCCACAAATGCTCACGTAGCCGATATCTTTCTTCATGAACTGCTAGAAGGACAAAGACTCCTCATTCGCACTTCGGGCACTTCACCTCAGGATTTTCTCATCGAAAGTGTGCAAATTCATCCAGGTTACGAAGTGTTCTCCAAGCTATGGAAAACCTACGACCCCGTCCAGCGAACCGCCCGAGGTCAAATGAACACGGTTCAGCCGCCCGGCAATGCGTGTGACGTTGCGCTAATGCGTGTTTTAGATCCTAGCCGTTTGCCCGCGGCACTCTCACTCGCGTCTACCGACGTCTTGTATTCTCTGAGACCAGGTGAGCAGCTCGCGTACATTG
>Ga0315336_1005991_pt1 | contig 12809 bp, 15 predicted proteins | sample ASW5metaG_FD_204512 | JGI IMG/M metagenome (GOLD analysis project Ga0315336, IMG submission 204512) | Ammonia-oxidizing marine archaeal communities from Monterey Bay, California, United States - ASW #5 | ecosystem: Environmental > Aquatic > Marine > Intertidal zone | place: USA: California...
AGAAACCAGGCTGGCAGATCTCTCAAGATCAGAGAAGTTAGAATCTAAGTCTGACGCACCGGTAGACGGTTGCGCTGAATGCGGTACTTCCAATGATGCTGATGCGCGGTTTTGTAAGGCTTGTGGTACGAGGTTGAGTTGAAATGGGCGTGAGGTGTTTAGGGGTTGTGTTAGTCGCGTTTGCTTCTCTGGTGGCCATGGGTGTTCCAGTGCAGGCTCAGTTCGAAATGCCTGACCCGAAAGAGATGTCGGGTATTCCATTACCATCGAGAGATCTAGCGGACGGTACGATTTCGGTTCGACTGATTCTCGGAGTTCTCGCGAATAACATCATTGATCACTCTATTGACCTTCGAGTTAACGAAGAGATACGAACCGCAAAAACGAATGAAAATGGTCGAGCTCAGTTCACGGAGGTCACTCCCGGGATGCTGGTCTCGGTTTCAGCGACAGTGGACGGAGAGCAGCTTGCGTCTCAAGCCTTCGAGATGCCCGGGGTGGGGGGGGTTAGGGTGATGTTGGTGGCGACTCCTGCGCCAGCTCCTGATGCCTCGACGGGTCTTGGACAAGGAGAGGGTACGCCGAGAGGACGTTCAGCGGACCTTGTGCTTGGTGGGGATTCTCGATTTTTGGTTGAGATAGGTGCAGAGCAAACCATTGAGTTTTATTCAATTCTTGAAGTGGTTAATGATAGCAACCAGCCCATCATGCCAGCTGCACCAGTCAGATTTACCCTTCCCGCCAATGCAGTAAACGTAAGTCTTTTGAACGGTTCCAGTGCACTGGCTCGAATTGCAGATGGAGAGGTGGTCATACAGGGCCCGTTACCTCCAGGACGCACGCCTGTAAGTTTTGCGTACATCCTTTCATATGCAGGACCCACTTTCGAACTTGCACAGTACCTGCCAGTCTCTTTAAATCAAGTTGCGGTTATTGTTGAAAAGCACGCATCCATGGACATGATATCGGCGCAAGTGGAACGGCGGCGAGAGATGGAAGCGGACGGCGCGACGTATATCGTTGGAGCAGGTCCAGCTTTGGCTGCTGGCCAAACCTTTGACCTGATCCTGACCGGGTTACCTCATCGCAGTACGACTCCACGAACGGTAGCATTAACATTGGCGGGATTGCTTGTTTTCTGGTGTGTTTGGATGTCGTATAGTCGGCGTCTCCAAACCGGAAGAGTGCGGGAACGAGAGACCTTGGAAGGCAAACGTGAGAAGCTCTATCGGGAGCTAGTTCGTGTCGAAAGTAAGCACCGCGATGGTGATATTGCCGAAGCGTGGTATGTAAAGCGTCGTCGAGAACTTTTCGGGCAGCTCGAACGAGTATATCGCCGTCTAGATCAGCACAAGATGTCTGGTAGAGAAGTTACTGCGTCTAGTTGAGTTATTCATATTGGCGGAGTCATGGTCGAGCCTCCTGTATTTGCACCAACCGTAAAAAATGTAATGAGCCCCGGTCAATTATCGGACGACTTTGATTGTTTAGCTTTCGAGGACGTGTCACGCTACTTTGGTCGAATGCGGGCGCTGTCGCACGTCTCTTTTTCATGTACGGCAGGCGAGATTGTTGGTGTTCTTGGACCAAATGGTGCCGGTAAATCGACGTTACTGGCACTGGCTGCGACCCTAATGAGTCCATCGGCTGGGAGAATACGCTATGGAAATCATGGAACTCACGAGCGTGGCGGTAATGTGCGTGCAAATATCGGAATGCTGTCACACGACACCCAACTCTATCCAGAATTAACTGCTCGAGAGAACCTTCACTTTTTTGCAGGACTCTTCGGAGTTCAGGACCCTGCTTCTTGTGCTGAGACAGCGTTGTCACGCTCCGCTCTCAGCGTTCGTGGCGATGAACCCGTCATGAAGTTTTCACGTGGTATGCGACAGCGCCTCGCATTGGAACGTGCACTGATACATGACCCGAAGCTTGTACTGCTCGATGAGCCGTTTACAGGGCTTGACGACTCATCCTCTAAAAGCTTGGCCAATCGCCTGCAGGGCTTGCGGGATAGGGGTCGCATAATACTTTTGACGACTCACGACTTTGAGGCTGCTGAAGGATTACTTGATCGAGTGGCCCTATTATGGGATGGGGCATTACTTAATGTTGAACCAGTGACTGGATCGTTGCACGACCATTATGTGAGTCACACGGGTCAGGTTGCTCATACGGTAAAGGTATCCAGATGACGGTCTCCAGATTTATTCGAGTGGCCTGGTTGATCGTCAAGAAAGATCTGACAATTGAAGCGCGTAGTCGGGAATTGTTTCTCACCACGCTGTTTTTTGCAGTGTCCTGCGTTTTGGTCTTTGCGTTCGGTTTTGTGAGCGATCAAAATCCGATCGGCGATGCAGCGGCCGGTATTTTATGGATTGCGATTGCCTTTGCTGGAACTTTGGCGCTAGGGCGTGCGTTTGAGCGTGAGCGTTATCACGATGTGTTACACGCGCTACTATTGGCACCAGTAGATCGTCCAGCGATCTATATCGGAAAACTGTTGGGTGTAGTCTGTCTGTTAGCCATCGTCGAAATAATTATCGTTCCGCTTATCAGTCTGTTTTTTCAGACACCCATCTTGCGACATCCTTGGTTGCTTGGTGGTTTACTTGCTTGTGGTACTCTTGGATTTGCTTCTGTGGGGACACTATTTGCTGCGATGCTCGTACGGGCTCGTAGTCGAGACGTGTTGCTACCAGTCTTGTTGTATCCGATCACAATACCGGTCATTATTGCTGGAGTTCGCGGTACGGTGCTCTTACTGCAACCGGAAATCGACGTGATTATGGTCCGCGCTTGGATTGGCATGCTGGTTTTCTTCGATGTGGTGTTTATTACTCTCTCATTGTGGACTTTTGACCCGCTCATGACAGACTGAGGCGCCAATGCTAAAAGCGAGAATATTAAAATGATACCGAGCCGATGGTTTCCTGCAATAACAGTTATGGCGATGGTGTTCTTCGCAGGGGCGCCCTTGATGATTGCCAGGGCTCCGTACGAATCCACGATGGGACTTGTGCAAAAGATTTTCTACTTTCACGTACCGGCCTGGATTGCCATGTTCTCGGGCGCCTTTGTGTGTGGCATCTCAAGTGGCATTTATTTGTTTAAAGGTAAGAAGGTTGCGGATCATCTCGCTGTCGCAGCGGCGGAACTTACTGTTTTGTTTGGACTGATCGGGTTGGTGACTGGACCATTGTGGGCCCGGAAAGCTTGGGGACTTTGGTGGCAATGGGACGCTCGTTTGACGTCCGCATTAATTCTTTGGATGATTTTTGTAGCGTACCAGCTATTGCGACAATATGGCGGCCCGGGATCTGATAAATTGGCCGCTGGTATGGCACTGTTTGGCATGGCGAACGTGCCATTTGTATATTGGTCGGTCAACGTCTGGAGGACGATCCATCCGACAACAAATGTCGTGCCAACGTTGGTGCCAGGGATGAGTGAAGCGTTCTTGTGGTGTAGTGTGGCCTTCGTCCTCATTTTTCTTCTGACATTAAGTGCACGGGTCAAATTAGAATCTCACCGGGCGGCAATTGATCGGCTGTATTTGTCTTTGGATGATTGACTGGATGATACGGTTGGCGTTAGGAAAGGTGAAGGATGTGAGACGACGTAAAAATTATATAACGACCCTTTTGGTGATATTAGCAACCGGATTTCTGCAGACACTCACGGCGTCTAGTCAAAATCTTTTGATTTCGTCATTCACACCTCTGGTGGTGCAGGTAGGTCAGACTCAGGCGGCACAAGATGAGTTCGTGCCGATTGACGAATTACCACCCGAAGATCAGTTGCCAGCCGCGCCCTTACTCATTGCTGCGTATGCCTTCGCGTGGGTCGCCCTCCTTGTTTACGTCTGGTCGCTTTGGCGTCGACTTGGTTCAGTGGAACGTGAACTCGCTGACGTAGCTAGGCGAATAAGTAACCGCTCAGGCGGAGCATGATGGAGGGGATGAGTGCCGGACACTTTATTTTTATTCCAGCGGTGCTCATGCTTGGACTTGTGTTCGGGTGGATTCTAGGCTCTCGGGCAGCGCGGGATGCCTACGACGCAGAACTTCGTCGTCGCGAAGAGCGTTCTCGGGATTAGCTCGACGTCTTAGTCGGGGTAGATTGCAACAATCCCAGTGTTTGTAAGCCTCATCAGTATTCGTTACCAGCAGACACTTCTAGGGTTGAAGCCACTTGACTGTTTGTTTTACCAATTCACCTAGCGAAGCTTGACTAGCATCCAGTCGGAGATGAGCCTGTGAGTAGGCAGCGCAGCGCGTTTTGAATAGTTGTGCGAGTTCCTTGCGATCGACCGCGAGCGGTCGATCGCGATTTGGTGGCAGGCGTTGAAGAATTACATCAAGTGGAACATCGAGCCAAATAGATGTACCTGAACGGTTGATCTGTGCACGATTGTCTGGATCAACGAAAGTCCCTCCGCCTGTTGCGACCACGATGCCTTGTTTGGGAAGTAGTTTATGGAGTATTCCACGTTCAACAGAACGAAAATAGGCTTCACCTCGCCGATCAAAGATATCCGCAATCCTAGAGCTTTCCTGCACTTCGATGAGATCGTCGATATCTTCGGTTGGCCAGTCAAGATGTTTGCCGAGTGCCCGCGCGAGGGTAGTCTTACCCGCTGCCATGAATCCAACGAGGTACAGATTGTTGTTGGACAGATTACTATCAGTTCGGTTGATGTCGTCAGAAGTTTCCATTAGCTTCGTACGGTTTCCAGTGTCTCAAAGAAATGGGGATAAGACACATCGACAATCTTGGCGCCAAGAATGGTACAAGGACTAGATGCACCAAGCGCTGCAAGAGTGAAGGCCATAACGAGTCGATGATCACCAGCCGCGTCGACGGTCCCTCCCACAAGAGCTTTTGTGGACTCCACTTCGAAACCGTCAGGTAGTTCCCGAACCTCTGCGCCTAGCGTGTTGAGTCCGGCCACCAATGCAGTAATACGATTGCTTTCCTTGAAACGAAGCTCTTGAGCGCCGGTGACTTTAATGCCGCCTCCTCGATGGGTAGCAAGAGCAGCTAAAATTGGCAGTTCGTCAATAACTGATGGCACCTCCGCTGGAGTAATGACGACTGGTCTGAGCTTATCGTAACGAACATATATAGAGCCGGTTGGTTCACCGGCCAGAGTCTTTTTTACCTCTGATTTAACAATAGCTCCCGCTCGGCGAAGAATATCGAGAATGCCGGTACGTGTAGGATTAAGTCCGACATTTGTTAATTCAATTTCCGAGTGCGCGAGTGCCGCCGCCGCAGTTGCCCACACCGCAGCCGAAGATATGTCGCCTGGCACCTGAAGTTGGCACCCTCGTAAAGTACCACCAGGTTCAACGGCAACGAACCCTTCGCCACGCTCAACCTGGACACCGAATGCCTGTAAGGCCTGTTCTGTGTGATCTCGCGTACTCACAGTTTCACAAACGGTAGTTTTGCCGCTAGCGTGAAGTCCCGCGAGTAGGATGGCGCTCTTGATTTGGGCACTTGGTACATTTGGGGTCCATGTGATACCCCGCAAGCGTCCACCTGTAATCATGAGTGGTGCACAGTTGTTGTTAGAAGTGACCTGTGCTCCCATAGACATTAGTGGATCTATGACCCGTTTCATTGGTCGAGTTTGAAGAGATTCGTCACCAGTGAGCGTGCATTCAAAAGAATGTCCAGCCAGGACACCTGCCAATAGCCGCATGGTTGTTCCTGAATTTCGTGCGTCGAGTGGATGAGCAGGTTGGGAGAGGTTGCCTAGGCCACAGCCATCGATCTTCAAGCGAGAGATCTCTCCGGATGATTCAGCGCGATCCGAAGTGATGTGAACTCCGAGGCTAGTTAGACACTCGAGAGTGGTCGCACAGTCAGCTCCCGGTGCAAAATTTTCGAGGATGGTCTGTCCTTCAGATAATGCAGCCAGCATAGCGTAGCGGTGTGAAACTGATTTGTCTCCTGGACACACAATTGTTCCTCGAACACAATTCACTGGTAGCACAGTAATTGTCGGAAGGTTCATAGCAGGCATCAAGAAACTATAACTCACGTAGGAGCATTAAACCGAAGCGAGTCTAGATCTCTCCCGTAAACATCCTCTAAAGCACTTGACCGCCAAAGGGGGAGTGTGTAATTCTCTCGCTCACACTAAGTCTAACGTTTTCTCCCATATTTATTGGCCGCGCCCAACAAACAGCCCATGGTATCCAAGACTGTATTACTTGCTACTGCCATCGAATCGGTACTTCGAGCCGGAGAGACGCAGCTAGCGCATTTTAATGATTCCCTGCGTATTGAAAAAAAGGGGGTCATTGATCTGGTTACGGAGGTCGACGTAGCAATTGAAACTGCATTTCGGAAGACAATTGCTGAACGGTTTCCAGAACATGAGGTATTAGGAGAAGAATTACAAAATGCCGGTGCAAATTCGACAGCAACGCACGTGTGGATTTTTGATCCGATTGATGGCACGACGAACTACGCTCATGGTTTCCCCGTTTTCTGTTCGTCGCTGGCCTTGCAGATTGATGGGAAGACGCAATTAGGCGCTATTTATGATCCGATTCGGCGTGAACTGTTTACTGCAGAAAAAGGTGGTGGAGCATTTCTCAATGGTCTTCCTCTGAAGGTATCATTAGCCGGAGCACTGCTTGATTCTCTACTATGTACAGGCTTTCCTTACGACGTACACTTGAATTACCGACAAGTTATGAATATGTTCGAGGCTTTCCTGACACGAGCAAGAGCCGTAAGACGACTCGGCTCGGCTGCACTCGATCTTTGTTATGTGGCAGCCGGCCGTTTGGACGGGTTCTGGGAGGAGAGACTTCAGCCTTGGGATATTGCGGCTGGTGCTCTGATTGTGGAGGAAGCGGGTGGATGCACAACGACATTAGACGGCAGTCCATTCGATCCTCATTTTGGACAAGTGCTGGCATCGAATGGTCTCATTCACCGTGAGATGATCGAAACGATTAGCCAAGCCAACGTGGTGCAGACGTGATTCCGGTTACGTCAAGAAATATCTAATGGAACATGTTCAAACGTGGTTGCAAGAACTGGCGTTGGATGCTGGTGGGATAGGGCTATTTCTTGCTTCCTTTCTCGATTCATCATTTCTATTTCTGCCTGAGGTTAATGACGTTCTAGTGTTGTGGATGGTGACACAACACAAACACCTTATTGTGTACTACGTTGCAATGGCCACATGTGGTTCTTTGGCGGGTTGCCTTACCTTGCACTACCTTGCTGGTAAAAGTGGCGAAAGGATGTTGCGTCGCAGATATTCGATAGAGAAGATTGAACGGGTGTCTAGTTGGTTTCGCCGGTACGGGTCAATGGCCATTCTTATACCAGCGTTAAGTCCACCGCCTGTACCCTTCAAGTTATTCGTGTTGTTAGCAGGTGTTGCCAAAATGCCTGTAAGAAAGTTTATCGTGGCGATCATAGTTGGACGCGGCATACGGTTTTCCACGACGGGTCTGCTAGCTATTTACTATGGCGATCAAGCAGTGCGGTTCGGCCGAGAGTATGGTGAAATCTTGCTGGTATTAATTACGAGTATTCTACTTGTAAGTTGTGTAGTGTACGTATTTGTGCGTCGTCGCTCGAAAGCGCTGTAAGCGGTAGAGAGAGTCACCTATAAAATTACTTCATGCGCTAGGATTGTTTCTTTGACCTTTATCGTCGACCTGTAATTAAGTGGGTAACATTCCAATGAAAATCGACATTTCGATTGTGATTCCTCTCTACGACGAAGAGCAGAACCTATCGCAACTTCATCAGGAATTAACTCAGGTGTTATCTGGATATGGTAGAACCTACGAGTTAATTTTCATTGATGATGGCAGCTTGGATGGGTCATTTGAAATTCTCGCAAATATCCAGTTAACAGATCCACACGTTCGTCTCATTCGCTTTAGAAAGAATTTTGGACAAACTGCAGCGTTTGCAGCGGGGGTTGCACATGCACGTGGCGAGATTGTTGTTACGAGCGATGCGGATCTGCAAAACGATCCCCACGACATACCTGCCATGGTTGATCGATTGGAGGAAGGCTTCGATATTGTTTGTGGGTGGCGCCGTGACCGGAAAGATTCATGGCTGACACGCTACGTGCCTTCGGTTCTGGCTAGTTGGCTTATTTCTAGTCTCAGCGGAGTCCGTTTGCACGATTATGGTTGCTCGCTCAAAGTCTTCCGAGCCGAGGTCGTAAAATCTCTTCCGCTTTACGGTGAGATGCACAGATTTATTCCAGCCATTGCAACTGAAATGGGTGTATGCGTCACTGAGATGATCGTTAACCATCGTTTGCGAAGGACGGGGCAGTCCAAGTATGGGTTGTCGCGCACATTACGAGTTATTTTGGATCTAATAACAGTCAAGTTCTTATTGAAATACTCAAGTCGACCTTTCCAGCTTTTTGGGTTATTCGGTCTTGTGGTGGGTGGTGCTGGTACCGCCGTTATAGGGTGGTTGCTCTTGATGAACCTATTGGAGCAGCAGTCCATCATTAATCGTCCAATATTCTTCTTCGGATTGTTGCTTCTGTTTACCGGTGTTCAACTGGTGACGGTTGGGTTGCTCGCTGAATTACAGACTCGCAGATATTTCGAATCGCAAGGGAAACCGGCTTATTTCATCAGAGAGATTAGAGAGTCTGACTCGACTTCAGATAGTCTTGCGGCTAATCAATGATGTGGGATACGAAACGACGCAGATCGATTATGTGCTTCAAGTTGCAGGAAGTTCGTTTGTGTAGCGTCAGTCCAGTGGAAACTCTTGTTGCCAGTTGTGTTCTTCGTTAAAGTCCGGCTGTTCCGTTTTATTTAAAAGACAGTCTCCTATTACCAGGGCATCCATTTCAGTGCGCATGAAACATCGATAGGCATCCTCTGGAGTACACACTATTGGTTCTCCACGCACATTAAATGAAGTATTCACGATAACCGGGCAATTTGTCTGGCGGTAAAAAGCTTCAATAATCGACCAGTACAGAGGTGAGACATCTTTATGCACCGTCTGAATACGCGCTGAGTAATCGACATGGGTAACGGCTGGGATTTCTGAACGTGGCACATTTAGTTTGTCAATTCCCCATAGCCTCTGTTCCTCGTCTGTCATTGCGCGACGGCGATTCGGCACAATATTGGCCACGAGTAGCATATATGGGGAATCGCCGTCGAATTCAAACCATTTTGAGACATGTTCACGCATCACGCTAGGCGCGAACGGACGAAAGCCTTCTCGGTATTTAATCTTGAGATTCATAATTGATTGCATACGTGGTGACCTCGGGTCGCCAAGAATGCTGCGTGCTCCCAGTGCTCGCGGGCCAAATTCCATTCGTCCTTGATGTAAACCTACAATCTTTTCCGCTGTTAGGAGTGACGCCACTACATCGGGTAACGATTCACGATCGAGAGATTGGTACGGGATGTCATGCAAATCCAGGTAGGTGCGCACCTGTTCATTTGAGTAACGAGGACCGAGTAATGATCCCCTCATGGCATCGGTGAACGGTGACCGAGGCTCTTTGCCTTGGGTTAAACGTCTGGGTTTTCCAAGATACCGATGCCAAAGTGCAAGTGCGACGCCTAATGCTCCTCCCGCATCTCCAGCGGCAGGTTGAATCCAGATCTGCTTAAATGGACCTTCACGCGCAATTCGACCATTGGCGACACAGTTCAACGCCACACCACCAGCCATGCAAAGATTTGTGGTTCCTGTTTCCCGATGTGCAAACCGAACTATCTTTAACAGAATGTCTTCCGTTACGTCTTGTATTGAACGGGCCAGATCCATATCGCGCTGTGTGATGAGTGACTCAGGTGTTCGAGCCGGTGAACCAAAAAGTTTTTCAAAGGCTTTGCCGGTCATATGGAGGCCTTCGGAGTAAGTGAAGTACTCTTGATTTACCCGAACGGAACCATCTTCTTTAATGTCTAACAGCTTGTCCTTAATTAGGGTGGCATAGGTAGGCTTGCCGTATGGAGCAAGCCCCATTATTTTGTATTCACCACTATTCACCTTAAATCCCGTGAAGTAGGTGAACGCCGAGTAAAGCAATCCTAATGAATGAGGAAAACGTAATTCGTGAAGCAAATTGAATTCGTGGCCACTACCTAAGCCGACGGAGCAAGTAGCCCACTCTCCAACACCATCAATTGTAACGATAGCGGCGTTTTCAAAAGGAGAAGGGTAGAATGCTGAGGCTGCGTGTGATTCGTGATGGTCGCCGAAGCATAACTGCCAAGAATAATTCTTTACGTGTCGCCTTATCTCTTTTGAAGTTTTCAAGCCCTCCATTTCGGCAAAGTTTCGGCGGATTAAATCAGGGAGCCAAAGCTTTTCCTTAATCCAAAGCGGCATCGACTTGAGAAATGATGGTAACCCCACAGGAGCGTAATCAAGGTAGGTTTCCAATAGGCGATCAAACTTGACAAGCGGTTTGTCGTAAAACCCAACGAAATCTAATTGATCTGGTTTTAGACCGGCATCCCGCAGGCAGAATGCTATAGCGTTACTAGGAAATGCTTGGTCGTGCTTTTTTCTGGTAAAGCGTTCTTCTTGAGCGGCAGCGGCAATCTCTCCGTCGATGACTAAGCACGCTGCCGAATCGTGATAGTAGGCCGAAATACCAAGGATTGTCGTCATTAAAACAACGTATAGATGAATGGTGCGATTGCTGATCCTTCTGCTAACACAATTAGTAATCCAGCTAGGACGAGAATGCCAACAATGGGAAGCAGCCAGAACTTCTTATTAAGGTATATGAATTCCCATACCTCGGTGAGCACTTGAATCTTACTCATGTCGATAAAACCTCTACTAGTTCGCTAGTACATTTTTTCGAAGTGCTTTGGGTCGCGCAATCTTGCCGGGTACGGTCTCCAGTAACTGTTACGCGGAGACGCTCGACGGCTGAGTGGGTCCCATCCTGACCAACGTTTGAGTAACCCTATAGGTGTGACTACTAAGAAAAAGATTAAACTCAGAATAACGCGAGTGCTAATAAACGCTAAGATATTGGCGAGTTTCATCCACGCCAGATTTGGTCCTACCAGAAGTCGAGGAAACAGCATTCCTAGTGTTATGAGTGTGCCTCCGACAGCGACTAAGCTCAGGCCGGTTAAGGATTCCGGATTGTGCCACAATAACCAAGCACCTATCAGAACGAGAATCGCACCCACGGTTCTTCCGAACTGCTGTTCGGCATGGTGGTGTGTGTCGCTGTCTGGCATGAGGTCATCATACCAAAGTGAACTCTCTTAGCGAACCAGTGACTAGGCGTCACTAATCGTGATATAAGCTGAGCCATCGCCATTTTTGTTATGAAGTTAACCAACCTTATTAGTTTACGTTTCCATTGCGTGTCACATCAGGGATAGGGTGGCATGGCACGAATTGCGGTCGTTACATCGCATCCTCCCTTTAGCGTGGGCGGACACCTAGTTATCGCGCAGGAGCTCGAAGCGGCTCTTCGCGCTGCCGGTCACGAGGCGACCGTTACCTATACTCCGCACGGGCAATTTAATGAACAGACAGCCGCCTATTGGGCGACCTGGTTAACTGATTTAGCTGTAGCACACGACGGTCATCGTGTAGATCAAGTAATCAGTTTGCGCTATCCAAGTTATGCGATTCGGCATCCAGTGCACGTCTGTTGGTTAAACCATCGGATGCGGGAGTACTACGACCTTTGGGATCGGTTTAGTAATAATTTGTCGTGGCGTGCCCGAGCAAAACAGCATGTCCGCAGGCGCTTGATTCATGCCGGCGATCATTATCTTCTGACTCGCAATGTCACTCGAGTGTTTGCCCAATCAAAAACAATCCAAAAACGGTTAACACGATGGGGTGGCATTCCTTCAGAAGTGATTTACCCTCCAGCTCCTAAGCGGAGCTATCGCTGTGATGATTACGAAGACTACTTGTTTGTGGTTTCACGGCTGACTCCGTTAAAGCGAATAGATCTTATTATTGACGCGCTTGCTCACCCTGATGCCGTTGGTGTTAAGTGTCTGATTGGGGGGGATGGCGAAGATCGAAGACGACTCCAAAGTTTGATCGAGGCAAGAGGTCTAGAGAATCGGGTAACATTGCTTGGTCAGTTAGACGAGTCCACGCTGATTAATCATTACGCAAGGTGTCGAGCAGTGTGTTACCCGCCCCTGCAGGAAGATTATGGTTTTGTAACAGTGGAGTCATTTTCGGCGAGTAAGCCGATTATTACTTGCACTGATAGCGGAGGGCCGACTGAGTTAGTGCAGTCTGGTGTTTCGGGTTTAATTACTGAACCGACCTCGGTAGCTTTAGCGTCCGCGATCGGGACTTTGATGGCCGATCGCTCACTTGCACAGAAATACGGAGCTGCCGGTCGTCACTTTGCTGACTCATTGAGCTGGGACGAGACGCTCCGTCAATTGCTGATCGTGTAAGGTTACAAGTAGAGCGATTTATTTCTTCGAAAGGGGATGAGGTGGGGTACCGGACGGCACTAGAAGCCCGTTTAGCAAAAAAGACGACGAAGGCTATCTTAGATTTTGAGTTACTTGAAGATGGTGACCGTGTCATGGTCGGCTTGTCAGGGGGTAAGGATAGCTGGGCGTTGCTCCAGATCCTGGACGTACTCCGGTTGCGGGCGCCCATCAAGTTTAGCTTGGTGGCAGTTAACGTCGACTCAGGGTACGAAAATTATAGACATGACGTAATTGCCAAAGCGTGTCAACAACGTGGTTGGGAATATAGAATCGAGCACACATCAATTGGCGAAACTATGGATAATGTGCTTGATGCCAAGG
>Ga0315336_1005992_pt1 | contig 12807 bp, 10 predicted proteins | sample ASW5metaG_FD_204512 | JGI IMG/M metagenome (GOLD analysis project Ga0315336, IMG submission 204512) | Ammonia-oxidizing marine archaeal communities from Monterey Bay, California, United States - ASW #5 | ecosystem: Environmental > Aquatic > Marine > Intertidal zone | place: USA: California...
TCGGCAGCCCAATAGAGAGTCTGGCGCGGGTCTTGCCGGGTGCAACGGCGCTGATAGAGGCGATTGACCTGGGAATGAAAGAACAGATTTCCGGATGGCAAAAAGAGATCCGCATCAGCGGTGGCGAGGGCCGACATGTCCTGATCTGCAGCGGTACACGCGTCGATAGTGATGACATGAATGCGGGGCACGTTGCGGTCTTCGAGGATGCGACGGAACTGCTCAACGCCCAACGCGACGCAGCGTGGGGTGAGGTCGCTCGGAGGCTCGCCCATGAAATCAAGAACCCCCTGACCCCGATCCAGCTATCCGCTGAACGTATTCGCAACAAGTATCTGTCTGCACTTGATCCCGAGCAACGTGAAACCCTGGACCGCTCTACACGAACCATCGTGCAGCAGGTCGAAGCCATGAAAACCATGGTAAATGCGTTCTCGGAGTACGCACGGCCGGCTCCGCTACAGCGGGTGTCAACGGACCTCAACCAGCTCATTAATGACACCGTTGAGCTGTTTCGCTCAGGACCAAATGCGATCGACCTACAAATAGAGCCTGATACCCGCCTCGGGCGCATTCAAATCGATCCCAACAGCTTTAGTCAGGTTCTGAATAATCTGGTCATCAATGCCCAGGATGCATTGGCTGGCCGTGAGGGAACGGCAGTCATCCGCACGAATCAAGACAGTAAAACCGGTGGCGTCACCGTGACCGTGCAGGACAACGGGCCGGGATTTGATCCGCACAGTATTGATCGTATCTTTGAGCCGTATGTCAGTTCGAAAGAAAAAGGCACCGGCCTCGGACTCGCGATCTGCCGGCGTATCATTGAGGAGCATGGCGGCACCATCCGCGCCAACAACCCGCAGCAAGGGGGCGCGGCCGTTATAATTTCACTTCCGTTGCGCCGACACTAACCGGCTCCGCTTAACACCTTTGGGTACCATGACCGCCTATTCAATTCTGGTCGTCGACGACGAGCCGGATATTCGACAAGTTGTCAGCGACATTCTCCAAGACGAGGGATACCATGTTTCTGTTGCAGCAGATGCGGCTGAGGCGCGTACCCGCTATGTTGAAGATGCGCCCGACCTGGTGCTGTTGGATATCTGGATGCCAGATACCGATGGCATCGCACTGCTGCGCGAGTGGCGTGAAGATCAGACCGGCAGCCATTTTCCAGTCATCATGATCTCAGGGCATGGCACGGTGGAAACAGCGGTCGAGGCCATTCGGATTGGCGCCTACGATTTTCTTGAAAAACCCCTCTCTACTGCCAAACTTCTGATTACCGTGGAACGGGCGCTTGAGGCTGTTGCTCTGCAAAAGGAAAACCTCACCCTCAAGACGCAGTTATCACCGGCTGGGGGTTTCATTGGTCACAGCGAGGCACTGGAAGACCTCAGACACCTCATCAACCGGATCGCCGTCACCGACCAGGCCGTCATGATCCGTGGCGAAGCTGGTTGTGGCAAAGGCGTAGCGGTCCGATCCCTGCATCAAGCCAGCGGCTCCGCATCGGGTCCTTTTATCGAAGTTAATCTTGGGGCGCTACCATCAGAGAATATCGCGCTCGAACTTTTTGGGAGCGAGCGCGACGGTATCGCCACCCCCGGCAGGTTCGAGCAGGCGAGTGGCGGCACCCTGGTACTGGATGAAGTCGGTGACCTGGATCTGGATACCCAAACCAAGTTACTGGGCGTGCTTGAGGCTGGCCGATTCTTCCGCCTCGGCGGCACAACACCGCTGGAACCGGCATTTCGCATCCTCGCCACCTCCAATCAGGACCTGGAGCAGAAGCTCTCTGAAAGAGTCTTTCGCGAAGATCTCTTTTACCGGCTGAGCGCTGTTACGGTTCAGGTGCCACCCCTTCGGGCCCACCGCGAAGATATACCTGATCTAATTAATCACTACGTCCAACTCCTCACTGACAGTCAGCATTTACCCTTTCGTCGTTTTTCCACCTCGTCGGTAAATTATCTTCGCAACCGCCCGTGGCCGGGCAACGTTCGTGAACTGACCAACTTTATTCACCGGATTCTGTTAACGACAACGTCGGAAGTGATCGAAGCAGAAGAAACGCGGGAGGTCATGGGCCAAAGTGCTGCGCCTCTCGACGCCGTGGAAGAGAAAAACGCTTGGAGAGATTTCGGTCAGCCCTTAAGATCCGCACGGGAACACTTTGAACGGGATTACCTGGAATTCCATCTGCTCCAGACCCGGGGCAATATCAGCGAACTCTCCAGACGCACGGAACTTGAGCGCACCCATCTGTATCGTAAACTGAAGGGGCTTGGGCTCAACCCCAAGGACGAAAAGTACCGACAGTGAACCACCCGAACTAAAGGACCCGCGAACATGAAAATCATCATTCTCGGAGCCGGACAGGTTGGCACGTCGATGGGTGAGATCCTCTCGCGTGAAGACAACGACGTCACGCTGGTCGATATCGATTCCGAAAAACTTGCTGGACTACAGGATCGGCTCGATATCCGAACGGTGGCGGGTGCGGCTTCTTACCCGAGCGTGCTTGAACGTGCAGGTGTTGATGATGCCGACCTGATTCTCGCGGTTACGGACCAGGACGAGGTCAACATGGCGTCCTGCCAAATCGCTCACTCACTTTTCAATACCCCCAAGAAAATTGCCCGGATACGATCGGCAGAGTACCTCTCGCACCCGGGCATCTTCACGGACGATGCTATCCCGATCGATGTCATCATCAGTCCGGAACATATCGTCACCCAGCACATTCTTCACCTGATTGATTACCCCGGGGCCCTTCAAGTGGTTAGTTTTGCCGATGATCGGATACGTCTGGTCGGTGTGCGTGCTAACGCAGACAGCCCATTGATCGGCCGGGCCTTGAAAGCGCTTCGAGAGGATCTGCCGAATATCGATAGCCGAGTTGCCGCTATTTATCGACAGGATCGCGCCATTGTTCCGGATGGCGACACAGTCATAGAGGCGGGTGATGAGGTGTTTTTCCTCGCCGCCCGCGAAGATATCCAGGCAGTCATGAGCGAACTTTGTGCGGTGGGAAAACCTGGCCGGCGAATCATGCTCACGGGAGCCGGAAATATTGGGTTACGGCTTGCCGAGTCTCTCGAACAGGCACACTGTCATGTAAAACTGGTTGAGCGCGATATAGCCCGTGCGAAAACCGTCGCCGACCAACTGGAGCACACTGTCGTACTCCATGGCGATGCGGCCGATGAGGAACTGATGCAGCAGGAAAATATCGATAACGTCGATGTCTTCTGCTCCCTCACCAACGACGATGAGGCCAATATCCTGTCTGCCATGCTGGCCAAACGCCTCGGCGCCCATCGCACGATGGCACTGGTTAACCGTTCGGCCTATGTCGATCTGATGTCCAACACTCTGGTAGATGTCGCCATTTCGCCAAAGGTTGCCACGGTCGGTACCCTGCTGACTCACGTACGCCGCGGCGATATGGTTGCGGTACATTCGCTGCGTCGGGGAGCAGCAGAAGCCATCGAACTTATTGCACACGGGGACGCCAACAGCTCAAAGGTAGTCGGTAAGGCAGTACAGGATATTGGACTGCCGGATGGCACCAGTCTTGGTGCGATTCTCCGAGGAGAAGAAGTGGTAATCGCACATGGCGAAACGGTGATCGAACCGGAGGATCATGTCATTCTGTTCGTAGTAGACAAGGGCCGCATCCGTGAGGTTGAGCAGCTCTTTCAGGTCGCTGTCACTTTCGTATAAGGAACCATTACGACCATGCAGTCCTTGGGAGTTCTTCGCGTTCTTGGCGTGCTGCTGGTCATGTTCAGCACCACACTGCTGCCGCCCGTGCTTATTGCCCTGATCGGTAATGACGGCGGGCTACGGCCCTTCCTTGTTGCCTACATCACTACCCTGCTCGCGGGTGGCGCACTCTGGCTGCCCTTGCGGCGACAGCAACGGGAACTGCGAGTCCGCGACGGCTTTCTGATTGTTGTGTTGTTCTGGACCGTGCTGGCTATTTTTGGCGCCTTTCCGCTACTGCTGTCAGCCGACCTCGACATCAGTATGACCGATGCCTTGTTTGAGTCCATGTCTGGCCTGACAACAACCGGGGCAACCGTACTCACGGGTCTCGACACGCTACCGCCGTCCATTCTTTACTACCGCCAGCAACTTCAGTGGCTGGGCGGCATGGGTATCATTGTCCTCGCGGTAGCCGTCATGCCAATGCTCGGCATTGGAGGCATGCAGCTCTACCGTGCTGAGACGCCGGGCCCGATGAAGGACGCGAAATTGACGCCGCGAATTACCGAAACGGCCAAGGCGCTCTGGTACATCTATCTGGGCCTGACCGTCAGTTGCGCGGTCGCCTACTGGGCCGCCGGAATGACTTTGTTCGATGCCGTCGCCCACGCTTTTTCGACCGTCGCTATCGGCGGATTTTCAACTCACGACAGCAGTCTCGGATTTTTTGACAGTCCCGCCGTTGCAATCATCGCCATCTGCTTCATGCTGATCTCTGCAGTGAATTTTGCGTTGCACTTTACGGTCGTTCGAGGGCGCTCTCCGAGAGCCTACCTGAGAGACCCCGAGGTACGCGCTTTTGTTGGCTTTGTGTCGGTGGTGATTCTGGTCACCCTTGCCACGCTGTTCCTGTGGGATGTGTATACCGGCACCGGCGAAACCCTAATTCAGGGGATCTTTCAAGTGGTCTCAATGGGGACAACAACAGGATTTACTACGAGCGGCTTCCACTGGTGGCCTTCATTTCTCCCTGTGATGCTAATCATGATGAGTGCCGTCGGCGGCTGTGCCGGATCCACCGCGGGCGGCATGAAAGTGATCCGGCTGGTGCTCCTTTACAAACAAGGTCGGCGCGAGATCAACCAACTCATTCATCCCAACGCCATCTTTACCGTAAAGCTCGGCAACAAACCGGTTCCCGATCACGTTATCAATGCCGTCTGGGGATTTTTTGCCCTCTATATCCTGAGTTACGTGGGGTTATCTATCGCGATGAGTGCCACAGGCGCGGATCTCGTCACCGCATTCTCGGCAGTCACGGCCTGCTTGAATAATCTCGGCCCGGGCCTTGGCGGCGTTGCAAAAAACTACGCTGGTCTTGAACCCCAGGCCAAGTGGATTCTCACAGCCACTATGTTGCTCGGTAGACTGGAAATCTTCACACTGCTGGTGTTGTTCAGCCCGGCTTTCTGGCGCAATTAAGCCGTACCACACGTCTCACTGCTCGAGCACACTCCGAACTGCTGTGCAGACTTCGTCAACCGTGATCTTGTCAATACACGCCCGAGGACATCGGCGCCTGCGGTAACACCGTTGGCAGTCAACAGCAGCGCGCACCATCTTGGCCGTATCGTTTCTCGGTCCCACCAGAAACTCATTGGTCGGCCCAAAGAGTGAAACCAGTGGCCGATCAAACGCCGAGGCAACATGCATCGGCAAACTATCGCCTGTTACCACAACCTTTGATCGCGCTGCCAGCGCAAAGAACTCCAGCAAAGAGAGGCGCCCAGCCAGATTTACCACGGGCACGGAGGGAATTTCTGCGATGGCCTCTTCGATTTGAGGGTGATCGGTGGAGCTGCCGGTAAACACAACCTGGAACTCCTCTGACAGCTGCTCAGCCAGAACAAAAAATTTGGATATCGGCCAGTTTTTTGTCGGCCATCGGGTGAGGGGGCACAAGAGCGCAATCGGTCTTTCTAGGTTAGTTAATTTCTTGAGGGCACTGGAGACGGTTTCGGCCGCGTGACGGTCGACGCTCAGTATCGGTACAGATTGACACGACTTGATCCCGGCCAACTCCAGCACCCCGTTCATTTCATCTATTGCATGTGCCATCGGCTGGTGGAAACGCTCCACAAACCACCACCGGCCCTTGGCATAGCGCCGAGCCGTGCGCGCGGCCCAAAGAAAGATAACGGTCTTCCAGCTACCCTGTAGATCAATTGCCAGATCAAAATAGGGTCCGCGCACCGCCGAAAACGTCCTGGCAAAGTGACCCAAGGTCCACAACGGCCGTCGCCACCAATCCGATTTCACACGGTACCGGTCGAACGTCAGCAAGTGATCAATGTCCGGATTGTTGCGCAGGATGTCACTTGCAGTCGTTGAAGTCAGGACCGTAATCAGCGCGTCAGGATGGGCCATCCTGACAGATCGTATCGGCGCGGTCGCGTGCACCACATCCCCAAGTGAGGTCTGCTTGATCAGCAGAATATTCATGATTCGTCGGGCGCAAGCCCCGCTACTGCAAACAACGATCTCGCTCGCTTAGGTTGCATAGGGTGATGCCTCGCCTTTGGGCCTTGTACGAAACCACTTGAGGGTCCAAAGGTACTGTTCCGGGGCTGTGCGGATGGATGCCTCAAAGGCAGCGTTCACGGTAGTCGCATCCACCTGCAGATCACCACTTGGAAACCCCGGCAATGACTTCCCGATCTTCACGTGATATCGACCATGGTCATCAAGTTCACAAAATACGGGAATCACCTTGGCGCCCGTCATCCGGGCAATTCGCCCCACCACAGGCAAAGTGGCCGTTGGGATGCCGAAAAACGGGGCAAACACGCTGGGCGTATCGCCGAGATCCTCATCAGGCATTAGGTAGCCAACGTGGCCTGCCCGTATTGCCTTAACCAGCGGCCGCAATCCCTGGTCCCGGGTAAAAATTCTTGCGCCAAAGCGGGTTCGACCCCGCCAGAGCCAGCGGTGCAGCAAGGGATTTGACGGTGTCTTCATCATTGATGTCCCGGGTGCCAGTTGCGCCAGCGCAGCACCAGTCATATCAATACCAAGGACATGCGGAATAACCAGGAGCACCTTCTCCCCCGAGTGCCGTAGGGCTTCAAGCTCATCTTCACCACTCACCGTGCACAACCGATCTATCCGACTTCGTGATGCCCACCAGACCAGCCCCATATCGACAATGGCCTGTCCATATCGCGTCAAATGAAGACGAAGCAGTTCTTCCCTCCTCGCCTCCGTCAGTTCCGGAAAACACCACAGCAGATTGACGCGGGCGATATCAACACGTTTTTGATTGATGCGGAAAAACAAGCGTCCGATCTGGCGCCCCAAGGCCAACGCCCATGTGCGCGGAAGTAAGGTGCACGAGGCAATAATCCCAGCGAGCACCCAAGTTCCCCAATGACGTGGGGCAAAAAAAGACCACTTAAGTGGAGGGGACTGTAAAGATCTATTGTTCAAAAGATTGGACAGTCGCCAGCGTAAACGCCAGTACCTGATACCAAAGCGGTATCAGCCCTGCGTTCGACCCTTGCGACTGGCAATTCTCAATCGGAGTGCATTCAGCTTGATGAAGCCTTCGGCATCAGCCTGATCGTAGGCACCATGGTCATCCTCAAACGTCACCACGCTCTCGTCAAACAATGAATCCGTTGATGATGACCGACCCGTAATCATCACGCTGCCCTTAAACAACTGCAGGCGGACAACGCCGTTCACAGCCTGTTGGGAATCATCAATCATCCGCTGGAGGATCTGCCGTTCCGGTGCAAACCAGTAGCCGTTATAGATGAGGGAAGCATAGCGGGGCATCAGTTCGTCCTTGAGGTGTGCGACTTCGCGGTCGAGCGTTATCGACTCAATGGCTCGATGCGCTTTCAGCAAGATAGTACCTCCCGGTGTCTCGTAGCAACCGCGGTTTTTCATACCCACATAACGATTCTCCACGAGGTCGATTCGCCCGATACCGTGATCTGCACCCAGACGATTCAAGTCCTCCAACATCTGCGCAGGACTCAGACGCTTGCCGTCGATGGCGACCGGATCACCGCCCGCAAAAGTCAGCTCAATGGATTCGGGCACATCTGGAGCTTCTCGAGGTGACGTGGTCCACCGCCACATCGACTCATCGGGTGCCACCCAAGGATCTTCTAGCTCTCCCCCTTCATAGGAGATGTGCAGCATATTCGCATCCATAGAGTAGTCTGCGCCGCCATCCTTACGCGTCTCCACCGGGATTCCGTGCTCTTTGGCATAAGCAACCAGTCTTTCCCTCGAGTTAAGATCCCACTCACGCCACGGCGCAATAATCTGGATGTGCGGATTGAGGGCATAGGCATTCAGCTCGAAACGAACCTGGTCGTTGCCCTTTCCTGTGGCGCCGTGAGAAATCGCGTCGGCACCTGTCTCCTCGGCAATCCGGACCAGATGTCGCGCTATCAGCGGGCGCGCGATTGACGTCCCCAGAAGATATTCACCCTCATATAAGGTATTCGCGCGAAACATTGGAAACACGTAGTCGCGGACGAATTCCTCGCGAAGATCTTCAATAAAAATTTCCTTGACGCCCAGCGTCTTCGCCTTTTCACGGGCCGGTTCAACCTCTTCTCCCTGACCGATATCAGCGGTAAAAGTAACCACCTCGCAACCGTACTGATCCTGAAGCCACTTCAGGATGATCGAGGTATCCAGGCCCCCAGAATAGGCAAGTACTGCCTTTTTAATTGTCTTCACGATATGTTCCGATAACTGGCGAGGAGTGGGTGACAGGCCCAAAAAAAGCCTGTCGAAGCAGCTAGATTATATCAGTGACTTATCGGGGCTCGGTTGCCTGAGAGGCCCGACAGCGGTAAACTTCGTTCTCTAGCGCCCTTTACCGGGCGTTTTGTTTTTTGGTGAGCCTTCTGGCTTAGGCGGCCGATACAATGACACGTCACTTCCTGACACTCAAAGATCTTTCTCAGTCAGAGCTTGTCGCACTCATCCACCGCGCTATCGCGTTGAAAAAGGATCCGACGGGGTCGCAAACCGCGGATCTTATGCGCTTACGCACCATGGTATTGATCTTCGAAAAGTCTTCGACCCGGACGCGGATTTCCTTCGAAGTCGCGTGCGCCCATCTGGGGGGCTCATCGGTATTCTTGTCGCCGGGCGATAGTCAGATGAGTCGTGGTGAATCGGTCAGCGATACCGCGCGCATTGTCTCAAGCATGGCAGATCTCATTGTGATGCGCACGGGTGAACACAGCCGCGTTCGCGCCATGGCAGAACACTCCGCTGTTCCGGTGATCAATGCCCTGTCTCAGGATTTCCATCCCTGCCAATTACTGGCCGACCTGCAGACATTTTTTGAACATCGAGGCAATATCCAGGGCGCCTGCGTTGCCTTCGTCGGAGATGGCAGCAGCAATGTGTGCCAGTCCTGGGTCGATGCAGCAGCCATGATGGGCTTTGAGCTGCGCGTGGGCGCGCCTGAAGGGTATCACCCCCATCCGGATCTTATTGCGGCGGCCGGTAAGCACTGTAGTATCACCACCAGTCCGCGGGAGGCAGTCGCCGACGCTGATCTCGTGATTACCGACACGTGGGCAGGCATGGGCCAAGAAGAAGAAAAGACACAAAGGCTAGCCGCGCTGTCTGACTTTCAAGTCAATGAGGCTCTGATGGCCGCGGCCTCTCAAGAGGCTCTGTTCATGCACTGCCTTCCCGCTTACCGGGGCCAGGAAGTCAGTGCTGAGGTTCTCGAAGGCCCCCAGAGTGTGATCTGGGATGAGGCTGAGAACCGTTTACACGCCCAAAAGGCGCTGATCGAGCTGCTGATGGGTTGAATGGATTCCGGTCGTTATACCGTTGCGGCAAGGCGCATCTGATCCATCGCGCGTTTTTCAATCTGCCGTATCCGCTCCGCAGAAACCCCATACTTTTCGGCCAGATTTCCTAGGGTCTGCTTCTTGCCCTCTTCCATCAGCCAGCGAGCCTGGATAATCTCCCGGCTCCGATCATCCAGACTGGACAGCGCTTTACCCAATTGGGCTTGCCGATAACGCGCCTCGTCTGCCTCCGAAGCCAATCGCCCGGGATCGAGTGATGAATCTCCGATGGCTTCGGCAGGTGCGAGGGAGCGGGGGGTGTCATCATCCTCAGCCTCCGGGTCAAAGGCGAGATCAGAGCCGTTCATCCGGACTTCCATCTCCCGGACCGTTTCCGGCTTGACATCTAGCGCGGCCGCCATTGTCTGCACTTCAGCTTCTTTCATCACGCCCAGGCGCGCCCGGTTTTTCCGTAAGTTAAAAAACAACTTCCGCTGTGCCTTGGTGGTCGCTACCTTGACCATCTTCCAGTTGCGTACGACGTAATCGTAAATCTCAGCCTTGATCCAGTGGACCGCAAAGGACACTAGCCGCACGTCTCTTTCGTGATCAAAACGCTTGACAGCTTTCATTAGTCCGACGCTGCCTTCCTGGATTAGGTCCGCAAGCGGTAAGCCATAGCCGGTAAAACCTCTGGCGATGGAAACCACATAGCGCAGATGTGAAAACACCAGTTGCCGGGCGGCATCAAGATCATCATCGGTGTGATAACGCCGGGCAAGCGCCTTCTCTTCTTCCGCGCTGAGGATTGGGGCTGAATTGATCTCGTTGAGATACTGGGTCAAACCCTGGCTCGGACCACGATCTGCCACTACGGACAATGATTCGCTCATGCACTTCTCGTAATTCCTTAAACTTTGAGTATTTTAGCACTCTATTACCCTGAGTGCTAATATTAAAATATAACAAAAATAATACATTACTCTTTTTTTTTCAACAGTTTATATTACTTTCATGACAGAATATTTAGGATAAATTCACGTTTGGCACACGGAAGTCACTCAATACTTTCTCCACCTATCAGGGCTCTTGCGAAATCCACCGACTGGAAGGGACGAAGGTCGTTGATACCCTCTCCCACTCCAACAAATGGAATGGAGACCGGCAACTGTTTGGCGAGAGCGACGACCACACCACCACGGGCAGTGCCATCCAACTTGGTGACACAGATTCCCGTCAGACCAACCTCTTTCTCAAAAGCCGCGGCCTGTGATAGTGCGTTCTGCCCGGTCCCGCCATCAACCACCAGAATTGTCTCATGTGGCGCTCCGGGATCCGCCTTTGCAAGCACTCGACGAATCTTGCCAAGTTGCGTCATCAGGTCAGCGTTCACGTGCTGTCGTCCTGCAGAATCGATAATGAGCACGTCAACCCCTCGACTCCTAGCCGTGGCGAAAGCGTCATGCGCGACTGCTGCTGCGTCTGCCCCATGAGTCTGCGCGATCACCGGGATTCCCAGCCGGTCGCCCCACGACTGCAACTGCTCAATGGCCGCAGCCCGAAACGTATCGCAGGCACCCAACACCACCGAGTGACCGCCGGCCTGAAAATTCGCAGCCAGCTTGGCCGTCGTAGTGGTCTTGCCAACACCATTGACACCCACCATCAAAATCACCAGCGGTTTGGGAGAGTCACTCCCCAGCACCAGTTCGCGTTCCGCCCCTCTCAGTATTGACGAAAGTTGGTCGATCAGCGCCTTTTTCAAGGCCTCAGGCGATTCAATTTGAGCTGTTCGAACCTGTCCCCGAAGTGTCGAGACTACTTCGGCACTTGCTTCCACACCAAGATCTGCCATGATGAGTTGGTCCTCCAATTCATCGTAGACGGCATCATTAAAGTGCATATGATTACCGCTAAAAAGGCTGGCCAGGCCATCAGACAGTGCCGTGCGGGTTCTTTTCAGGCGCGCAAAAAGACCGGAAGATTTTGGATGGGAAGCCATGGATATCGCGTGATCAGAGCAAGAATTCAGAAACAAAACCATTCTTATTAACTTCTATCTATCTGTTGTTATCCTGTGCATGGAATGTGCATGATTCGGTCAAAATTATTTTAAGCCCCCGACCGATTAAGGTCAGGGGCTTGGTACTACAGGTCTTCTTTATTAACTTAGTTTCGTCCGTGACCAGAAACTAAGTATCGCGAGTGCTCCTGTCGCGATCACTGGTGGTACGGGTAACGGAATCCCACGAAGAGGACCTTCCGCAAGAATTATCACAATACACATTACGGCGAAACCGATAGAAACACCTAAAAGAATTTCTTTTTGGTTATCTACTTTCTCAACTTTTCTGGATTGAAATAAAAGACACACAACGATGAATAACATACCCGCCATAATGTATCGGTAAGTTATTCCGATTTCCAAACCTAACCCTTCAGCAGCAGGGAACGCCTGTAAAACAAAAAATTCCGGTACAGCAACAAAAGCAATTAGGAATATTAGAGGCACTATTGCTGCTATAGACATCATCATTTTGTATGGCATATCAACTCCTTAATAGTTGTTGAGGATAGAGAACAAATAGTACGGCAATACCGATCCCGAGTCTTCGAAGGTTTTTCGGTTTCAATTTCTTTCTCCAAATTTCTCGTATCAATGTTCTGTCTTATATGAAATATTCGAATTAGTCGGTACATTGCATCCTATGTATGCGCGCAACCGGGCACTTTTTGGCGCCAAATCCTCCACGGTTTGCGTATAACTGTACAAGGGTCCCAATCTCATAATGAGACAAATGTACAAGGGTCCAGCAGACCTTCCTAAAGATCACCAATTGCAGCACCTTTCTATAGGTCGGGATTTACCAGATGTCCATAAATACGCTCCGGGGGTTTTGATTGAACCTGGATGAGACCTTGGGTTTGTCGAGAGGTTGACCTACCGATGCCTCAGGGGTTTTGGGTTGATTTCCAAAACTACCGTACCTGCAAAACTCTGTATATATAGACTTCCGGTACGCCCTTACGCTCGGTACGCTACCTTTTACTACTATGGGATTTCTTCCGGGAATTAATCTCTTATAAGTATGAACCACCGTACTGACCGTACCGGGACTCCCAGAATGATTCCTTGGTAATTCCATTTGGGTTACATGTAAACAGGACATGCTGGCGGTCAAACCCCGTAACTTTCCGCACATTTATGGCATTCAGGGGTTTCTATCATAGGTTATATTTATTGTATATACCGTTA
>Ga0315336_1005993_pt1 | contig 12806 bp, 12 predicted proteins | sample ASW5metaG_FD_204512 | JGI IMG/M metagenome (GOLD analysis project Ga0315336, IMG submission 204512) | Ammonia-oxidizing marine archaeal communities from Monterey Bay, California, United States - ASW #5 | ecosystem: Environmental > Aquatic > Marine > Intertidal zone | place: USA: California...
ACACGCCGCTAGACGGACTGAATAAAAATACTGGAGTAGCAAAAATGAAAAAGATTGTTCTCACTGCCGCAGCCCTTCTGGCGATTTCCGGCAGCGCCTTTGCCGGTAGCGACAATTATGGTTCGCAGGCTGCCAATCCGCCGGCCGCCACGGTTGACTCTTCTTACACCGCCTCGGTCCGCAAGTCCGAACCGGCTGAACAGAAGCCTGTCACCACGGGCGCCGACCACAACCTTTTCGGTAACAACTAACAGCCGACTTCGAACGGCGACGGCTTTGCCCCTCGCCTCGGTCGGATCAGGAAATTCAGGAGCACGAAAATGAAGAAGATCGTTCTTGCCACCGTCGCCCTTTTGGCCGTTTCCGGCAGCGCTTTTGCCGGCAGCGATAATTACGGTTCCAACGGGGCCAACCAGCCGGCCGTCGCGGTCGACTCGACCTACACGGCGTCTGTGAACAAGTCGAACCCGGCTGCCGCGCAGAAGCCTGTCACCACGGGCGCCGACCACAACCTTTTCGGTAACAACTAACAGCCGACTTCGAACGGCGACGGCTTTGCCCGTCGCCTCAGTCGGATCAGCAAATTCAGGAGTACCTAAGATGAAAAAGATCGTTCTTGCCACCGCGGCTCTCATGGCCGTTTCCACGGTTGCTTTTGCGGGCAGCGACAATTACGGCAACAGCGGCGTCAACCAGCCGGCTCCCGCCGTGGATACGACCCGCACTTCGTCGATCGGCAACGATTCGCCTGTCTACAAGCTGCTGAATTCGTCGCGCGACGCACAGAAGTCGGCCCCTCAGGGCAGCGACCGCGATCACTTCGGCAATCACTAACACCCGACCGTGATTTGAAAATAGGAGCGGCGGGCCGTAGCCCGCCGCTTTTTCCTTGCCGTAGCGGCTCTGCGCGTCAGGCCGCCTTCGCTTCCTCCCGATGCAGGGTGAAGGAGTGGCCGTCGGCATCGAAGATGTGCAGATCGCCGGCGCTGGCGTTGAGCCGCAGCGTCTCGCCACGCTTGACCTCGACATTGCCAGGCAGCTTGGCCACCAGCGGCAGGTCGGCACGGCCGATATCGATATAGACGAGCTGTACCTCGCCGAGCTGCTCGATGTAATCGACCTTGCCTTCGAACAGGTAGTCCGTACCCGTCGCTATCGCGAGATCCTCCGGCCTGACCCCGAAACTGACCGCCGCGCCATTCGCCGAGACGGGCGTGGCGATCGGCACTGTCGCCTTGCGCCCGCCGACATGGCTGACCACGGTCGGATTGCCTGCCTTCTCGATCTTCGCCGGCAAAATGTTCATCGCCGGCGAACCGATGAACTGGGCGACGAACAGATTGCCGGGACGCTTGTAGAGCTCCATCGGCGTGCCGACCTGCTCGACGCGGCCATCCTTCAGCACCACGATGCGGTCCGCCAGAGTCATCGCCTCGACCTGGTCATGGGTGACGTAGATCATGGTGGTGTTCGGCATCGATTCCTTGAGCTTGGCGATCTCGATGCGGGTGGCGACGCGCAGCGCCGCGTCGAGGTTCGACAGCGGCTCGTCGAACAGGAACACCTTCGGGTTGCGCACGATGGCGCGGCCGATGGCGACGCGTTGGCGCTGGCCACCCGACATCGCCTTGGGCAGTCGGTCGAGATATTTGGTCAACTGCAGGATCTCGGCTGCCTGGCGAACGCGCTTGTCGATCTCGGCCTTGCTTTCCTTGCCGATCTTCATCGAGAAGGCCATGTTGTCGTAGACCGTCATGTGCGGATAGAGCGCATAGGACTGGAACACCATGGCGATGCCACGCTTTGACGGCGGCACGTCGTTCACCACCTCGCCGTCGATCTTCAGTTCGCCCGACGTGATCTCCTCGAGGCCTGCGATCGACCGCAGCAAGGTCGACTTGCCGCAGCCTGACGGCCCGACGAAGACGATGAACTCGCCCGATTTGATGTCGAGGTCGATGCCGTGGAGAATGTTGAGGGTGCCGTACGATTTCTTCACCTGGTTGAGCGTGACATCGGCCATGTTTTTCCTCTCCCGTTGATCTCTGTATTAGAAGTTCAGTCGATGCGCCCGAACCAGGCGCCGTAGCCGCCGAGGCGGACTGGTCCGGTGTCAGTCTGTTCCGAAAAGCCATGCCCCGGCAAGGGTCTCAGCGAGCCTTTGCCGAGATCGACCTCGGCAGGCTTGCCGCCGAGGTTGAAGGCGCAGACGATCCGCTCATTGCCCTCGCGGCGCGTGAAGGCGACGGTGTCGCCTTCGCTTTCGATGAAGTCGATGTCGCCCTTGGCAAGCGCCGGATGCTGGCGACGGAAGGCGAGGAAGCGCCGGTAATGCTCGAGCAGCGAGCTTGCGTCGCCCTGCTGCACGTTGACTGCCTGCGAAAGGTGCTTGCCTGGCACCGGCAGCCACGGCTTGGCGGTCGAGAAGCCGCCATTCTTGGCGGACGCATCCCACACCATCGGCGTGCGACAGCCGTCACGGCCCTTGAACTCAGGCCAGAACCTTATGCCGTAGGGGTCTTGGAGGTCCTCGAACTTCAGCTCGGCTTCGCCAAGGCCGAGCTCTTCGCCTTGATAGATGCAAACGGAGCCGCGCAGGGACATCAGAAGCGCGGAGATCACCTTGAGATAGGCGGTCGGATCCGCCTCGTTGGCTGCCCAGCGCGAGGCGACCCGCATCACGTCATGGTTGGAGAACGCCCAGCACGACCAGCCGTCGCTGGCGACCGTGCCGAAGGCTTCCAGCACAGCGCGCACTTTGGCCGCGCTGATCTTCTCCGGCGCCAGGAAGTCGAACGAATAGCACATATGTACGCGCTTGCCGTCGGCGGTATAGGCGGCGACCACTTCCAGGCCGCGCTGGGAATCGCCCACCTCGCCCACGGCCGCCTGCGCCGGATATTCGTCCAGAAGCGCGCGGAAGCGCTCGAGGAAGCCGAGGTTCTCCGGCCGGCTCTTGTCGTAGATATGGTCCTGGTAGTTGTAGGGATTGACGGCGGGCGCCGTCTGGTCGTTGCGCTCTTCCGGCGGCAGCGGCGGATTGTCTTCCAGTCCCTGGCTGTGGAAGTAGAAATTGATCGTGTCGAGGCGGAAGCCGTCGACGCCGCGTTCCAGCCAGAAGCGGGTGATGTCGAGCAGCGCGTCCTGGACTTCGCCGTTATGGAAGTTGAGATCCGGCTGCTCGGCCAGGAAATTGTGCAGGTAATATTGCTGGCGGCTGGTGTCCCACTGCCAGGCCGAGCCGCCGAAGATCGAAAGCCAGTTGTTGGGCGGCGTGCCGTCGGGCTTGGCGTCGGCCCACACATACCAGTCCGCCTTCGGATTGTTGCGGCTAGAGCGGCTTTCCTTGAACCAGGGATGGTTGTCGGCGGTGTGCGACAACACCTCGTCGATCATCACCTTGAGGCCCAGCCGATGCGCTTCCGCCACCAGCGCATCGAAATCGGCCAGCGTTCCGAACATCGGGTCGACGTCGCAGTAATCCGACACGTCGTAGCCGAAATCCTTCATCGGCGATTTGAAGAAGGGCGAGATCCAGATGGCATCGACGCCGAGCGAGGCGATATAGGGCAGCCGCCGCACGATGCCTTCCAGGTCGCCTATGCCGTCGTCATTCGAGTCCTGGTAGGAGCGCGGATAGATCTGGTAGATCACCGCGCCCCGCCACCAGTCGCGGTCGATGGCAGGGTCTGGAGTGGGATCTGGTCTCGAAGTCGCCTTCAAAGCCGATTGCATGTCTTCAACCTCCTTTCACCGAGCCGGCGAGCAGCCCGCGTACGAAATAACGCTGCAGCGAGAAGAAGACGATCAGCGGCACGATGATGGTGATGAATGCCGATGTCGTCAGGATTTCCCAATTGCCGCCGCGCGAGCCGAGCAGCGCGTTGAGCTTCGCCGTCAGCACGATCTGATCGGGCGCCGTGCCGAGGAAAACCATCGCTACCAGCAGATCGTTCCATACCCACAGGAACTGGAAGATGGCGAAGGAGGCTAGCACCGGGAAAGACAGCGGCAGGACGATCTTGACGAAGATCTCGAAATCGCTCGCGCCGTCGATACGCGCCGATTCCATGATCTCGCGCGGCAGGCCGGCAATGTAGCTCCTCAGCAGGTAGATGGCGAAGGGCAGCCCGAAGCCGGTATGCGCCAGCCAGATACCGAGATAGGTCTTGGACGGCACGCCGAAGAAGCTGCCGACGCCGTTGTAGAGCTTGAGCAAGGGGATCAGCGACATCTGCAGCGGCACTACTAGCAGGCCGATGATGACGGCGATCAGCAGCGCGCGCCCCGGAAAGCGCATCCAGGCCAGCGCATAGGCAGCGAAGGCCGCGATCAGGATGGGGATGATCGTTGCCGGGATGGTCACCGTCAGCGAGTTCATGAACGAGCGGCCGATGCCTTCGGAAAACAGCACGGCATTGTAGTTGTCCGTGGTGAATTTCGGCGGTGCCGAGGAAGCGTAGTAGATGCGTTGGCCGCGATCCCCCTCGAACGCCTTCGTGGAGGACAGGACAAACGTGCCGTCGGCATTGATCTGCAGGGTCACGCCGTCATTGAGGTCGGCAACCGTCCCCGCCTTATACTGCGTCGGCGCGGAAGATTTCACGCCGAAGGCGCTGATCTCGCGCTTGGGCCCGTCTCCGAAGATGTTGCCCTCGACGACGTACTTGCCGTCCTTCTGGGTTTGCGCGGACGCCGCGGGGAGCCGCCCGGCCTCGCTCTGGCTGGAACTGGCAAAGGAATTCCACCAGCCCGACGCGACGATCTGGTCCTTGTCGCGCAGCGACGATACGAGGATGCCCAGCGTGGGAATGGTCCAGATCACCACGAAGACGAGCACGGCGAGATGGACACCGAAGCGGCTGATGAAGGACTTTCCGGTCTTGCCAGCCATCTCAGTTCCCTCCCGTCTCTTTGTTGGCCTGGCGGATGTTCCAGACCATGATCGGGATGACCGCGATCATGATGATGATGGCGATCGTGGCGCCGCGGCCGAAGTCGCCGCCGCCGCGGAACATCCAGTCGAACATCAGATTGGCGAGCACCTGGGTGTTCCACTGGCCGTTGGTCATGGTCAGCACGATGTCGAACACCTTCAGCACCAGGATGGTGATGGTCGTCCATACCACCGCGATGGTGCCCCAGATCTGCGGCACCATGATCTTCCAGAAGATCTGGAACGGGTTGGCGCCGTCGATCACCGCGGCCTCCAGCGTCTCTTCGGGGATGCCGCGCAGCGCCGACGACAGGATGACCATTGCAAAGCCGGTCTGGATCCAGATCAGGATGATCATCAGGAAGAAATTGTTCCAGAACGGCAGCGATATCCACACCTGCGGCTGGCCGCCGAAGTACTGGATTATGGCGTTGAGCAGACCGATCTGCACCTGGCCCTCGCCGCGATACTCGTAGATGAACTTCCAGATCACGCTGGCGCCCACGAAGGAGATGGCCAGGGGCAGGAAGATCAGGCTCTTGGCGATCGTGCCCCACCAGATCTTGTCGGTGAGAACGGCGATGATCAGCCCAAGGAAGGTGCAGGCCGCCGGCACCACCGCCAGCCAAAGCACGTTGTTCAGGATCGAGTTGCGGAAGTCGTGATCGCCGAACGCCCATTCATAATTGGCGAGCCCGACGAAATTCGCGCCGCCGCGATCGAGGAAGGAGAGCCTCAGCGTCTCGATCACCGGGTAGATCAGGTAGATGGTGAGGATGATCATTGCCGGGCCGACGAACAGCCACGGCCGCACCAGGCCCTGCCGGCGCAGATTGTCGACGGCGGCCGCGCCCGCGACGCCGCGCGACGGGAAGACGAGGTCGAGCAGTTTGTTGGCGCCCCAGAAATAGGCGACACAGCCGCCGACGCCGATGATGATGACGAATATGGCCGAGAAAATCTGAGCCGCCATGGGTCCCTCTCCCTGCGCATGACCGTCCAGCCGAGGCTGGCGATCGGATGCATCGACTTTCGGTTATTCGGAACAATCGAAACGCGAATGCTTCCGGCGTCGACCGCCGGTCGGATCCGGGCCGTGGCCCGGATCCAGGTGGAGGATCAGGAGGATTTCGGGATGCTTATTTTATGCCATCCCAGCTTTTCTGGATGTCGGCGGCGACGTCCTGCGCGGACTTTCCGCCGACCAGGTCGACCATGCCGGTCCAGAACGAGCCCGCGCCGACCTTGCCGGGCATCAGGTCGGATCCGTCGAAGCGCACCGTAGTCGCGCCGACCAGGATCTCGCCCTGCTTCTTCAGCGCCTCGCTGCCATATGCGTCCTTGTTGGCCGCCTTGAAGGGGGTCACGAAGCTCTTCTGCGCCATCCACAATTCATGCGCGAGCGGCATCTCGAGGAACTTGATGAACTCGCGCGAGGCCTTGGAATCCTTGGTGATCATCACCAGCGTGCCGGCCACTTCCAGCGGCGTGCCCAGTTCCGGCTTGGAGGCGTAAGGCGGGTAGGGGAAGAAGTCGGCGTCCTGGCCGAGCTTCACGTTTTCCGGGAAGAACGAGGGGATGAAGGAGGCCTGGTGGTGCATGTAGCATTTCGGCGGCACGGTGAAGAGGCCCTTGGGGCTGTCGCGGAAGTCGGTCGCCGCGACTGCCTTGGCGCCGCCGTCCACCATCTTGTCGTCGGTGGCGATCTTGCCGAAGATGTCTATGGCGTTGACCACGGCCGGGTCGGTGAACGGAATCTCGTTCTTCACCCACTTGTCGTAGACTTCCGGCGGCTGCGTCCGCAGCATGATGTCCTCGACCCAGTCGGTCGCCGGCCAGCCGGTGGCGCCGCCGGAGCCCAACCCGATGCACCAGGGCTTGCCGCCATCGGCGATGATCTTCTTCTCGAGATCGGCGAGTTCTTCCTGCGTCTTCGGCACCTTGTAGCCGGCCTCGCTGAAATTGTCGGGCGAGTACCAGACCAGGCCCTTCACGTCGATCTTGTAGGGGAAGGCGTAGAAGCCCGGCTTGCCGTCCTTGCCATTATAGGTGCCGAGCTTCGCCCACGAGTCTCCGGCGGCGTAATTCTCCTTGACCCAGGCGGCAACGTCGTCGCCAAGCGGGGTGAGCACGCCCTTGGAGGCGAGATCCTGGATGAGGCCGGGCTGCGGCAGGACGGCGATGTTGGGCGGGCTGCCGGCCTGGGTGTCGATGACGATTTGCTGCTCGTAATTCTCGGATGAGGAATATTTGACCTCGGCGCCGGTCGCTTCCTGGAAATAGTCGAGCACCGAACGCACGAGCGTCTCGTCCTCGCCCCGCCAAGGACCGAAGATGGTCAGCGTCTCGCCCTTGAGGTCGACCTTCTTGAGGTCGTCATAGTTCGCCCAGTGGAATTTCGGATCCTCGCCCGGCTTGAACTTCAGTTCGGCATGTGCCGGCAGGCTGAGGGTGAGTGCCGCGAACGCCGCACCCAAGAGAAGCACTTTCTTCATCGCAATCCTCCCAGTGGTGAAACAGATGGACGAGACCTCCATCCCGCCCGCCGACGCCCGCGGAACTGTGACTCAGCGAGAAGGCAACTGCAACCTTCCGAAGAGCATTCCAAAGCGCTTTGGCTGATTTGATCTCGCCACTGAATCGCCATGAAGTCAAGAGGTTTGGAAAACTAATCGATTTAAAGAAGGGCCAATACACCCGCAAGGTGCAGCGCAGCATGCTTTTTTGGCGTTGCAGCGAGAAAAATGCTTCAAACCGGGCAGGTGCGCCTCTAAGGTGCCGGCAGTCTCGGTCATCATCGGATCGATTCAATTTGAAAGCGCTTTGAGGCTGGAGACCTCCGATGAACCTCAAGCAACTCTCGCATATGCTGTCGCTCTCGCAGACCACGGTCAGCAGGGCGCTGAACGGCTATCCCGAGGTCAGCGAGGAAACCCGGCGCCGGGTGATGGACGCGGCCAAGCGTCATGGCTACCGGCCGAACCCCAGCGCCCGCCGGCTCGCCACCGGCAAGTCGGGCATGATCGGCTATGTGCTGCCGACGGGCGCCTCCGTCGACATCGATCCGCATTTCGTCGAATTCCTCTCCGGCCTCGGCGATTACGCCCGCGCACACGAGCTCGACCTCGTGCTTTCGCCCGCCGATGCCGACGATGAGGAAACGACCTATCGGCGCATCGTCGCCAATCGCCAGGTCGACGCCGTGTACCTTTCATCGCCGCGTCCGGTCGACAAGCGGCTGGCGCTGGTCAACACGCTGGGCATTCCCTTCATCGTCCATGGCCGCAGCGAAGGCTTCGACTTCGACTATCCCTATCTCGACATCGACAATGAAGGCGCCTTCCACGAGGCGGCGAGACTGCTAATCCAGCTTGGCCACAAGCGCCTGGCGCTGATCAACGGCAATGAGCGCGAGACTTTCGCCATCCATCGCGAGCGCGGCGTACGCCGCGCGCTTGCCGCAAGCGGCATGACGCTCGGCGAGCGCCATATCCGTTCGGTCACCATGACCGAGGAGAACGGCTATCGCGCCGCCCGCCGGCTGCTCGAGGAAGCCGAGCCGCCGACGGCGATCGTCTGCTCCAGCCTGATCATGGCACTCGGCGTCGTGCGCGCCGTGCGCGACCTGGGCCTGACCATTCCCGGCGACCTGTCGCTGGTCGCCCATGACGACGTCTTCCCGTGGCTGCGGCCAGAAAATTTCCCGGTGCCGCTGTCGACCACGCGCTCCTCCATCCGTCTCGCCGGCGCCCGCGTCGCCGAGCGACTGGCGGCGCGGATATCGGGGCTGGAGGAGGGCGCGCGCGGCGAGGTCTGGCCGGTCGATCTGGTGGTGCGGGGGTCAGTGGCAGGGGCGCCGGTGTAGGGAGCCCCCTGTTTCTTCCCGTCCGGATGTAACGAAATCTCTCTGCCAACGAACAAGCTGGACGGCCCTCAAGAGCCTGCAGCTTGCCAACCAAATGCCGGCTGCGGCTCCTTGGTTTGACATATCGCTACCGGCAAAGGACACAGCATGCATAGAGAGTTCAACGTCGCTGAGACGGGCTTCGGCTCTTATTGGCCGCTCGCCATCCTCAGATGGGTAATGGTGCTGATTTTCGTGTCGTTCGGCATCCAGAAGTTCACGCCGCAGTCGGCGCAAGGAATTGCTCTCTTTATCTCAAACAGCCCGTTCGTCTCTTGGCTCCAGCTTTTTGGAATTAGAGGCGAGGCCTATCTTCTGGGCTGCATCGAGCTGGCGACGGCTGCGCTTTTGGCTTTGGGGGCTTTTGTGCCCATCCTGTCTGCCCTGGGCGCATTGATCGGGGTCGGCACGTTTCTCATCACTTGGTCGTTTTTCTTTACGACCCCAGGTGTTGTCGTATGGAGCATCTCCACGGATCCCATCGCATGGAATCTGGCTGGGGAGTTTCTCTACAAAGACATAGTGCTCCTCTGCGTCTGTCTGGTTCTATTTCTTAATTCTCTTCCAACGGCCCTGGTTCGCCTGCGAGCGAAACAATAACGGTTGGAAGCACTCGTTGGGGGATAGGGTTGCGTCTGGCTTGGGCATTTGGAGACAGTCGCCAGCCAAGCCACTTGGGCGCCTGTCAGGTCAGGACGCGACAGCTTGGTCGGCCGTCTCTTCCCGGGTTACCTTTGCTGTCGTGGGACAACGGTCCCCCTTCGGCTGCTCCTGATCTTGGATGGTGACAACCGGTAAGCAAGAACCGTCAACCAGTCCTTCAGAGTACGCCATTTGCCGACATTCCCGTTCACCGAAGCGGATCCGATCCAATATCCAGGGCCGCCGCCGAAGACCTCGCAGGTGGTGATTGTCGGTGGCGGCATTATCGGCGTGACCACGGCCCTGTTCCTTGCCTCTCGAAACATCCCGGTGACGGTGCTGGAAAAAGGCCGCGTCGCCGCCGAGCAGTCCTCCCGAAATTGGGGCTGGATCAGAAAGCAGGGACGGGACGCGGATGAACTGCCGATTGTCATCGAGGCCATTCGCCTGTGGCGGCAACTGGCGCAGGAATGTGGCGAAGACATCGGGCTCACCCAGACAGGCGTGACCTATCTTGCGAATGCCGACAAGGACATGGCCGGCTTCGAAGCATTCATGAAGATCGCCGCCCTCCATGATCTCGACACGCGCCTCCTGGACGCGGACGAGACCGCAAACCTTATCAAGGGCATGTCGCGCAGGTTCGTGGGCGCGATGACGACGCCCTCCGACATGCGCGCGGAGCCTTGGCTGGCTGTGCCTGCGCTGGCCAGGCTTGCCGTGCGAAAAGGCGTCAGGATCGTCGAGAATTGCGCGGCGCGAGGCCTGGACATCGCGGCCGGCAGGATCAAGGGCGTATGGACCGAGGCGGGACATATCGAGACCTCCACTGTGCTGGTCGCCGGCGGCGCCTGGTCATCCCTCTTCCTGAAAAGACATGGCGTCTCCGTTCCGCAGCTCAGCGTCCGGGTGACCGCGGCCGCAACGGAGCCTCTGCCTGAAATCCATGCGGGCGCGGCAGCCGACCACCACATCGCTTTCCGGCGCAGGCAGGATGGCGGATACACGCTCGCCGCGGGCGGCAGCCACCTGCTATACTTGGGACCCGACGCGTTCCGGCACGCCACCAAGTATATTCCCGCCCTCAGGAACGATCCGTTCGGAGCGCGCTATTTTCCGTTCGCTCCATCAGGCTACCCGGATAGCTGGTCGACGCCGCGCGATTGGGCGCCGGATTCGCCAAGTCCTTTCGAGAGAATGCGCGTGCTCAGCCCTGCCCCTGAACCGGCCAAGCTTCGTTCGATCGAGCGCAATTTCAAACAGCTTTTTCCGCAGTTCGACGACGTTCGCCTGAAGGTCGGCTGGGGCGGCATGATCGACGCCATGCCCGACGTCGTCCCGGTCGTGGATCGGGTCCTGGCGATCGGCGGTCTTTTCGTCGCGACCGGAATGAGCGGCCACGGCTTCGGCATCGGGCCTGGTATAGGCCGCGTCGTCTCCGACATGATCCAGGGAAACGAAATCGGGCACGACCTCAGCCGCTTTCGGCTGCCCCGCTTCTATGATGGAAGCCCTGTCCGGTTGGGGCCAGCGCTGTGAAGTAGGCGGTCGGCTGGCCGGTTCACTTCGCCGCTTCCGCCGCCTTGATATCCAGCAGCCCGTAGCCGAAATCATTGTCGCGCCCCTTGGGCCCGAGATCCTTGGCTGTCGCCGCAAGCGCCTTCTCGATGTCGTCGGCGGTGCGATCGGGCGCGACGTGGATCAGATTGGCGATGGCGCCGCTGACGATTGCTGCAGCGAAGGATGTGCCTGTCACCACGTCGGAGCCGGCGCCGCTCGGCGCCACCATCTCGACGCCCGGCGCCGAGATGAAGACATAGGCGCCGCGATTGGCCTGCGGCATCAGGGCGTCCTTGGCGTCGGTGGCGGTGACGGCGATGACGCCGTCGAAGGCGGCCGGATAGCCATAGGGCGCCTTCGGCCCGTTGTTGCCGGCCGCCGCCACCAGCACGATGCCGAGCGCCCGGGCATTGCGGCAGGCGGTGCCGAGCAACTCGTTCTTCGGCCCGACGAAGCTCATGTTGATGATGCGCACGTCCTGTTCGGCCGCCCAGTCGAGCGCCGAAAGGATGACGTCCATGGTCGACTTGCCGCCTTCGAAGGCGCGCGCGTGATAGATCCTGGCGCCGGGTGCCATGCCTTCCAGCGGGCCGACGCCGGCGATCAGCCCGTCGACCGAGGTGCCGTGGTCGCGCTTTTCGATCGGCACGTTCGGCATCGCGTCATATTGCTCGGCGACCACGCCGGCGAGCGCCGGGTTGGTGTCGTCTATGCCGGTGTCGATGACGGCGACGCGCACATTCTCGCCGCTCGCTTGTTTCGAATCGAGCGCGATGCGGTCGAAGGCATAGTTCACGATGCCCGCCGCCTGCTGCAGCGTGTAGATGTGGTTGGGTTCGCGCCGCTGCGTACGTCCGTCCGCGGCAAGCTGCGCCAGCACCACGCCGACGGGCCGCCCGTCGGTGATGCCGAAGCGCACCAAGGTGGTTCCGAGCAGCCGCGACTGGCGCTGCGAGCGCACCTGCAGGCCGAAGGAGTTGGCGATCTGCTGCACCACGCCGGCATCGCCGTCGACCGTCACCAGCACCTCGTCGGGCACGAATTCGCCGGAAATCGCGCGCGCCGGTTCGGCAAGGTTGAGGCCTTGCGGCACCGTGACGGGTCCGCTCGGCGCCGGAGGGGGCGGCGTGCTGCTGGCACCGTTCGATGGGGATGTGCCTTTGGTCGGCGGCTGCGCGGCCGAGCCGGCGGGCGTGTTCGGGAACAGGTCGACGATCAGCGCAGGCAGCATCACCGCGCCGCCCGTGTCATTGCCCGCCGCACCCCGATTGCCCTCGGCGTCGCCTTCCTTGTCGCAGCCGGCGCCCGCAGCCGTCGTTCGGTTCAGGCAGTTGACCTGCTTCTGCGTCAGATTCGGATCGTTGGTCTGCGCAAACGCAGGCGCCGCGATAAATGCCACGAGGATTGCCGCGCGAAGAATGACCGCCTTAGCCGCCATCGACCGGTTTCCTTCCCTGGATCACAGCATCCGCGAAAGGCTGGGCGGCAATAAGGCCAACGAGTTTGTCGTAATCGGCCGTCGTGTTGGCCGGGATCGTCAGGTGGAACACGCCGTCCGCGGTCGGGCCGCCGGCGATCTTCAACCCGTTCTGGTCGAGGAAGGCCGCGATGTCGGCCATCCTGGCGTCCGGCTTGAACTTCACCAGCGCGAAAGGCAGCTTCGCCAGATCGTCCTCGGCGCCGGCCACTTCGAAGTCGTTGCCCTTGCCGCCCGGCTGCTCGAAGGACTGCACCAGGACGAGCGCAAGCAACGCCGCGGCGGCA
>Ga0315336_1005994_pt1 | contig 12806 bp, 11 predicted proteins | sample ASW5metaG_FD_204512 | JGI IMG/M metagenome (GOLD analysis project Ga0315336, IMG submission 204512) | Ammonia-oxidizing marine archaeal communities from Monterey Bay, California, United States - ASW #5 | ecosystem: Environmental > Aquatic > Marine > Intertidal zone | place: USA: California...
CGCCCCGGTCCTTGAGCGAGACCGAGGCCACCTTGCCGCCCGCGCCGTGCACCCGGTCGGCGAGCGCCTCGGCATTCAAGTTGTCGACGCCCGCACAGCAATACACCTGCTCGCCGTCTTCCATCCACCCGTTGGAGACGATGCCGTGCACATTCGGCGATGCCCCGGTGGACAGCGTGGCGTGCCCGGGGCCGGTGTAGGTGACGGCGTGTGCGTACCGCGCGGTGGCGGTGAAACCGTCGGCACCGATCATGCGGGAAAATCCACCTGTGAAGTGTGGTTTCAACGGCTCGAAAAGAGAAATTGGCAGCTGATCGACCACGATGTACACCACCAATGCGGCCGGCTCCACGGTCGGTTCCGGGGGCGGTTCCGGCTCCGGATCGACGGTCGGTGCGCCGGAGCAGGCGAGGAGGGCGGCAAACAGTCGCAACATGGGACATCCGGTTGAGGCCCAGAACGAATAGCGTTTCCATAGGCCACACGCGAGCCCGCCTTGTAGGATGGTCGACGGACGATGGAGGTATCTGTGAGACGGTTGGCTATCCTGCTCATCCTCGCCAGCTGCGGTGGGGACACCGACGATCGCGACGGCGATGGCGTCGTGGATCGCAAGGATTGCGCTCCAAATGACAAAACTATCTCTCCAAAAGTGACGGAGAAGTGCGACGGCATCGACAACAACTGCGACGGGAACATCGACGAGACCTGGGACTCCGATGGCGATGGCTATCCGACAGATGACGATGCCTGCGTGGATGGCGACGCATCCATCGACTGCAACGACAGCGACGACGCGATCTTCCCCGGCGCTCAAGAACTCTGTGACGGCATCGACAACGACTGCAGCGGTGCGCCCGACGACGACGATCGGGACGGAGACGGTGTCGGTTCTTGCGATGACTGCGACGACGGAGACCCGTTCGTCTACCCCGGTGCTGCCGAGGCATGCGACGGCGAGGACAATGACTGCTCTGGCGGCATCGACGAGCCGTGGGACATCGACGGCGATGGCCGCTCGCCCTGCGATGGCGACTGCAACGACGACAATCCGGACATATCCAAGGGGCTGCCCGAGCTCTGTGACGGGCTCGATAACGACTGCGACGGCTTTATCGACGAAGACCCCACATGTTGGGACTGCACACTCGATGGCGCCTACGACTACTGCGCGGTACCCGTGACGTGGAAGACCGCGGAAAGCACCTGTGATGGCATGGGCGGAATCCTGGTCGTCATGGATGATCTGACAGAGAACGACCTGGTCGTTGGGTTCGCTCAGACGCGTCTCGATTCCTTCTGGATCGGCCTGAACGACCTCGATCAAGAGGGCATATTCGAGTGGGTGAATGGCACGTCCCTGACGTTCGATGACTACGAGGTGGGCGAACCCAATGGTGGCAACAACAGCAACTGCGTGGGCGTCAACGCCGTGAGCTGGCAGTGGGTCGACCTGCCGTGTACTGCGCCCGCGATGTTCGTTTGTGAGTACTGACGGCTGATCCGCGACTTCGCCCGATAAATCGCCCTGTTCTCAGCGCGACCTGCGGCGCAGATCGTCCATCGTATCGCTCAGGAAATGCAGCTTCTCGTTCCGTTCGCGCATCGCGTCCTCTCGGTCCATCACCGTGTCCAGAAGCTCGTTCCAAGCGGCATCGGCGAGTCCCATGTCGGCCTGCCGGATGGCGCCCACCAGGAACCCGTCCAGGGCTTTGGCCCCCTCGACCTCGGCAGCATGGAGCACCGCATCTCCCACAGAGGCCAACGCGGCGTGCTCACGAGAGGCCGTCTTGATCGCGCTGGTCTCGCGGGCGAGGCTGTCTCGGAGTGGTGTGGCGACGCGTGCCGATTGCTGCTCCACGAGCGAAAAGGCGTCCTCGAGGCGCTCTGTCAGGAGAGACAAGTCGTGAAAGACCTCTTCGGTCGAATCGTCTGGCCGGTTGCGCTTGCTGGCCTGTCGGTACTCGCGCTGCGCGGCCCACTGGGCGTTCACCTTGTTGCGAAGATGAAGCAGGCTGACCGAAGCCGCGTGGGCCTCCGCCACGGGTAGACGGTTGTGCGCCTCGACAGCCTTGAGCTTGCGCGTCAGCTCGATGCGTTTATTCCGGAGTTCAGAAGCCTGGTTACGACCATCTTTCGAGCGGGCAGGCAGCGTATGACTGTCGACGGTGAGCACGTTCATCGCCAGGACCAGTGAGATCTTCAGGCCAACCGCAGTAGCTCCGCCTGCTCGTCGAGATTGGCGACAATGGCGCTTGCGGGGGCGACATCCGGGTCCGCGGCGATCTGTTCCTGATACTAGACTAGAGCGGCAGGCTGTCGTGGGGGGCGCCGCGCAGGGGCGTGAAGTCGTCGACGACCGGCTGGTACTCGTCAGTGGCCTTCTCCCACTTGCCGCGTCGCATCTGTAGATGTCCCCGTGCCAGCCGCAGCCGGCCCGCGTTGAGGTGGTCGGGGAAGTACAGGAGAAAGAGCTCCAGAGACTCCAGGGCGTGCAGATCGTCCTCGAGGCGAACAAACGCCCACACCTGTTCGTAGAGCTGGTCGGCCAGGTAATCCGTGTCCCCGCTGAGCTTGCTGTACCAGTGCGTGGCCACGCTGTGATCCCCGCGTTCGAAGGCCAGTAGCCAGGGCAATGAGGGTCAGATCGTAGACCTGTCGGTCGGTCTGGTCGTCGATCGACATCGACAGATTGTCTTTGAAGTGCGTGGCCGCTTCCTCAAGGTCCCGCTCGATCACGTGGATTGTTCCGAGAATGTACCGAGCGCGGCCGTAGTGGTTGCTTCCGATGGAGATGTCCTCCAGGAGCTCATGGGCCCGATTGTAGTGTCCGAGTTTGTAGAAGCTCTTTCCAAGAGCCAGGAAGTCCTCGACACGATGGTTCGCTGCGTACAGATCCAGCAGGCGAAGCGACGCCGATTCCCGGAACGGATGGGCCGGGTCCGAGTCGATGCCGAGCAACGCTTCTTCGGCCAGGTCGAGGCTGCCGATCTCGTACAGGCTCTGGGCCAGATACCATTGAGAGTCTCGCCGCAGGCCACCGTCGTCGAGCACACGGGTGAGAAGGAAGAAAGCCTCGGCTGCGATGAGGTGATCTCCAGTCATGTGTGCGACGAGCGCTTCGGCGAACCGTTCTTCCGCCTCGACATCGTCCACGAAACCGCGGTCTCCGTCGATGCGCTCCTCGAGGTCGCCGATCAGCGCCGACAGTGCATCGACGTTGTTTTCTACGACATCGAGCTGGTCGTCGGCGAGCGCAGTGGTGGCAAGAAAGGCGACCAGGAGGACCATGCCGTGCTCATCGGCCCATCGGCCCGCCTTGATAGGAGCTTCTATGAACCTGTTGATTCTGGGCGGTACACTCTTTCTCGGGCGCCATTGCGCGCAACAGGCCCTCGCGCGGGGCTGGCGAGTCTCCCTCTTTCACCGCGGCGAGACCGGCTCCGATCTCTTCGAAGATGCCGAGCACCTCTTCGGGGATCGAAGCGGTGGCCTGGCGGCGCTGGGTACGGGGACCTGGGATGCTGTGATCGACTGCTCGGGCAAACAGCCGTCGGACGTCGTTGACTCGGAAGCTGAACTATCGGGCAGATGTGGCCAATATACTTACGTTTCGAGCATTTCCGCATATCTGGATCTCGGGTCTGAAACCTCCGATGAGACCCACGAACTCCGCCCGCCTGGAGACGACGGCTACGCGAGTCGAAAGGTGGGCTGTGAGCTGGCTGCCGCCCAGTTCGACGGTCCGGTGTGCATTGTCCGTCCCGGCCTGATTGTCGGCCCGTACGACCCAACGGAGCGATTCGCCTATTGGGTTCGTCGCGCTCACGAGGGTGGCAGGATGCTGTGTCCGGGCTCCCCGGATCAGCCCGTGCAGGTCATCGACGCTGCGGACCTGGCGCGCTGGATGTTGGACGGCGCGAGTAGCCACCGAACTGGAACCTACAACGCCGTTTCGCCCACCATCACATTCGGTGAGTTGCTCGACGCAATCGGCGGGAGCGCCGAGCGGGTGTGGGTGCCGAGTGATTTCCTCGTCGATCAGGGCGTAGAAATCTGGACCGATCTGCCGCTGTGGCTCACGGAAGACATGTACGGTTTCGAAAGAGCGTCGCCTCAACGCGCTCTGGGGGCGGGTTTAAAACTTCGTCCCCTGATTGCCACGGCAGCTGCTACGTTAAAATGGTGTCGAGACCACCCGGTACAGGGTGAAACCGAGAACGGCATCTCCCGCGAGCGGGAGGCGCATCTCCTGGCAGAATGGAGCGCTGATTGATCTGGTTGATGCTGGCGACGGTCGCATTTGCACAAGATCAGTCGCTGCTCTTTCTGGGGAACAGCTACACCGGCATCAACAGGCTCGACAAATTGGTCGCCCACCACCTCGAGGAGGGGGCACCGGGTTGGGATGACGTGGAGCACCAACGGATCAGCTCGGGCGGTTGGACGCTGAGCGAGCACGCCGCGGCCCTGTTGACCGGACCCAACGCTCACACCGACGCCTTGTTAGATGGCGAGGCACAGCTCGACTATGTGATTCTGCAGGAACAAGGTCAGACATCTGGATTTGATCAGGCAGAAGTGACGTGGCAGGGCAGCATGGCCGGGGCGGCGGATCTGAACGACGCCATCCGAGAACATGGCGCCGATACGCTGTTCTTCATGACCTGGGGGCGCCGCAACGGGGACCCCCAATTTACGGAGCGATATCCGGACTACATCACGATGCAGGGTCACCTGGTCGACGGGTATATGGCCTACGCGAGAACGCTGTCGGAGCCCAGAAGGCCCGTCTTCATCGCTCCGGCAGGTCCCGCTTTCAGAATGTTCTGGGAAGCAGAAGCGGATCCGGAGGATCCAGAGAGCTTCTTTTGGAGCCTGTACGCCGAAGACGGTTCACATCCGTCGCGGGTCGGCTCCATGCTCGCCGCCCGAGTGTTCTTCGCGACCATCACCGGTCGAACCCCCGTCGGGCTGACATTCAATCCCGCCGAACTCGATGACGAAACGCTGGACAAGATCTCCGAGGTAGCCCACGCCGTCGTGCTCGACCAGCCCTTCCAGGAGATGCGCTTTCCTTTCGCACTGACCTGGGACGAGTACGCCGGCGACGAGACGGACGTGTCCATAGGTCCCGGACCCATCCGCTACCAGATTCGAGTCGAGAAGGACATTGCGCCGGTCGCGCTCACGCTGAACGAAGGTGCCCTCTGGCTCCAAGCAGAGCTCCAGGTCGATCGGGTCGTCACAGACCCCGATCTCGCCGAACTCGTCTTCCAGGATGGCAGCCTGGTAGTGACCTCCGAGGCGCCGACCCACATCGAGGTGGCGTCGGTGATGGGGGCGGGCACGCTCGAATTCACCGGCCTGGACAGTTGGCCCAGCGCCGAATTTCCGGCCACCGTGTTGACGGCCATGGACCTCGATGCGGACCTGCAAGTGCTGGTTCCGGAGGGGTTCGTGGCTTCAGTGGACGGCTCGGCCGTAATCCTCAGTATCGATACGACAGTCGCGGGCGGCAACAACAACAAGGGAAGAGCAGGCGGTGGCGGCGATGGCGGCTGCGGATGCACCCAGGTCGGCGACACGGCTGGCTGGATCTGGCTACTCGGAGTGGTCGCTGCGATGCGCCGCCGTCACTCGATCTCGAGTACCTCGCCCACGTCGCCAGCGAGCACGTAGTACCAGCCGATCGAGTGCATGCGGGTGTAGATCACCATCTCCATGCCCTCGGGTCCACGGGCCTCGATCTGACCACCCGATCGCTTCTCCTGAATGGCCTCGACGATCTCCTCGTGGTGGAAATCGGGCATTCGGATCTGGCGCTGCTTGCCGGTATTCGCGCCCTTGAATTCCTTCCCGGCCTTGCTGGACCGGATGACGATCTTGCCTTCGGCGTCGAGCAGGAAGGCCTCGATGCCCTCCTTGCCAGCGAACTCCTCGGCGACGAGGAGCTCCTCGATGATGTAGTCGAAGGTCACGTCGACGCCAGCCACACCGAGCGCCTGGTCATCGTCGGTGTAAAGGGCCTGAGCGCAGGTGAGAACCAGTCCGAGCCCGGTCAGATCCAGTGACGGAGCGCCCCACTTCGGACCATGCGTACCGGAGGCGAGTTCGTACCAGGGGCTATCGCGATGATCGAAGCCATCTGGGTAGGCGCCATGGCCTGGGAAGACACTGAACACGCCATTGTCGAGTCCGACATAGGCCCAGGCTATGGGCACGCCGACATCGGTGAGTGCCCGCTCGGCTCGCTTGGGTGTGTAGGTTGCGGCGTCTTCGGAGTGGCTTCGGAGCAAGACCTTGTAGTAGTGCTTCCTGAGCGCGCCGAGCCGCTCCATGTCGAACTTGACCCGTTCGGCTCTCACATCGGTGGGCAACACGTAGGCCGGGTTCTTGATGCTCACCTTGGTGTTGTAGCGGCGGGAGTCGATGAGCCCGATTCCGCCCACTTCGCTGTCGAAGTCGGTCGCCATGAACACAGCCGGCTGGTCCTGCACCCCGCGCTGCAAGTTGTCGACTGCAGTTGTCGCGATCACCGAGAGCAGGCCTTCGTACTTGAGGAATTGCCCGTCGATGAGGCTTCCCTGGCGCGCCACCATCGTGAGGAGATTGGAGACTTTCTGTTGGCGGGCGCGGGCACCCGAGACCATGACCTGTGCGTAGATGATCATCACCATCGTCACCAGGGTCAGGAAGCCGAGCATCGACATGACTGCGGCCGCCGTGGCCTGGCGGTGGCGGCCCATCCACCGCAGTACGCCCTGGATGATGTTGTCGGGCTTGGCAAGTACGGCATCGCCGCGCATGAAGCGCTTGAGATCCTCGGACAATTCGCGGATATCACCGTAGCGTCGCGCCGGTTTGACGTGGGTCGCCTTGTGCACGATGGCTGCGAGTTCCGACGGGATCTTGTCGCGGCCGAGGTGTTTGAGCGGGTCCTTCTCGCCCTCCTGATGCCGGGTCACGAGGGCGATGGGTTTCTTGCCGGTGACGGCCTGCCGCAGGCTCACGAGTTCGAAGAGAATCAGTCCGAGTGAGTACTGGTCGCTGGCCCCGGTCAGGTCGTCGTTCATGCCGTCGGCTTGTTCGGGGGACATGTAGCCGGGTGTGCCGATGATGAAGTCGCCCTCTTCTTCCTTGAAATCGCCGAGGTCGACCTGGTCCTCGAAGTCGCCCTTCATCAGCCGGGCGATGCCCCAGTCCATGACGTAGAGCTCATTGAACTCGCCGACCATGATGTTTTCTGGTTTCAGATCGCGATGCACGACGCCGCGACAGTTGGCGTAGTGCATGGCATCGCACGCCCGCAGAAAGAGCTCGAGGCGCTCAGTGAGCGACATCGCATCCTGTGGGCGCTTCTTCATGCATGCGTCGATGCACTCGAGAATGATGTCCTCGACGGTGCGACCCTTGATGAGCTTCATCGTGTAGGCAGACTTCGACTCCAGGTTGTAGACCGGCACGATGTTCGGGTGGTCCAGTTGGGCCGTGATCTGGGCTTCGCACTTGAACTTGTCGGCGAGCGTGGCGTGGTCGGCGATCTCGTCGCTCATGGCCTTGAACGCGACCTTTCGATGGAGCTTCTTGTCGTTGGCCAGGATGATCCGGCCCATCGCGCCTTCGCCTACGGTACCGAGGTAGTCATAGCGATCTGGATCCTCGGCGACCGGGTCGCTCTGCGGGTCGCCCTTCTTTCGGCGCTTCTTCCGTTTCTTCTTGGTCTGCTTGCCCGTTTCTTTGAGGCCACCGCCAGTCGATCGACGGAACATAGTGCGACTGTGCTTGTCTTCTTCGGCGATGTACTCGCCGGTGCCGATGTCCGCGCCGGTCTCCATCTTCGATCTTTCCGGCGGGGCAGGGCGGCCAGCGGGTTCGGCGGCCGCCGGGGTCTCGCCGCGGGCCTTGGCCTCGATCTCCGCCCGCATGGCGGCAAAGTCCTCGTCGTGGGCCACGACCGTGACGTCCTCGTCCTCGAAGTCGTCGAACACCGGCTGTGGTGCCGGCGCTGGCTCGGGCTCGGAGGCCTTTTCCGGAGCGGGCGTTGGTGTCTCGGGTGTCAGCGGCGCGCCGCGACCCGTCTTCTTGAATGGTGCGGTTGCGCCACCGGTCCACTGCGGTGGTGTGGGCGTCTCATCCGCGGCGGGAACGGACAATGCCATGGCCATCAGCTTGTCGTAGACCGCATCGTCGATGTGCCCAAAACCATGGATGTGGGCGATAAACGCGCGCAGATCACCGCTGCCGCCGCCCTCTACAAATTGGGTGTAGAGGGCGTCGAAGTCCTGGTCCAGATCGGGCTGGAGCACATCTCGAAGTTCGCTGAGCTGCATCGGGGGGCGAATCTATCACGTCAAAGGAGGAGCGGATCAGTCGGGCTCGAGAGCGATGTTCGAAGCCTTTGGGAGCACGGTCCGGATCTTTTCTTCGATCCGGTCAACCTCGTCGCCAACCTGCTCCATGACGGCCTCGCCGTACTCGTGGAGGAACACCTTGAGTTCCTCCGGATCGGCGACGCGTTTATGGATGGCCGCGAGATCGTGGGTCTCGAGGTATTTGTCGGCGAGGTATGCACCGTCGAAGTCGAGTTCGGCGGAGATACGGTAGGTATCGGTACCCGTGACGACGGCCTGGGACACCGCCACGCCTTCGACGGCGGGATCGTTCTCGAGGATTTCCTGCAGGCGGGCCCGGTCCGCGTCGCGGATGGCTCGACCAAGGAGGAGGGCGCGGTTCTTGCTGATCAAGAAGACGGCGACGCCGCCGAGCAGCACGCCGATGGCGATAGATCCGATGGCGTCCCAGTAGACCTCGCCCGTGGCGGCGGTCAGTCCGACGGCGATCAAGGCGAGGGTGACGCCGAATACCGCGGCGCTGTCTTCGGCGAGCACGGCGACGCCGAACGGGTCGTCGGTCTCTTTGAGGTGGGCGATCAAGCTCTGGTTTTCACTCTTCGCTGTGTCGTTGATGGTCTTGACGGCGATGCCGAGCGAGATGCCCTCGATGATCAGAGCGCCCACGAGAATCGCCAGGTTGAGCTGGCTGTCGCCGGAGTCGTGGTGGCCATGGGAATCCATGAGCGATTGGATGCCATGGGTCATCGATACGCCGCAGCCGAGGAAGAACATTCCGACGGCTGAGATGAGGCTCCAAACGAACGCCTCGTTTCCGTACCCGTCGGGATGGGTCTCGTCGGGAGCGCGCTCGGCGCTCTTCATGCCCACGGCCAACAGCGCCTGGTTGCCGACATCTGCGGCGGAGTGGATGCCCTCCGACAGCATGGAGCCGGAGCCGGTGACGGCGAAGCCCGCGAGCTTCGCCACCATCACAATGGCGTTGGCGGTGATCGCCGTGTAGACGGCGACCTTGCTACCGTGGCTCATTCAAGCTGCCTGATCGTGAAGTGGGTGGCTCAGATGTGCTTTTCGACGAGCTTGCGAAGGGCGTGCAGGCCGCCCGCGGCGCCTTGCTGACGACCGACTTCGGACCCACCTTTGAACACGACCAGGGTCGGGATCGAGGAGACCCGATGGGCCATGGCGGTCTTCATGTTGGTCTGGATGTCGAGCTTGACCACTTTGAGGGCGCCGTCGTTTTCGGTCGCGAGGGTATCGACATGGGGGCCAAGTGCCTTGCACGGGGCACACCACTCGGCCCAGAAGTCCACGAGAACGGGGATTTCGGACTGGAGGACTTCGTTGTTGAAGTTAGCGTCGGAAACGTCGGGAACGTTGCTCATTCTGGCTCCGGGAAAGGCCTGGTCCTGCAAGATATCCACCTGCGCCACCAATGCAATGGTTAGTAGTGCGCCGTGGAACGTCTGCCCTACATTGCAGTTCTGGCCATCTATTCCTTCATGACGGTGTGCCATCTTTTGCCGCATCTGGTGGCGGATCGGGCTGCGAAGTCGGTGCGCACGGTGGCGTCGATCGGTGCGCTCATCCACATCGCCACTCTCGTCGGTGGCGCATTCACTTCTGGGCATGCGCCGGGATTCCCCGAGGCGTTGTCGGCCACATCTGCGGGGATCGTGGTCGCTTATGCCTGGGTGGGCACTGGGCGCGTACGCGCTCTCGGCATGCTGTTGGCCCCGTTGGCCCTGGTTCTGTTGGGCACGTCGCTCGTGGTTCCCCCGACGCAGGTCTCGGCAGTAGAACAGGTGGGGTACTCGCCATGGTTGCCGATCCATCTCGGCCTGATCTTCAGTGGGATCGCGGGTTTCGGGCTCGCTGGCGTCGTGGGCGCTGTCTATCTGTGGGCGAGAGACCGGCTCAAGAAGAAGCAGTTCGACGGCATCCGCAAACTGCCCTCGCTCGAAGTTCTGGATCGAATCCAGTTTCGGGCGATGCTCTTCGGTTTCGTGTTCTTGACCCTGGGTATCGGTGCGGGTGGCGCGTGGGCTGCTGCGAGCCTGGAGGGGTCCTGGTCCTTCGACGGAAAGGTCCTCTTCACGCTGCTGATTTGGTTCTGGTACGGGTTGGCTCTGCAGGTTCGTCTGGTGCTCGGTCGCCGCGGTCGATGGACGGCGCTCTTCTCGATCATCGGCTTTGCAGGGCTCATGGTCTCTCTGGTCGGGGTCAACTTCCTCATCAGCGGATGGCACGGCTATGGGTGATGCGAGCCGGCTGTTCGCGGTGGGGTTGTCGCATCACACCGCTCCCATCGCGGTGCGAGAGCGCATGGCTCTCGACGAGTCGGGCGCCCGAGAGCTCCTGGCGCGCCTGCAGAACGACGGAATCTGCAACGAGGCGATGTTGCTCTCTACCTGCAATCGGGTCGAGCTCTACTCGGTGGCTGACTCGATGGACCAGGTTCGCGGTTACCTTCCGCGCGCCGAGGACCGCTACCTGTACTGGCTGCAGGGGCGCGACGCCGTCCTGCACTTGTTCAGGGTCGCCTCCTCTCTGGACTCCCTGGTCCTGGGTGAACCGCAGATCCTCGGTCAGGTGAAGGACGCGATGCGCGTCGCCGATGAGACCTCTTCCCTGGGCCCGATTCTCCGACCGTTGACCGAGCGCACGATGTCGGTGGCCAAGCGCGTCCGGACCGAGACGGACATCGGCCGCAATCGTGTCGGCATCGGCAATGCGGGGGTCGATCTCGCGATGCAGGTGTTCGGAGGCCTGTCCGACAAACGAGCGCTTCTCGTGGGCGCCGGAGAGATGGGCCGGCAGGTTGCGCGCGCCCTGCTCGGGGACGGCCTGCAGGAGCTGCTGATCACCAACCGGACCTTCGAGAAATCCGCCGAGCTGGCCACAAAACACGGCGGCACTGCCGTGCCATTCGATCGGCTCGCGGACTATCTGGCGCGGGTCGACATCGTGATCACTGCCACCGGGTCTCGGCAGCCGCTCATCACTCCACAGATGGTCAAGGCGGCGCTTCGCGCTCGTCGATACCGGCCTGTGTTCCTCGTCGATCTCGCTGTTCCGCGCAATATCACGCCCGCAGTGGACGACATCGACGAGGCCTTCCTCTTCAACATCGACGACCTCCAACAGGTGGTGAAGACCGGGCAGAAGCAACGCGAACAGGCGGCGATCGAGGCGGGACAGCTCGTGGACGCCGAGGCCGACAAGTTCATCCGCAGCCTCTCCGATATGGAGATTGGCCCCAGGATTCGCGAAATGACCGCGTCGGCCGACGCGATCCGGATCGCCGAGCTCCGGCGATCGAAGAAACTCCTCGACACCCTCGACGAGGCGCAGCGCGCGGATCTCGATCAGCTCACAAAGGCCCTGGTTCGAAAGCTGCTGCACAAACAGATCCACGCGGTCAAGCAAGCCGCTCGCGATGGCGATAGTCTCGGCTTGGAAGTGCTCTCGAAGATGTGGGAAGAGAAGTGAGAACGTTGAAGTTGGGGACGCGGGGCAGCCTGCTCGCCACCACCCAGAGCGGACAGGTAGCGGCGGCGATCACTGCGGCAACGGGCGTGGCGGTCGAGCTGGTGATCATCACCACCCGAGGGGACAAAATTCAGGATCGCCCACTTCAGCAAGTGGGTGGAAAGGGGCTCTTCACCAAGGAACTCGAGGACTCGCTCCTCGACGGTGGCGTCGATCTCGCGGTGCATTCGATGAAGGACATGCCGACCGACAACCCGGATGGCCTCACCATTCAGGCCATCCCAAAGCGAGTCGACCCGCGGGACGTCCTGGTTGGCAAGACGTTGGGCGAGTTGGGGCGTGGCGCGGTGGTCGGCACGGGCTCGATCCGACGCAGGCTGCAGTTGCTCGCGCTCCGGCCCGACCTCGATATCCGTGGGATACGCGGCAACGTCGACACCCGGATTCAGAAGATGCGCGATGGCCAATACGAGGCGATTGTGCTCGCCGCAGCGGGTCTGGCACGGCTGGGAAAGAGCGACGAGGTGGCGCAGGCGCTCGAGGTCGACGAAATGATCCCGGCGGTGGGGCAGGGCGCTCTCGCGATCCAATGCCGGAGTGAGGACCCCGAGGTACAGGGGATCCTCAACGCGATCCACGACGCGGAGACCGCGACCTGTGTCGCCGCGGAACGCTCGTTTCTGACCACCGTGAGTGGGGGCTGCAGTGCGCCGGCCTGTTGCCACGCCGTAGTGGACGGCGATCTCATTCGGCTCGACGGTTTCTGGGCGCCCGACGACGCCACGGCGGGCACGCGGCGCATGGCTCGCACCGATCCCATGCACGTCGTGGCCGCAGGGCGCGCGCTGGCTCTGGCGCTAATGGGGTAGCGCAGAGGCGCTTGTCCTATGAGATCAGGATCAATTCGAGATCGGCGTCAGAAGCGCGAAACCCGGCGATCACAGCCACGCCATCTCGCTC
>Ga0315336_1005995_pt1 | contig 12805 bp, 10 predicted proteins | sample ASW5metaG_FD_204512 | JGI IMG/M metagenome (GOLD analysis project Ga0315336, IMG submission 204512) | Ammonia-oxidizing marine archaeal communities from Monterey Bay, California, United States - ASW #5 | ecosystem: Environmental > Aquatic > Marine > Intertidal zone | place: USA: California...
GTATTTTCGGGCTTGGATCGTGACCGGCTGGTTCTATGGGAGCTACCAATTTTAACTCTGGACCCGCCTGTGCCGGTGGTTACAATTAAGTGGTTCGGTCCAGGTCTTCGAATCTGCCCGAAAAAGTAAGAGGTATGTGGCGTGGAGGCACCCCCCCGCAAGGGGGCAGAACGTCGGGATGACAGATTTGGCTGGGCTGGCGCAACTTTGGCTGGGCTGGCGCAACGGTCTCTGGAACAGGGTGCGGCAAAAAAGATGGTTTTTCGGGGTCGCGTTAAGGACTTGCATTTCCTTAGTGCGGAGAGGTTCTCTGCGTGAGGGAATCCCCGATACATCGCTGCAGGGAGTACGCCGAAGGGATTTCGCTGTGGAACAAGTGCGGCGAAGTTTTGGTGGCGACCGGTGAGGAACGTTACACGAAGTGTACAACGGTCGCCTTGATTCACAATCCAAGAGGCTGGCTGGGAGAAATTCGACCCGAAGGTGGTATGGGATTTGTCGGGTTGGGAATAGAGGCCCATCCTGTCTTGCCTACCTCATTCTTGCGTCTTTCTGCCTGCCTTACTCGATCGGTACCACCGGTTGTCCCAAAAGGGTGAGAAAGGAACTGGCAACATAGGGATTCTCGTCAGGTCAAGTTTGCCAATTGGCCGGTCCAAGGATTGGTTGGGTGGCAACTCGAACCTGATTCATTGCGGTGGTTGGTTGTTCAATGGCTTGAAATGGGTAAAGAGTGCAATTAGGTAAGGAGCACCAACAGGCAGTGTTGTTTACCTGAGCGCTATCTCTTTCCAATTGCCAGAAAAGGCAAAACGTTTGTTGAGTCGGTGTTAGAATTGGTTGTCGTTGTCGATCCCGCTCAAATAGTACCGTTGAATCGGATCGGCAGTTAGTGTCTGCAGTAGTTAGGGAGTGATGCAATAGTAATGTCAGTTCGTTTGATGCGGTTTAGTTTATTCAATGGCTTGTGAGTTCACGTGTTTTGGCAGGGGGCCTTTCACCTACCAACGCGCCTGCCCGCGTAACTTATCACCTGTCGATGTCACTTGCCTATCCAAGCGAACATTACTGCGTTGTAGACATGTAGCCATCTTTCTCCGTAGATCTCCCCCTGGTTCGTCTGTTTGGTAGGAGTACGCATTTTGTACGACACATTATTGGACCATGATTTAGAAGAAGAAACAGCTGTTGCTGGAGTTGTAACCGAAAGACTTGCGAATAAGAATCTTGATACCGACGAGAACGAATCGGGCTTGTCGGATCCGACGGCAACCCCATTGGAGGATGCTGATTCAGACGCAGGAGTTAATGGGAACGAGGAACCTGAGGAGTTAATCGATAGCGATGATACCGAGTCCTGGTCGGATGACCCGGTGCGAATGTATCTGACCCAAATGGGCGAAATTCCGCTGTTAACGCGGAAGGAAGAGATCGCTCTGGCGCACAAGATCGAAATCACGCGGGGCGCTTTCCGACGTAAACTGCTGGCTTGCGACTACGTGATCCGCAGCGCCGTGAAAGTCCTCACGCGGGTGAACCGTGGTGAGCTTCCGTTCGATCGTACCGTGCAAGTTTCGGTAACGGATCGGCTTGAGAAGGATCAAATTCTCGGTCGCTTGCCCCACAATCTGGCAACGCTCGAAATGTTGCTGGAGCGAAATGCTGAAGACTACCGGATTGCCACAAGCAAGTCGTACAAAACAGCTCAGCGTCGTGCTGCCTGGCAGCGGCTTGGCCGGCGTCGCTGCCGTGCCGTGATGTTGGTTGAAGAACTTGGGCTGCGAACACAGCGGATTGAACGGATGATCGACCAACTGGCCCAATTCAGCCGTCGAATTGACGAGCTCGAAGCGCAACTTGCCCACCTGAAGAAACAACGCCGCCCGTTAGCAGATCGCAAACCGGTTCTGATCGAGTATCGTAATATCTTGCGAGCGCTGCAAGAAACACCGACCAGCCTCCGGAGACGCGTAAAATTCCTCCGCAGGGTCTACGCCGAGTATCAGCGTGCCAAGCGAGGACTTTCCGAGGGGAACCTGCGACTGGTGGTATCGATCGCCAAGAAGTACCGAAATCGTGGCCTCAGCTTTCTCGATTTGATTCAAGAAGGTAACGCAGGTTTGATGCGGGCGGTGGACAAGTTCGAGTACCGTCGCGGATTCAAATTCTGCACCTATGCCACCTGGTGGATTCGGCAGGCAATTACACGCGCCGTGGCCGACCAAAGTCGCACCATTCGGATTCCGGTCCACATGGTCGAAACGATGAGCCGCGTGCGGAACGTCTCCCGGGCCTTGCTGCAACGGTTAGGCCGCGAGCCCACCATCGAAGAAACCGCCCGGGCTGCCGACTGCACAATCGAGGAAGCCCGTCGCGTTTTGGCGATGAGCCGGTATCCCATCAGCCTCGATCGCCCGGTTGGCAATAGCGAGGACAGCCACTTTGGTGACTTGCTCCCCGATATCGGGGCCGAGAGCCCGGCTATCGGTGCGGCCCAGGAAATGCTCCGCAACCGTATTGCCACGGTGCTCAAAACGCTCAGTTACCGTGAGCGGGAAATCATCAAGCTCCGTTACGGCCTGGGCGATGGATACAGCTACACGCTCGAAGAAGTTGGCCACATTTTCAAGGTCACGCGAGAACGAATCCGACAGATCGAAGCCAAGGCGGTTCGCAAACTACAGCAACCAAGCCGCAGTGCTGAACTCGTCGGCTTTTTAGACTGAGTCGGCCTCGAGTCGATTTGACAGCCAGAAAGAAACGACAAGCCGCCGGTTACCCCCGGCGGCTTTTTTTACGCGCCAGATTACCCCGATACGCCTGCATCCCGCCAGAAGAGCTGCAGCCGAAATCTGTCGCAACCACCTCCTGCCGTTGTTAGTGCTGCATACGTCGAGCCGTAACGGGCATCAGCGCAACTGCTCGAGAATCTCCTCCTCTTCGGGGAACTGGCCGGTGGCGTGCTTGGAGTAGATCAGACGACCGTCGACAGTGACATCGAATACACCCCCACTTCCCTCAACCAACGTCGGTTGCACACCGGTTGCTTGCTCGATACTGGCCGCCAAACTGGTGGCTCGTGGCGCGTAATTTCACTGCATGCAATACTTGATCGATATCTTCATCACGAAATCTCCAACCGTTTAAGAATGACTGCTCGATTGTACCGCGGTCGGGTTGCTGCTGCCAGAGACCGGAACCATTCGTGGGGAGGTTGCACGATCGGCTTGGAATATGCGCTCGGACGGCTTTACAACAAGTCGGCAACCGATTATATTCCCCCAAGTTCGGCGTGCGCTGGTGTTTGGCGAATCGAGGTTTTTGATCGCCAACTAACAGGGAACTCGGTGAGAATCCGGGACGGCCCCGCCGCTGTAACCGAACACTACTGGCGAAACTATTCTGCTGGCCATTGCTTTTTGCGACAATCTCCTTAACGGGAGGTGGCCTGTTCTGATCGGCAGGCAGGAGCGAGAAGGCCTGGGTCGCCAGGTTCGGGAGTCAGAAGACCTACCAGCGCGTGGTATGCGAGCCTCTTCGAGGGGAAGAGGTCGTGTGATATCATTTGCGCTCAAGGGTGGTAGCCAAATGCGTAGGTCTTTCAAGCCAAAGTGTTGGCTGCTGCACGGTGTGCAGTCCTGTTTGCTGGATCGTTGCAGGCCCGCGCCCCGTCAACCGTTGTCGATCGGTTTCAGCCTCGTTGAACTGCTGGTGGCAGTAACCTTGATTGGCATTCTCCTGGGCCTCTTGCTCCCGGCGATCCAAGCAACGCGGGAAGTAGCCCGCAAAACACAATGCCAGAACCACCTGCATGAAATCGGCATCGCCTTGCTGGCGTACCACAACGACCTCCAGACATTTCCGACCGGGTGTGTTGAATGGCGGAGCCCGGCCAATCCAACGCAACGTCAGTTGGCATGGTCGGCATTCTTGCTTCCTTATCTCGACGAACAACCGCTGTTCGACAGCTTGGAGCTTTCCACGCCGTTCGATAGCCCAGCAAATTCTTCCGCCGCAAGCAGGGTCATTCCAGTTTTTATTTGCCCAACTGGAGCCCGCGGCACACAACTTGAGTCGGGCCGTGGGCCATGCGACTATGGCGGCATCTACGGTGAGCGGATCCAAAGCCCCAATTATCCGCCCAAGGGCCCGATGCTGATTGATGAGCTGGTACGGATTTCTCAAATCACCGACGGTAGTTCGCATACCTTGCTGGTCGCCGAGGACTCGGGATTTGCAGACGGGCAATGGATTAATGGGCGCAACATTTTCGATCAAGCCTTCGCCATCAACACATCGCCAGCTTTCGAAAATGACATGCGCAGCGAACATCCGGGCGGAGCTCTTAGTTTACTGGCCGACGGTCGGGTGAAATTCCTGACGGAAAACATCGACCTGACCTTCCTGGCTGGGTTGTGCACACGGGCAGGGGCGGAGTCGACTCATGAACGCTGAACGACCTCGATCGGTGAGGGCCCCTTCGATGCTTCGTAGCGATGCGTTCGGGGAGCGCTTTTTGGGTTCCGAAAACCTGCCGGCGGCAAACGAGTTGCCACCAGGCAAAAGGGGTGAGCCCTCTGTCGAGGCAGCTTGGACCGCGTGGCTGGCAGCCACGATAGCACTGGCGATGTGCCTTACCCCGGCCGGGGGAATGATCATCCATTTCGAAGAATTGCCACTCGAGCCGGGGCAAAATTTCTACAACGGGGAAGATGGTTCTGGCGGATTCATTTCACAGGAAGTGGAATTCGTGAACATGTTTAACCCAACCTATAGAAATTGGAGTGGCTGGTCCTATTCGCGGGAAACCAACAACAGCGCGCCCGGCTTCACCAACCAGTACAGCGCGTACCCTGGCGGGGGCGCCGGTAGCTCCGAAAAGTATGGCGTTGCCTTCAACAGTCTCGATGGTGGTGGGGTTGGCAGTTATCCGGAAATTGTCCTGCCGCCAGGAAAGACACCCCACTCCATCAAGGTAGCCAATACCACGTACGTCGCGTTGAGCATGCTCAATGGCGACGCCTTTTCGAAAAAGTTTGGGGGTCCCTCCGGCGACGCCCCCGATTGGTTCCGCCTCTCGGTGGTAGGTCTTGACGCTGCCCGGGAACCGGTTGGGCAGGTCGAACATTACCTGGCAGACTACCGCTTTGCTGATCCGGCAGAGGACTACGTGCTCGATGTGTGGCAGGAAGTCGATCTAACCCCGCTGGCCGGTCTGGGTGTGGCAATTTTGCGGACACGGCTTCATTCCTCCGATACGGGACCGTTCGGCATGAACACGCCTGCGTATATCGCAGTGGACGATCTGGTGCTCGCCGATTCCGTTATCTTGGGAGATTACAACCGCACGGGCGGGGTAAATGCCGCCGACTACACGGTCTGGCGTGACCGATTCGGAGATCTCGTCAACCCACCTGGAAATGGCGCTGACGGCAATGGGAATGGGCTCGTCGATAACGACGACTACGCTGTTTGGAAAACACGTTTTGAGACGATCACCGGTACCGGGGAAACGACCATGGTGGTTGATGTTCCAGAGCCAACCGGTCTCTGCCTGTTGGCAATCGGCACCCTGGCCACATTCTTTTACCAAACCCCTTCGCCAGGAAAATGCACCTCCTGAATCATCCGCACCATCATGTTTTGAAAAGTATGCTGTGGGTAGCCGCCTGGACAAGCATGTCCCAGGCCGGCCCGTTTCCGGGATACCAGGATCACGATGTCGCGACAGACTTGATAACCGCCTGGGCGAACGAGATCATCGGCTATGCTCCCGCCCCGGGCGTGACCGATACTCCGGGTTATCCACCAGGCAGTCCAGCGATTCCCAACAACATCGCGAGCCGCGGCTTGGGCCCGGCCGACGGTCAGACCGTTTCGCTCGGAGAGCTGAACGCCCCCCAAATTGCCGTCCAAACGGTGCCACCTGGTGAAATCACGGTCGGTTTTGCCCAGCCCGTTTTCAATGGCCCGGGAGCTGACTTTGCCATTTTTGAAAACGCTGGGGCGTTTTATGAAAACCCCTACATCTTTGCCGAACTCGCCTTTGTTGAAGTTTCATCGAACGGCTCTGATTTTGCGCGTTTTCCTGCCGTATCGTACAACCTTCAAGATAACGGCGATTCGCTGCTCGATCCCAATGAACTCAACGCGCCTTATGGCCCCAGCTATGCTGGAGTTGATACCACCAACATCTACAACCTGGCCGGGGTCCATCCGACGGGAAGCGGAACACCCATGGACCTCAACGAGCTGGCGGGAAATTTCCTGGTAACTACGGGCCTGGTCGACCTCCATCGAGTAAAATATGTTCGGTTGGTCGATATCCCTGGCAACGGGTCTTTTTTCGATTCCCAAAGCAACCCGATTTTCGATGCCTGGGAAACGTCGATCTCCGGTGGTTTCGATCTCGACGCGGTTGGTGCAATCCACACGGTTCCCGAACCGGCAGCATACTGGTTGCCCAGCTTGGTCCTGATCGCCTTCGCAACACGCTGGCGTTCCTTTTTCCGAAATTGATGATGTCTGGTTTTTCTGAAGCAGAGCAAACGGGGCATGTATCGCAACACAACGCGATGGCATGGGATGCCCTGGCGCGGCAGGAAGCCGCACTCACACAGCCTGCAAGTGACGAAGAATTTGCGAATCCCCTGAAAACGGTCGATCCCCTCGGTTGGCTGGGTGACAGTTTAACGGGACAACATGTTTTGTGCCTGGCAGCAGGTGGAGGACGTCAAAGTGCGCTTTATGCGGCCGCAGGTGCCAAGGTAACGGTGGTGGATATCAGCAACGAAATGTTGGCTCGAGATCGGGCAGTCGCTCAAGAGCGGGGCCTGGCAATTCGGGCCCTCGAAGGCTCGATGGAAAATCTTTCGATGCTGGCAGCTGGCGAATTCGACGTGGTTATCCACCCGGTCAGCAGCTGCTATTTACCCAAGATCCAAGATACTTATGAATCGGTAGCGCGCGTCTTACGCCCCGGTGGGTTGTACGTTAGCCAGCACAAGTCGCCAACCAGTCTACAAGTAGCGCTCTCTCCTGAAGAGCATGGTTATCAACTGGTCGAGCCCTACTACCGCTCGGGTCCGTTGCCAACGCCAACCACACCAAGCCGGATTCGCGAGTCGGGCACGCTGGAATTCTTGCACCGCTGGGAAGAGCTGATCGGTGGTATGTGCCGAGCCGGCTTTACCATCGAGGACCTGGTGGAGCCTTACCATGTCGACCCCTCGGGAGATCGCGGGTCGTTTGGCCATCGTGCGCGTTACGTGGCCCCTTACGTTCGCATCAAGGCCCGCCGCACTGCGGAAGTGGGGCTGGAGGGCCGCAAGCTGATTGAGCTGGCTTAGTACCAGTGCCGGCTTGGTACCGGGGCCAGCTTGGTGCCATCCGACCACTTTCAAGCAGGCAATCAGCAGCCGCAGCAGAGCGAAAAACCGGGTAGCGTTGCACAGCAGGTGGTCTCGGCGCAAAATAGTCCGTCCACAGTCTGTATCCTTTAAGCCTGTCTGAACCACCCGGTGATCGCGTGTCCAGCCAATCGTTACTTGAGAAATTCTGCCTTATTGGCCAGCCGATTGCGGGCAATCCGACGCACTACATGATGGAGCAGGCAATCCGCCAGGCGGGTGTGGATGTGCGTTTTTTGACCTTCGAGGTCAGCGTCGACGAGTTTGGCGATGCGATGCGCGGTATCCGGGCGCTTGGGCTGCGCGGGGTAAAGATCATCGATCCCCACCGCGAAACGGTCCTGCAGTATGTCGATCGATTGACCGACCATGCACGGCTTGCGGGAGCGGCTAACTGCATTATCCGTGAAAAAGATCAACTGATTGCAGATAATACACTGGGACAAGCGATGGTGACGTTACTGGGGGAGGTTCAGGAGAAAACAGTAACCATCCTTGGAGCGGGTCCCGTGGCGCGGGCTGCGGCGGCCGCACTGGCCCTTGCCGGGGCGAGCAAAATCGTTGTCGTGAACCGGTCGGAAGCAACAAGTAAGACCCTCGTCGATTTAATTAATGGCGAAACCTCGGCCGAGGCAATTTTCCAGGTCTGGGCGGACGAACTTTTGGCGATCGACCCCCAATGCGACTTCTTGATCCACGCCACGTCACTGGGCACGACCAATCCCGACAAACCGCTGCCCATTGATCTGAAAACCCTGCGACCGGACCTGGTCATTGTCGACGTATCGTACAATCCACCGCAAACCTGGCTCATACATGAAGCCCAGGAGCGTAGCTGCCGAACGATCAACGGGCTGGAGATCCTCGTAGAACAAACCTCCCTGGCCCTGCGGCTGTGGTCGGATATCGATGCCAATCGGACAGCCATGCTCGAAGCAGCAGAGGAGTATCTCGTTATCTGAACAAACATGTGGGTGACATATGTTGCGATCGGCATGTGTCACTGGAACTCAAAGCTTGTCGCATGCGTGGCCTGTTCATCACTGGAACCGACACGGGCGTTGGCAAAACCTACGTTGCCGCTCTGGTTGCGCGCGAGCTTGTGGCGGCTGACTACCGCGTTGGTGTCTACAAACCGGTTGCCAGTGGCTGCCAGCAGGTTGAGGGGAATTACGTTGCAGACGACGCGGTTCAACTCTGGCAGGCTGCTGGCTGCCCAGCCACGCTTGAGCACGTTTGCCCGCAACGCTTTGCCGCCCCTTTGGCTCCCCCGCTGGCGGCCCAGGCCGAGGGAAAGGAAGTTGACGCAGACCGCTTGCGAGACGGCCTGCAGTTTTGGGAAGAAGCTTGCGATATCGTACTGGTGGAAGGGGCGGGCGGGTTGATGTCGCCAATCAGCGACGACGATTACAACGCGGATCTGGCGATCGATTTCGGTTATCCGCTCGTGGTTGTAGCTCCGAATGTGTTGGGCACGATCAACGCCACGTTGCAAACCCTGATTACCGCCAGCACCTATGGCACGGGGTTAGAAGTTGCTGGAATTGTGCTGAACGGCCAGTCGCAACTCACCGACGAGGCAACCAGTGCCGGCAATCTTGTCGAATTAAAACGTCGCGCGGTACCGCCTCTGTTGACGACCGTCGCCCTGGAAGGGGGCTTCGAGACGACCGTTCCCTGGTGGGAACTGGGCGGTCAGGAAAAGTTGACCAAAGGCTAAGGGATGCGGGTTCCCGGTTTTTCGTTTGCAGGATTCGACCAGGCGATCAAGCCAGGGGAGACGTGGGATTGCCTGTTGCGCGGCACGGCGGAACTTGGGTCTGCCAGGGTTGTCTTTCACCACCAGGGCGATCGTGTAGAATCGAGGCTTGGTGTTGTTTTGCCACGAACCCATTTTTGCAGTGAACCCATTTTTGCAGTGAACCCATTTTTGCAGTGAACCCATTTTTGCAGTGAACCCAGTTTTGCAATGAACCCAGTGGCGGCGACCGTTCGTTCAGTCACCGTCGATGCGAGGCCTCATGGATCGCGCCAGGTTTGAACTGTCGTCGAAGTTAATCTTGCTGGCGTTGTGCCTGGGCGTTGTCGGATGTTCGGCTGAGCCTTCGGCCGTGCCCCAGCCACCCCCCTCGGGAGAAACTACCCAGATGAATTCCGAAGAACCGATCTCCGCAGAAGGAATCACCGACGTTTCCCAGCCACCGGATCCCTACAACGAGCTGACTGCCGAAGAAACGTACGTGATAATCAACAAGGGTACCGAGCGACCCTTTGCGGGCGAATACACCGATCTGAAAGACGAGGGCACGTTCCTATGCCGCCGCTGCAACGCTCCGCTCTATCAGTCCGACGACAAGTTTGACAGCCATTGTGGGTGGCCCAGTTTCGATGATGAAATACCAGGCGCTGTCCAGCGGCACGTAGACGCCGACGGGATGCGCACCGAAATTGTCTGCCGCAACTGCGGCGGCCACCTGGGTCACGTCTTTCTGGGTGAGGAATTGACCGCCAAGAACACGCGTCACTGCGTCAATTCGATCTCGATGAAGTTTGTGGCGGCGGGAGAGACCCCGCCAGAGGTGATTCAGCCCAAACCATAACCGACCACAACCTTCGACACCACACCGGGCCCCCTGGGCCAAGGCCTGTTCCGAAACGTACCGCGGTGGTGAGGGCGCACAAAAAAACCGCCGGCCTTTACCGGCGGTTTTTAATAGTGCTTTGGGTACACCTTACAACGCGGTGCAAGCTTCTGACTCAGGCATGCACGATTCAGCCTGTGACGTGTCGATCGCCAATCGCATCGTAACACTCCAGCGGCCTTCGTCGTCGGGTTGGACAATCCAATGAGGCTGAACAACGACTGATTGGTGAATCAACTCGAACCCACCTTCCGACTGGCTGATCGTTTCAATCGGGAAGGTCCAAATCGACGTTGGCCGGGAGATCTCCAATCCGATGTCCATTCCCAACCACTGGTCGACCAGGCCAATCGCTCGAACATCGCTGAGGTCAAGCCGTGTGCCAAGCTGGCCGAGCGACTCCCCACCCGAATCGCGAAAAAAGCGATCGTCGGCACCGGCTGGCAAGCCGGCAAAATTGAATTCGACACCAAAATGGAGGGGCCCGTCGGTTGGCAAACCTTCCAACAAATAGGCAATCTCCAGGACCGATCCACCCGCTTCGAGTGTCAGTCCTTTGGTCACCTGGACCGGGCAATCCCCGACATGACCATTGCGAACCAGTTGGACCTGCATACGTTCGGGACTGCGACGGAGCTTTGCCTCGAAGGGACCCGTCACGAAATCGCCCCATTCGTGGTATTCGCCGCTGGCAACTGCTTCCTGCGTGACCTCCAGGTCGAAGAAGTGGTCGACGAGGCTTTTACGGGGATGTCGATCATAACAGAGGCGTTGATCAAGACCTTCCTGCTTGAAGATAACACGGTCGTGAATGCTCGCCACATCGTCCTGGTCGGCAGATGCGCCTGCACGAACTTTGTCGTGATACGCTTCGGGACGTCGGGTAAGCGTCGCGAGCAGGTTGTGGCAAATCGATCGGATGTCAAGTTCGTACAAGTTCCCACCTGCCGTGGGAGCAATCAAAGCCATCAGCCGATTGCTGGCGAGTCGTACCTCTTGTCGTCCATCGAGGTTGAAATCGCCGCTGTTCAATTCTACCCAGGAAATATCTCCGTCGGCCAAATTGCGGCCTTCATGCTGGTCGAGCAGGTTGTCGGCCGCGATCAAATGATTGAAGACCGCGTTGCGGAGATGGGGGAGATAGGCTCCGCCAAAGGCTCCATGCCAGTAACCGCAGTTGCATTGCCCGCGGTAAAGTTCCGTGCGTGCCCGGTCGATGAGCGATCCGTGTGCACCCTCGGCAACCGACTCTTCGAGTCGGTGACTGACCATCTGCATGCGGGCATACATTTCGTTGGTTTCGGGATACTTGACTTTGAAGTTCCGCCAGTAGCCACCGCGAACTAACGGGGCGATTTCCTGCCAGTTTCCTTCCGTTTCCCAATGGTGACGGATTTTTTCGAGATTGCACAATTGCTCCGCGGGCAAGGCCCACTCTGTCATCTCGCGATAGCTACCTTCCGGGAGGTAGACTTTACCCAACGGCGTTACGGCTTGGAGGACCTCACCGGGGGTGGTCACCGAAAGCCAATCCGAGTTTGCCGACAGCGCATCGAAGAATTGGTGTAACCAGCCCTGTTCGTAGACATGGGTTTTGGTACCGGGCCAGCTGCCTAATTTCTCACCATCGTCACCAAACACGACCACGCCGCCCGGATGTTGTTCGGCGACGTTGCGGAGGTATTCGATCGACTTCTCGGGCGAGGCAAACGGGATGAGATATCGCAACCGCTCGCTGCCGGGGAAGATGGTCAACAAGCGGGCATCCTCCTCGGTCACATAATACCCGTAGAGTTCGTCTTCACGGAGTCCAGCCTTTTTGAAATGCGAATCATCGAGCACGGTATACCGCATTCGGGCAGCAACCAGGTCACTGGTAAGCGATTGCTCCCAGACACGTTCCGGCACCCACATTCCCTGGACCTCAGCATTCAACCGGCTGGAGAGCCATTGGGTGTAACTGGTAATTTGCCCGATTCGATCACGCGACGAAATCATCGTGAGGATCGGTTCGTAAAACGGACCGCCCAGAATTTCCAACCGACCCGCAGCCACCAGGTTCGCCAGGCGGTCGAGGTACTCGGGATGGTGGGCATCGAGCCACTCGATCAATGAACCGCTGGTGTGCAACGCAATCCGCAAATTGGCGTAAGGCTCAAAAACATCGAGAAACGGCAAATAACTGTCTTGATATGCCTGTTCGCAGACGTGATCAAAATTACCAACAGGCTGATGGTTGTGCAGAACAATGACGAGGCGTAAGGGAGAGTTCATGGTGGAGGGGAGATTTCGATCTTGAGGATTGTTTGGGTAGGCCCGGCTCAGGGTGTAGCCACACGTTATCTTTCTGCAACAATCTTAGGATACGATTTCTCGATGGTACTTGAATTCCGTACAATTCGTCTACTCATAACGTGCAGAAGTCTCTTCCTGACTGGGAAACTTGCGCTTCCTAATCGCGCATTCCGCTTCTTTTGTCACGATTGACCAAAAACACCAAGTTGTCAAACTTCCACGCCGAAACTACCGGGTCGTCAAACTTCCACACCGGGAGTGACCACCCCCCCGTCTTTGTACCAGTCTGAGTGAGAGAATCGGGGTTAAGTAACTCGGCTGTGTTCTGGAGACTGAGGCGTAGCCGAAGCTGGAAGAACACAGGGGAGCCGCATACGCGGCGGGGGTCTGATAGTTCAATGCACTGTGGATGCGGTAGTGGTTGTAATCCAGTCGCCAACGGTCGATCACCCAGCAGGC
>Ga0315336_1005996_pt1 | contig 12803 bp, 9 predicted proteins | sample ASW5metaG_FD_204512 | JGI IMG/M metagenome (GOLD analysis project Ga0315336, IMG submission 204512) | Ammonia-oxidizing marine archaeal communities from Monterey Bay, California, United States - ASW #5 | ecosystem: Environmental > Aquatic > Marine > Intertidal zone | place: USA: California...
TCGCCAGACACAATTCTTCAATCAACGCCTCACGCGAGACTCCCTGCTTCAGGCGTTGAGCAATTCTGCCATCATCGGCGGCCAGCTTGGCCTCGATTTCCGGAGCGTTCATCAGATGCAGCGCCTGAGACATCGTGGGTTCATCCGAACGACCGCATTCGCAGGGAGAACTGCGCTCGGGTCGCCCGAAGGCGTCCAGAAAATACGATGGGTATCGGTTGTCCCACACCTGAATGGCCCGCGTCCCTCGCGGCAAACCGGCAAACACCTCGGGACAGCCTGTGGCCTGGCAAATGGCGTCCAACAGCACTTCCGCCGGAAGACGGCGCACGATCCGGTGTGAATAGTTTTGGCTGTCTCCAAGATTTCCGTCGTTTGCGACACTGGATAAGGCGTACACCCGCGACTCCAGAATGGACCGCATCACCTGCTGCAGATCAAAGTCATGCCGCACCACCAGGCCGGCCAGATGCCGCAGCAGCGGCTCGTTGCTGGCAGGATTCGTTGATCTCAAGTCGTCAACGGGCTCGATCAATCCCCGCCCCAGGAAATGTCCCCACAGACGATTCGCGATCAAACGCGCAAAGTACGGGTTTTCGGGAGCCGTCATCCACCGCGCCAGTTCCTCGCGGGGGTCGCCTTCCGGCGGTTCCAGCACATCTCCACCCGGAGCTTTCAACGGAACAACGGTCTCGGTCTGCGGCAGTCGCGTTGCCCGGTAGCCCGCGTGAAAGATCAGTTCACGGTCCGCGGACAATTTGCGGCGTTCCAGTCCGTTGAAGAAGCCCGCCATCCCATAGAAATCGCTCTGACTCCAGATCTCAAATGGGTGATGATGGCACTGCGCACAGTCCATGCGGACACCAAGAAATGCCTGGCTGACACTCCGCGTCAAATCGACGGGTGACCGCACCGCGCGGTAGAAATTGACGGGTCCGTACTTGCCCGTGTTTCCAGTCGAGGTCAGCAGCTCGCGGACCCACTGGTTGTAAGGTCGGTTTTCGGCAATCTGACGGCGGAGCCACTGATGGAATTCCAGCGCGCCACGCTCACCCAGCGCGTTGCGGTCCACCAAGAGCAGGTCGGCCCAGCGCAAGGCCCAGTAGTCGGCAAACTCCGGCCGTTGCAGAACACGTTCGACCAGGCGCTGACGTTTGTCCGGACGCTGATCGGCCAGAAAACTGCGCACCACCGAGACCGATGGCACCGTACCAATCGTGTCAACGAACACGCGCCGTAAATACGTGGCATCGTCGCAGGGGGGTGACGCGCGCAACCGCATCTTGTCCAGCTTGACCCAGACCAGCCGATCAATCTCGCTGGTAAGTGCAGGCGGGCCGCTGCTGTCCGAGCCGCGTGCGCGGGGAATCAACACGCGGACTGCACTGACATGCCCCATGTAATTGACCGTGATGGCCGCTTCACCCGACACGTCACTCACGCGGATCCGTCCGCCGTCATCCACCACGGCGATTTCTGCCAGATTGCTGCTGTAGCTGGCCGCATGGGTCACATCGCGGTGGGACCCGTCCGCATACACAGCCGTCACCAGAATCTGCTGATCCGATTGGGGACTCAGAATCCGTTCCGGTGGCTGAACACGAATCGCTGTCAAACTCGCAGAATGCGGCGCTCGTCGAGCCATCCCCTGACGAATCCACTCGGTCAACAACTCACAATCCAGCGAGCCGCGGTGGGTTCGCTGCCCGCCTCCGTGAGCCACCTCGCCCACCGCTTTGCGGATGAACAAACTCTGTCCGGGAGCTCCCGGAAACAGACGACGACCCCGAGATTCACTCACCAACGAACGGTAATCAACCTCCGGTTCCGAACCAAACACCGACAGCTTGAAGCCCTTACGACCCAGGGCTTTGCCGTGGCAACCTCCGCTGTTGCAACCCAGTTTGGAAAACAAAGGCGCAACATGCGTTTCAAAATCAATTCGGGGAAAGGTGCGCACCTGACCCACCCGCACGGTCCCGCGGACCGTGAGCCCGCCATAGTTCACCGTGACTTGCGTGTGTCCCCGTTGCGCAGCGATCAACACCGGGCCATCAAGTCGAGCGATGCGCGCATCGGAAACGCCATACCGGCAGTCATGGGTGACATCGACCCAGGCTCCCGCCGCCGTTTTTGCGGTCACCAGCAACTGTTGCCGCCGCTGCAAACCCGAGAATTCGATCGACGGGGGTGCCAGGGAAAGCGAAACGATGGCGTCTGGAACGGCTTCCTCTGCGGCAACCGCACACGTCGGCCCTTCCAGAAGCACAACGAGACCTATGGCCCAGCAACACAGAGTGCCCCCGGCCAAAGATCTCGACAGATTGGGCAGCCACACGCGTTCGCCCATCTCACGTTCCCCGCAAACCTCGATTGAGTCGCTGGCCGGATCCGGTGCTCAGTAACGGCAGGACACACACATCGCAATGGAAACCCATAAAAGTATACACATTTCTTGCCCCGGACGCTGCCCAAATGCCGCCACGAGCAACCCGCGACTTCCCCGGCGCAAACCGTGTCATGACCAGGAAATCAAGTCAAAGCCGATCCACATGATCCCGCAGTCCAGAATCAGGTGACTCAGCCACGCACCGTATAACGAGCCGCTGCGGCGGTAGATGACGGCCCAAACAGCGCCTCCAAACGCGATGCAGCATGAGAAAAAGGCGGTTACCCACCAGGAGGTTTGCAGGAATTCATGGACCACGATCACATGATGGGCCATGAAGGCCAGACTGGATATGGCGACGGCAACCCACACCGGCAATACGCGACACCACTGGCCAAACACAAACCACCGCCAGTAGTACTCCTCCAGCAGCGCATGCGGAATCGACACAAACAGCGCAAAGGCCACGTACAATGCAGGTCGGGTCAGTCCCATTCCCTGTGTCTTGGCCTGAATCAGGGCCGGTGCGCGTTCCAGATAGGCGCTGCCCTGGAAATAGCCGTAGTAAGCCGCCAAACCCACGCCCACGGCGACGACTCCAAACAGCACGCCCCGCAACAGATCACCGAAGTCCGGACGACCGATCCGCAGCCGGCGTTTCTGGACGCACACCACCCAGGCCACAGGCAACCCAAATTGCAAGACCTTCGATCCCAGGTAGACCGCCTGCATCGATGGACGGCCCGCCAAGAGCACGAAATACAACCACGTCGACGCGGTGGGCAACAGCATCACCAACGCCAATATCGACACGTGCCATCCCCGAGATGTCTCCAAATCCTGGTCATCACGCGCACGTGTATTCATCACGACCTCCCGCATCGTCAGCCCGCGACCGTCGGCCCAATCGCCGTCCCCTCGATCGACGGCTCAACTCAATTTCAGCGGGTCTTGTCAGCAAAAACCACGCGCGTTCTGCCACCATGCACGGCGAACGACGGAAATTCGGATCGGCAACACCACCGACCCGATTCGCAGCACATACGTTGACCGGTCCACATGTACCATAATAGACAACACAACCCACGGACAAATGTGATCACTATGATCACGTCCCTCGGCAGCCTGTGGATGACGAATTTCCATAAATCACTGTGTTGACATCATGTTACAAACCACCGATGACTCAGACATCGAATGGTACGCTGATTGCGGAACGGTTCTCCCACACGGCTCGGACCGACCTCAGTCCACCGACGGCAATCCAACCGGCGTCGAACAACAAGGAGTCCGCGATGAAGACGATCGCATCATTGATGGGATATGCCTGCATGATCAGCGCCACGATCGTGCCTGAGCTTGCAGCGGCTGACCTGGAACACATTGATCAGGTCGCGTTCTCGATCAAACGGCAAACCGCACGCCTTTGCCGCGAATTGAATCTGGGATTCCGCCGCGCACCACAATATCCGGATTTGTACAAAGACGTGTACGCGATGTACCAACTCGCCGATCACATGCACGAGATCGCACATCACACGAACAACGTGCGACATCTGCGTGCGGATGCCAGCGAGCTGGACGAGTTGATGCATCATGTACAAGAACTGTTCAGCCAAGCCTCGGTCGGCCACGTTCGGCGTCGCATCACATCGGCACAGGGTATCCATCTGCGGCTCCACGGTGGTGGGTTGGGTCTTCAGGGTTATCACACGCGGCGATTCCAGAGCATGCTTGAGGGACTTGAGGACAGTGTGCATCACCTGTTGGAGGATTTGGATGTCAACTCTCGACAACCCAATCTCTCTCCGATCGCGCCGCCATTGCCACCGGCTGCCGCCCCACAACCATCGATTCGTGTTCCGACGGTGTACCGATCGGTGCCGTCACGTGGACTGAGCATTCCCATCAGTCGGAAAGGCCGATTTCTGTTCTCGTTGACAATCCGCTGACCGGGTCGAGCCCGCGATGCCCGCCGACGTGATCCCCGCCCGACGGAGGACCTCTGGTTTTCCGTCGGTTTTTTGTTGGGTCTCCGCGGTGGATCGTACAGGCCGCGAAAACACGGTGGGATGTCGAGGCAAGCAATCGCAGCCCGAGACTTCATGCATCCGGGTGCTTCGTCTGTTACACTTCACCGTGTGTTTTAAGATCGTGTGTTTCAAGACAGGCGACGACATTTCAGGCTCCGAGGTGCCGGTCCCATGCAAGCAATCATCGTCTCCGGATTGTTGGCTGTTGCGTTAGCCAATCCACTCCTGGCCACACCGCCCGCCGATTCACAATCCGCCAAGCTCGACACGCTGCGGGCACAACTCCAGTCCGACAAGAGCGCCGAGCGGATCGCTGCGGCCTCGAACCTCGCGCGTCTGGGCGCAGCAGCGCATCCTGTTATCGTCGAGCTGCGCGTGGCACTGCGAGACAAGGACCCCACCGTGCGCTGGCATGCCGCTGAAGCGATTGGGCAACTCGCTGACAAGGGTGTGCCCGCGATTCCAGATTTGGTGAAGCAGTTGAACGATACCGAGGTAACTCAAGAAGGACTGGAAGTCTGGATTGCGTTCAGCAAAGCACTGGCATCGCTGGGCAGCCCGGCGATTCCGGCATTGATCGAGTGCCTGCGCGATGCAAAGTCACACCGCTTCTATGCTGCCGCGGCGGCAATCACCACCATGTCAGCCGACGTGTCGGCCGCCGCTCCCGTGCTGATCAGCCAACTCCCCCAGACCTCGGGCCAAATGAAGTGGATCTGTCTGATGGCGCTGAGCAAGACCGGAGCGGCTGCAAAACCGGCAATTCCGCAGATGATCGCTGCGACGCATGACATGAATTTCCACGTCCAGACAGCGGCCTGCGATGCGTTGGCCGGCCTGGGCCATGCCGCGCGACCAGCCGTTCCACGCTTGGTCGAACTGCTGCGCCATCGCGTCACTTCTGTTCGTGGTCACGCAGCGTTCGGCCTGGGCCAGATCGGACCCGTGCCGGGACACGCTGTCGTGGCGGGCCTGTTGACGGGCACCTCGGACGCACACGATTTCGTCCGTGACAAATCTCTCCAGGCTCTGGCGCGCATCGGAGCTCCGGCAGACGCCGCCCTGGACACCGTTCAGAAACACATGCGCAACCCAGAGTATCGCAATCGAGTCAACGCTGCGTACGCGGTTTGGCGGATCGCAGGCCGTCACCAGGAACCGTTGCAGATTCTGATGCAGCTCTCGTCCCATCATGACTCGGACCTGGATGCCATCGTGATGATCGGAAAATTTGGGCCCGTCGCCGCAGCAGCCGTCCCGACATTGATCGAACATCTAGGATCGATCGACCCGGACGTCCGGCTGGAAGCCGCGCAAACACTGGGTCAACTCGGTGCCGCCGCACAACCAGCCGTGACCACCCTGAAACAACTCGCGGCCAATGACTCCGATGAAGAAGTGCGTGAGCAGGCAGCCGCAGCAGTGAAGAAAGTCGGCAAACCCGGGCCGTCCCAATCCACGAAGCCGGATGGAGACAAGTGAATCCAGGTCGCGGCGCCCGGATGGGGACCCAAAACCGACTGACCCGTTGCCGGAACGTTGTTCCGACGGATGGGCTTGTCCGCCGATCCGCCACATCGGTCGCCATCCCAAAACTCTGGCGTACCTCGTGTCCTCGACCGTGCAATACGCCGGAGTCCGCAATGTGTCACCTCGCCAAACGATCGATATGGACCCTGCTCTCCTGGCTACTCGCGTTCTCGACGGTGAACGCGGCCGACATCGCGGTCAGCGAAACCGACGACGAGATTCGTATCGAGACTCAATTCCTGAAAGCCGCCATCCGCAAGGTCGGCTACGTCAGCGGCGTCGCTCGAGAATCTCTGGTGGACAAGAACACGGGCTTCCATGACGCGGGGTTCGGGCTGGACATTGCCGACTGGATCATGGAACCCGGCAGCGACATCAGTTACCGGAAACAGCTCGATCCGAAATTGATCTATCGCTTTGGCAACGCCTATCACGGCCAGCGAGCCAAACGCAGCATCGAAGGACCACAAATCTGCACTCAGGCCAAACGCCTGAACCCACGGATCATTCGCGGCCATCGATTTGTGGCGATCGAACAGTCATTTCGCTACCGCACATCGGCCCCCGGTCGCAAGACCGGTTCGACATGGACTCAGCGCCTGGTCTTTCCCGACGACACCCGGTACTTCATTTCCATGGACAGAATCGACGCGGTAAACGACAGTGATGCCATGTTCCTCAGACTCGACCTGCCAGGACACATCCGTCACCAGCAGGGCGACACCTTCCAACAGGTCTATCTCAGCTACCAAGGCCTGATTCCCGCCAGCGCGTTTCAGTCTGCTTTCGCTCCGGACGAGCGATTCAACTACCGCCGCGACCAGAACCCGCAGCCCACACGGTTTATCCGCGCCTATCAACTGCGCAACCGCCAGACCGGACAAACGGGCCCCTGGCTGGCCGGAATGACCCTCGATCCGGCCGTGGTCCACGAAGCCTGGTGCCATCAACGTGGGTACGTCTGCATGATCGAAGAAATCGGGGGCCGTCCCATCAAAGCCGGACAGTCGTTCAGCGCGGCATTCATCGTGGGTTACTTTGACGACATTCCGCAAATGAACCGCGTGTACGACCGTTACCGGGACACGACACGGCTGGAAGTCGATTCCACCGGCTGGAAGTTGCACTAGTCGCTCACGGTGGATCGCGGGATGTTCAACGCACCGGGAACCACGGGGCGGCACGCTGTCATCCCGACAGCCGCGCCGCAACGGAAACTGTTGTGATGCCACGGCCGGTGATCTGTTATGGTGAATGTTGGTGAATCGTGTTGCGTGATTCACAGCCCAGGCATTTCCTCCCGCAAGCGAAACCGGCCCCGTGGACACAGCCAAGCCTGAACCCGTTTTGCGACCACCAACGGATGCGGTGGCCAGTACGCACACGGGCTGGCCGCGTCTGGAATGCACACTGGTCACGGCCGGCGTGTTGCTGCTGCTGTCGGTTACGTGCCGTCAATACGGAGTAACGATCGATGAAGCACGTTACCTGGACAACAATCAACGCTTGATGACCTGGTTGCGTGGTGTCCCAACCGATGGACTCGCCGCCAGCCTGTCTCCACAACGCCTGCGCGACGGCTGGTACTCCGCTCGACCCGAAAACAAGAATCTGCCTTTGGTCAGCGTGGTCGCCACAATTGGCTACCTGCTGGCAGGTCACCTGGATGAACCCCTGGCGGCCTGGCGGTGGGGCAACCTGATCGTGATGGCCCTCACCTGCGGCTGCATTTACCACTGGGTGTCCGCCGAAGTGTCCCGCGCGGGTGCGCTGGTAGCCATCGCCGGATTGCTGGGCACCCCCCGGCTGTTCGCTCACGCGAACCTGATGGCCATCGACACGCTGGTCGGATGTTTCTGGATCCTGGGTTCCTGGGCCCTGTTCTACACGGACCGCGGCTGGAAATACGTCGTCGGCTTCGGCGTGCTCACCGGCATCGGTTTGACCAGCAAGTTGACGTTCTGGTTCGCGCTGCCCGGCTGGTGTGTGTGGTGCGCCCTTTACCGCCGCCGCCAGCTGGCACGCATCCTGCTGTCGCTGGCCACATTGGCTCCGCTGACGGCCTTGATACTGATTCCGATGTGGTGGACCAGCCCGCTGTCCGGATTCGTGGACTACATCGCAATGCTGAGAAACGATCCCGACCGGTGGAACATTGGTGTGTTCTATTTCGGTTCGGTTTATCAAACGGCAACCACCCCACCCGTCCCCTGGCACAGCGGACTCATCCTGCCGCTGATCACCACGCCCATCTGGCTGTTGGCCCTGTTTGCCTGGGGAACATACCGTTGCCTGTCGCACCGCCCTCCGTTGGCCCTGGGAGTGCTCTGGTTGATGGGCGCCGTGACCCTGACCCTGGTTTGCATGCTCCCAGTCACACCGGCTCACGACGGATTGCGGCTGTACCGCGCGAGTTTCTATTTTGTGCCGCTGATGGCCGCTCTGGGCTGGGAATCGCTGCGATCGATCTGGGCGGATCGCAGACGCAGGCGCGGTCGGCCGGACACTCCGGCACGCCGCCGAGTGCGGGCGGTGTGTTTTGCCGCCGTTCTGAGTGCCGTGTCCATCTGGCCCTGCCAGCGATCCCATCCCGCACAGCTCTCGTACTACAACGCCCTGGAAAACCTGATCTCGGCCAGCACCGCTCAATTCGAAATCACCTACTGGTGGGACGTACTCAACCCCGAAGCCATCCAGTCGCTGCAGGCCCACTTGCCGCCAGGCGCCAAGCTCCATACCTATCCGCACAATCCGGGGTTGGAGTGGATGCAGGACTGGGGATATCTGCGGGACGACATCCAACATGTCGTTCCGGAAGAAGCAGAATACGTCCTGCTGTACGGACGCCTGGGGCAGTTGTTCCAGAGCAACAGCCCCCGCGGTTGGGCGTACGTGTTCCTGCACAACAACGGCTTGTGGGAACGCCGCATCAACGGCACACGACTGATGATGCTGTCGCCGTTACGAAATCCCAACAGCCGGCATCCCCAGTCGACACCCTGAGTTCACACCCATCCGAGTGAACCATCGTCGGCGTATCGCGGTGCGAGATGCGACGCCTGGGCGTCATCGTTCCTGAGGCGCAGTCGCCTTGAGAGAACCGGGCTTCAAATGTCGGCTCAGGAATTTGACCGCGGCATCCAGCGCGGGGCCGTTGGCCGCCGCCGCCATATGGCCGGCACCCTCCACTTTGTGCATCCCGACTGTAACCCCCTTGGATTTCAACGACTCGTACAAGGGCGTTGTCCACTGCAAGGGCACAATCCGGTCCTGGGTCCCGTTGAAGAACAGTGTGGGCGGATCGTCTTTGGAGGCGAACACCACGGGCGTCGCATCACGGTAGTTGTCGGCCGCTTCATCGATCGTGCCCCCCAGCCAGAACGACAGTCCTCGACCTTTGTCCGCCATAAAACGAAATTCGCAGGGAGCTCCTCCAGCAACCACGCACTGTAAACGGGTATCGACCTTCCCCTGGGAATCTCCCGCCCGGCCCGTTGTTCCCAGCAACGCCACCAGGTGACCACCGGCGGAATAACCAATCGCACCCAAACGCGATGCATCTCCCCCGTGTTCCGCCGCGTGCTTGCGGATCCAACGCACCGCCGCTCGGCAATCGTCGATTTGAGCCGGAAATTTGTGTTTGGGCGCTAACCGGTAGTCAATCGCAAAACAGCAAAAGCCCGCTCGGGCCAGCTTCATCGCGTAAAATGCCAACTGGCGACGACTTCCCGAACGCCACGCCCCGCCATGCACAACCAACACCACCGGATGCGGGCCCGTTGACTGCGGAAGATAGGCATCCAACTTGAGCTCAACCGGCCCGGGTCTGGCGTACACGATGCCCTTTTGAAACCGGAATCGCTGCGTCGCATTCCGGGACCCAGCCTCCGCGTCCGGTTTGTCGCTGGCCGGTTTGTCGCTGGCCGGTTTGTCGCTGGCCGGTTTGTCGCTGGCTGGTTTGTCGCTGGCTGGTTTGTCGGTGGCTGGTTTGTCGGTGATTTGCTGAGCACACAGGGGTGCGTTGCCGGGTTGAGTTAGCAGGAGCAGCACCAACAACGTCAGGCCGCCCCGGAACCGGGCCGCGCCGGATGGCGCTGAGACGCCGGAATCGCGTTCGACAGGAACACCGCACACCGTTCGCTGATTCAACACGACCGTCCTTCCCTTGTTGCTGTGCTGGTTCGAGCAGACACGTCCGGCGCGACCTGCGCGACGCGGATGCGTCCGCGGTCACTGGCATCCCGTCCGCGGCGCCGTCGGTGCAACGCTGAACCACTCCAGCTGGTCACCGGCATCCGGATTATCATCCACGATCCGGGTTCACAGTCGCAAGTCTCAATTCCGAGTTCGTTTCGGCCGGACAACCTTGTCGGATCGATCCGAATCGTAGTCTGGATTCGGGATTGGCATCTGAGCACCAACGTCCCGTCGCCAGCTCCGCAACCGCGCCCGCATTGCGGCCGTTTGCTGGGGAAACTCCGCAGCCAGGTTCCGCGACTCGCCCGCGTCCCGGCTCAAATCAAACAGCGCCAACTCCGGTCCCTCGTGAAACTCAATCAGCTTCCACTGACCCGAACGTACGGAGCTGTAAGGACTGTCGCCGCCCGCGTGATAGTGCGGATAGTGCCAAAACAGGCTGCGGTCGATCGTGGCCTCGGAGTCTTTCAGTAAAGCGACCAGGCTGCGACCATCGACACGAGGGTTGTGCCGACTGTCGCCGGTCGTACCGGTCATCTCCAGAATCGTGGGATAGTAATCCATGCTGATCACCGGTTCGCTGCAAACGCTCCCGGGACGCGTGACCCCGGGCCAGTGAACGATGGTCGGCACGCGAACACCCCCCTCGTACGCCGAACCTTTGCCACGTCGCAGCGGAAGATTGTCCGTGAATCCATCATGTCGGCCGTAGCGCTGAGTCAAGCCTCCGTTGTCCGACGTGAAAATCACGACGGTCCTGTCGGCCATCCCGCGTTGTTCCAGGCGTTGCAGGATCCGCCCGACGCTTTGATCAAGGCTGGTGACCATGGCGGCATATTCCGGGTTCTTGTGAACCGCCTGTTCGCGAACCTTTCCGCGATACCGGTCGACCAGATCAGACCGGCCTTGAATCGGCGTGTGTGGAGTGTGGTAGGCAAAATACAGAAAGAACGGTCGATCCCGACTGCCGTCGATGACGCGCAACGCCTGGTCTGTCAGGTAGTCGGTCAGATAGTCGCTGCCCGATTCTCCGCGTCGATTGAAACCCGCCGGCAAACGATACCCCCGCGCCGTCGACGGTTTGGTGTGCGAAACGTCAAATCCGTGCTGCTCCGGGCTGGACATGTCACGTTGCGTGCCACTCCGAAATGACAAGTGCCACTTACCCACGTGTGCCGTGGCGTATCCCGCCTGACGCAGCGCTTCGGCAATCGTCACGTATTGCGGCTTGAGGCCTTTGGTCCAATTCGGGATCTTCAGCCGTGCCCACGGCCGATTCTGACCCGCGATAAAATCCGTTAAACGCAAACGAGCCGGGTACATGCCAGTCATGATCGAAGCCCGCGTGGGAGAACACACGGTACAGGCCGCGTACGCGTTCGTGAATCTCATACTGGATCCCGCCAGCGCGTCCAGGTGCGGCGTTTCGTACAGGTCGCTGCCGAAACACTGCAAACCGGTCCAGCCCAGATCGTCGGCCAGCAAAAACACCACGTTGAGGCGTTGTTCGGCTGCCGCGAGATTGCCAGCCATGACGATGCTGACAGCCAGTGCCCGCATTCCCAGTCGTCCAGTCATCGCACCCATTCCCCGACTCGAAAACACGTGTCGAACTCACCCGTTCCAACGTGGGAACACAACCATCCTCGAAACACAACCACGGTTCGAACACAACCCGACAGGACCTGGATGTCCCTCAGTCTCGAACGACAACGGCTCGAACGACAACGGCTTGAGCGACACCCGTCTGGACACACACCGGCTCGAACCAATCAGGACTCGTGTCGGTGCAATTCCTCGTGCTCGGCTTCATCTTCAGGTCGGGTGTCTCGGCCCTTGCCGGCACTCAATTCAATCCGATCCACGAATTTCACACTGGCGCACTCGTCCAGCTCAGACGTTTGGCAGGCCGTGGGGTTGGGAATCAGGAAGCGATAAGGGCCGCCCATCGACACCGGCAGGGGTCCGCCATCAAGCCGAAAGACCAACAACCCGTCTTGTTCCACGGCGCTCAACGGCACGCTGGCCGCGAAATCATCGGCGGTCGCATGCAGCGTCAAGTAGGTGGCCTGCGGTAACGGATCGGCGCGCTGCAAGATGTCCTTCAGCTTCACGCCGTCACCCTTCCGCTGCGGATCGACCTGGCTGATGTCGACACAGCCGCAGGACTGGGCCATCTCCTGCAACCCCTGAAACGTCAGTTCCAGGATGCTCCCCACCTGACCATCGACTCGCAGTGCGTTTTCGGACATGTCGCGACACTCCCACGTGATCGGCGTCAGAATGAATGAGGGATCGCGGCGGACGCCCGCCGACGAGACCGCGAACGGCCAGAACTCCGTGCGGATATTTCAGTATTACGACTCGGGACGATCTTGCAAGTGATTGACGCGGCTCGCGTTTCCTGCGAATGTAGCCACCGTTGGCGGCACGACGGCACACCCAACTCCTGATTGGCCCTTTGTTGATGACGATTCCCCAACTCACACCCGCCCAAGCACATGCAACGCTCACCAGCGACGAAACCGCCGTCTATCTCGATGTGCGCACCGAGGCCGAGTACGCCGACGGTCATCCCGCTGGAGCCTGGAATCTGCCAATTGCCTTCGCCGGACCCGACGGCCAATTGGTCATGAATTCGGATTTCCTGGATG
>Ga0315336_1005998_pt1 | contig 12802 bp, 10 predicted proteins | sample ASW5metaG_FD_204512 | JGI IMG/M metagenome (GOLD analysis project Ga0315336, IMG submission 204512) | Ammonia-oxidizing marine archaeal communities from Monterey Bay, California, United States - ASW #5 | ecosystem: Environmental > Aquatic > Marine > Intertidal zone | place: USA: California...
CCGCCGCCAGTTCTTCAACCGACGCAAACCGCCGGGGCTTGCTCGGCGACTCGGATGCAACGTCTTCGGTCTTGGTCTGAGATTTGTCTGAAGATTTGTCTGAAGATTTGTCTGAAGATTTGTCTGGAGATTTGTCTGGAGATTTGTCTGGAGATTTGTCTGGAGACTGGGTCGGCGATTTGCCATCAGACGGCGCGGTGGAAATGGCGTCCACTGGCTGACCCGTTTGTGGTGAGGCCACCGGGGACTGTGCGTGAAGTACACGGCTCAGATCCCAAAGTGGCTGGCTCAGCAGAGCCCCGACCAGCATGACCCAACTCAGATTCTGCATGCCACTGATCCTCAACACGGATCCTCATTCTGCGCGTGTCCGATGGGACACGGGAAACCGGTCCATCAACATCGGACCGCTCGGGTCAATCGTAGCGGATTGGGGCAATCCTGGCAAAACCTGGGCTGCCGAAGTCGTCAGGCAGGCTGAAACTGCATGACCATGCGATCCTCATGGGACCGATAGTATCCGGCCACGAGCGACCGTTCGGTGAAACCAAAATTTCGATACAATTGGACGGCGTTTGTGTTTTCCGGATCGACGGTCAACATGACGGGACGGTCCGCCCGCCGGACGGCATCCTGCAACAAGGCCGAACCAATGCCATGGGACCGACACTCGGGATGAACCATGACTTTGTGCAGGAACAGTTCGTTGTGCGCCGTGGGAAACATGACAGCTGCCCCAGCGATGTCACCGCAATCCGGCAGCCGCCGTCCGTCAGTCAAGCGGGCCACGATCAGCGCGGCGTGCTCGGCCCACACACGCCAAATGTGCTCGCCGTCCGGAATGAAGGTGTCCGGCCGAACCGGCCAGGCCACGCGATCCAGAGCGGCCACGTGTAGGAAGTCGGCGGTCGAAGCCATCTCAATCTGCATCACGGTGTGGCCATCCTCAAATGGTCATCGGTCCAACCCATGGGTTCCCCCATGATCCTGCGGCGCGGATTCCGCGTGGGGCACATACGTTTCCAACCATGTCAATGAGGGTTCGGGCCGCAGCACCAGAGGCGCACAGCGCGCCGGCAACAACAGCGTCTTGCCAGCTTGCAGGCGGATGTCTGTGCCCTGTGCGGTGAGCGTGCCCTGCCCCGCGGTCATTATCAAAATGCGAAAGCGGCCTTCTGTTGAGATCGAGCGCGGCTGACGCGCCGAGTGTCGGTCGATCACAAAGTAGGGACACCGCACCAGTCGCTGTGCCAATTCTGCGTCGCGTTCTTCATGCGCGACTTGATCGGCAAGCAGGTTCTCCGGCACAACGCAATCGACGGGACCGCGGTCAAAGTCGATGCAATTCAAAGCCTGCTGCACATGCAGTTCACGCGGCTGTCCATCGACTCCAAGCCGGCCCCAATCATGCAGCCGAAATGTCAAATTGCTCTGCTGCTGAACCTCGGCTAACAGAATTCCTTCGCCGATCGCGTGCACCGTCCCGGCCGGAATGAACACAGCCTGCCCCGCCGCAACCCGGTAGCTATGCAAGCACGATTCCACCCGTCCAGCGGCCATGGCGTCGGCCAGCGATGGCCGGTCTACCCCGTCCTTGAGCCCGGCGTAGATCTGGCTGTCGGGCTCCGCGGCGATGATGATCCAGGCTTCCGTCTTGCCACGTTGATCGGCTCCGTAGGCCAGGGCCTGCTGATCGTTGGGGTGCACCTGCAGCGACAGGCGATCATGAGCGTCCAGGAATTTGATCAGCAGCGGAAACGGGTTTGAGGAAGGATGGTCACCAAAGATCGCGTCGGCATGCGTGTCCCGGAGGCTGGACAAAGCCCGGCCGGCCCAGGGCCCACGGCTGACCACACTGCATCCATCGGCCTGGTCGGCAATCTCCCAGCTTTCCGCCGCGTCGGTCAGCCCGTCCAGCGGCTTGTTCAGTTCGCTACCCAGACGCGTGCCTCCCCAACGGATGGATTTGATGATCGGTTGAAATTCCAGCGGTCCCATCGGCAACCCGTTCCTCCCCCGACAGACAAGCCTCAGTCCCGACGTCGAATTCCGGCGTTCCCTCGCGCCAGCGCATCGCTCTCAGTATCGCACTCACCGGATCGGGAGCTCAACTCACCCCGTTGGCCGCCGGGTCGTCCCACACGGCAATCACCAGGCCGCTGCGGATTTTGGGTTCAAACCAGGTCGACTTCGGAGGCATGAACCGATTCTGCCGACAGACGTCCATGAACTGTTCCATCGTGACCGGCGGCAAGGTCATCGCCAGGTCAAATGCGCCATCATCTACGCGGGATTGCAGATACCCGGCATCCCGATTCCCGCCCACAAAGGTCAACCGCTCGTCCCGGGGATCGGTGATTCCCAGGATCCGGTCAAACACGAGCCGCTGCACGATGTCGGCGTCAATCGACTGAGCGGCATTGTTGGCATCGAAGCTGTCTGCGCGGGGCACGAGTTTGAACCATCCGGATTTGTGATACAGCCCAATCACGTGCGTACAATCGGGTTGAAACGGCTCGTTGTCCACGATGTGTTCGACATGAAAATCGTCAGCCAAGGCCTCCACGACCGTGTCGATGTTGGCGTCTGCAGATCGCACCAGCCGATTGTAGGGAGCCAGCCACATGCGGGATGTCGGAAAGAACACGGCCAGATAGTCCTCGCGGCCCAGCAACGCGGCGGCCGCACTCCGATGATTGCCGTCAGCGACATAAGCTTCCGGCATATCGGACATCAATTGCTGAAATCGCTGGATGTCGCCCGGTTCCGAAATCAACCACACTCGATGCCGATTGTCGACTTCATCCACCGCCTGATAGTCACATTCTCGGGATTCGATCACGGTATCCAGGGCCTGTTGCAGTGCCCCCGCCTGATCTTCCACGGCGAGATTGACGATCCCCACGCAGCAGCGGGTGCGTTGTAACAAATCCGCGCGGCCTCGCGCCTTCGGCTCACGAATGCCCTCGTTACGAATGACCGATCCCTGCGGGTTCGTTTCCGTGCGAATCTCACCCGTAACCGCGTTGCCTCCCAGCCCGACCTGAGCGGTCTGGGGACGTCGGCGATCAACGATTTCGTAGACCCACAGCACATCGGACACGGTCCGCATCAGCGGACCGTCGATCAAATCCCGCAGGTTGGCGGTCGCCCGTTCCAGGGCCTGCGGCGCCCCTTCGACACCGATTGCGTCGGGTGTCGCCACGTCGCAGTGCGCCATCGTCAATTTCAAGACGCTCTGGGGACAGGCCTGCAGCGCATCCCAGATTTCCCGATCGCTTTGAAATTCATCGTAATTGGGCCCCATCACAGACTGCGCTGCCGCTGAATTCTTGGGAACCAGCAGCCGATTCACGGGGCAAATGGAGACCATCGAACAGATCCTGTCAGCAATTTGTGGCCCGGAACCGGCGGGGCCGTTGCCAGGCAAACGGGTGGCGAAAAACCAATTTCCGCGAAGCAGAGCGAGACCACAACAGGGCAAGCGTCGCCGACGTCAGACCCTACTGCAGAGAACTGCCGGAATCAACTGGCCAACAGCCCTGCGACAGCGCAACCGCACGCGGTGCCGCCCAGCGTCAACGCCAGCCGCGGGCAGCAACAGGTCGGGCCGAGTCATTTCCCACTCGGCCGTTCGCTTGCTAGAATTTGGACTGACTTGGAGACGGGCGGATCTCGTCGTCCCGTCCCGCATCATGGAATCAGGCTCGATCAGAGGAACGTGCGTCATGAGAATCTGCTGCATCGCGCGAACGGCGCTGGGCGCCATCATGTTGTCCCTGGTGATCTGTCCCACGGTCTTTGCCGCCACGTCGATTGCCGAACTGGCTCAGACCATCAAGAGCGTCGGTGATCAGGGTCGCGGCAATGCCGCTGCACAAGCGGCGGTACAGGAACTGAGCCGCTTGGACAGCACGAATCTGGAACCGCTGCTGCGGCATTTCCGAGGTGCCAGTCCCCTGGCGGCCAACTGGCTGCGCAGTGCGTTCGAGGCGATCGCCGACCGATCGATCAAGACCAGCGGCAAATTGCCCGGCCCGCAGTTGGAAGCGTTCATTCTGGAACGGGACCAGAGCCCTCGGGCCCGACGGCTGGCATATGAATGGCTGATCAAGGTTGATCCGTCGGTGACCCAACGCCTGATTCCTCGCATGTTGTCGGATCCCAGCCCCGAGTTTCGCAGGGACGCCGTACAACAGTTGATCGGCCAGGGCACGCAACTCCTCGAGGATGAAGACACCGCCGGGGCCACGACGGCTTTTCAACGCGCTTTGACGGGTGCCGTGGACGACGATCAGGTCAAGGCCATCGTCAAATCGTTGAAGAAACTCGGCCAAACCGTTGATCTGCAAACCCATTTCGGGTTTCTGGCGCAGTGGCAGATCATCGGCCCATTCGACAACCGGGAATTGAAAGGGTTCGCCACGGCCTACGCTCCGGAATCCAAAATCGAACTCGAGAAAACGCTGGTCGGCCAGTTGGGCGACGTGGCGTGGCAGCTAATCCGGACGGACGATGACTATGGAACGGTGGACATTGCCAAGCAGGTGAAGAACTACAAAGGGTCCGTCATGTACTTGACGACGGATTTTGTGAGCGACACTCCGCGGAAACTGGAACTGCGGCTGGGCACACCCAACGCCTGGAAACTGTGGGTCAACAAGCGTCTGCTGTTCGCCCGCCAGGAATACCATCGCGGAGCGGCTTTGGATCAATACCGGGTCCCGGTGACCCTCCAGAAGGGCCGCAACGTGATTCTGCTCAAGATCTGTCAGAACGAACAAACGCAGGATTGGGCGCAGCGATACCAGGTCCAGATCCGCATGTGCAATGCATCGGGTAGCGGTGTGCTCTCCGCCGGCTCCAAAACCCAAGCGAATGATACCAAGAACTGATGCCGGCCTACCGTGTCACGAACGAACCCGACAGACCATCACCTCTCAGAAAGTGAAATCGATGAAACTGTTTCTGATTGTTTGCGTGATGATTACAGCCGGAGTGATCAGCACTCAAGCTGCGGACTGGAAGCAATTCCGAGGCAACGAAGCCAACGGGATTTCGCGTGAAACGTCGGTACCAACCGCGCTCAGCGGTGAAAAAATCGCCTGGATCGCCGAACTGCCGGGACGCGGCTTGTCCGGCCCCATCGTGGTCGACAACAAGGTCATCGTCACCTGCAGTTCCGGATTTCGACAGGATCGCTTGCACGCGATCTGTATCGACGAGAAATCAGGAGAGCAACTTTGGGAACGGCAGTTCTGGGCCACCGGTCGGACGATGTGCCACAACAAAATGTGTGTCGCGACACCGACCCCCGCCAGCGACGGAAAACGGGTGTTCGCTTTCTATTCCAGCAACGACGTCGCCTGCCTGGATCTCGAAGGGAATTTGTTGTGGTACCGCGGGCTGGCCAGCGATTTCCCCAACGCCAGCAATAGTCTGGGCATGGCCTCCTCACCGGTGGTGGTCGGAGACGTTCTGATCGTCCAGGTGGAATCGGACGCGGAAGCGTTTACGGTCGGGTTGAACGCCCAGGATGGAACCACGCGCTGGAAAATCGACCGTGTGCAGCGTGCCAACTGGACGTCGCCCACACTGTTGACCGCCGCCGATCCGGAGCAAACGCGGGTGGTGCTGCAATCGTCGGAAGGCATCGATGTCGTCCATCCCAAAACGGGTGTGGTCGAGTGGTCGTACGACCAGGGCGCGTCGACAATCCCGTCCAGTACGGCCGCGGACGGCATCCTGTACGTCCCCTCAAATGGCCTGACCGCGCTGACCCGCCCCCAGGAAGGCAAGGCTGCGAAAGTCCTGTGGCAATCCGCCAAACTGAGTCCTGCGACGCCAAGCCCCTTGAGTTATGACGGGCGCGTGTTCACGCTCAACCGGGCAGGAGTGCTCACGGCGGCCGCGGCGGATTCCGGTGAAGTCACCTGGCAACTCCGCCTGCGCGGGCCCTACAGTTCCACTCCGGTGATTGGCGCTGGTCACCTGTTCGCGTTCAACGAAAAAGGCTTTGCTCAGATCGTGAATCTGCAAGGCAGCAAAGGCAAAGTGGTCAGCGAATTGGACTTTGCTGAAACGATCTTGTGCACACCGGCAATCGCCAATGGTGCGTTGTTCGTCCGCAGCGACGGCCATCTGTGGAAGCTCGGTCAATAGCTGCACCGATCCGAACAAACGCGGCGAGCACCGCCAGTCCAGGCTGGCACTCACGAGACTCAACCCGCTCGAAGACCATGTCCGATCCTGTATACAGCCTGTTGGCCCAGGTGGTCCGAAGCGGAACGGACGTCGTCGCGGTGGCGGCCGGCGGCTGCCTGGGGGCGGTTTCACGGTTGGGTTTGTCCGAACTGATCAAACGCTACATCCCGGGAATCTTTCCTACCGCGACACTGCTGGTCAACGTGATCGGTTGCGTGCTGCTGGGTTGCCTGATGACCGTTTTCGCCGCCCATCCGCCGGACGGCCAGTCGGCCAATCCGATCTGGTTATCCAACCGGGCGCGGTTGCTGTTGACCACGGGACTGTTGGGGTCATTCACTACGTTTTCGACATTCGGATACGAGACTTTCGATCTGTTGCGCCGCGACGAACCGATCCTGGCCATCCTGAACATCGCTGGCCATGTGCTGACCGGCCTGTGCGGAATTTGGATCGGTTACCTGATCGGCCGCAACTGGACCGGTTGAACAGGCCAGCGGGCCGCAGCCACGCTCAGCCTGGGCCCACCGCCCCCTCGGCCTGCTGCTCAGCCAAACGGCATCAGAAGGGCACCGGCGGCCCGGAAATGCGCGCGGTCGTGAGCATGAGGAAAGGAGCCACGGCCGACGGCAGCAGGCTGCCGAATGGCAGCGAACTGCGGGAACGGACCAGAATCCCCTCGGCTGTCCGCACGACCTGCATTTCGGAATCTTCGATATACGGCAGAATGGCCCGCGCTGAGGGCAAAGAAAACACGGTCATTTCGAAACCCTCGCGCTGCAATTCACTGAACATCACTTGTCCAAAGTACGGTGCCAGCGTGTACAGCAGCCGCACAGCCTTACTGGATTCCACACGGCTGTAGACCAGCAGATCTCCGTCTTCCGGCAGTTCGACCTGCAGGCGGGTCTGTTTGCTGGCCAGAAACCGCAGGTGGGCCTTCAGCGCCTGGGGATGCGGTGTCACCAACAGGTGCTGCCTGGTCAAACACATCGCGGGGGCGAACGGCACGTCGTCGCCGATGGTATTGATGTAGTAGACGGTCTGGCCCAGGAACGTCTCTTTCTCCAAAGACACCCCGCGACGGCGGAACCGCGTGCTCTGAATCCCCGGCATCGATGCCTCGAGCACCTTCAACACACGGTCAAAGGCCTGCTGAGCCTTGGCGTGATCCTTGACCCTCACACTGCCCACCAAGCTGGTGACAAACAGCCCGCCGGCTCCGGGCGAGTCCTGCAGCACCCAGACATCATCGAAGGCTGCGAACAAGTCCTGTTGCAGATTGAAACCGATTTCGCTTTCGAACTGGGCCAGTAGCTGGTCGAACTGCTCCCGTGAGCCGGGATCCACTTTTCCGATCACGTCCTGCACCGCGGCGAGAATCTTTGCTGCATTCAGGCTCCAAGATACGACCAGATCCGCATCGGCGGGCACGTCCCGCAGGTCGGACGCTTTCAGTCCCCGCCCCGCCACCAGGGACAGAACCCCCGTGGTCTTGCCACCGGTCCCCAAAAAGCTCTGTGACACGATGCGTCCCTCGGAGACACCCACCGATCCAATCAACGCATCCAGGCTGTCGGCTCCGACCATTCCGGCCATAGCCAGGATCATGGCCCCCATCTGCGGCCCGGCCAGTTTGATGGCCGTGTCCCGCGCGCCCCGCAGATCGATCCAATTCATGCTGGCCATGCGTGGGGTGGCCACGCGCTTCCAGGCCTTGGCAAACCGTTGATTGCTGTTCAAACCCGGCGTCTTGCCGTCCAGACCAGCAACCGCAGCGTCCACAGTTCCTTTGCCCAGGCCGAGAATGAAGTGCTGCTTGTGGCGATGAACCTGCAATTCGAAATCGGGAACGGGAACCGGAATCGGAACGACGTAATGGTTCAAATCCGCGTCGGCCACATTGGGAACAATCCCCAGCAATTTCACGATGACTGCGGCGAATGGATCGGCTTCGGCTCCGGCGTTGATGACCAGTCCCAACCGCGCACCGGCCAGCATCCGCATGATATTGGGAACCTGCAGATCGCCGTCTTGCGGTGGCGGCGGCGCACGAAAACTCGCGAACAGGCACCCGGGGCGTTTCAACGCCGTCAGCACGATCTTGGGAACAGTCGCGCCCAGGATTTGCTCCTGTTGCGAGGCGTTCTCAGTTTCGCGGTCGATCGTCGCCTGGATCTCGGAAATCAGTTTGTTGACCAGCGCCTGAATCTCGATGTCGGCCGCCAACCCGTCGATGCCCGCTGCACCGGGTTTGCCCGCCGAGCGAGCTGACCACTCGATGTAGATCAGACTTTCGGCCGGTGCGGCTTGAATGAGTGCCGGATCACGTTCGGCCGGCGGCAAGCCCAGCATACCACTGGGGATTCCGCCAAATACCAGCGCCAAAAACACTCCCCCAATGCTCGTCGACGCCATTCGCTTATCCCCTAAATGAGCCCAGTACCGATCTTGATGACCGCGCAGATCACACCCCAATTCCCAAACGCCGGGGCGGACCGCAGACAACCGCTACATGACCCAGACATCGTATAGCAGCTCCACCAAATCGGCTAGGCTCCAATTGTTGGAAGGCCGGCAAATTCGCAGAGAATGCAGAGCCGCAGCCGTGTTCAATTGGATTCTGCCGAGCCGGCCAGTTCGTCAACCAGCAGAGTGTACAGGGCCTCCAGCGACTGCGGGATCACATCGGTCTCACCGACAACAGGCATGAAGTTCGTGTCGCCGTTCCATCGCGGCACAATATGCCAATGCAAGTGTCCCGGCAAACCGGCTCCGGCCACGCGGCCCAGGTTCAACCCCAGGTTGAATCCGTCGGGCTCGAGCACTTTGCGCAAGACAGCCGTCATCCGTTGCATCCACCGCACCTGCTCCAACATCTCGGTTTCCGTCAACTCCGATAAACAGGCCTTGTGGGCTTGAGGCGCCACAAGCAGGTGACCGTTGTTGTACGGAAACCGATTCAGAACAATCAGCAGGGAATCCGTGCGGCGAACCACATAATGCGCAGCATCCGCAGAGGTTTCAGCCTGGGCATAGTCGCACAAGAAACAAGCATCCCCCCGATCCGTTCCTGAGTCCGGCGACTGTTTGACATAGGCCAATCGCCAGGGAGCCCACAACTGGTCGTGCGGCATTTCAATCCTCCAGGTTTCGACCGCTGGGAAGCGTCTGCCGCCCGGGGACAAACAACTGCTGCCCGGGACGGATTTCGGCCGAGTCGAGCCCGTTGCGTTCGCTCAAAGCGGCCACGGTCGTCCCATAACGCCGAGCAATCTGACTCAGAGTTTCACCCACTTGCACCTCGTGGTAGCGATCCACCCGCCGCGTGGGATCGACCACGTGCAATTGCGACGCCGGAACACGTCCGGTCATGACCCCGGCCGGCGGTCCCGCCGCTGAACGCGGACGCGCATCGGCCGGACGCAGGGCAGCCGATGATCCTGATGCCAATGGTCTCCCATGGGGATCGACCACAGGCGCCCCACAACCGGTCAACCAGCATCCGGCCAGGCAAATCACCACGGCTCGATCGGTACGCCAGGCAGCATGCATTCTGTTCACATTGCGATTCCATTCGACAACACTGCAGATCACAACACTGCGGTCACGATCACAAACAATAGACGAACCCGGCAACCGTCAGCAGGCTGGCCAGCAGCCAGACCGCCGAGCAAGGCCGGCGTGAAGGCCTGAGTCCCAACGCGACTGGCGGACGCTCGAGCGAAGCGTAGCCGGGGGTCCAATCACCACCATCGGGCAGAATATAACGCACCCGTGTCTGCCAGAGTAGACCGACCAGCGACAGAATACAGCCGCTGGCCAGAACCAGCCCCGTCGGCGACACGCCGGCTGCAGCCTGTGGCTCCACCGCCGCCGGCTGGCTCATCATCCAACAGGCCCACGCATTGTTCAAAAAGTGGTAACAGACGGGAGCCCAGAAACTGCGCGTGGCCACGTACAGCACATGCATGCACAACCCCAAGGGGATCACTCCCACAACATGGACTGGATGCAGATGAATCACGGCAAACAACAGCGTGGTACAGGCCACTCCCCCGGGCACGCCCCAGCGAGCAATCAATCCACGGCCAATCAGACCACGACAGACAACTTCCTCTCCGATCGCCGGCGCCACCGCCAGGCAGAGCAGTAGTCCGACCAACGGCATTTGACCCGCGAGACTGGAAATCGATTCCATCGCATTTGCGTTATCCAGCATCGACAGCAGTGGAAACGCTTCGACCAAGGGTTGCCAAAAACGGGTATCCGTCACGCGATAAAGCTCTCCAGAAACCACCGACAGCGGCAACACCAGCCCGATCAGGATCAGTGCATGCGGGACGCAAAACCCATTCAGCGCCAATTTGCGCCCCGGCTGTGCTCCCAGTCGAAAGACCACGGCTATTACGGCAACCACCACAAACACCAACATCTCACCGCCCAGCAACACGGGTACCAGCAAGCCTTGACCGGGTGCGATCAGGTCCTGAATGTCCAGAGACACCGCCATCAACTCACCAGCCACGGCAAGCAGGAGTACCATGCCGAGCACGGCGCCCAGGTGGACCACGGGCACTCCGATGGTCCACAACAGAGCTTCGAACGGCCCGGGGCCGGGAGGCCGTCGCGGCTGATGCGGCACCGGCAAACTCTCCTGGAGTGGATGCTCCGGGGCCGAACCGGCCACGGACAGCCGCGCACCCGGAGTGACCGCGGTGGGCGGATGCGCAACGGCGGGGTGATGCGTCAGCGGAGATGCGCTGTCCACGCCGTGATCCAACGGTCCGCTTTCCGGCGGATCGCTTTCCGGGAGATCGCTTTCCAGCGGTCCGCTTTCCGGCAGATCGCTTTCCGGCAGATCGCTTTCCGGCGGATCGCTTTCCGGCGGATCGTGACGCTGCTCAGGCTGGGAATCGGAGGCGTCTGCCACGATGCCGCTATACCTTGTGTAACCGATTCGTGAAGAGGATTTGCAAAAACGACGTTTTTTCTGAATTGCCAGTCAAGAACAACAGGGAACCAGCGAATGTGCGGCAGACGGTGGTACTCTGAGAGTCGGACATCAGCTAAACTCGACTTTACACACCATGGGTATCAGGGGTCAAATCCAGGGTTTCGTCTTAGAACACGCACCTCCTGCGTTTCATCGCAGAACCGACGCCCTGCTGCGCAGAGAATATCAGCGATCATCCGATACCAGCAAAACTGAATCCGACATGTCCACGTTACAATGCACGGGTTGCAACAGTTGGGTCAAACCCTCTTCGAACGGGGCCAAGTGCCCCGAATGCGGTGTCTCTCTCAACGCCGATGAACGGCCACACGGCACGACCACTTTGGTCATGAATCTCGACACCATGAGTGGAGAGATGGGCGGCGGCGAGAACGAGCTGAATTTGTGCGGTCGGACGCTCCACGTGTACGATTGCGGTTCGTTACTCGGCCGTGGCGGAATGGGTGACGTGTACCTGGCGCACCATCGTGATCTGCACCGCAAGTGTGCTCTGAAGATACTGAACCCGAAGCGTTCCGCCGAAAACGCGACGTACATCGAACGCTTTCAACAGGAAGGCCGGGCGACTGCGTCGATCATTCACCCGAACATCGTGACGGTGCACGCCATCGGAACGGCTGACGGTCTGCATTTTCTGGAAATGGAGTTCATCGCCGGCCCCACGTTGCAGCAGGCGTTGGATGAACAAGTTCGGTTCACTCCGGTGCGTGCCACCGCGATCGCTGTGGGACTGGCCGAAGGGCTGACAGCCGCGCACGCTCATGGCATCGTCCATCGGGACCTGAAACCAGACAATGTGCTGCTGACCACCAACGGGGTTCCCAAGATTGCGGACTTCGGACTGGCCAAGACCATCCACATCGACCCCGAGGAGTTCACAACTCGCCAGATTTCGGGAACACCGCTGTTCATGTCTCCGGAGTTGTTCCGAGGCGCGGAGGCCACACCGGTCAGCGACGTCTACGCGCTGGGCGTGTGTTACTTCCTGTTGCTCACGGGCCATCTGCCATTCACTGGAAACTCCATACAGGAGATCATGAATGCGACCATCGAACACCCGGTTCCCAACGTGCGCGAGCAGTACGCGCACATCACCCTGGAGATGGCTGAATGCCTGAATTTGATGTTGGCCAAATCCCCCAAGAATCGGCCACAGGACGCCAGCGAAGCGGGGCAGCTGCTCAAGGCCGTGCTGGGCCAGGTACGTGACATCGAGAGTCTGTTGACCGAGGCTTTTTCGAATTGTGAACATGTGGTGTGGCAACGCAATGATCGCCAGTACCAATTGCGCGTCACATTACCCGACGGCCGCAGCCAGCGGGTGGTTGTCGAACCAAGCGAGCACAAGACCAGCGAACGATTGTTACTGATCTACAGTGTCTGCTGTGCAGCCGACGCGAACTTCTACGAAGACGCTTTGCGTCTCAATTCACAGATTGCGCACGGAGCCTTGGCGATTCGCGTTGTCGATGGTGTCACGCAATTTGTCATGGTCGATACGTATCCCCGAGCCACGGTGGATGTTGAAGAAATCCGTCGGAGCGTGCTCGAGGTCGCAATCCGAGCCGATGACGTCGAGCG
>Ga0315336_1006000_pt1 | contig 12798 bp, 8 predicted proteins | sample ASW5metaG_FD_204512 | JGI IMG/M metagenome (GOLD analysis project Ga0315336, IMG submission 204512) | Ammonia-oxidizing marine archaeal communities from Monterey Bay, California, United States - ASW #5 | ecosystem: Environmental > Aquatic > Marine > Intertidal zone | place: USA: California...
TTTGCTCGTCCAATCTTTGTTGCGAGATCACAATTCCTTCCTGGAGCAACTTCGATGCTGAGGAATTCAATCGCTTTCATCCAGGAAATAAGTATGGAGAAGATGACAACGGAAATTTGACAGGCGGGGAGTTTGGGGTCTGCAACCTTGCTGCGATCTGCCTTGAATCATTCGTTGTCACTAGTGGTGGAAAGCCATCGCTTGACTTCGCGGGTATCGCTGCAGCAGCCGCTCTTGAGACCCGAGTGCTGAACAAAGTTATCGACCACAACCACTACCCCAGTGAGGAGTGTCGACGCAGCAACCGCCGCCATCGTCCCATCGGGATTGGCATCATGGGACTCGCAGATGTCCTCGCTCGACTCAAGATCGTATACGGTTCTCGTGCCGCTGCCAAACTCGCCCGAGGCATTGCCGCCACGGTGTACTTTGGCGCAATGAGCGAATCCGCGCGCATTGCTGAGATTGACGGCTCATACGAAACGTTTCCAGGCAGTCCCGTCTCTAAGGGGGTGCTTCAGCCGGATCTCTGGGAGGCAAACGAGGATCTCGAAACTAATTGGTGGGATGAAGTTCGTGAAGCAACCGACGGCGTCATTACTCAAACCCACTGGGATGGATTACGAACACGTGTGAAGCGTGGCATTCGTAACGCGTATGTAACTGCATACATGCCCACTGCAACTACAAGTAACATTGCTGGACAAAATGAGTGCTTCGAGCCATTCACAAGCAACCTCTACACCCGCAAAACACTCGCAGGCGAATTCACTATCGTGAACAAACATCTCATGGCCGAATTGACGGAGCTCGGCATTTGGGATGATCAGATGCGACGCGATATGCTTGTCTCGAGTGGAAGCATTCAGGGCATCAAGCGTATCCCCGAGGAAGTTCAGAAGCGTTACCGGACTGCGCGCGAAATTCATCCGAAGATGATTATCCGGATGGCCAAAGCGATGGCGCCGTTTATCTGCCAATCAATGTCGATGAACCTCTACCTCACCGAACCAAGCCTTCCTAAGATTCTATCCTTCCTGGTGGCTGGATGGCGCGAGGGATTGAAAACCGGCTCATATTATATTCACATGCAACCTGCCTCAGGCGGGCAAAAGACCGCAGCACGTGCTGTTGAGGCTGCACCGGTGGAAAAAGAACCACAAAGTTCGGCGGAGGCTGCAGCGGAAGCCGCACTGGTCTGCTCTCGCGAGAACCCCGGGGACTGCGCTGCATGCGCTTTGTAAGCAGCTAGTGCCTACATAACATGCCACCCTTTTTTCAAAGTCTACTTGTAAAGCTTCGCAGTTTACGCAGACCGCATTATCATGTGCGATATTGCACTCGCGGTAGAGGCTTCATACACCGGATCATATCCGGGCCAACCTCGACTATCGGGGAGCTCCCAGTGACTCACTGCTCGGCGCATACCCGGGGGCGGGCCATAACCCTCTTTTTGATGTGAGAATGTTCTCCAGGTCGTAATAACCATTAGGAGGAAGAGTACAAGGATAATACCGACCTTTAGTTTCGGACCCTGCATTTCTAGCGATGCCAATTAATACGTCGCCTTCTATTCCGCCGCATATTAAAAATGTTGGGAACCAACTCTGGTTACTGGCGAGCAATTGTTCACTAGATGACTATAAATCTCCTTGGGATAGTCTAGGAAGAGAGTTGATGGACAGCCTCCTCGCTGAACTCAAAAACAACAAATCGCTCAAAGCCGTCAATGCCGCACCGCAAAATAACTATGCTGCCTGCACAAAGGCGCTTATCAGAAGTTGTGCGCCGGTTCATCGGATTCTGACAGACATTCGAGGTCTTGCAATGGCTGCCGATGTTGATTTAACTGCACCAGTCAAGCCTGCACCAATAGTGTTGCATCAGTTTGGTGAAGAGCTTATCTATGAACGTGCGCCCTGGTTCTAGTCCGCAAGTGCATCAAATGGGTTTCCTGTATGGATTTGCTCCCCGTCAGTTACTTCATCAGAAGAACTAGTATCTTCTATGGGCTCCTCTTCAGCGGAATCTGCATCAACAGGCGGGTCTGCGACCGGTTCATTCGAAACAGGTTGAGCCGCAACAACGCAATCAAAGATAGTGGTGCGCTCATTTTCTCGAATCGCAGTCATCATAGGCCCTTCAGGGTCCACGGTGGTAAGGGTATCAAGTCTTTTTTGATCATCTTCTTGGAGCCTGTGAAGTTCGGCATCTACCGCATCAGACGCGTAGATATTGTGTGCAGCTTGTTGCGCGTCAAGTCTGGTAAGGGCACTTGCAGCAATCTTATTCATCGGCTGTTCCCAATAGTCGACATCATCAGTATACACAAGGCCAATCTTCGCGTACACTTTTTGTGCAGCTACGGCGTCGTCACGACTGTTTGACACAAACGCCACAGCGTCATTCTCTGTGTAGGGAACAACCCAAACACTGTTCGCAGGACCCGGTGCCGCAGGGAAACACTGCACAGCAAATGGAACAAGGACATACTTGAGCAACACAAGTTCTTCGGCAAGAGTTTTGGCAGTGAAAGCACCAACAAACCCCGCACTGTCAGATACTACATAGATATTGTTTTTCGCCTCTTGGGGCGTGGTAACCTTAGATTCATCATCAGTTGCGGACATGGCGCTCGCAGTATTACAACGTTACTATTACCTCCAAATACAGGAAAAAATAAGAGCAGGTCGGCCATGTGCTTCCTGCCTCCCTGCCTTCCGAATGTGTTCACTCTTGTTGGGCCCGAGCAGTAACTTCTTCGAACGCCTCAGCAAGGAAGTCGTCAAGTCCATATGTCACAGGCGGCTCCGGTGGTTTTGCCGTGTTGGTCGTAACATGTGCGTCGTCCACATTACAAGTATCATTTGCAATACGATCATTACAATAGTATTCATCTTCCAGGAAGAGATTGACCCGGTTTGAAGTTAAAGTAACTTGGCGGAGATTGGATGATATATGTGGACGGGGCCCACCATCAACATCATCATCTTCAGGCGTGTCAGAGAATATGAAGAGTTTACCTACTGCATTCTGAGATAGGAAATACGCACGACCGCCTGCGCGCTTTGTGACGCGCCGAACGAGAAGGCCGTACATTGTGCGTAACACTGCATTTACCATTCGCAGCATGCCGGATACAAAGCGTGCGCGATCATTTTCACGAGCAAGTCGTTTCAAGTTAGGACGGGGTATTTCAAACTCGAATACGATGCGGTCAATTGCTTTGAGGATGTCGGGAACTGCCGCCCTTAAACGAGCTTCAATGGAGCTCTCATGGACATGACTCTTATCCGTGATACACACAAATCCACAAAGTCGCAGTAGCCAGATTGCGATGAAGTGACTCTGAAAGACGTAAGTCATCTTATCTCGAAGGAGATCACGACTTTCGTTGATGTATCCTGCTGCTTCTGTGCGAGTCTCCATCATGTAAGTGTAGTTGTCGACCTCACGATGCCGCATCATCTGAAGCGATTCCAGGATAGTTTCACCCTCGGTGACGCGGCGAAGGTTTCGAAACACTCTGCGGGCACTGTGTTTCTGATAGTTCTCAACGAATGTTGCATCGAGAGGGCGATCATGCCAGGTATACGATTCACGGAGCTGGAATTTCTCATACGCGAGTCGCATTGTCGGTTCCACATCTTGCTGGGCCTGAAACGCGTCCCGAATAGTTGCAGCTTCTTCCGGCGAAAGTTCTGCCGCATCCGCCACGGCATCACAACGCGCAACTTTCAGTTCATCCTGAGTTTCGCGATGGCGGGTAAGAAGAGCTGCACCAACAGACATCTCTGTTTTGGGAAGCACACCGATATTTGCTCCTGTGTCGGCAACCTGGTCAATAAACCTTAGCGCAAACCGATTGCGAGACAGGTTATTGACGCGTTCAGTTTCCAACCAGAGATGGAAATACTCGGATTCATAGTACTCGATCTCTCCATCGGGTGTGTAATTCCACTGAAGGGCAGAGTCGTCAACTTGGCGATAAAGGCCCGCGCGCTTATCGTAGATAAGTCTGCGAATTTCTTCAGTAGTGTCCGGTAGAGCAGCCCCTGTTGCGCGAATGCAAATGTGGTGCTCAAGCGTCCCGATGTTACGCACACGTGCCAGCATCTGGCGACAAGTCTCAACATCACAACTCACATCGCAGAAGTAACCAAAGAGAGTGTCGAAATGCTTCAATTCATAGCTCACACCAGCGGAGCACGTCGGAGTGTAGATAAGCACATCAAGATCACTCCAGTACTTGTGTACGTCACCGAAGTGACGCGCTTTCTCACTGGGAGAAGTTTCGCTGCTGTATAGCATAACATTCTTTGTGGGAAACTCCCGGCGCAGAGCTTCTTCGAATGTTCGGGCCTCCGTCAAACTGTTTGTGGGTAGAACAATTCTCTTACCTTCGCGAAGAGTTGAATACATTTTTTCGAGCCAACTAGCTTGATCTGATGTGAAGCTATAGTTGTCATCTGCCGCACGCGCAAATTGGTTCCAGTGAAAGTGCGGCGGATATGCAGGACGCATACGGAGTAGCGTGTTGTACGTCCGATCACTTAAATTGGCATCCATACACACTACATGCTTCGCGGTTCTGAGCATCCACTGAAACATAGCAAACGCGGCGTTAAGGTGTTTGTGGAGCCCGCTATTAAACTGTGCGAGAATCGATTCAACTTCATCTAGCACTACAAGATCCACTGGTTCCGGGCGTGTTCCCATTTTGATACGATGCAGCGACTCTGCCTGAACAATCAAGCGAGGATGCCGAATTTGGTCAAGATCGCCCTGAACATCATTGTACACGGTGAAATCGGGAAAGTTCTCCGCGATGCTGCGACTGAACGTTTGGCGAAATGTCACGAACCGTACAACCTTTGTCTCAATGCTGTCGGAAGGAAAGTGCTTCGCGATGTACCGGCGAAGTGCCTTTGTCTTTCCAAGCTTCATCTGTGCGAGAACTGCAAGTGTTGGCTTTAGTTCGTAATCGCGCATTGAATCTTCTGTGTAGATTGTTTTCTGCGAAGCTGGTAGTGTTTCAAACCTGCTTGCAAGCGATGTGTGGGGATTCACTTGGCCGGCGTTGATTGCGCCAATCCTTGATGCTATCTGCTCTTCCAGCCGAGCCGATGAGGGCTTTTTCTTCTTGCTTCGCGGCGTGATTCCGGTGTCAAGGCGCAAGATTTCTGCCTGCATAGTTACCTCACCAATAGTGTGTCCTGAACCTCGAACTTGGCGACAATGTTCAACAACACGACATTCAACGTTGCCAGTGCCTGGCCATGCACCATCGTGACCCGCTTCTACAGGGCTGATACTAATCATCAAGCTATTGTCGTTGTGATGTGTTTCTTTACAGATACGGCAGTGAGATGGCTCATCTCGCATGAAACACAGCAATGTCCCTCGTACTTCACTGAGGTGATGACCCACAGTCACTCCTTTTTCATTCGCGAGATCAAGTGCAGCCCGCACTACTGGGTCCTTTTCAGTTAACGCTGTGCGGTTCGTTTTGCTTTCTTGAGACGCAGCCTCAGTATACACCCGCGGAAGTACACGAGTACCACTCGCCGCAGTTACAAAGAAGTCCGAAACACCAACGCCCTGAGCTGTACCAAATGTTGCCGCGGCTTCGGAGGTTGCGCATTTGTATCGCTTGGTTCCGGTCTTTGCCGACCCCAACATTCGAAAGTTTTGTGTTTTCTTGTTGACGTTCGGATCCACCAATTTGCGCACTGGAGGAGGAAGTCTGTCGAGCACACGTTCTGTAAACTCCCGCGCCTCTTCGTTATCTTCAACCGCGTATGGTAGCGCAAGGATGTGGTATGAGAATTTCCATCCATTCGATGTTGGGCCACTACTGTCTGTGACAACCAGATCGCGCTTGGTGGGGTAGATGTCTTCCACACCGTAATACGCGACGTAGAGTTCGTCAAGAATAGCCTCGATCACAAGTTTCATAACCGATTCGATCTTCATGCGCCGGCTTACCTGCTGCGGATCTTCATTAAGAACAACTGCATCTTTGTCGCCCTCTATAAGATACTCGGAAAGGAGCTCGTCAAACTCAGCGTCAAGCTTCTTGTCCTGCTCGGTGCTTGAAGATGTGCGAATTGCAGCCTCCAAGATACCTTCCGGCAGTGCATCAAGCTCGTGAGACGGTGCATCAATATCGAATTTGATTCGTTGACTAGCCCAGCCAAACACAGTTTCGTGACAACAGCGTTCAGCAACTGGAACCCGTTCATACCACTCGAGTAGCTCGGCTCTCGACTCAAAGACATGGTATTTGTTGTTAAACTCATCCCTAACAACAGGGCGCCGTATCAAATCGGCTCGTTTGTACCGAGCTTCGACAGCATCATTTGGCCCACGTTCGGGTCCATTTCCGTGACCCTGCTGAACTAGGTACGGAAATGTCGCTGGCATGGTTTCACGCGAATACCGAGGATTCTGTGAGTATTTTAGTACCTGGCACCGTTCAAATTAGCGGAAATGGGTCGCAAATCGTTTATCCATGTTTGTGGTCGGGGTGTACAACTTTAGGCAATCCTGCTCGGAATTGGAGCCGACCATATCCGATCATATGTTATCGCCATGGGGGCCCAAGACATGGATATTACTAACGTCCTTTGCATTGCAAACATCGGGCTTGTCTGCACAAATCTTCTTTGCTTACTTGCATGGTTTTGTATGCGAGACCCTCGGGACGCTAAGCGCTATGACCAGTCTGTGGCCATCCTTGAACAAGAACAAGGTGCTGCGTATGTGAACTTTGTTGTTGAGCGTGAACTTGCAAAACTCTTCAAGCACTATACACATGATGCGAGTGATGTTGTTGAAGATGTTGAATCCAGCGGTGAAAGCGACTTGGATGAAAGCGCCGCCTCAGATGAGGATGACGAAGGTGATGCCTCAGATGAAGATGATGCCTCGGATGAAAGTGACGAAGGCGATGCCTCAGATGAAGGCGATATCTCAGATGAAGGCGATATCTCAGATGAAGGCGACTGTTCGGATGAAAGTGACGAAGGCGATGACGGAGATGAAAGTGACGAAGGCGATGCCTCAGATGAGGATGACGAAGGCGAAGGCGACTGTTCGGATGAAGGCGACTGTTCGGGCGAAGGCGACTGTTCGGATGAAGGCGACTGTTCGGACGAAGGCGATGCCTCAGATGAAGGCGACTGTTCGGACGAAGGCGATGAAGGAGACGAAGGCGATGAAGGGGATGAAGGAGACTATTCGGATAAAGGAGACTATTCGGATGAAGGAGACTGTTTGGATGAAGACAAAAGCGATCTTCTCGATCAGGTGTACAACACCACGACGCTGAAACCTCTCGCAGAACGGCGCAGATGGAAAACTATTACGTACGAATTGTCTGACGAAGATGATTTGCCCGAGCTTATTGAGTTGAACAACGGCGATTTGCCCAAGCCTGACAAAATGTCTGCAACTGCTCACCTATGTAGATTGCGTCATTCTAGCAACCTGGATGCAACGGAAAAGTAAGGGTAATGCGCCACAATTATTTTGCGGCCTTTTTGGCAGCTTTCTTCTTCGCCTTTTCAAGATCGGCTTGAACATCAGCTTCAAGCTTAATAAAGATACCGGCGCGAGACGGCCAATCTGCGTCAAGAAAGAGAGTTGTGTTATCTCCATCGACCTGAAGGTCAAGATATTGTTCACACGGATCGTCTTCCGGCAAACTGAAGATCGTGCGGATCAACGCGATGTTTTTCCGCGCAATTTGCCCGTACACAGAGCGCCCAATGTGAATCAGCATTGACAAATGCTTGATAACAACATTCCATGATTCTTCTGGGATATGGGGCTTGATTCGGCTGACCTGTGTGTCGAAGTTGTGAGTTTTCGTACACTTGTCAAGAAGCAAGTACGCAGCATCTTTTGAGTTAGTGCTGCTGTTGAAGAAATCCACCTTCATGCACCCAACTTCAGACACTGGTGAGAACTTGGTTAAAGCTGTCATGGCATCCTGTTTGGCAGCGCCACGAAGATTCGCGGCCTTGATCATGCCCAAGAACATATTTCGTGCCGTAGGTAGTCCAATAGATAGATAAAGGTTCTGCAAGTCCTGGATCCCTTCGGCACCCTCATCGCCCAGTTCGTTCAGCATCTGTGATGCACGGGCGCGTGCTGCTGCCTGAACTTCTGGAGAGGGGGCCGCTCCCCCTGAAGCCCTTATTGCAGCAGCAACTGCATCGTCCATGGGGTCAGACCCGGCAGGGCGGCCGGACCCCATGTTAAACTCGGTCTGCTCATCAGCGTCGGCAACTTCATCCTTTGATTCCATTTTCGCCACCAATATTGCAATCTGCGTCTCGCGTCCAATTGTGAAGACGTGATCTCTGTTTTGCACACACAATATAGCAAGTGCCCCGCGTCCCACTTTTGAAGCCCCTTAATAGCTTATATATCGGCGCTGCAATGTCGGCCAGAGGGTTTAACCGCGATCGGGGACGCAATCGAGGACGCAATCGAGGACGCGATCGAGGACGCGATCGAGGACCTAACCGTGACCCGGGATTCAACAAACTCATACAACGGGAGTATCTGAAGTTCAAAATCCCCGCACCAGACGCTACGCCTGAGGACTTAATCCCTTCAGCGGATTTGGAGCCCGCGCACACAGAAGCCAAAGATGATCCCTTTGTAGAAATAGGGGTGGCGGTCAACAATGCAAAAGCGTTGCTGGACGTGATTCCTGAAAAGGAGTTTAGCCATTTCATGCGCGCACTGGACCTCTATCATGGTCTTAAGTCAACTGTGAAACAGAATTACAAGATGATGATTGCAACAAATGCATCGCTCAAAATGTACGAGATGCTAGTCCAGCAGGGACTACTTGCGTGTTCTACAGGCGCTATGGAGAAGGCTCGAGTATTTGGGAATGCCGAACTTCCAGGCGCATTTCTTGTGGCCATAAACCACTATGTGAAAACAATGTGTCCCGAGACAAACATGGATTGGGTGGCCAGTTCGTACTTTCCTGAATCTGCGGCGGAGTCGGGAGACAATACAATTCTGGGAGACCATTACAATATTTACTCCCAGAATCGAGCGCGATGGTTAATGGGTCCTCGCCCAAACGCCATGCCCGAGGACGAGCCTAATGTTAGCGGCGATGTTACTGACGTGAATGTTGTAACTGCGTTGGCGGATGCTGTTCACGCAAGATTTGGCACACCGCCCACAGGAGCCACACTGTACACTGCCGATGCTGGCATCGATATCAGTTCGGATTATTCTCGGCAAGAAGAACTTACCTCGCTTCTTAACTACGGGCAGATCTTAAATGGGGTTCTGGCATTGGCTCCCGGTGGAAACTTCGTAACTAAACAGTACACGTTTGTTACAGTATTCAGCCGATCACTAATTGCACTACTCGCTACACTATTTGACGAAATGTATGTGGTGAAACCAATAACCAGCCGCCCAGTCAATTCAGAGATCTATCTTGTCGGAAAAGGATTTCGTGGAATTCCGCCCCCTTTGTCGGAAGCGCTGTTAGATCGGCTGGAAGCATACCAGAAACTGCCTGAGGGTAGCACTCCGTGCGACTGGTCTCCACTTCTCGGCCCTGAAGTGTTCGCCGAGGCAGATGCCGCACTGCTAGTTGCCGCCCATCAAATTCATGGACACCAGCAGGTAACGTTTCTGAAAGAGGCTTCCGACCTGTACGCGAAGTTTAAGGGCCGGGCCCACCAGCTGTCCCGTATCCTCAGTGGTACTGCCAGAGAAGTTCAGGAAAAATGGTTGTCAAACAATCCTATGCGACGGATCCGGGATGACCAACAGCTTTCCAGTAGATCTCCCCCATCAAGTTAGGGTTCATTTGTGCAGTATGCTATCATTGTGTTCCCCACAGCGACTGCTGCTGACACACTGGAATCTAATGTGATCCTGAACATTTTCTTTTTCCTGCCAACGTTTTCAACTTCAACAACTGTCTGATGAGTTTTCTGCAGCCTGCGTGTCCATGCGCGGTGTCCTTTCGTTGCGGGCCATGCATCGTGGATATCGACATAAAGCGCATACCGGAGCAGGTTTGGCTCAACATGTGTCCAAGTTACGCCCGAGCGGCGCATCATGATTTGCAGATCTCGAATGGATGCATGACTTCCAACAATACAGCCTTGCTGCGATGATGCCCATCCTTCAACGTATGCACGAAATGCTTCCGAAGAATAACCAAGCTCACTAGCATCGCCACATACAGACTCATTAAGTCCAGGGCGATTCTTTTTGTGAGACGCGGTTTCTACTCCCATTCGCTTCCCCACTAGTCGCGCCTCTTTGGCAGTAACTTCCGACGAAAGCAGATCTTTCTCAAGAAGAGCAGGGCATGGTGTAATTTTGTCACCGGGCTTCAGCATGCTCGCTTGTTTCGTTACCCATGTAGTTTTAAGGCTTTTTGCCGCCTTTCGACGGGGAGTATCTACACTTCCTGGAGTCTTTCTAACTCCGCTATAGTAGTATTCCCTGGAAAGGATCCTTTTGTGGTGGGCTCCGGGCGAATTAGTGATCTTACGGGTTGGCATTACTGCGCTGTCGAAGCTCCACTGGGCTTGTTCACTCTTACGAGGAGTGTCTTTAACGCCACTGTCGCCACTATCGCCACTATCTGTGGTGGGACTTGAACTGTCAGTGTCAGTTTTTAACAAACTACTATCAGTATGGATAGTTCCGCCTGAAACCACGACTGGCCACTCACTTCCAGAATTGCACTCGAGAACTGACCCATCACTCAGCAAAACTCGCGTCACTGTACGCGGCTCCAACGGAGTGATAGTGGCTTTAACCCAACCAGCAGAGGTCCAAACCTCCGCAGCCTCACCCTCGTCTCCAAGGTCTTCCACGTGGGGCGCGCCCCGGCGCGTCATAATACGGGTTCCCCCTGCTACTACGCAATGGTGCTTGTTGCCGACTACTTCAATGACGCTGTTGCATCCTGAGCAAGCTTGCCCCATATCTGCACAGGGCGGTTTATACTAAGCAGTTTTAACACATTGAGCTAGCAATAATAGCACTTCGCGCAGTAAGCACAAGGGCGATTTTTTACTCCCGAGGGCGATAGACCTGTTATACGCTATATATTTGCGCATAATTAGACCATAATTGTTGCCCCCGGGGGCAAAGTCCAATACTCCCAAATTTGAATCCCGACACCGATCACTTGAATACATCAGTTCCCACGGATAGGTAACACCCCTTGTCTCACGCTACCCAAACATGTCTAACAAACAAACCGAACTTGTTACAGCAATTGCTAACGGTGTTGATAAGCGGCTCGAACAACGATTTGATGCCCTTGTTGCACAAAATGCAAAGCTTACAGCGACACTTAACTCAGTACTTGCCCGTCTTGCGACGGTTGAGGATCTGGTGAGCTCCGGAGCTGGCGCCAAACGTCAGGTGCGCTCCGCGGGTGCAAAGGCTGGAGGCAGCAAGGCGGGTGGCAAGAAAGGAACTGAAGAGTCTCGCGTTACAAACGCACTACTCTTCTTCAGATATATTATGAAGAAAAATATGGACGATGTCCGGGACGAATTCAAGGAACACCTTGAGACAGTTGAAGGCGACTCGGGTGTCCAGAAGCAGGATGTTGTGAAGGATGAAGCTGCCTACTGGAGCGCGGTAGGGAAGGCAATCTGGACGGCTGTTCTGAGCGATGAACAGAAAACTGCTTTCCGCGTGCAACACAAGGCTTGGCTGGAAGAGAATGCTCGCAAGGCAGCAGAACCTCAGCTTGAGCAAGACGCGTAATCATGCGCACAACTATTATACGCAACTTTTTGTGATTTTGCCCACCCTATTTTGTATCCCACCATCCATTTTTTGCGCGCCCCATATACCTTGACCCTGTATTGACATCGTTAGTATGCCACCCGCAGGAGCACTCGGCGGCGCCAAGCGAAAGCGGCGTCCGTCCAGCGTGAAAAAGTCTAAGCCTCGGCGACGAAAGCCCAGCACCAAGAAATCCAGCGAGAAGAAAGCCCCCAAGCGCCGCAAACGCCGCAAGTCTGCCAAAAAAGGCGGAGCTGTTGCTGAGGGTGGTGCCAAGCGTCGTAAGCGCAAGCCTGCGAAAAAATCTTCGAAGAAAGGCGGCACTGTGGCCGGTGGTGCCAAACGCCGTAAGCGCAAGAAGTCTACCAAGAAGAAGAGCGCAAAGAAGAAGGGTAGCACCAAGAAGAAACCCGTCAAGCGCCGTCGCCGCAAGAAATCCTCAAAGAAGAAAGGCGGCTCCGTTGCCGGTGGTGCCAAACGCCGTAAGCGCAAGAAGTCTACCAAGAAGAAGAGCGCAAAGAAGAAGGGTAGCACCAAAAAGAAGCGTCGTCGCCGCAAGAAATCTTCGAAGAAGAAAGGCGGCTCCGTTGCCGGTGGTGCTAAACGCCGTAAGCGCAAGAAGTCTACCAAGAAGAAGAGTGCGAAGAAGAAGGGTAGCACCAAAAAGAAGCGCCGTCGCCGCAAGAAATCTTCGAAGAAGAAAGGCGGCTCCGTTGCCGGTGGAGCTAAACGCCGCAAGCGCAAGAAGTCTACCAAGAAGAAGAGCGCAAAGAAGAAGGGTAGCACCAAAAAGAAGCGCCGTCGCCGCAAGAAATCTTCGAAGAAGAAAGGCGGCTCTGTCGCTGGTGGTGCCAAGCGCCGCAAGCGCAAGAAGTCTACCAAGAAGAAGAGTGCGAAGAAGAAGGGTAGCACCAAAAAGAAGCGCCGTCGCCGCAAGAAATCTTCGAAGAAGAAAGGCGGCTCTGTCGCTGGTGGAGCTAAACGCCGTAA
>Ga0315336_1006001_pt1 | contig 12797 bp, 8 predicted proteins | sample ASW5metaG_FD_204512 | JGI IMG/M metagenome (GOLD analysis project Ga0315336, IMG submission 204512) | Ammonia-oxidizing marine archaeal communities from Monterey Bay, California, United States - ASW #5 | ecosystem: Environmental > Aquatic > Marine > Intertidal zone | place: USA: California...
AACGAGCACTGGCGCCTTGTCCGCCAGTGCGGTTGTTCCAGAAGGAACTGCCAGAATCAAAGTGGTGATACCACTAGTTTCGCCTCGCAAGCAGGTCTTCTAATCCAACACCCCGTCGAGGACACATTCGAGCCGCTTTCAACGAAAGGGAAATATCGATGCTGATTCCAATTCCCATGCACGTCCACGATCGTCGTACCGGTGGAAACGTGCCGATTGCCAATCTGATCCTGATCGGTCTGAACGTCATCTGCTTTTTATTGTTCGGCAGCGCGACTTGGTCGGTCGGACCGGGGACCGGTCTATTCAGCGTACTGACCTACGGCTTCGCCCACGCCGGATGGCTGCATCTTCTCTTCAACCTTTGGGCGTTGTGGGTCTTTGGAAACCCGGTCAATCGCCGTATTGGCAACAGCTATTATGTTCTCATCTACTTGGGCTCGATTCTGTTCGTCGGCGTCGTTGCGCGGCTCTTCGCATCGGGCTATCTCGTGGGATCCTCGGGAGCCGTCTTCGCGGTGATGGGAGTTGCGTTCATGCTGCTGCCCGCCGTACGGGTTGATGTCCACTACCTGGCATTCTTTCCACTGACACTGCTGATCGGCCTTTTTCGCTTTCCGAAGTATCCGCTTTTCTGGTTCCTGCGTTGGGGAAGCGGAAACATTTCGATGATGTTGTTGTTGACGGCGTTTATCATACTTGAGCTCTTCGGTTTCCTGTGGTGGGGATTTCAGTGGGGCATCAATTGGACAAACGCCGCCCATTTGCTCGGATTTGCGTGTGGCATGGGAGCAGTGTTGCTTCTGCCCGGCCGAGTGTCGATGCGCGCCCGCGCTGGAATGTTTTGAGACCGGCACAGCGTGACGCCGTAGCGGCTTCAACTGACCGCCACGTGGTCACGCCGAATGTCGGCGGCTTGAGGGTCACACTGAGTCGAGAGATGCATCGTCACGACTGATCGCCAACGCGGTTCGCATCGAGAATCATTCGGTTGACTCTTGATCAATCGTATTTCACCAGAACATCAACAGACTTCCCGCGGAACGGGAAAGGACGGTGAAATGGGACTTTTCGACCGAATTGGTGATATCATATCTGCAAACTTCGGGGAGATGATTGAAGACTGGGATGATCCGGAGTTGATGCTCAAACTGGTGGTGCGGGGTTAAAACTGAAACTGGAATCGCACTGATATTGTGATCACGAACAGAGGCAATCTGAGAGCAACACCGTACTCTGTTCGATATCGATCGCTGACGAATCACCGTCGGCACGAGACGTTCACGAGACACGAGTGGACGAAACGATGACAGATGAGTCCTTGGAATTGGTTGCCGGCGAGACGCTGGCCTCGTATTTGTCGCGGGGCGGCCTCTTTGCGGGACACGAAGCATGCCGACTTGTCGCCCGAGTCGCCGGCGAGATAGCGGAATTGCACGCCGAGGGACGGTTACATCTGTCGGTCTCCGTCGAGACGGTTTCGTTCGAAGAACGTTCCGATGTTCGGCTTTCGGCTGTGAAGGAGTCTCACACGTTTGGCGGTTCGTCATCTCATCAAGAATCAACTCCTCCGGCGCTCCGGCGGGACGATGTTCTACAGGTCCCCACCCGAATTGAAGCGGCGCAGGACGTCTTCGATCGCGCCGGTATTCCAATTCCGCCGACGCAGATCGACATTTTCCAGGTGGGAGCTCTACTCTGCCGTTTGACGAGCGGCGAATCGCTGCAAGACTATCTCCGCAGCCCCCGCGCGAAGGAAAAGGTTCCGCACGACGTTCAGCGTGTCATAGACTGCAGCTTAGGACACGACCGGGGCAACCGTTTTGAAGACATCTGGGCGTTCGAGACGGCAGTACGAACTCTGATTTCCCCGGATGAACCGACGTTGGTCGGCATCGCCCCCTCCGCGCAGGACACGTCCCCCAGTCTGGCGCCGAACGATTCCGTGCCGGACACAGTCATCGACGCAGCCCACTCCGAACCGGCATCCGCGCGAAGCGATGTCCCCTTTCAGACGCTTGGGCATTTCCGGATCGATTCGAAAATCGGTCACGGAGGAATGGGGGACGTCTACAAGGCGTATGAGGAAGCGCTCGATCGAACGGTGGCCATCAAGGTCCTGCCGCCTGATTTCTCACGTCAGGACGAGTTTGTTCGTCGATTCTATGCCGAGGCCACTGGTGCAGCCAAACTCGTCCACCCGAACATCGTGCAGGTCTACTTTATCGGCGAAGACCGCGGTCACCATTTCTTTGCGATGCAGTACGTGGAAGGAGAGTCGCTGGGGGATTTACTCGGGCGACGGGGCCGGCTGTCGATCGACGAGGCTTTGGCAATTACTGAGCAAACTCTCTCCGGCTTGGCTGCCGCTCACCGACAAGACATGGTCCACAGAGACATTAAGCCGGGAAACATCCTGCTCGATTCCGAAAACCGTCGCGCGGTGCTTGCCGACTTCGGCCTGGTAAAGTCGCTACAGTCGAGTGGCGCCATGACCGCCACCGGCATGGTCATGGGAACCGTGGACTATATTTCCCCAGAACAGGCACGCGGTCAATCGGTCGACGCACGGTCCGACCTGTACTCAATTGGCGTACTGTTGTACCAAATGCTCAGCGGGCGATTGCCCTTCGAAGCAGACAGCCCGACGGCGATGATTTTCCAGCATGTGTACGAAGAGCCGCGGCCACTTTCGGAGCGCGATTCTGCGATTCCCGGCCCGTTCTGCCGCATCGTGGCGAAGCTGATGGCCAAGCCACCCTCGCAGCGATACCAGAGTGCCGATGAGCTACGGGCTGATCTCACGGCTTTTCGGCTCGGACAGCCGCTTCCCTCCGGCGCCGATATCACCACGCCGGGCGAGGTCAGCGCCGGAGATCATGTCGTTGCGGCAGCCGACATGAACGCCGCATCAGACATTCCATCGCGTCATACGGTGTTGATTGAAGCGCCGCAGTTTGACGCGGCTCCGTCATTGCCGACCGACCTTGATGGTTTGTCGCCGGGCGGATGGTGGAAACAGCTCGGCAATCGCGTCTGGGAATTGCTACAGCAGCGGGCACCCGCAGTGGTGCAACATTTGCAGAACACACAGCAACAAGTCGACGGAGCAGTCGACGAGTATCAAAGGCGACATCGCGTGCTGCAGCAAGTCGTTGGCGAGGCCGAATCGGCCTTGCAGGAGTTGACGACACAAAAGGCCCATTGGCAGCAGGCTATCGAGGAATCGAGCGCGAAGGTGGAGCAAGCGGAGGGAGACGAGACGGCAGTCCGGGAGGCAGTTCAAACTCGGACACGCGCCGAAGCGACGCTTGAGGAACTGAAGGGGCAAATCGACCAACAAGGCGATCAGCTGGCGTCAATGCGGATCCGTCTCTCGCAAGTGCGGGCGACCCTGGAGAAACTCCGCAGTCAGCGCGACCTTCTGGCGGCGCGAATGAAGGTCGCCCAAGCACAATTGCGCGTTGCCGGCGGCTCGGTCGTCGGCAGTCGATGGCACCGCTTTCGACCCTCCACGTGGCCAAAGCGAACCCAAACGATGTTGGTATTGGGACTGTTCGTTGCGGCGGCGGGGCTCTTCTATTTCAGATCGACAGATCCCAAAGCGGACAACGATCCCTCACCGCCGAGCACCGCGGACCAGACCTTGATCGAGACTCCGCTGTTGCCGCCTGCGGTTCCGGTCCAGCAATTCGTCGGCCACGACGGCGAATGCCGGGTTGTTCTGCTAAGTCCTGACGAAAAGCGGGTCGCCTCAGGCGGTCAGGATGGAACTGTGAGACTGTGGGATCTGGCGGGCATCCCGGTACAGACGTTTGAGCACGGACACAGTGTGGGAGCCATCGCTTTCAGCGGCAGCGGCCGATTCCTCGCGTCGGGAAGTGCCACCGGCAGGGACACCCGTAAGAACCCGAGCCAGGTGAAGATATTCGACGTCAATGAAGGGGCTCTGAAACGCGTGATGGCGGGTGACAATACGATGGTTCGCGATCTGGCGTTCACGTCCGACGAAAAAGTGCTCATTGGGATCCGGCGCCTGCCTTTACCAGTGTGCGTCGTTCGCTGGGACGTCGATACCGGAAAAGAACTGGACTCGTTCGACATTCCCCAAGAATTCTTAAAAACGGACCGGGTGACACGTCCGCTGGCGATGAGTTCGGACGGCGCGCTGTTGGCTGCGGTCAACGCCAGCCAGCAGATTCGGCTCATCAGCGTGAGCGATCCCAAAGATTCGCGGACGCTGGAAGTTCGCCCACGGCCGACTGACGAAAGTAGAACCGGGGCGACTTTCTCCATCAATGCGGTCGCCTTGAGTCCCGACGGCTCGATCCTCTCCATGACCGACCGTCAGGGCAACATCGCGCTTTGGGACGTCGCGTCCGAAAAGAAGTTGGACCAAATCGGAGGACTGAAACATCCGATGAAAGTCGTCGCGATGAGTCGTCGTGGCCGGCGCGTCGCACTTGGGGATTCGCGCAGCGCTGGGAGACGGGCGAAGCAGACTTTGAAAATCTGGATCCCCGGTCGACGGCAGATCGTGCAATCCGTCAATATTCCCAGCCAACTCACAATTCGTAATGGCGCAGTGGCACTTCATAGCGACGGTCTTCATCTATTGACCGGAAGTACGCATCCGTCGCTTGTGATGTGGGAACTTCTGCCGTCTCCGGTTCGGACGACACAATCGGTGGAGTATCGCGGTGGAGGCGGACTTCTGGCGGTTTCAAAAGACAGGACGCAAATCCTCGCAGCCAGCGATCAGTCGGATCTGGGCGTCTGGGATGATCCCGAAGGTGAGACGTTTCGCACGTTTGATCCGCTCGTTGGAGAGGTGCATACAATCGATCTGTCCCCCGACGGAAGGCTGGGTGCAGCCGGAGGAGCAACTGGGCAGCTGGCATTGTGGAACGTTGAAACCGGAAGGCTCCTGCGACAAGTGAATCTCAATGTGACCTTCGATCCGCCGGTCGGTACGAGCGAGGATGAAGCACGCAGGCGGCGCAAAGCGAATTCCGACATTCGTCGCATCTTCATTCTTCCCGGTAACGGCCGCGCTGTTGTCGCAACGAACAACTCGCTGTTCATCTGGGATCTGAAAACTGGAACCGAGTCGCATCATTTTCCACGCGCCCCGAGAGGAATCTCGTTAGCCGCTATCTCCCCAGATGGGAATCTTGTTGTGACCGCTGACCGGTACAGCACGCGGGCCGGTGACGGGAAGAACAAAGAACCCATTCTCAGGGTTTGGGACATTATGGGTGGAAAGCAGACACGCACTCTGGGCGGCCGTTTCGGTCATCTGAACTCGGTTGCCTTTTCCGACGACGGTCGACGCTTTCTGACGGCCGGCGAGGGTGCGGTTCATCTTTGGGATGTCGCCACTTGGACCGATGTCCGGCAATACCAGATTCTCGGCGAAGACGGAGATCCGACGGACTTGCACTCCGTGTCGTTTTCACCGGACGACACACGCGCCGCCGCCCTCGCCGGCAGATACGTCGTCGAGTGGAACCTGGCAACAGGGGAAGAGCTGGTCCGCGCCGGACCGATCGCCGCTGGACTCACAAGCGGACCCAACCGAAGCCTTACCTACACGCCCGACGGTCGCCAGTTCATTACCTCGGGTCAGGGCACGACACAGTTGTGGGCCGCCGGTGCGACGAGTTCGACGGAGCGATCCACTGATGAAGATTAGAACCCATCCTGAAACCCGGTTGTGGGCGAAAGTGACACGAAGCCACGTCAAAACCCGGTTGTGGACAAATCTCGGCCTGGAAAACAAGGGGCTTGATTTGGCAACAGAGGGTTTTGACGCTACTTCACTTGAAAACAAGCGTGCTCTTGAGCCAACAGAGGGTATAGGGACTACGTCTAGAGCGACTTACAAAAAACCATGCCCGGTTCTGCCTCGTGGGAACCGGCTATTGAAGTCCGAAACGCACTCTTCGCGGGCACGAAATAGAGCATTCTGCTCTAGAGCGCGTTTAGTTTAAGTGTAGCGGGTTCTGGCGGCGTAGAGCCTGTGTACAAAGACCAAGAAACGTCCGATAGCCGCCACAGTTATCCCGAACGGGATCTAGTGAAGGGACGGCCGATGACCATCTCCGTTGTCTGCATCGAATGTGGTTACACTCATCAGTTTGATGAGGCGCAGGCCGGCTCGAGAACACAGTGCCAAAGTTGCGCCGCGACGGTTGTGATCCCCTCAAACAGCAACGACGTCGGCTCAGCAGTTGAGCTTTCTGAACGGGAAGAGTTGTTGCCCGATACGATTTTCAGCGGCGCAGGCCGGAAACCCAATTCGGACGATGATCCCCAACGCGACGCGACGCAACGTCCGAACAAGAAACGACTCCCCATACTGTGCGCGCTACTGCTCGGAGTTGGAATATTCTTCGCAGGTCTGGTTTGGTTCATCCATAAGAACGACCACAATGCTGAAGACGGTGCCGCGAGAGAAGCGTCGAACGACAACATCGACCGTTTGTCTGAACTCGATAAGGCACGTGCACGCGAGTACCTGGCCAAGAAAGCCGTCGCCGATCGGAACAGGAAACGCCGACCCGGTGAGCCGCGCGAGTACTATGCGGATGATGCCGGCTTGACCGGCCAACCAACCAAACAGCGACCGGATCTCCCGCTGACAATTTCCCCTGAGGCTCTCATTCAAAAAGTCGGCGCGTTCTATGCAGGCCATCAGCATATTGGCTGCCAGAGCCGGATCCTGTTGCACGACTACAAAGGATTTCGCAAAGCTCACGAGTCTTCCCAGCATCCCATGCAGCACGAAAAGCTGGGACCGAACCAACTCTGGTCCAAGTACGACGTCATCGGAGAGTACTTGCCGACGGATGTCCTGGCGATGGCGGGGCTGAGAGTCGTGTTGATCCCCCTACTTTTCTCAGAAGATCCCGCCGAAAAGCTGTTGCAGGATGTAACGGGTTCCAAGTATGTGCAGACGACGACGATCGACGGCAGGCCCGCCTACCACGTAAGGTTCCTTCTCCCGGAAGAGGACTGGGAATTCTGGATCCAGGCGGAGGGTGATCCGCTGATCCGGCGTTTTCAAATCACGACGCCTTCATTCGAGGGGCATGAGGCTCGCGGCAAGGAGTGGCGTCTCGTGACCGAATCGTTCACGAACTGGCGAGTTGGTTTCGCCACCGCCGACGGTCTGCCGCGGACAAATCGAACGAGCTCCGTCGAATCGGGATCATCCAATGCAGCAGCGACATCCGACGGTGCAACAGCGACAGGCGTTGATGATGCGTTGTCCGTCACCAAAGCATCGTCGGGCACCGGCGTCTGGGGCAGCAGATGGAGCGACGGAGGAGTTTTTTTCTACCAGGCCCAAGACCACGACGACGGAACAACGACGGTCACTGTCCGGGGCGTGGAAACCAAAGACGGGAAACCCGTGAGTAACACATTAGCCGCAAAGTGGCGCGAAGATGGGGTTCTGAGCTTCGGTGACAGGTCTTTCTTGAAGTTCAATGCACAGGCCGCAACAGGTTGCTTTTTTTACGCCGGCTTTCGAGACTGGCTTGTCGTGAAACTCGTGAAGATGGACGAAAACGACATTCACAAAGTTACCAACGGCGATCTAATCGAGTTGGAAGGTCGACGAGCGAATTCTGTGGATGATGCGAACGGTGCAAAGGTCGATGAGGAACAGAAGGACGAAATTGACCCGAGCGAACAATGACCCGGTGACAACGCAGAAACAGCCTTGTGCCCGCCGCCGACTCCATCGCCCCATTGGGTCGGAACGGCCCCCACGAACTATCCATGAGCCAGAATCAGAACCCGGTTGGCCGCCGTTGGGACGCTCGAATCAAAGGTTCGAGAACGCCTGGAGTGCTGCGGGGAAACCGGTCTACCGCTGGGCGTGATGTTCGGCGGCTTGTTGAGTCGAGCTTCCGTGATGGTACGTGCACATCCACTTGTGGGCGGCGTCGACAACTTGTCGAGTGCGGCCACCAACTCGCAAAGTTCTTCCCGTAAGCCGACAACATGCGTGAAGATCGGTTCCTGAGCTTGTGCCATCTCCGTCGCCAGTCGCTTCAACATCGTGAGACCGTTCCCATTCGTGCCGGACATGATGGCCACCTGCTGTCGCAACAGTTCCTCTGCTACGACTTCGCGAATTCGTTCGCGGTCTTGTTCGGTGAGCATCACTGCTCCCGTTCATTGATGTCCCACGATTCCCAAGAATCAGGCGGATACACTGTGACGTGCCATTCCGGGTGTTCGATTCGGAGCTTGTTGACACCTTCGTCGCTGACGAACCTGCCGTCGAGATACAAGTTTTCCAGATGGGTTAATCCGTTTAATTGCTCCAACGCAATATCGGTGACTTTCGTGCCGTCGAGGTCCAGTTCTTTGAGACTCGTCAAACGGCTCAAGTGCTTGAACCCGGAGTCAGTGATCTGTGTTTGAGACAGGTGCAGGATCTGAAGACTTGTCAAATCGCCGAGACGCTTCAAAACATCGTCGTCGATCATCCGGAGCCTTGGCTCTGAGCCACGGTAACCTTGGGGCACGTACGAAAGGTCAACCTTGTAAGCCCAGCGGAACGCCTCGACATGCTCGTTACCGAACCAGTTTCGCAGCCGAACGGGACCAGCGGGATGAGTTTCGACTATCCCTCCGGCTGCCTCAATCTCGGCAATCACCGATTGCTCACTGTGATACGCCAACCAGACGGAGAGCAGTTCGGCACCGACAATTAGGATGATCGCCACGACAAGCTTCAGGGCGAAAATTACAGAGCGTTTCTTGGCGGAAGCGTTCGTCATCGGGGCAGGCTCCTCTCTCCCCGGTATTATATCAGCAGGAATTCCGTGAGGGTGATCCTTCGCAGAGTTTGGACACGGGAACGGTCACCCGGTCCGGCTTGATGCCCGCCCGCCTCTGCCCAGGAGCGCGGCCCGCGTACGAATCGTCTCTGGTGTCGAGATCACTCTGCAAAGCGGCATCGGGACCGCCGTCCCGGCTTCAGAAATAATGGAGCGACTGCGGCATGTTCTTCGCCCAACGGCCTGACGCATGGGGGAACAACGGGAAGTTGGGGCGTGGCTTCTTCGGTGTGTTCTTAAGCTTGGAGACGGTAGACTTGGCCATCGTCGATACACCTCGTTCCGCGCTGGCACGGGTTGAAAGACGCCGCAGAAAGCCTTGACGAGATGTTTTGGCATGAATGGCTGTCAATTGGCTGTCATCTGGAGCGTATGATCGACGTAACTCCCTACTGGGGCCGTAGCTCATTCGGTTAGAGTAGCAAACTCATAAAGGGCGACGGCAAGGCCGCACGAAACGCAGAAAACAACTTGTTTAATAGCCTGAAACGCGCCTCAGTCAGTGCTATCAAAACGCCCGTAAAGTGCCCGAAAACGCCCCTTGCGGGCGTCACTGACGCCCGCTGTTAGAGCAACGGACATTCGGTCCGAATTTGCGTTTTCTTCTTCGCTCAGCACTCACCAGCAGCCGCGTTTCAGTTCCAACACGCAGCGGCACGTTGGTCAATGGCACCGCATCAAGAAACGTGGCATCATAGGTGTACCGGCCATTATTCATGATCTCGCTGTAGTTCGAAAGATATGCGCACCCGCTGCCCTCATTGTCATAATCCGATTGAGATCGTCGAGGACGATTCTCTCAAGCAGGTTGAATGCCCTTCCTGCGGCAGCAGCTTCAACTTGCTCTCCAGCGACGAGACGGTGCTGGGGACGATAGCCGAGACCGGCGAAGATGCGCCGGCGATAAACAAGATCGCTCAATTCGAACTTCACGAACGACTCGGCGTGGGACACTTCGGTGCCGTTTGGCGCGCACATGACACGAAGCTCGACCGCGCTGTCGCCATCAAGATTCCACGTCGCGGACAACTCGACGAGGTTGATGCAGATAAGTTCTTCCGAGAAGCGAGAGCGGCAGCTCAGCTTAACCATCCGCACATCGTCAGCATGCATGAGGCGGGGCGCGAAGGCGAGACCATCTATCTCGTAAGCGATCTCGTCGACGGTGCCGATCTCAAATCTCGGCTGAACGATACTCGGTTTACGCCCCAGGAAGCAACGGAGTTGTGCGCGACGATCGCCGAAGCGCTCGAACACGCGCATCAAGTAGGGATCATTCATCGCGACCTGAAGCCGGCGAACATCTTGCTCGATGCGTCCGACCAGCCCCACATTACCGACTTTGGGTTGGCAAAGCGCGAGGCGGGTGAGATCACGATGACGGTCGACGGCCAAGTGCTGGGAACACCGGCCTATATGTCGCCCGAACAGGCAGGCGGGAGGTCCCACGAAGCCGACCGCCGAAGCGACGTTTACTCACTCGGCGTCGTCCTGTACGAGCTGTTGACAGGAGAATTGCCGTTTCGCGGCGAGACACGGATGTTGATCGTCCAGATTCTCAGCGATGAGCCGACTCCACCCCGGCACCTCAGCAGCAGCATTCCTCGGGACCTTGAGACGATCTGCCTGAAGTGTTTGGAAAAGGAACCGGGACAACGGTACCAGTCCGCCCAGGAACTGGCAGATGAACTTCGGCGATTCCTAGGTGGAAGCCCTATCCTTGCGCGACCGGTGGGATGGCTGGAACGGCACTGGCGTTGGAGCAAGCGAAACCCAATTGTCGCCTCATCGATTGCCGCCGTGTTTTTGAGTCTGTCAATCGGATTCGCCGTCTCGACCTACTTCGGCTTGGAAGCAAAGCGGGAGGCAGACTCAGCGCTCACCTCCCGCAATGAAGCCGTTGACTCGCGCAACGACGCAGTCGCGTTGGCGGATCGGAATCGTCTGCTCGCCAATAGGAATGCCGAACTAGCCGAGCAGGAAAAGCTAGAACGGTTGAGGGCACAAGAGCACGAACGGGAAGCAAGACGTCTGGCTGCAGAAAAGGTGAAATTGGCCGAGCTGGAACAAATGGCGAGGGTGAAGGCCGATGAGCAAACGCGCCGAGCCGAAGACCTGGCCGGAAAAAACGCTCTGCTGGCCGAGCAGGAAAAAAATGAGCGTCAGCGCGCCCAAAATGAAGAGCGGAAAGCCAAACAGCTTGCCGAGGAAAAGGTCAAATTAGCCGATCAAGAGCGACAGGCCAGCATGAAAGCCCACGAGGAAACCAAGCGAGCCAACGATCTGGCGGACAAGAACGCGACGCTCGCCGTGGCCGAGCGTGCGGCTCGACAACAGGCTGAAGCACAAACACGCATCGCGAATGACCGTTTGGAAGGTGTGCAGCGTGGAATCTACGCGCTCCAGATGGCCCGCGTCGAAGAATCGTGGCGAACGAATCATGACGAATGCCTCACATTGTTGATGGACTCTCAGCGTTGCCCGGAGCCGTTGCGCGAGTTTACGTGGGGAATTTACAACCGTCTTGCGCGCAGGCAACTGCGCAGTTTTCGTGGCAAACTCGAGGCGACCTCCGATTTGCAGTTCTCACCGGACGGAAGACAGTTGGCGGTCAGCGGTTCGATCAACGGATTCGCGGTCTTCAGAATTTGGGATCTCTTGACCGGCGAGAATGTGGCGTCCTTTACCGAGGAACAGCAAGCTCGAAGACCAATTCGCCGGCTATTCCCCGTTGACGGGAAACGGGGGAACATCTGCGCGGCGATCGCCTATTCGCCGGACGGTAACCGAATCGTCTCGGCCAGCTTCGAACTGCTACCGCCGCCCGGCCGGGATCCCGTCCACACCTTGACGTTGTGGAATCTCCAGTCGGGCAAGCCGATTGTGTCGCGTTCGCTCGAGAGGCGAAAGGTGACGTCACTCACGTTTTCGCCCGATGGGAAGATCATCGCCGGCGCCTCGCGCGACAGTGTCATTCTGTGGGATGCCGAAACATTGGAGCCGAAGGAACCTGTCGGCGGGAAGCAAGCTGTCGCCTTCTCGCCGGACGGAACCTATCTGGTCACAGCGGGGAACAGAGGCCGCGGCTTCGGGCTCCAAGAGGGCGACGTCGTGCTTTCGAACCTCAAGGATTCGGAAAAGAGACTGTTTTTACGCGACACCGGGGTGGGAGACTTCACCCGTATTGCAGTATCGCCGAAGTCGAAAACGGTCGTCGGTTCGGCCGGCGGTCGGCTCGTGTTTTGGAGCTACAGCGAACCGTTTCGCAATCCACGTTCGCCGCGGCATACAGTTCCCGGGAAGGCCGGCACGATTTCGACGCTCGCCTTCTCACCCGATGGGGGACAGCTGGCAACCGGCGGTTACACCGGGGAGCCCAAATTGAGGGGGACGCGCAAAACCGGACGTTTGCGGATCTGGGACGTCGCTTCGAAGCGGCCGGCCGTTACGCTCAACGGCCATAAGGGTGCCGTCGTCGCGGTCGACTTTTCACCAGACGGCCGTTGGCTGGCCTCGACCGATGAACACGGGTTCATTCGCATTTGGAGAACGGGAGTCGACCTAGAGTGGAAGACGTTCCCCGAGGGGGCAACTGGCGGCGATATGTTTGGCGCCCTGTTTGCGCTCTCTCCCGAGGGAGAGACATTTTGTGTCGTCCGTAGACGCACCGACCCCGATGCGTCGCAGATTTCTGCTCGCATCGTACATCGTATCGACGTCTGTGATGCCGAAACGGGTGCCGTGGTCAAAACGCTCTGGAAAAACAGCGGTGGCCACGTGAAAGCCATCGCCTATTCCCATGACAGCAGGCTGTTGGCAGCGGCGTTAACTGAGATGATCAAGGATGATGCGCAGGACCGACGTGCGAAATACGTTCGTGTGATCAAGATCTGGAATGTCGCTTCGGGGGAAGTGTTCAAGACGATCGTACCGCGAGAC